>Ga0209211_10000032_pt1 | contig 335753 bp, 294 predicted proteins | sample RifGroA2_FD_183992 | JGI IMG/M metagenome (GOLD analysis project Ga0209211, IMG submission 183992) | Groundwater microbial communities from Rifle, Colorado, USA - Groundwater A2 (SPAdes) (version 2) | ecosystem: Environmental > Aquatic > Deep subsurface > Groundwater | place: Rifle, Colorado...
ATGGTACTGCAGTTATGTGGGAGAGTATGTCGTCGCCTTTCTTTATGAAAACCCTGTTTCTAACGAAACGGGGTTTTTTGTTTTGGATACATCCTGGTTTACTTCAACTGAAATACACCACGACTTGTAATAGCCCCGTCCCGACACTTCGGGAGTAGCAAGCTACCGCGTAGCGCGGATAGCGGGACAATTAGTATTCAGGAAGTATAATGGTGCTACAAAAAAAATCCCCAAGTATAAATTGAGGATTTAGTATTAACGGTTTGACGACGGATATTGCCTTACCTGAAACAGGCTATCAATCTTTTATCGCTTCGGATATCATTTCGTATTTAGGAAAAGCGTATTTGAGTTTGGGATAGTAATTATGAGATTATTTTTTCTAACACCATAAATTCTAAAGGTTCCTTTGTTGTTGGATTAAAAACATCACTCACAGGGAAAGGCTCTCTAGCTCCTGTATCCACATATCCATTTCGTTTGTACCAAGCAATCAATTCTTCACGAACTGTAATTACTGTCATTACAATTTTTGGTAGACTCATTTCAGACGCAAAAATTTCCGCTTGTTGTAATAATTTTTTTCCGACACCACTATTTTGCAATTCTGGTGAAACGGTTAGCATTCCTAAATACAATTCGTTTGCTTTGGCTTTCAATAGGACACAACCAATAATTTTGCCGTTGCCCGAAAATTTAAGAATGGTGTTGGAAGCGTCTTGAATGATTTCAAGTAATTCTTCTTCGGTGGTTCTACTACCTTCTAAAATATTGGCTTCGGTAGTCCAGCCTTTTTTGGAAAACTCGCCACGATAAGCCGAGTTGATTAGTGTATTTAAAGATGAAATATCTTCTGCTACTGCTTTTGCAATCATACTAAAGTTTTTATTTTGAAACGATAATCTGCCAGAATTATAATGTATGGCGTGTAAATCTCGGAATTTTATCCCAAAAATGACTTTAACTCTTCGTAAGTTTTGATTTTCGTACTTACTTTTTCTTTTCCTAACACACTTTCAATTTGTGTTGGAATAGGCAATTTTAGGTTCAGTGCTGGTTCTACCACATCTAAAAATTTGATGGGATGAGCGGTTTCTAAAAATATTCCAATAGCGTCCGAATGGTTTTCTAATTCCTTTTTCAAACCTAAATACCCAACAGCGCCATGTGGTTCAGTAATATAACCATTGGTAGTGTAAATGGTTTTCATTGCTTCCAAAGTGGCTTCGTCTGAAAAAGTAGAGGAAGAAAAATCAGTTTTGAATTGCTCCAAATCATTGTGATACATTTCTTGGATACGGATGAAATTACTTGGGTTACCCACATCCATAGCGTTAGAAATGGTTGCAATAGATGGTTTTGGGTCGTAAACCCCGTTTTCTAAAAATCTTGGAACGGTATCGTTAACATTGGTCGAAGCTACAAAATGTGTAATAGGCAATCCCATTTTTTTGGCAATGATTCCTGCACAAATATTTCCAAAATTACCACTTGGGCAGGAAAATACAAGCGGTTTATTTTGGCTTTTCAATGCTTTGTAAGCAAAAAAGAAATAAAACATTTGGGGTAACCAACGAGCTATATTAATAGAATTCGCCGATGTTAAATTGTGATGTCTCAGACTTTCGTCCAAAAAGGCTTTTTTGACCATGTCTTGACAATCGTCGAAAACACCATCCACTTCAAGCGCTTTTATATTTTGTCCTAAGGTGGTTAATTGTCTTTCCTGAATGTCACTTACTTTTCCAGAAGGATAAAGTATAATAACATCAACACCTTCCACCCCTAGAAATCCACTGGCAACAGCACCTCCTGTATCACCAGAAGTGGCAACCAAAACTGTATTTTTTGATGTTTTATCATTGCGATTGAAATAGCCCAAACAACGTGACATGAATCGTGCACCCACATCTTTAAATGCCATGGTTGGTCCGTGAAATAATTCTAAGGAATAAATTCCTTTTTCTACTTCAACCACTGGAAAGTCAAAACACAAGGTTTCTTTAATAATAGCGCGAAGTTCATTTTCAGGAATTTCATTTCCTACAAATTGTTGGATCGCTTGGAAAGCAATTTCTTCGTTGCTTTTATTTTCGATTGTGTCAAAAAATGCAGCAGGTAAAGGAGTAATATTTTCTGGAAAATACAAACCTCTATCGGTTGCTAATCCTTGTATAACCGCTTCTTCAAAAGAAACTGTAGGCGCGTTATGGTTTAAACTGTAATATTTCATTGTATTGTAATTGCTTGTGAAAGCAAAATTTTTATTGTTGACTTAAAATTTTAACTCCTTCTGAATTCACTTTTGAAACGTGAATTTCATATGGTAGATTGATAGCTTCGTATACCTCGCACATGGCTTTGGCAATTTTTTCGGCAGTTGCTGCTCCTTTGCTTAAAGCAAAAATAGAAGGACCCGAACCGGATATTCCGGAACCTAACGCCCCATTTTCTAAAGCGGCTTGTTTGATTGAATCAAAACCAGGAATTAAAACGCTACGCAAAGGTTCTACAATTTCATCGTGTAAGGAACGACCAATCAAATCGTAATCTTGAGTGTATAATCCTGCTATTAATCCGCCGACATTTCCCCATTGCATGATGGCACTTTTTAAAGAAACGGTTTGTTTCAAAACTGAACGAGCATCTGAAGTTTTTAATTCGATTTGCGGATGCACTACTGTAGCATATAATTCGGAAGGACTTTCAATCTTAATAATGTCCAAAGGACTGTAACTTCTAACTAAGGTAAATCCACCCAAAAGGGCAGGGGCAACGTTATCAGCATGCGCATTACCACAGGCCAATTTTTCACCTTGCATGGCAAACTGGACTAAGTCTTTGGTCTCGTAAGGATATCCCAATAAAGCATTGATGCCAAAAACAGCACCAGCTGAACTAGCTGCACTACTTCCAATTCCGCTACCTGCTTTGATGTTTTTATAGATTTCGATCTCAAAACCAAAATCGGGGGTAACCGTTTCTAATAATGCTAATCCCGCAACACCAGACACATTATTTTCTGTTTCTAAAGGTAAATCAGCACCAACAATTTTAGTGATTCGAATCCCTTTTTGTGCAGATTTACGTATTACCATTTCGTCACCAACATTGTCTAGACAAAGTCCGAGAACATCGAATCCACAGGATAGGTTGGCAATGGTTGCTGGGCAAAATATTTTAATTTCATTCATTTTGTACTCTTTTAAAGCGATACAATTGTTTTTTATACGTTTCCTATTCGGATAACATCAGCAAATATTCCTGATGCCGTTACCGCTGCACCTGCACCCGCACCTTTAATTAATAAGGGTTGGTCTACATAACGATCGGTGTAAAATAAAACGATATTATCTTTTCCTTCCAAATTATAAAATGGATGATCTTTCGGAATGAATTGCAAACCAACACTCGCTTTGCCGTTTTCGAATTGGGCCACGTATTTCAAACGAGACTCTTTGTTTTTGGCTTCCTTGTACAGCGCATCAAAATGAGGAGCATGTTTGATTAATGAGGCAAAGAAGGCTTCGTTTGATTTGGTTTCCAAACATTCGGCAGGCATAAACGATTCGTTAGCAATTGCTTCTATATCCATTTGGTAGCCGCTTTCGCGAATTAAGATTAGGATTTTTCGAGCTACGTCTATTCCGCTCAAATCAATTTTTGGATCAGGCTCTGTAAATCCTTTAACTCCGGCTTCTTTCACTACATCGTGAAACGAATTATTTTCGTCAAAATTATTAAAAATAAAATTCAAACTTCCTGAAAGAACGGCTTGAATTTTATTTACTTTATCACCTGAAGCAATTAAGTTTTTTACGGTATCAATAATAGGTAAACCCGCTCCAACATTTGTTTCAAATAAGAAAGGAGCATTGTATTGTCGGGATAGATTTTTTAGATTTTTATAATTGTCATAGGCAGAAGAGCAAGCAATTTTGTTACAAGTCACTACGCCAACACTTTGTTTTAGGTACTGTTCGTAAGTTTTTGATACACTTTCGTTCGCTGTGATATCTACAAAAATGCTGTTTCGGAGATTCAATTCTTTTACTTTAGCGATGAATTGTTCTTGATTGGCAGCATCACCATTTTCTAAAACTGTTTTCCAATCTTTCAAAGAAATGCCATCTTCGTCAAAGTACATTTTTCTAGAATTTGATAGGGCAATCACTCGTAGATTAATTTTTAGATTTTCCTTTAAGAATTTCTTCTGTTGGTGAATTTGTTCAATGAATTTCTCCCCTACATTTCCAACTCCCATTACAAATAGGTTCAATTGTTTGGTATTTTCTTCAAAGAAATTTTCGTGAAGTGTATTTAATGCTTTTTTAACATCTCTCTCATTGATTACTGCTGAAATATTTCGTTCTGAAGCACCTTGAGCAATAGCGCGGATATTTACATTGTTTTTTCCTAAAGTGCTGAACATTCTACCACTCAAACCTTGATGGTTTTTCATGTTTTCACCCACTAAGGCAATTATGCATAAATTGTTTTCGACAATACAAGGGTCGATTTTATTTTGAGCGATTTCAACTTCGAATGCTTTGTTGATAGCAATTTCAGCTATTTCCGCATCTGAATTTAAAATCCCGATACAAATCGAGTGTTCTGAAGAAGCTTGAGTAATGAAGATGACATTAATACTCTCTTGTGAAAGAACTTCAAAAAGTCGTTTTGACGAACCTGATACTCCCACCATTCCAGGACCTTCTAATGTCAATAAAGCAATATTGTCTATATGACTAATTCCTTTTACAGGATTGGTTTGTACAACAACTTCATTTGAAATGTACGTTCCAATGGCTTCTGGTTCAAATGTATTTTTGATTAGAATTGGAATATTTTTTCTCAAAACAGGTTGAATCGTTGGCGGGTACAAAACTTTGGCACCAAAATGTGACAATTCCATCGCTTCTTGATACGAAATAGTAGCAATTGGTTGGGCTTGTTTTACAATTTTCGGATTGGCAGTATACATTCCGTTGACGTCAGTCCAAATTTCCAAATCAGTGGCATTCAAAGCAGCAGCAATGATAGCTGCTGTATAATCAGATCCACCACGTCCTAAAGTGGTTGGTATTTTGTCTAAAGTAGAAGCGATAAATCCTGGAAGTACAACTATTTGATTGTTGTTTGCATTGAAATAATCAGCAACTAATCGGTTAGTAGTGTCAAAGTCAACAATTGCTTTACCAAAATTCGCATTGGTTTTAATTAATTCGCGACTATCTACATAACTACTATTTTTTTCTTTTTGTTTTAAAGCTTCAGCAATAATGTAAGAAGATAGTAATTCGCCAAAACCTAAAATTGTATCTTCTGTTCTAGGAGAAAGTTCGCCCAAAAGAAAACATCCGTCTAATAAAGTTTCCAAATGGTTTACAATTCGTTTTAAATGGCTAAGCAAACTACTTTGTTCACTCACAGGAATTAATTCCTTTAAAGTATCCAAATGTTTTTTCTCAATCTCAGATACGATTTCTTTATAACTTTCGTCATTGGAAGCTGCTTTTTGAGAGGCCAATTGTAATAAGTCGGTTACTTTGCTTAAAGCAGAAACTACTATAATTAATTTTTCGTTTTTTGCTTTTTCGGTAACTATAGTAAGAACGCGTTTTATATTTTCTGCATTGGCTACTGAAGTGCCGCCAAATTTTAATACTTTCATTGTGTGTGTTTTATTTTAAAATGCAACTATTTTCTATACATCCAAGAACTTTCTCCCTTGAAGGAAAAGTAAAAGTATAGTAGGATTATATGTAAAATGTATACCCCTAAGGGGTAGTAGTTGTTGTAGTAGTAAAAGTAACAGTAACAGAAAATGCAACTTCAGTTGAAGTTGTGATAGAAGATAAATATGTGTTTCTGTTGCTTGTCATTTGATTGTTCAAAAGTACATTTTTTTATAAAAAAGAGAGCCTTAAAAACACTTTTTACGAATATTTTAAAAATGAGCTATTAATTTTATTGATATTCGTTAAATTAGAAATTATAGGCTGTGTTTATTGAGTGGTTTCGTATTTTAAGCTTAAATTTTGAGTCAATGAAGATGATGAACAGCGCTTATTTAGGGAATTAATTTATGTTTTTATTCGAGTTATCGTTCAACATTGGTAATTATATGTATTTTAGTATAGTAACAGATTGATTACTTTAACCTCTTTTTTGAAAAATATAGTACTATTTAAATTAAAATTCAATTTCAATTGTTAACAATAGCTTAACACCAGCGCTAAATAATCATTTAATTTTGCATATCTAAAATATACATCCATGTCATTAAACAGTATCTTTCAATTTTTAGTTCCTAAAGACAAAAAGTTTTTTCCTCTATTTGAGCAAGCAACAACAAATTTGGTTCAATTGGCCTCACATTTACATGAAGCTGTTAATTTACCCTTGAAAGAAAGAGAAGCTCTTTTTCAAAAAATAGATGAGTTAGAACAAAGAGGTGAAGAAATTACACGTGAAACCAATTTGGAATTAAGTAGAAATTTCATCACTCCATTTGATAGAGAAGACATTCACTCCTTGATTACCTCAATTGACAATGTTGCTGATAATCTTCAAGGAGCAGCAAGTAGAATGCGTTTGTATCATGTAGATAAAATTACCAAGTCAATTCGTAAGATGACAGAAATTAATTTAGAAGCTTGTTTGAAAATTGAGTCGGCAGTTAAAGATCTGAATAATTTGAATAATGTTAAAAACATTACAAGTGCTTGTTCTAAAATTAATAAATTAGAGAATAATTCCGATGTAGTGTATAACAAAGCTATTTTTGAAATTTTTGAAAGCGAAACTGACGCTATCAATATCATTAAATACAAAGAAGTATTATCTGTTTTAGAAACGGCTACTGATAAATGTAAAAGTGTAGCTAGTGTATTAGAAACTATTGCTGTAAAACACTCTTAATTTAATCAGTTTCTGAACCTCACTATGGATTTTACTTTACTCATCATAATTATACTGTTGTCATTGGCTTTTGATTATATCAATGGCTTTCACGATGCTGCCAATTCCATCGCTACTATTGTAGCGACCAAAGTTTTGACTCCTTTTCAAGCAGTTTTTTGGGCTGCCTTTTTTAACTTTTTAGCCTATTGGGTTTTTGGTTTTGGTGTAGCTGATACTGTTGCAAAAACAGCACATACTAGTAGTATTGATTTAACTGTGATTCTTGCGGGTGTTATAGCCGCCATTATGTGGAATTTGTTTACCTGGTGGAAAGGAATTCCTTCGTCTTCTTCTCATACTTTGATTGGTGGATTTGCTGGAGCAGCAATAGCTCATGGTTTTTCTGGAGCAGTTCAAGATCCAGAACATTATGGGTTAAAAATTGTGAGTTGGTTAAAAGCAGCTAAAGAAGGGGAATTGTTACCTTCAGGGGTTTTAATTGTAATAGTATTTATTGTTTTTGCACCACTGTTGGGAATGATTATTTCGTATTTTATTTCATTATGGTTAATGTACTCTTCTAAGAAAAACATATATCCTAAATTATTAACACTTGTATTAATGGGATTGGCAGTTTGGTTTTTATCTACTGTTTTGATTCCTTACGAAGAAATTGAAAAACCTAGATTTGAAAGTCCAATATGGAGCGTGTTGACCGAACCTCACAATATTAAATGGTTTTTGGTTTCAATTATCTTTTTTAGTTTGGCGGTATTTAATTTGTTTTTCAGTTCCTTTTCGGCTTCTAAAGCAGAAGCTGTTTTGAAAAAAATGCAATTATTATCCTCTGCTGCTTTTAGTTTAGGGCATGGAGGTAATGATTCTCAAAAAGTAATGGGTATTATTGCTGCTGCAGTTGCAGTGTATGTAAAAACTGCTGGAAATATTGATTTGCCAGACTGGTTAGATGTAGAATTGCCAAAAGAGGATGGTTCGTTCAAAATGCCTGCTTGGATTCCAATTACATGTTACTCAGTTATTGCCCTTGGAACATTGAGTGGAGGTTGGAAAATTGTAAAAACAATGGGTTCAAAAATCACTAAAGTAAATGCTTTTGAAGGAGTAGTTGCGGAGTCTGCTGGTGCTTTAACTTTATTTTTGACAGAGCATTTTAAAATACCGGTTTCCACAACTCACACTATTACAGGTTCTATTATTGGAGTAGGAGTTACCAAACGTGTTTCTGCGGTACGATGGGGAGTTACAGTTAGTCTTTTATGGGCTTGGGTTTTAACAATACCTGTTTCGGCTATTTTAGCTGCAGTAACCTATTATGTGATTAATTTATTTATCTAATAGTATATCAAAACACAATAAAAAACCCGCTATCGAGCGGGTTTTTTATTGTGTATCTATTTCCAAATTGAATTAACTGGTTGGTTTCTCAGCTTTATGAACTTGAACATTCAATTCTTGAGCGCCGTCTTCAATATCCATAAAAATTTCGTCACCGGATCCAATCTTTGAAGTTATAATTTCTTCAGCTAAGGAATCTTCTACATATTTCTGAATCGCTCTTTTTAATGGTCGAGCTCCAAATTGTTTGTCAAAACCTTTTTCAGCAATAAAGGACTTAGCTTTGTCGGATAGATTTAATGTATAACCTAAGTCAGCGATTCGAGCGGTAAGTTTTTTCAATTCGATTTCGATAATCAAATCAATATCGTGTTTCTCTAAAGCATTGAATACAATAACATCATCGATACGATTTAAGAATTCAGGAGCAAATGTCTTTTTCAAGGCATTCTCAATGACACTTTTTGAATTTTCATCAACTTGTGCCGTTCTTGCTGCAGTGCCAAAACCAACACCTTGTCCGAAATCTTTTAATTGCCTTGCTCCAACATTCGATGTCATAATGATGATTGTGTTTTTGAAATCAATCTTACGACCTAAGCTATCAGTTAAATACCCATCGTCCAATACTTGAAGCAACATATTAAATACATCGGGATGTGCTTTTTCTATTTCGTCCAATAGCACCACACAATACGGTTTTCTGCGTACTTTTTCAGTAAGTTGACCGCCTTCTTCATAGCCAACGTATCCTGGAGGCGCTCCCACTAATCTAGAGATAGCAAATTTTTCCATGTATTCGCTCATATCAATTCGAACTAAAGCATCTTCCGAATCGAATAATTCTCTAGCAATTACTTTAGCTAATTGAGTTTTTCCTACACCGGTTTGTCCTAAGAAAATAAAGGAACCAATCGGACGATTAGGGTCTTTTAACCCAGCACGATTTCGTTGAATAGAACGTGCAATTTTAATCACTGCTTCTTTTTGACCAATTACCTTACCTTCAATAAGTTCAGGAAGTTGGGCTAGTTTATTACTTTCAGTTTGAGCAATACGATTAACAGGAATTCCTGTCATCATTGAAACTACATCAGCAACATTGTCTTCAGTAACTTCAATACGGTTATTTTTAGCGTCTTCTTCCCATTGTTCTTGAGCGATGGCTAAATCTTTTTCAATGCGTTTCTCGTCATCGCGAAGTTTGGCTGCCTCCTCGTATTTTTGTTTTTTAACTACTTCGTTTTTCAAAACGCGGACATCTTCTAATTGACGTTCAAGATCTACAATCTGTTTTGGAACTTCAATGTTAGTAATGTGAACTCTTGAACCTGCTTCGTCTAAAGCATCGATCGCTTTGTCTGGTAAAAAACGCTCCGACATGTATCTGTCGGTTAATTTTACACAAGCTTCAATAGCTTCTTGAGTGTAGGTTACATTATGATGGTCTTCGTATTTATTTTTGATATTGTTCAAAATGGTAATTGTTTCAGGAACCGAAGTCGGTTCAACAATTATTTTTTGAAAACGTCTTTCTAAAGCACCATCTTTTTCAATATACTGACGGTATTCATCTAAAGTGGTAGCTCCGATACATTGAATTTCGCCACGCGCTAAGGCAGGTTTGAACATATTGGAAGCATCCAAAGAACCTGTCGCTCCACCAGCACCAACAATAGTGTGTATTTCGTCAATAAAAAGAATGATATCGTCATTTTTTTCTAGCTCGTTCATCACAGCTTTCATACGTTCTTCAAACTGACCACGGTATTTTGTCCCGGCAACTAAACTGGCTAAATCTAAAGTTACTACACGTTTGTTGAATAATATACGCGATACCTTTTTTTGGATAATTCGCAAAGCCAAACCTTCGGCAATTGCTGATTTACCTACACCAGGTTCTCCAATTAATAAAGGATTGTTCTTTTTTCTTCGACTCAGAATTTGGGAAACACGTTCAATTTCTTTTTCGCGTCCCACTACAGGGTCTAATTTTCCTTCTTCTGCCATTTCTGTTAAATCCCTTCCGAAATTATCTAAAACAGGTGTTTTAGACTTCTTGTTGGATTTATTGGTAGGATTGTTAAAGTTACTTTCTTTAAGGCTGTCATCTTGTCCTGATTCGTCATTATACGACTCGTTTTTTGGCAAGTTTTCCATGAAATCATCTTCTGCTGGAGTCATATTTACGTATTGTTCTTTCACTACATCATAATCGATTTTCATCTTGTTGAGTAGTTTGGTTGTAGGATCGTTTTCATTTCGCAATATGCATAAAAGCAAATGTGCGGTACTTATAGAAGGGCTTTGGAATACCTTGGCTTCCAAAAATGTAGTTTTTAAAGCTCTTTCAGCTTGTCGCGTAAGATGTAAATTTTTCTTTTCTACACTTACTTCTATGCTTGGATTGGCAGGACTTAAGATTTCTACTTTTCTACGCAAGTGATCTAAATCTACTGCAAGCGTATTCAAAATATGAATTGCTTTTCCGTTTCCATCTCTAAGAATTCCTAACATTAGGTGTTCGGTACCAATGAAATCATGTCCTAATCGTAAGGCTTCTTCCTTACTATAAGTGATTACATCTTTTACTCTTGGTGAAAAATTATCATCCATACATTTATTTTTGATAGTGTAAATTTAGTTAATTGGGTTTGGAAAACCAAATACCATACCCTTAACTACTGCTGTCAGCTAATTGACAAAAAAAATAATAAAATGACAGTATAAATCGGCTTATTTTATTAACCAAAACACATGGAAAAGTTGTTAATAAATCATTGAAATAAGTAGTTAAAAATACCATTAAAAATTTCAAATCTCCGTATATTGGCACGTTTTGAAACTAATATAATTTTTTAATATAATAACTTATGTCTGAAGGAGAAAAGTTAATTCCTATTAACATAGAAGATGAAATGAAATCAGCTTACATCGATTATTCGATGTCGGTAATTGTATCAAGAGCACTTCCAGATGTTAGAGATGGTTTGAAACCTGTGCATCGAAGAGTACTTTACGGAATGTATGATTTAGGAGTTTTTTCTAATAAAGCCCACAAAAAATCCGCTAGAATTGTAGGGGAGGTTTTAGGTAAGTACCACCCTCACGGTGATACTTCAGTTTATGATGCTATGGTGCGTATGGCGCAAGAGTGGAGTATGCGTTACTTATTAGTTGATGGACAAGGTAACTTTGGTTCTGTTGATGGTGATAGTCCTGCAGCGATGCGTTATACTGAGGCTAGAATGCGTAAGATTTCGGAAGAAATTATGGCTGACATCGAAAAAGAAACAGTTGATTTCCAATTGAACTTTGACGACACGTTGTACGAACCTAAAGTAATGCCAACCCGTGTTCCTACCTTATTAATTAATGGAGCTACAGGTATTGCAGTAGGTATGGCTACTAATATGCCGCCTCACAACTTGACAGAAGTTATTAATGGAACTATTGCCTACATTGACAATAATGACATTGAAATTGACGAGTTAATTACACATGTTAAAGCACCCGATTTTCCAACAGGAGGAATTATATACGGATACGAAGGAGTGCGTGAAGCGTTCAAAACGGGTCGTGGAAGAGTAGTCATTCGTGCTAAAGTAGGTTTTGAAGAAGTAGATGGTAGAGAATCTATCATTGTAACTGAAATTCCGTACCAAGTGAATAAAGCAGATATGATCAAACGTACTGCTGACTTAGTAAACGAAAAGAAAATTGAAGGTATTGCCAATATCCGTGATGAGTCGGATAGAAATGGTATGAGAATCGTATATATCTTGAAACGTGATGCTACACCAAATGTAGTGTTGAATACCTTATATAAGTATACTCAATTACAATCTTCATTCAGTGTAAACAATATTGCCTTAGTGAATGGTCGTCCAGAAACGTTGAATCTTAAAGATATGATTCATCATTTCGTTGAGCACCGTCACGATGTGGTTATTCGTAGAACACAATTTGAATTGCGTAAAGCAGAAGAAAGAGCGCATATTTTGGAAGGATTAATCATTGCTTCAGACAATATTGACGAAGTAATTGCTTTGATCAAAGCGTCTAAAAATACTGATGAAGCCAAAGAAAAATTAATCGAGAGATTCAAATTATCTGATATTCAAGCTCGTGCTATTGTTGAAATGCGTTTGCGTCAATTAACAGGATTAGAGCAAGATAAATTACGTGCTGAGTACGAAGAAATCATGAAGTTAATTGAGCACTTAAGAGCCTTATTAGCTGATGTGAATTTAAGAATCGCCTTGATCAAAGAAGAATTAGTTGAAATCAGAGATAAATATGGTGATGAGCGTCGTTCTCAAATCGAATATTCTGGTGGCGATGTAAGTATCGAAGATTTGATTGCTGATGAAAATGTAGTCATTACAATTTCACATGCAGGTTATATCAAACGTACGAACTTGTCAGAATACAAAACTCAAAATAGAGGTGGAGTAGGACAAAAAAGTGCAGGTACTCGTGACCAAGATTTCTTAGAGCATATGTTTGTGGCTACGAATCACCAGTACATGATGTTCTTTACGCAAAAAGGGAAATGTTTCTGGATGCGTGTGTACGAAATTCCAGAAGGAAGCAAAACTGCCAAAGGAAGAGCATTACAAAACTTAATCAATATCGAGTCGGATGATAAAGTGAAAGCATTCATTTGTACACAAGACTTGAAAGACAAAGAGTATGTAACGAGCCATAATTTAGTGATGGTGACTAAACAAGGACAGGTGAAGAAAACTTCTTTAGAGAAATATTCTAAACCTCGTGTAAATGGAGTTGCTGCTATTACTATTAAAGAAGGTGACGAATTATTAGCGGCTCAATTGACTAATGGTGAAAGTCAAATTATTTTGGCTGTTAAGTCGGGTAAATTAGTTCGTTTTGAAGAAACTAAAACCCGTCCAATGGGTAGAACAGCTTCGGGAGTTCGCGGAATTACTTTGAAAGACGATAAAGATGAAGTAATCGGAATGGTGACTGTGAACGATATGAGCAGCGAAATTTTAGTTGTTGCTGAAAATGGTTACGGTAAACGTTCTAGCTTAGATGAGTACAGAATCACGAATCGTGGTGGAAAAGGTGTGAAAACATTGAATATTACCGAAAAAACGGGTCAATTGATTTCGATCAATGCGGTGACTGATGCTGATGATTTGATGATTATCAACAAATCAGGTTTGACTATCCGTATGGCGGTGGAAGATCTTCGTGTTATGGGACGTGCAACTCAAGGAGTAAAATTAATCAACATCAAAGGAAATGATTCTATTGCGGCGGTTACTAAAGTAATGAAGGACGATCCGGCCGAGGTTGAATTAGATGAAGATGGAAATCCAATTGAAGTCGAAGTGATTGAAAGAGTAAAACCAGTTCTAGAAGTACTAGAAGATGATGGTGCTGCTGACGATGATGATGATGATGACGAGGAAATCGTGGACGACGAAGAAGGAGATGATGCTGACGAAGATGATTCTGACGAATAAATAAAAACTATAATTAAAACCAATCAAATTTAGAATACTATGAAAAGTAAATATGTACTACTAGCATCAGCTTTGCTGATATCGGTTGCCACTTTTGCTCAAAAAGACCAAATTAAAGCAGCTGAAAAAGCATTAAAAGCAGGAAATGCTCAAGAAGCAATAACTATTTTACAAGGAGCTGAAGCTGCGTCTGCAGCTGCGCCAGATGCTGAAAAAGCACAATTCCAATTTGTAAAAGCTAATGCTCACTTGGCTTTAGCTACAAAAAATGAAAATACAGATGCTAATCTTTCGGCTGCTGCCAAAGCCTACCAAGAAGTATTGACAATTGAGAAAACTTCTGGTAAAGCAAAGTTTTCAGCTCAAGCGTCAACTTCAATTATTGATGTTAAATACAAATTAATCAATGCGGCTATCGCTGATTCCAAAGCAGAAAAACATGCTGCTGGGGCTAAAAAATTATATGATGCCTATTTGTTGGATAAAAAAGATACCATCAATTTGTATTATGCAGCCTCTACTTATGTAAATGCAAAAGAATATGAAACAGCCTATAATGCGTATGATGAATTAAAAAAGTTAAACTATTCGGGTAAAGGAACTAATTTCTATGCAGTGAATAAAATCAATGGTGAAGAGCAATTTTTTCCAACTGCAAAAGAAAGAGACCAAATGGTGAAATTAGGTACCCACGAAAAACCAAGAACAGAAGATATTCCATCTAAAAGAGGCGAAATCTTCAAAAATATGGCTTTGATTTTGGTACAAAACGGAAAAGTGGCTGAAGCTAAAAAGGCAGTGGCTGAGGCTAGAGCGGCTAATCCAGATGATAAATCATTAATTCTTACTGAAGCAAATTTATATCTGGATACTAAAGATTACGACACCTACAAAAAATTAATCACGGAAGTTTTGGCACAAAGCCCAAACGATGCGGACTTAGTTTTTAACTTAGGGGTAATCAGTTATAATGCTAAAAATTTAGTAGAGGCTGAGAAATATTACAAAAGAGCGATCGAAATCAAACCTGACTACGTAAATGCGTATTTGAATTTGGCGATCTTAAAATTAGATGCTGATAAAAAATTATTTGAAGAAATTCAAAAATTAGGTAACTCTGAAAAAGACAACAAACGTTACGAAGTGTTGAAAAAACAAAGAGAAGCTGTATTTACATCTGCTTTGCCTTATTTAGAAAAAGCATCTGAATTGGATGGTACAAACGAAGAAGTAAAAGGAACTTTGTTAAGTGTTTACAGAGCGTTAGAAATGACTGAAAAAGCAAAAGCATTGAAAGCTAAAATGAAAAAATAATTTTCATTCTTTGAACCAATAAAAAAGCCGAATTGAAAAATTCGGCTTTTTTATTTATATAATTTTTTTGATGACTCTTAGTTTGTGGGTGTGTTTTTGTGTTTCGGGATTAAAAATTCCTAAATGATCCAGACGATCAATCCGAACTTTTCCGCTAGCATGAATAATGTAATTGTTTTCCATTATAATACCCACATGGATAATGTTTCCTTCTTCATTATCAAAAAAAGCTAGATCTCCTGGTTCGCTTTCTTCAATAAAACTCAAGGCTTCACCCTGTGTTGCTTGTTGCGAAGCATCTCTAAACAAATGATAACCATTTAATTTGTACACCATTTGAGTAAAACCAGAACAGTCAATTCCGAAAGGTGTTTTTCCTCCCCATAAATAGGGCGCATTCAAATACATAAATGCAGTAGAGATGAGTTGGTTTTTATCCTGAATTCCGCTGGTTTTAGTTCCTTCAAATTCAAATTGAGCTGTATTGATATCGCTATGTTGTAAAAATGACAGCGAGGCTCCTATAGGAATTGGTAATAAAGTGTTGTTAGGAGCAGAGATGTAATCAATCAAATCGGCATTTAAAACAATTGGTTCTTTTGAGAGGGTGTTATAAGCTGCTTCAGAAATAATTTGGAATTGTTTGGAATCAACCCAACCTTCATAATCGTCATACTGTAATTTGATTCGTCGCCATTGTTTTAACTCTTCTACCACTTCAAAATGTTCGCCAAACAAAACTTGAGAAACTATTTCGCTTCTGTCGCTAGGCTCCGCTCGAACTGGGATAATGGCTAGATTACAAATTCCAAACATTGATGACTCTTTATAGTTATGATTTAGGCTCTTTCAATTAGTATTGCAGAAGCTCCACCGCCACCATTACAGATTGCTGCTGCTCCAATTTTTCCGTTATTTTGTTCCAATACATTCAATAATGTCACGATGATTCGTGCTCCAGAACATCCCAGCGGATGTCCTAATGAAACAGCACCACCGTTTACGTTTACTTTATTTATATCTAGATTTAATATTTTGGCATTGGCCAAACCTACTACTGAAAAAGCTTCGTTAAACTCAAAATAGTCAACGTCTTCCATGGTGAGGTTGGCTTTTTTCAAGGCTTTCGGAAGTGCTAGTGCTGGACTTGTAGTAAACCATTTTGGTTCTTGTGCTGCATCAGCATACGAAAGGACATACGCCAAAGGAGATATACCCAATGCGATTGCTTTTTCTTCACTCATGAGTACCAAAGCAGCTGCTCCATCATTAATGGTAGAAGCATTGGCAGCTGTAACCGTTCCGTCTTTGGTAAAAGCAGGGTTTAAGCTACTAACTCTATCCAATTTTACATTGGTGTACTCTTCATCTTTTGAAACGATTACAGGCTCTCCCTTGCGCTGAGGCACTGCTACGGGAACAATTTCGTTATCAAATTTTCCAGCTTCCCAAGCTTTGGAACTTCGCTCATAGGATTGAATGGCAAATTGGTCTTGCTCATCTCTAGAAATTTTATACTCGCTAGCACAAAGATCGGCACTTACTCCCATAGCAGTATTGTCATAGGCATCGGTAAGTCCGTCTTTTTGCATTCCGTCTAATAGGGTAGTGGGACCAAATTTAGTTCCCGCTCTAAGGTGAGTATAGTGTGGAATCAAACTCATGTTTTCCATTCCGCCAGCAATGACAACTTCAGCATCGCCAGATTGAATGGCTTGAGCGGCAAACATTACGGCTTTCATTCCGGAGGCACATACTTTATTTACTGTAGTACAAGCAACCGAATTAGGTAAGCCAGCAAAAAGTGCGGCTTGTCTTGCAGGAGCTTGTCCTACACCAGCTTGTACCACATTTCCCATGAACACTTCATCAACTAAAGCAGGATCGAGATGGATTTTCTCTAGTGCACCTTTGATAGCAATGGCTCCTAATTGTGGCGCAGGAGTGGTTGATAATCCTCCCATAAAACTTCCAATGGGAGTTCGGGCAGCGGCTACAATAACGACTCTTTTGTTCATAGTACTTTAATTAGTTGGTGTAGCAAATTTACTCTTTTTTATGCAAATTCAAATTTTGATTTCAGTATTCTGTTTTGGTATTTATAAAGAGGCGGTTGATTGTAGCTACTCGCTTGATTGTGAACTGATTTAACGAATTTCTAAAAATAAAAGTAAAAAAAGGCATAAAATAGTTGTGATTAATACAATGAAGTGCTACATTTGCCACCGCAAAATAGGACACGTTCTTTGAGCTTGGAGAGGTGCCAGAGTGGTAATGGAGCAGATTGCTAATCTGTCGACGAGCAATCGTCGCCAGGGTTCGAGTCCCTGTCTCTCCGCTTTTTTATTTTGCTTTTTCGGGGTGTAGCGTAGCCCGGTTATCGCGCCTGCTTTGGGAGCAGGAGGCCGCAGGTTCGAATCCTGCCACCCCGACTACAACAACACTGGTCGCATAGCTCAGCTGGATAGAGCACCTGCCTTCTAAGCAGGCGGTCGAAGGTTCGAATCCTTCTGCGATCACATTATAAACCTACTGGAAACAGTAGGTTTTTTTGTTTTTGGATTATACTTAATTGAATTATAATTCAATCTCCACTACTTCTTTGATATTGGTAGTATAGCGTTGGGATAGTTTTTCTTGTTTCATTTTCCATTGCCTACCAAAAGATTGGCTTGCAAAACGCACTACGGTTTTTCCTATGGAATGATTGAGTCGGTCTACCACGCGCATTAAAGGTTGGTGTTTTGGATTGGCAGTGGTAAACAAGGACAATTGCACCGTTGCATTAGGGGTTAAGCCCATGCAAATTACTCCTGCTTTTTTGTACTGATATCCTTCTTTAAAAATGGCTTTCAAACCTATTTGCGCATAGCGGTTTAAATCGATGGTGGAATCGGTTGGGTAATCTGTTTTAATGACAATACTTCGGGAATATTGTGGTGCATTTGGACTGAATCCGTTAGTTTTCACAAAGACCATGACTAGGTTGCACTGACTTTGTTGTTTTCGTATTTTTTCGGCACAATGGGCTGTAAAAGTGGCTACTCGTTCTGAAACTTGATCCAAACTAGTATAGGTTTTTTCGAAAGAACGCGTGGTAGCAATGGCTTTTTTATTGGAAGCTTCTTCTAAATCTAAGGTCGGCTTTCCTTCCAATTCACGCTTTAATCGTAAACCTACCACCGACATTTCTTTGCGTACCCAATCATCGGATAATTGGGTAAAAGCATAAGCTGTTTTGATATGGAGTGATTCTAGACGTTTGGCATAGCGTCGTCCAATGCCCCAAACATCCGCGATTTTAGTCCATTTCAACGCTTTGATTCTCTTTTCTTCCGAATCAATTACATAGACGCTTTGAGTTCGCTCCGGGAATTTTTTAGCGATCTTATTGGCCACTTTTGCCAGTGCTTTAGTGGGTGCAAAACCAATACTTACTGGAATTCCGGTGCCTTTAGTAACGGTGCGTTGCATTTTAATTCCGTATTCTTCCAAGTCAAACAATTCAAATCCTTTGAATTTTAAAAAGGCTTCGTCAATACTGTATACTTCAATTTCAGGCGTGAAGGTAGTTAAGAGATTCATCACCCGGCTACTCATGTCGCCGTAGAGTGCATAATTGGAAGAATAGACATGCACTTGATTTTTTTTAAATAACGCCTCAAATTGAAAAGCGGGTGCTCCCATGGGAATGCCTAATGCTTTGGCCTCATTGGAACGCGCAATAACACAACCGTCATTATTGGAAAGGATCACTACTGGTTTTCCAATTAAATGCGGTTCAAATACCCTTTGACAAGAGGCATAGAAATTATTACAATCTACGAGTGCAAACATTAGAATTTTTTGATGGATGCGGTTACAATTCCCCAAATAATCAATTCGTTTTCGGGAGTGACTTTGATGGGTTCAAAATCTTCATTTTCGGCAATTAACCACACTATATTGTGTTCAATTTTGATGCGTTTTACCGTAAAGTTGCCATCGATTTGGCAGACCGCAATTTTATCGTTTTGAGGTTCTAAACTTTTGTCTATGATGAGTAAATCGCCATCATAAATTCCGGCATTCTTCATGGAATGACCTTTTACCTTAGCAAAGAAAGTACAATCTCTGTTTTTGATGTATTCTTTATTAATGTCAATAGATAATTCAATAAAATCATCAGCGGGTGATGGAAAACCAGCGCGTAAACCAGCGTCAACATAGGGTAGTCGCGCCTCTGTTGAAAAATCAGGAGTGTAAAACTCAAGGGTAGTAGTGGTATGTAACGGTTTTAATTTCATCGAAACAAATGTAACAAACAGAAAGTTCAGATTACTTTCAATAGAAAAATAGTTATTAACCTTACGAGAGATAATTTTATTTTTTCTTCTCCAATTGCTCTATGATTTTAGTGTAGTTTTCGGGACCTACTTTTTTAGCGATGATTTTTTTGTCTTGGTCCAAAAGGTAGATCACCGGAGTTTGTCTTACATTGTACAATGTTTGGAAATCGACATCTTCTTTGGTGTAATTTCCGGTAACTACAGGAGCCGGATATACATTAGTCCAATCGGATAGTTTTTCTTTTTCAATAAACTCTTTCCATTTTACCATTTCATTGGTGTTGTTGTTTATGGCAAAAACGACAACGCCTTTTTGTTTCCATTCTGTTTCATACAATTGGTGCATTTTCGGAATTTCGGTAGCGCAATGCCCACAAGTAGGATCCCAAAAAGCGATTACGGTGTATTTGGCTTTGATATCGTACAAATCAATTCGTTTTTGATCTTGGGTCAACATGAATAAATTACGTCCTTTATCACCTACTAAATTGTCTTTGATACTCGCTACTTTGAATTTAAAGAATTCTTTTTGTTTGAGCTGTAGCCAAGGGTATTCTTTGTTTTTGAAATAAGTATTGTAAATGTTAATGAACACACGATCCATTCCCATGATTTTTGGCTCGGCATACAAATCAACAAAATGTAAACTAAGGTATTTGAAAACATCTCCGTTAGGAAGATCGGTTTGATTTAAAATTTGGTTGATTTCAGCAGTAACCGCTTCAGGTGTTACAGGAACGAAAGAGTTGAAGTAGGTAGTAATTCGGTTTTCTAAAAATGGATTTCGCAATAAGCGATTGTCTTTAAAATCGATGCCGTCAAAAAAATGCTTCTTCAAATAGGCAATAGAATCTGTTTTAGTGGCTAGTTTTTCTTCGGCCGGTTTGTTTGAGAAGTTGTCAATAGGCTGACTCATTCGAAACAACAACGCTAAGGTATTCGCCGGATTGGTTTGGATATAATTATTCTTATATAGATTGATTTCGCCTTGAATTCTCTTCAAATCTTGAATTACAATAGCACTGTCTTGTTGGGTCTTTGTATCGGCTAGGTTTTTTTCTAAAGCTTTGATTCCTTCCATTTTGGTTTTGAAAAAGGAATTGAACGCGTTGAAATCTTGGTTCAAAGGTGAGTTTTGTATAGAAATTGTTTTCTCAGTAGGATTGGTTAGTTGAATTGCGAATTTTTGGTCGTTATCCATCATGAATTCCAATTCTATTTTCTTGTCGGGAGTAACTAACATATAAATCCCTTCCACATATTTTTGACCTTTTTTAAAGACTAATTTGCCTTCGGAAGTTCCTTTTACAGAATCCAATAACGTTTGGTATTTGCCATAGTGACTGGCTAAATAGTACATTTTATTTGCGTATTCAGGTGACTGAAATTCAATTTGACTAGCCGGAATTGTTTTTTTGGCTTGAGCCAATGCCAAATTACTGTTTACAAAAACGAAAAATAATACGAGTAGCGATTGGATTTTCATAGCGAATTAATTTTAGTCAAAAATAATATTTTCTATTGGGTTACAATTTAACGAATTCAAATTTAATTGCAGAGTTTTAAAAGAGTCAAAAAAAAGAAATACTTTTAAGCCATAATTGATCAAAATAATGCGATGCGATTGAATTACTCTTTTTTACTATTGGTTTTATTTTTATGTACTTCATCAGTCTATTCACAGCAAAAAGAAGCAATTGCTGACACGACTTTTGTGAAACTGAAAGACTATAGTACTGACTTTGTCTATGATATGAAATATGCTACAGAAGACAATTTCTTGAAAGCAAAAGTATACGATTGTGCCGAATGTTTTTTGCGCTTACAAACAGTCAAAGCCTTGGTTAAAGCCAATACTAAGTTCATGAGAAAAGGATATCGTATTCAACTATTTGATTGTTACCGTCCTTTGGATATCCAAAAAAGAATGTGGAAAATCGTTTCCAATCCCGAGTATGTTGCCGATCCTGCCAAAGGATCTATTCATAACAGAGGGGGTGCGGTCGATATTACTATAGTCGATGCTGATGGAAAAGAACTAGATATGGGTACTTCATTTGATTTTTTCGGTCCCGAAGCAGGTCATTATTTTGACAATCTTCCAGATGAAGTGAAGGAAAATAGATTACTTCTCAAAAGAATCATGCAAAAAAGCGGCTTTGTTTCCTTTGATTCCGAGTGGTGGCATTACAACTTAAAAAATGCGTCTAAAGAGAAAGTTTCCAATGCCAAATGGCTATGTGAATAGTTGACTTTAGAATGGATTATTTGGCACAGTCAATATTCTGAATAAAGTAGGTTTCAGGTTCGTATACTTCATTATTCAATTCCGATGTGAATTGTTTTTTTAGCACATAATCCTCTGTATCGGTTAAGTATTTGATTCGCATCATAGAAACCGGAGATTTTTTCAATTCGTCAAAGCTATCTTTCATAAACATAAAAGTTCCGGGTGTTAATCGGTTGTCAAATCCTTTGTCATCGCGAAGCATCGACCCACAGTTTTCCTGATCAATATGGATTAACGTTACTACTTTCCCATTGTTTAATTGTAAAAATAATTTAGAATTTTTGTCAAAACAATTGGCTTTCATAAATCCTTTACTTTTTTGAATCAACTGAACGTTTAATAAAGGCATTCCATCGGCAACTGCTAATGAAAAGAAAATATAGCTAGCAGTTTCTCCAAAGTTTTTCTCAGCAATCATGTATTCTTTGGTCGATTTATAAGTGCCAATAGAATCGGTTACGTTAGTGGTGTATTCACATGGTTTTTGTGCCAATGTGACAAAACTGATCAAAAAGAAAGCGATTGCAACTGCGTTTTTCATGGTTATTTTATTTTGGTGCAAAGTAAAACTATTTTATCATTTTTCATATCGGTTGTACAAAAACAATAGGAATTTCCTCCTTCTTTAATTTTCCATTTTTTACGAATAACTTCAACCGTTTCGGGAAAGTTACGTGTGGTAATATTGTGTTTAGTGTTTTCAAGATGTGTTTTGATTTCTTTTTTTGAGTAGGGTATGTTGTGTAGTATTTCAAACACACGTCCTGGAAAATCAATTAAATCATTCGAAGTGTACAAATGCGAATGCTTGTGTAATTTATCCAATTGGTAAAAAACGCCCACTTCGTTGAATCCGCCTGATTTCATAATGGCACTATTAGGCTCGTATAAATAGCGTTTTGGTAACGAATAACTCGCTTCGACACCTTCTTCGTTAAGATTAAATTCAAAAGTAGCATTCGCTTCTTTACTGATATTAACGGTTTTGATAATGATCTCGTCAGAGTAATTTTTGTGCAATTCCCAAAGTAATTCTTTCACTTCGTTTTCCAAAGCCACAATATGAATTGCTTTTACATTTTGCAATTCTGAAAGTCCAGCTGCAAGATCTAATAAGGGTGCAGTCTTAATTAAAATGGCTTTTGATTTATTAAAATAGAAATCTAAATTCTCAGGGACATTGGGTAGGCAGTCCGCAAGCATGAATACTTTGCCTTTAGCATCGTTGCGCCTAGACGGATCGATGTACATCCAATCCCATTTTGTTGAAAGTGTTGAAAGAGTCGCTTGGCTATCTCCTGGGATACAGTCAATATTGGTAACGCCTAATTGCTCAAAATTATGCTTTACAATTGCTGACAAATCCGAATTGATTTCGCAATGGGTTAGGGTTTCAAATTGTTTGGCAAAGTAATAATCGTCCACGCCAAATCCGCCCGATAAGTCAATGAGACTTTTACCGGCTATCAGACCTGATTTGTATTGGGCGGTACTTTCCGAAGAAGTTTGCTCCACCGAAATCTTCGAGGGATAGATAATATTAGTCGTGTTAAACCAAGTGGGTAATTTATCTTTTGCTTTTGTTTTGGCTTCAATTTGGTTCAAAATAGCAATCCATTCAACTTCTGGAAACGGATTTTTTTGTAACGCTAATGCCGCTACCGATGCTCCGATTTGCTTTTGAATGAATTCCTGAACACTAGGATTTAAAATAGCTAAATCCAAGTCTAAATGTTTTTAGTTAATAATTGGATTACCACATTATTTGGAAAAAATTCTTTTCCAATCACTTTCAAAATAGTGTACAAAGGCACGGCGATTACCATTCCTACTATGCCAGAAAGAAATCCAGCAATTAAGATTACTAAGAAAATTTCTAAAGGATGCGAGCTCACACTTTTCGAAAAAATAATCGGTTGGGAAAGATTGTTATCAATAAGTTGTACGATCCAAAATCCGATCAGAATATAAATAGTAATGGGCAAGGTTTCGGTTTGGAAGTCATTTCCTAAATGGCTGATCATGGTTAAAACAGCTGCTATTATTGAAGCAATCAGCGGTCCGATATAAGGGATGATATTGAGAACCGCACACAAAAAAGCAATGATGAAGGCATTTGAAATTCCAAAAATGGACAATACAATTAGGTACAAAATAAACACGATTCCCAGTTGTAGTAACAAACCAATAAAGTAGCGCGACAGTAAGTGATTAATTTTATCCAATGAATTAATGATAGGAGCTTCGTGTGAGTCGGGGATTAGGAGTTTTAAGTTTTCAATAAAGTATGCCTTATCTTTCAAAAAGAAAAAAGTGATAAAAAACACAGAGGCTAATCCAACGCCAAAACTGCTAATGGTATTGAGAATAGTATTCAATAATTGCGGTACAAAATTGAAGTCAATTTTCGAACTGATATTGGTTTCTTTTAAAAAACGCGCAGAATCTACATTGTGATTGTCTAAGAACACTGCAATTTGATGAATTAGCTGATTGATGTTTTGTTCAATTTCGGCGGTGTTGAGTAGAGACAAACTTTCGCTTTGTGATAAAATCAAAGGGATAAACAACGAAATAAACCCTATGATTAGTAGAAAAAAGAAAATTAATGTAGTTATGGTAGCTAATGTATTAGGAAATCGCAATCTGGTTTTTAAAAAACTCATGATTGGTTTGCCAATAAGCGTGAGAATTAATGAAACAATTAAGTACACAATTACAGCCTGAATTTGGTATATGAAAAAGAGCGATATTCCAATAAGTATCAAGAAACCAATCGATCTTAGAATTCCGCTTGCAATTGTTTTAGATGTAATCATTTATGAATTGGATTTAATAAACTGACATTATGTTATAAAGATAGGAAAAGATTCAAAAAAATCAATTCAATTAAGGTATTTCATTCATTTGATTACTAATTTCATACAGTGCAATACTAGTGGCTTGAACCACATTCATACTGCTGTTGTTGCCATACATGGTAATATGTGAAATTTGGTTGGCAATAGCCAATAGAGAGGCACTAACACCCTCAATTTCATTACCAATTATCAATGCAATTTTTTTGTTTTTAGGAACCATCAATTGTTGAATAGGACTACTTGTACTTGTAATTTCTAATGCAATAATGTGGTATTCTTCTTTTTGTAATAATGAGATAGCTTCAGTCGTTTCTTCTACTATACTGTGTGGAATTTGTAAATGAGTACTTCGAGAAGTTTTATTGATTTTTCTTGGAGTCAATGGAATGTCCTTACCAATGAAAATAATTTTCTCAATTCCAAAAGCTTCTCCAATTCGGAACAATGAGCCTAAGTTTTGTTGAAAATAGATATGATCACACACCAAGGTGATTGGGAAACATCTTTTTTCAAACTGAGTATTTTCGTGAGTAAGTTGCATTTAGTTTAATTCTCATTAAAGAATACCACGCTATGACAGGCTACAACAGCTGCAGTTTCAGTGCGAAGTCTTGTATTACCTAAGGTAACAGGAATGTAATTTTGTTCCATTGCTAATGCGATTTCTTTTTCAGAAAAATCACCTTCCGGACCGATTAATAAGGTAACATCAGTATTAGGTTCTAAAACAGCTTTTAATGTTTTCTTACCGGTTTCTTCGCAATGAGCAATAAGCTGAAGACCTCCTTTTTTTTGTTTTACAAATTCTTTGAATGAAATTGCTGGATTCAGTTTGGGCAAATACAAAGCGTTCGATTGTTTCATTGCTGAAAGAATAATTTTTTCAAAACGATCGGTATTAACTACTTTTCTTTCTGAACGATCACACAGAATAGGTGTGATTTCTTGAATGCCAATTTCAGTTGCTTTTTCCAAAAACCATTCGTAACGGTCGTTCATTTTGGTTGGCGCGACAGCTAAATGTAATTGGAAAGGTGCTGGCGTAGCTTTTTCAAATGATACAATTTGTACGGTGCATTTTGAATCGGAAGCCAAGATAATTTTTGTTGTAAATAAAAAACCTAAACCATTAGTTACAAATAATATATCTTCATCCTTTTTACGCAACACTTTAATAATATGTTTACTTTCTTCTCTATCAAAAGTAAAGGTTTCTGTAGCTTCGTTTATTGTGGCATTATAGAATAATTGCATAATTTTAAAATTGAATTCGTGCTTTCGAAACTACAGATGCCGTTTCGAAATGTTCAGATAAAAACTTTTGATAACCTACAATTCCAATCATTGCAGCATTATCGGTGGTGTATTCAAACTTAGGAATGAAAGTTTTCCATCCGTATTTTTTTTCTGCCTCTTTTAAAGTGGCGCGTATTCCGGAATTAGCAGAAACACCTCCGCCAATGGCAATTTGTTTGATTCCAGTCTCTTTGACAGCCAGTTTCAATTTATCCATCAAAATTTCAATGATGGTATGTTGAATGGAAGCGCAAATATCGTTGGTGTTTTCTTCGATAAAATTCGGGTTTTCCAATTGTTTCTTTTGGATAAAATACAAAATAGCAGTTTTTAATCCTGAGAAACTAAAATCCAATCCGGGTACTTTAGGTTTGGTAAACGCAAAGGCTTTTGGATTTCCTAATTGCGCATATTTGTCTACCAAAGGTCCGCCAGGATAGGGAAGACCAAGTATTTTAGCACTTTTGTCAAAAGCCTCGCCGACAGCATCATCTGTGGTTTCTCCAATAATCGTCATATTAAAAAAACCATCGACACGAACAATTTGGGTGTGCCCACCGCTAATGGTTAATGCCAGGAAAGGAAACTCCGGTTTGTCAAATCCTTCTTCGTCAATAAAATGAGCTAAAATATGAGCGTGCATATGATTCACTGCGATTAATGGAATTTGCAAAGCCATGGCTAGTGATTTTGCAAAAGAACTTCCCACTAACAACGAACCCATTAGTCCAGGACCTTGAGTGAAAGCAATTGCCGACAGTTGTTCTTTTTGTATATTTGCTTTTCGCAGTGCAGCATCGATAACAGGAACAATATTTTGTTGGTGTGCTCTTGAAGCAAGTTCAGGAACAACACCGCCATATTGATTGTGAATCAACTGATTGGCAACAACATTTGACAGTACTTTGTCGTTATGTAAAACGGCAGCTGCTGTATCGTCGCACGAACTTTCGATGGCAAGAATAAAAACCTCGGAATTTTGCATAAAAAAGCGCGAATTTTAAATTATATTTGGCGTTCTATATCTGTTTAAGAAAGTAGCCAAAATTAAAGAATTTTTATTTAAAGCATCCCCTTTGCGAAGGCAAATTAGAGTTTCAAAAAATTAAATTAGTAGCCGTATCAAAAACGTCAAAAAAATAGTATCGTATTCGCTAATAGGATTCCTCCTGTTTTTGCTGATTCTAGGCATTGCACTTAGCTTGCCTGTGGTGCAAACTAGCATTGCGAAATACGTGATGACTTCGATTAATGACGACTTCGGAACTGATATTAGCATAGACGAGGTGGCGATTTCTCCTTTTGGCGGAGTAAAATTCAAAAATGTATTGATCAGAGATCATCATCAAGATACTTTAATTTACAGTAATCGGATCAAGACTTCCATTTTAGATGGAAAGAAATTGCTGGATGGTGATTTGATTTTTAGTGAATTGCATTTGGATGGTGTATTATTCAATCTTAAAACCTACAAAAAAGAAAAGCTAACCAATTTAGATGTTTTTATTAATGCCTTTGGGCAAGATACTACGGCTACGGATAAACATTTTTTATTGACTGCCAAAGAAGCTAAAATTACCAAAGGACATTTTATTTTGACCGATGAAAATCGAGTAGTACCCAAAGACGTCGATTTTACTAAACTGAATATTCAGCTTACTGATTTTAAATTGTATGGTCCTGATGTGACTACTTCGATTCTGAAAATGTCATTTTTAGATCATCGTGGTGTATATGTAAAAAAACTAAGTGGATTATTGAGTTATACCAAAAAACAACTAAAACTAACTAAGTTAGACGCACAAACTAAAGAAAACTCCCAAATCAAGGCCAATGTTGCATTAAATTATGCGATCGAAGACTTTTCCGATTTCAATAATAAAGTGCAATTTGATGTACAATTATCCTCTTCCAGCTTGGCCTCAAATGACATTCGTTGTTTTTACAAAGAATTGGGTAAAAACCATTTTTTTTATTTGAAAGCCAATGCACTAGGGCCGTTAAATAATTTAAAGGTCAGCCAAATCAATTTAGTAAGTTCGAATAAAAGCAAAATGATTGGCGCTATCCGATTTAAAAATTTGTTTCCCGATACAGGAAAGGAATTTTATATGAAAGGAAAGTTTAGTACTCTTTCGTCTAGCTATAATGATCTTGTACGTTTATTGCCAAATGTGTTGGGCAAGACATTGCCTTTGAATTTGAAAAAATTAGGCCAATTCAATTTGGCAGGAAAAACGGAATTGACTACTAAATTTATCGATGCTGATTTTACAATGCGCACCGCTTTAGGAAATGTGAAATCTAATTTTGTAATGCAATCCATTGATTTTATTGATAAAGCCTCTTATGTTGGTAACGTAATTTTAGATCAATTTGATTTAGGAACCTTTGTGTCTGAAAAAGATTTAGGTAAGGTAAGTTTAGATATTGCAATTGATGGAATCGGATTTACCGAGAAATTTTTGAATACTAAAATTAATGGGAAGGTTTCTAAACTAGATTTTAACGCCTATCCCTATTCCAATATTGAGGTAAATGGAAATTTTAAAATGCCAATTTACCAAGGAAAAGTTTCGGTTGCTGATCCTAATTTAAATATGATTTTTTATGGATTGATGGATTGGTCTAAAAAAGAGAATCACTTTGATTTTAATATCGCTATTGATAACGCTAATTTAAATAAGTTACATTTCACTAATGATTCGATATCTATCCTGAAAGGGGATATCGTAGTTCAAGCTAGCGGTAATTCAGCAGATAATTTATCAGGGAATGTTTTTGTTAATCGGACGACCTACACTAATTCTAAATCAACCTATTACTTTGATGATTTTGCTATCAATTCAAGTTTTGACTCGGCAAATAAACGAACGATTACAGTAAATTCGCCAGATATTGTAGAAGGTAAAATTGAAGGGAAATACAAGTTCAACCAGTTACAGCAATTGATAGAAAATTCGTTAGGAAGTTTGTATGCCAATTACAAACCTAATAAGGTGGAAAAAGGACAATTTTTAAATTTTGATTTTTCAATTAATAATAAAATTGTTGAAGTACTTTTTCCAAAAGTGTCAATTGGATCCAATACAAAGTTAAGTGGTACTATCAATTCTGATAAAAATGAATTTAAATTAAATTTCAATTCCCCACAAATCGTTGCTTCTGAAAATACATTAGATAATGTTCGAGTTAATGTGGATAATAAAAATCCATTGTACAATGCCTTTATTGAAATGGATTCGATTAAATGTAAATATTATAAAATCCGAGATTTCAGTTTGATAAATGTGACAATGAAAGATTCACTGTTTGTTAGAACTGAATTTAAGGGCGGCAATAAAGGAGAAGATTTTTTCAATTTGAACTTGTATCATACCATAAACAAGGAAAATAAGAATGTGGTTGGTATAAGTAAATCAGAAATAAAGTTTAAAGATTATTTGTGGTTTTTGAACGAAAATGATACTCAAGATAATCGAATTGTGTTTGATAAAGATTTAAAAGAGTTTACCATCGAGGATATTGTTCTTTCGCATGAAAACCAACGTATTGAATTATTGGGTAAACTTCGAGGTTCAAAGTATAAAGATTTAAAATTGAGCTTTAAAGATGTCAATCTAAATAAAATTACACCAGAGGATGATTTATTTGTTTTTGATGGAAATATTAATGGAGCAGTTAATTTTAAGCAAGACAATGCGATATATAGACCAACAGCTTCTTTAGCTATTGATCAGTTGCAATTGAACAAAACAAACCTTGGTGTGCTTCAGTTTGATATCGAAGGGGATCAGAGTTTGTCCAATTTTGCAATTAGCTCGACAATAAATAATAACGGTTTTGAATCGTTCAATGCTGGAGGAAATCTTGCTATTCAAAATAATGAAACACTGCTTGATTTGCGTGTTAAATTTGATGAGTTTAAGTTGGCTACACTTAGCTCGGTAGGTGGAGAGATTCTGACTAATATTCGTGGTTTAGTATCAGGAAATGCTACGATTCAGGGCAATGTCAATTCGCCAGAAATTAACGGACGCTTGTATCTTGATAAAGCAGGAATGAGTATTCCGTACATTGGCGTTGATTATGAGTTGGCTCCCAGAACCATTGTGGATGTAACAGATGAGAAATTTCTATTTAGAAATAATTCATTAACAGATATCAAGTACGGGACTAAAGGTTTGCTTAATGGAAATATTGAACACAAGAATTTTTCCAATTGGAAATTAGATTTGGCCGTTGCTTCGAAACGTTTTTTGGCATTAGATACAAAAGACAAAGATGACGCTGCTTACTTTGGTACTGCATTTATTAATGGTTCAGCAACAATAAATGGATTAACTAATAACCTTAAAATTGTTGTAGATGCGAAGTCTGAAAAAGGGACTTCTATAAAAATTCCAATAAATAATTCAGAGAGTGTAAGTGAGAATTCGTTTTTGCATTTTGTAACAGCAAAAGAAAAATTCAATTTGCAAAAAGGAATAATTGAAAAGGTTCGAGATTACAATGGATTGGAACTAGAGTTTGATTTTAATATCACACCTGACGCTGAGGTTGAAGTGATATTGGATAGAAATTCTGGACACGGAATGAAGGGTAAAGGGAATGGGTCGCTTTTGTTTAAAATTAATACTTTAGGAAAATTCAATATGTGGGGCGATTTCCAAGCCTATGAAGGAACCTATAATTTTAGAACAACAGGTATCAATAAACGCTTTACTGTAAAAAAGGGAGGATCTATTTCTTGGGATGGGAATCCATTAAAAGCACAATTGAATTTAGAGGCGGTATACAAAACTACTGCCAATCCATCGTTGTTAATTGATAATTCATCCTTTAACAAGAAAGTACCTGTAGAAGTGGTTATTGGAATTAGAGGAGATTTGATGAGTCCTGATCCCGATTTTAATATAGAATTCCCTACTGTAAGTTCGGTTTTGAAATCAGAAATCCAAACCAAATTATATGACAAAGAAGTTCGTCAAACACAGGCTCTATATTTGCTTTCCACGGGAAGCTTCTTGAGTTCTGAAGGAATGAGTCAAAGTGATTTGTCGGGTAGTTTGTTTGAAACAGCAACAGGCTTATTAGGTAATGTCATCAAGTCTGAAGATGAAAAATTTAATGTCGGAATTAATGTTGTAGGAGCAGATAGGCGCTTAGGAAAAGAAACAGACGGTCGTTTTGAAGCATCCATTTCCTCAAAAATTAATGAAAGAATTACAATTAATGGAAAGTTCGGTGTTCCTTTTGGCGGCATCAACCAAACAGCGTTTATTGGAAATGTAGAATTGCTTTGGAGATTGAATGAAGAGGGCACTTTGAATGGGCGGATATTCAATAAGGAGAATGATATTAATTATATTGGACAAGGGATTGGTTATACCCAAGGATTAGGATTTACGTATGAAGTTGATTTTGATACTTTTAAGGAATTAATCCAAAAAATGTTCAAGAAAAAAAGAGTAATACTAACGATTCCTGCAGAGTATTTGGACCAGGATTCGGATATGACTCCGGAATTCATTCAATTTTCGACCTCTAAAAAATCAACTAAGGAACAACCTAAACAAAATAGAGAAGGAAGGGTGCCAGAGGAGGACTAATTAGGGCACAATTGATTTATCATCAAAATATAACTGTTTAATTACATTTTCTTAAAAAAATACTATTTTTAATTCGCTAATTTAAAACTTATTAACGAAAACGTTTGAATTTTAAATAGTTCTATAATTTATTAAAAACATCGCTTTGAAACTAATGAGCGTTTACTAATTTAGCGCCAAATACAAACAATAATGTCAAACAAAATAAGAAAAATAGGTGTTCTTACTTCTGGTGGTGATTCACCAGGAATGAATGCTGCTATCCGTTCAGTTGTAAGAACTTGTGCATTTCATAATATTGGATGTGTGGGTATTTACAGAGGTTACCAAGGAATGATTGAAGGTGACTTTAAAGAAATGGGTCCTCGTAGCGTTAACAACATTATTAATAAAGGGGGGACGATTTTAAAATCGGCTCGTTCTATGGAATTTAAAACTCCAGAAGGAAGAAAAAAAGCATACGATAATTTGGTAAAAGCTGAAATCGATGCTTTTGTTGTTATTGGTGGAGACGGAAGTTTTACCGGAGCGTTATTATTCAATTCAGAATACAACTTTCCTGTAATTGGAATTCCAGGTACGATTGATAATGATATTTTTGGCACTAGCCATACTCTAGGATATGATACCGCTTTAAATACTGTTGTTGAAGTAATTGATAAAATTCGCGATACAGCAAGTTCTCACAACCGTTTGTTCTTAGTTGAGGTGATGGGAAGAGATGCGGGACATATTGCATTAAATGCAGGTATTGGAGCAGGAGCAGAAGAGATTCTTATTCCTGAAGAAGATATGGGATTAGACCGTTTGTTAGATTCACTTAAAAAGAGTAAAGCAGCAGGAAAATCATCAAGTATTGTGGTTATTGCTGAAGGGGATAAAATTGGGAAAAGCGTTTTTGAATTAAAAGATTACGTAGAATCTAATCTACCGGAATACGATGTAAGAGTTTCTGTTTTGGGTCATATGCAAAGAGGTGGTTCTCCATCTTGTTTTGATAGAGTGTTAGCGAGTAGACTTGGGGTGAAAGCTGTTGAGTCTTTGCTAGAAGGAAAATCAAACTTTATGGCAGGAATCAATCAAGATAAAATTACACTGACTCCTTTAGAACAAGCGATTAAAGGGCATTCAGAAATTGATGCCGAATTATTACGCGTATCTGATATTGTATCCATCTAAAAAATAAATTAATTTTTGGTTGGAAAGCCAAATCAAAAATAACAATCACACTAAATAAACTAAAATTAAAATTAAATTAAAATGTCAAAAGTAAAATTAGGAATAAACGGTTTCGGTAGAATTGGAAGAATCGTTTTTAGAGAGTCTTTCAACAGAGATAATGTTGAGGTAGTTGCTATCAATGATTTATTAGATGTTGATCACTTGGCTTACTTATTAAAATATGATTCAGTTCACGGTCGTTTCAATGGAACTGTTGAAGTTAAAGAAGGTAAATTATATGTAAACGGAAGACACATTCGTATTACTGCTGAAAGAAATCCAGCTGATTTGAAATGGAATGAAGTTGATGTTGATGTAGTTGCTGAATGTACTGGTTTCTTTACAACTGTTGAAACTGCAAGCGAGCACATCAAAGGTGGTGCAAAAAAAGTAATTATTTCTGCTCCTTCTGCTGATGCTCCAATGTTTGTAATGGGTGTGAACCACGAAACTGCTAAAGCATCTGACTTAGTTGTTTCTAACGCATCTTGTACTACTAACTGTTTAGCTCCAATGGCTAAAGTAATCCATGATAACTTCGAAATTGTTGAAGGTTTAATGACTACTGTTCACGCTACTACTTCAACTCAAATGACAAACGATGGTCCATCTAGAAAAGATTTTAGAGGTGGTCGTTCTGCATTAGTAAATATGATTCCATCTTCTACAGGTGCTGCTAAAGCAGTAGGAGTTGTAATTCCTTCATTAAACGGAAAATTAACTGGTATGTCAATGCGTGTTCCAACTGTTGACGTTTCTGCAGTGGATTTAACTGTAAAATTAGCTAAAGAAACTTCTTATGCTGAGATTATGGCGGTATTGAAAAAAGCATCTGAAACTACAATGAAAGGAATCTTAGGATTTACTGAAGATGATGTAGTATCTAATGACTTCGTATCTGATTCTAGAACTTCTATTATTGATGCTAAAGCTGGAATTGGATTGAATTCTACTTTCTTCAAAATTATTTCTTGGTACGATAACGAATACGGTTATTCAAGTAAATTAATTGATTTATCTGTACATATTTCAGGTTTGAAATAATACGATTTTTTTCAATAAAATCCCGTTATTGTTATTGTAACGGGATTTTATTTTTTACTATTTTTCTTATTTCCAAAACGTTATTAAAAGTTTAATTTTTTAGCTTTGGAAATTGAAATCCAAAACCAAAACAAACCCAAAAAACCAAAAGATGAAATTAATAGTTGATAGTGGTTCTACCAAAGCCGATTGGATTGCCATAGACGATAGTGGTAAAATTTTGTTCACAACACAAACCTTAGGTCTTAATCCAGAAATATTGGATGAAGCTGAAGTGATAGAACGTTTGAACGATCGTTTTGATATTTTGCAAAATAAAAATGAGGCGACTCATTTGTTCTTCTATGGTGCTGGTTGTGGAACTCAAAGAATGAAATTATTTCTTTCTCAAGTTTTTCAAGCCTATTTCCCTAATGCTATTGTTGTAGTTGAAGAAGATACCTATGCTGCGGTTTTTGCGACAACTCCAAAAGGAGAAAAAGCGATTGTTAGTATTTTGGGTACGGGTTCTAATTGCAGTTATTTTGACGGCAAAGAATTACATCAAAAAGTACAATCATTAGGATACATTATCATGGATGATTGTAGTGGTAATGTTTTCGGAAAAGAATTAATCAGAAAGTATTATTTCAATAAAATGCCTCAACATTTGGCAGTTGAATTTGAAAAAGAATACGATATGACTCCTGATTTTATTAAGAGCAAATTGTACAAAGAAGCTAATCCAAATGCGTATTTAGCGACTTTTGCCAAATTCTTAATCCAACACAAAGAAGATCCTTTCTGTAAAAAAATCATCTACAAAGGGATGAAATCTTTTGTTAAAAATTACATCAGACAATACGATAATTACCAAGAAGTTCCTGTTCATTTTGTAGGTTCGATTGCTTTTTACCTAAAAGAAGAATTAGAAGTAACTTTTGAAAAATACCAAATTAAATTAGGCAACGTGTTAAGACGACCAATCGACGGATTGATTGCGTATCACGTAGCTAATAAATAAATTTAATTGTAGTTAATTTTAGTTTGCAACCGCAATCATAGAGATTTCTACATTTACATTTTTTGGCAAACAAGCCACTTGAACCGTTTCACGAGCTGGAGCGGTTTTTTCGATAAAATAACTGCCGTAAACGCTGTTTATTGAGGCAAAGTCATTCATGTTTGAAATGAATATGGTTGACTTAACTACATTTTCAAAAGTCATCCCAGCAGATTCCAATACCGCTTTCATGTTTTCCATTACTTGCTTAGTTTCAATTTCTATAGAATCTAAAACTAGATCTCCAGTTGCTGGGTCAATAGCAATTTGACCGGATGTATATAAGGTATTTCCTGAAAGTACGGCTTGATTATAAGGACCAATAGGAGCAGGCGCTTTGTCTGTAAAGAGTATTTTTTTCATAATTATTTATTTATCGAATGATTGTACTTCGTTTATCCCATTTGATGTCGCTTAACACCCCAGATTTAATTCCGATGAAGAAACCCCAATTCGCATAGGTTCCAAAGGGAGACCAATTGAAATCCATTCTCCAACTTAATAAATCTCTTTCAAATCGAATTTGGGTAAAGGTAACTCCTTTCTGAACGAAATCGTATCCAGTTGAAATTCCAGTTTTCCATTTTGGAGTTAAATCAGCATTAATTGAAATCATTATAGAGTTTCCAATTATTTTCTTTTCACGATTGTTGTTACCATAGGTTAAAGAGTAGGCAAAGGTCATGTCCCAAGGTAATTTAGAGTGGAAAAATTCTGAAATAGTATCTTCCCCTTTTTCTTCAGTATCGTCAAACAAACTTTTTTGGTCGTTTCCTAAATTGGGTTTACCAAATAAATCGTCTTCACGACCACCATTTCGTTTGGTCTGATCCGTATCAATTTTCTTAGCTTTATCTGAACTGGATAGCGAATAATTCAACGTCATATTGGCACTTGTCATACGAAATAAACTTCCCCCATTATCAATATTAAACACATTGATTCGTTGCCCAGAATTGTCAATCGCATAAGGATCTAAAGTAGCTCCAAAATTGACATTCATTTTATCGTTAAAAAATTGTGTACCACCACTCACTCGAACAGGTGACCAGGCTAAAGTTTTTACTCCGTCTGCATTTAAATCATAACTAGTAGATAAATTTAAATTGTTTAGTAACATCACTTTTTTAGCTTCTGTTTTGGTGCTATCCCTATCGGTTACCTTAGCTTCAATGGTATTGCTTAAATCAAATCCTAAACTATTGGAATTAGAACTACTTGGTGAACCAAAAATCCCGCCTTCAAATCGGGAGTACTCTTTCAACATCGTTCCACTTCCATCGGCTGCATAAGTATCGTAATATTTTTCAAAACTAGGTGTATACCCATAAGAAATAGAAGGACGCATTACATGTCGAATGGCTTGAATTTTTTTATTAGCGCCTCGATTAAATGTACCGTATATTGTTGTACCAAGACTGGATGAAAATGAATAGGTTCTAAAAGCATCAAAACCTTTTACTTCGGTATCAATTACTTTTCCTTGAGTGGCATCATAATTTTTATTGATGGTTTTAGTATACCAAACTTCCCTATAATTTAAAGAAGAAGAAGCACTGAAGTATTTAAATAATTTAAAATTCGTACTTAGGGGTATGCTGTGTTGGAATCCAACTTTGGCATTTTCAAACATTTGAGGTTTGAAAAACAATGAATCCGTTGTTGTAATACTGTTTTTCGCACTTAAATCGTATTGTAAATTGATGTTTTTGAAAAACCCTTTTTTCGTTCCATCTTTCTTTACAAAAGGATAAATTCGGTCAATACTATACTGCAGTGTTGGCAACGTCATATCAATTTGCTCTGTTTGTGTATTTTGAGAGTGCGTCGCAGTTACAGATAATCTAGATTGTGGACCTGATCCTACAAAATTTCTGGTATAGGATACAGAGGAACTCATCGTATTATTCAAATTAGAACCAATATTGACTTGATTAATAGACTGTTTGAAATATTTACTACTACCTAAATTGACCGATGCCGAAAAACTCGAATTTGGATTGGCTTTACTATCTCTTGAGTGAGACCATTGGATGTTGTAAATTTTTTGTTTGGAGTAATCTGGGTAACCTCGTTCACTTGAAATTAAATTTTCAAAACGTACATTCACATTCCCACGGTAATTATACCGTTTGGCATAATTGGATTCAAAACGCATTCCATAACTTCCATTAGTATAATAATCCCCTAAAATGGTCAAATCATATTGATCGCTCAATGCGAAATAATACCCTCCGTTTTGAAGGGAAAAACCCCTCGTGTTAGAGTCGTTGTAACTTGGCAAAAGAATTCCAGAAATACTAGTTTCTTTAGACATTGGAAAAAATGCAAAAGGCAACGCAATTGGGGTAGGAACATTGGCTATAACCATATTAGTAACCCCAGTAACTACTTTTTTTCCAGGAACAAATTTTACCTTATTGGTTTGGAAATAATATTCAGGATTATCGACATCTTTTGAAGTAGTAAATCGGGCACCTCTTAAAAAATAAACCGAATCATTTTCTTTCTTGGTAAATGCCGCTTTTATTTTGAACTCTCCTTGGTCTGAACGAGAATTCCAAATAATGGCTTTTTTTGTTTTGAAATTAAACCGAATCGAATCGGGTTCAACCACATTGCCGCCTTGTTTAAAGTTGGGAAATTGTGTGTAGTTGCCTGCGGAATCTTTAATTCTCCCAGCATACACTTCGTCTTTTTCATAATCCAATAGAATTATTCCTGACTTCAATTCGACGTCTTGATAATACAATTCGGCATTATCATACAGAATAATGTGCTTTTTCTTCTGATCAATCTTGGTATAATCCTTGGCTTTGTATTTTACTTTTCCGTCTAAAAAGGCTTGTTTCGTCGTAGTGCTATCTTTTTTAACTAATCTAGATTTACTATCAGTTGCTGATTCAAGGGATTTATCAGGATTCGTTTTGGTATTTTTTACAGTATTCGTAGGGGGTATTACAGTCGTTTTTTTATTGATATCTTGGGCATATACTTCACCTAATCCAATTGTTAGGAAAAAGCCTAGAAAAACGATATGAAATAAGTTTGTACGCAAAGGTTTAAATGCTATTTTTGTAAAAATATGGTTTGTTTTTTGATGTGCCAAACTTACATATTATTTTCGGCAAAAATAGTCAAATAAATATTTTAAAACCATCTAGATTTAATTAAAATTAACATTCCGATATATGTCTTTTAATACAAAAATAATAGGTGTTTATTCCTTTTTCTTATTGGTACTTTCCATGCCAATTGCAGCTCAAAATCCTAAATTTAAAGTTACATTAGATGCCGGTCATGGTGCTCATGACTACGGTGCTGTATATAGTGGTCGTATAGAAAAAAATATTGCTTTGGCAGTAGTGTTGAAAGTGGGTAAAATTTTGGAGCGTACCAATAAAATTGATATTGTTTATACACGAGATACCGATGTATTTATCGATTTAATTGAACGCGCTAATATTGCCAATCGTGCAAAGTCGGATATTTTTGTGTCTATCCATTGTAATGCCAATAAGAATACCGCAGCCGATGGAACGGAAACCTATGTAATGGGTTTGAACAAATTAGCGTCTAATTTGGAAGTGGCCAAAAAGGAAAACTCTGTAATTACAAAAGAGAAAGATTACAAGCAGAAGTATGATGGATTTGATCCCAATTCGCCAGAATCTCTTTTGGGATTAACTTTAATGCAAGAAGAGTTTTTAGATAATAGTATTTTTTTAGCAAGTAAAGTTGAAGAACAATTTGGGAAATTAGGAAAAAAATTACGTCATGGGGGAGTAAAACAAGCCCCTTTTATGGTGTTGCATAAAGCCTATATGCCCCGTGTTTTAATAGAAATGGGATTTGTATCCAATCCAGTGGAAGGAGATTTGTTGAATTCAGAAGAAGGACAGAATGAGATGGCAGAGGCAATTGCTAACGCCATTATTAGTTATAGGAATGAGTTTTTTGGGGATGGAATTTTACCAATTAAAGAATTGAAACCATCAAAGAGAATTGCACCAAAGCCTATTAAAGACACTTTGACTCAAGAAAAGCCAAAAGTAGTTGTTGAGACCAAAGACATCAAGAAAACAGAACCAATTAAAGAAAAGCAAACCTCCATAATTTATAAAGTTCAAATTGGAGTAAGTCCAAAAGAAGTAGCTTTGGAAGCGAAGAATTTTAAAGGTTTGGAGCCTATAAGTAAAGAAGATTTAAAAAAATCCTTTATCTATATGTATGGAGAAACAGCCGACTATGAAACAGCTAAGAATTTATTAAAAGAGGCCAAATCGAAAGGGTATAACTCTGCGTTTTTAGTAGCTTTTAATAATGGAACTAAAATTAGTATTCAAGAAGCGTTGAAATTATAGTCAAGTCAATTATTTAGTGTTAATTTTGTAAAAAAAATAAAATTTTGAAACTATCAAGAGAAATCAAAACAGCGGTTTTAGTCATTGCTTCTGTAGTATTGTTTATTTGGGGATACAGTTTTTTAAAAGGGAAAGCGCTGTTTGCTAACTATAAAACTTTTTATGTAACTTATACCAATGTGGAAGGACTTGTTAAATCAGCACCGGTTACTTTAAACGGTTTGGCTATTGGAAAAGTAAATGATATTAAAATCAATGAGACTGATGGTTCGGTAGTTGTTGAATTGCAAATCACTTCTGACTTTCCTATTTCAAGTACTAGTGCGGCGGTTTTATATGAGCCAGGTTTTATTGGAGGAAAACAAATTGCAATTGAACCGGATTTTAAAAACAAAACATTAGCTGAGGATGGACAGGAATTGCCGGGCGAATTGAAATTAAGTTTAACGGCATCTATTCAAGAAAAATTAGTGCCATTACAAGCAAAATTTGAAACTGTTTTAGTTGAAGTTGAAAAATTATTGCAAGGTGTTAATAGCGTTTTGGATAAAAAATCCCAAGACAATCTTAAGATTACTTTAGCTGAGTTGAGTAAAACAATGGTTGAAATCCATGCTGCTTCAGCCAACGTGAATTCCATTCTGACGGATAATAAATCCGATTTAAAAGGTGTTGTAACCAATTTCAAGAAAGTATCTACTGATTTTGCTAAAATTTCTGATTCGCTTTCTAAAGCCGATTTAGGAAAAACAGTAAAAAGTTTCAATACTTCACTGGCTAAAGTAGATGCCATTTTGTTGGATTTACAGGCAGGAAAAGGTTCGGCTGGTAAGTTGTTGAAAGATGAAGCCTTGTATTCTAATTTAAAATCAACAACCAAAGAAATGGAATTGTTACTACAAGACGTACGATTGTTTCCAACACGCTATATTAATGTCTCCGTTTTTGGAAAGAAAAATAAACCTTACGTAAGTCCTGTTCAAGATTCCGTTTTTGTAGGACCTGCAAAAGGAGTTAAGTCTAAAGTAAAAAAATAGTATTTATGAGCTATTTAGATAATATAGTATTTGCAATTTTATTGGGTTTAGGATTTGGTTATTTTTATTTAAACATAAAAAAACTAGTTCGAAATATCAATTTAGGTATTGCTGTTGATCGAAATGATAATCCAAAAGCTAGATGGTCCAATATGGCTATGATTGCTTTAGGACAATCCAAAATGGTGAAGCGTCCAGTAGCTGGATTCTTTCATATCATTGTGTATGTAGGGTTTGTGATTATTAATATTGAATTGCTTGAAATCATAATCGATGGGCTATTTGGTACGCATAGAATTTTTGCTTTTTTAGGAAGTATTTATGATCTTTTAATTGCTTCTTTCGAAATTTTAGCGGTATTGGTTTTAGTGGCGGTGTTTGTGTTTTGGACTCGAAGAAATATAATCCAATTGAAGCGTTTTACTAGTTCTGATTTAAATGGATCTCCAAAAAATGACGCCAATTATATTCTGTATTTCGAAGTGGTGTTAATGACTTTATTTTTATTGATGAATGCCTCTGATTTGCATTTGCAAAATGTACCTGGAGGTTTTTCTCATTTTATTAAAGCAGGTTCATTTCCAATAAGTCAGTTTATAGAACCTCTTTTTAATGGTTTGTCAAATGAACTGGTAATGTTATTATCGGAATTGTTTTGGTGGTTACACATTATAGGAATTTTGGTGTTTATGAATTATTTATATTTTTCTAAACATTTACATATTTTGTTGGCTTTTCCAAACACTTATTTTGCAAATTTAAATCCGGAAGGTCAATTTGACAATTTAGCTTCTGTAACCAATGAAGTAAAACTAATGATGGATCCCAACGCCGATCCTTTTGCGGCAGCTCCTGAAACAGCGGCTGCTCCAGTAAAATTTGGCGCTAGCGATGTGCAAGATTTGAATTGGGTTCAATTGTTGAACGCCTATACTTGTACAGAATGTGGACGTTGTACATCATCATGTCCAGCCAATCAAACCGGTAAGAAATTATCTCCACGAAAAATCATGATGGATACTCGTGATCGTTTGGAGGAAGTGGGTAAAAATATCGATGCTAACAAAGGTGTTTTTATTCCAGATAATAAGTCTTTATTAAACGATTATATTACTCCAGAAGAACTTTGGGCTTGTACTTCTTGTAATGCCTGTGTGGAAGAATGTCCGGTAAGCATCAGTCCATTATCAATCATTATGGATATGAGACGCTATTTGGTCATGGAGCAAAGTGCAGCGCCAATGGCATTGAATTCTATGATGTCTAACATAGAAAATAATGGTGCGCCATGGCAATATAGCCAACAAGACCGATTGAATTGGAAAAACGAATAAATAGTGATTTCTATTATTGTGTAGAATAACTTAATTATAAAATTGATACCATGTCCGAAAATTTAGTAGTACCTACAATGGCCGAAATGCTTGCTCAAGGAAAACAACCTGAAGTATTGTTTTGGGTAGGTTGTGCAGGTAGTTTTGACGATAGAGCTAAAAAAATAACGAAAGCATTTGTCCGAATTTTAAATCGTTCCAATGTGTCTTTTGCTGTTTTAGGAGCAGAAGAAAGTTGCACTGGTGACCCAGCTAAAAGAGCAGGGAATGAGTTTTTGTTCCAAATGCAAGCCATGATGAATATTGAGGTACTAAATGCATATGAAGCAAAAAAAATAGTTACTGCTTGTCCACATTGTTTTAATACCTTAAAAAATGAATACCCGGAATTAGGAGGAAAATATGAAGTGGTTCACCATACTGAATTTTTAAAATCATTATTGGATGATGGGCGTTTGACTATTGAAGGAGGGCAGTTTAAAGGAAAAAAAATTACATTTCACGATCCGTGTTATTTGGGCCGTGCTAATAAAATTTATGAAGCTCCTAGAGATTTAATTCAGAAGTTAGACGTGGAATTAGTTGAAATGAAACGTTCCAAAGCGAATGGTTTATGTTGTGGTGCTGGTGGAGCCCAAATGTTTAAGGATGCAGAAGCTGGTTCTAAAGAAATAAATATAGAACGAACTGAAGACGCTCTTGAAACACAGCCCGATATTATTGCAGCAGGTTGTCCTTTTTGCAATACCATGCTGACTGATGGAATTAAAAGTAAAGAAAAAGAAAGCGATGTGAAAGTACTCGACATTGCAGAACTGATTGCTAATGCGCAAGATTTATAAATTCAATATCATAATTAATTCAATACAATTATATCATGTACGTTCCATTTGAAAGTTTACCCGAAGAGTCTAAAATTTGGATTTATCAATCCAATAGAAAATTTTCAGATGATGAAATTACTGAAATAGAAACTGTATTACAAGCATTTCTTGAAAATTGGGCGGCCCATGGTACAAGTTTGGAATCCTCTTATCAATTAAAATACAATCGCTTTATTGTTTTAGCCGTAAACCAAGAGGTTCAAAATGCAACTGGTTGTTCAATTGACGCCTCTGTTGAGTTTATTCAAAGTTTGGAAAAAAAATACAGTGTTGATTTATTGGACAAGATGAATGTGACGTTCAAATTGGGCGAGCATATTGCACACAAACCATTGATTGATTTTAAAAAAATGGTGAAAGATAAAGCAGTTACTGAAAATACGATTGTTTTCAATAATTTGATTAATACTATCGAAGAATTTAATGATTCGTGGGAAGTTCCAGCTTTAGATAGTTGGCACAGTCGTTTTTTTTAATACTCAATTGATGAAAACGTTCTTTACTAAAGTTGTACTTTCTTTTTTGTTACTATTTATGGTTTCCAATTGTGGAACTATTCAAAGTACGTTTATTGCGCCTACACCAATTCTACTTAATAAACCTGAAATTTCTGATTTGGAAGAGGTATATATTCCTCAAGAAAAATCAGCAAGGAAAAACTTTTTTAAAGATTCTGATGCCGAAACACGTTGGGCTGATAGTATCTACAGCAAAATGAGCTTACAAGAAAAAGTAGGACAATTATACATGGTTGCCGCTTATTCCAATAGAGATAGCAACCATATAAATGCTATTGAAAAATTAATTAGAGACCAAAAAATTGGTGGTGTTATTTTTTTTCAAGGAGGTCCTATGCGTCAAGCGAATTTGACCAATCGCTACCAAGCGAAATCTAAAATTCCTTTGTTCGTTGGTATTGACGCCGAATGGGGTTTGAGTATGCGCTTGGATTCTACCTATCGTTATCCTTGGAACATGACATTGGGTGCTATAAAAGACCTAAAACTTATTGAAAATGTTGGGGAGTTAATGGGTAAGGAGAGTCGTAGAATGGGAGTTCATTTTAATTTCGCCCCTGTTTTAGACATTAATACCAATCCTAAAAATCCAATCATTGGCAACCGATCTTTTGGTGAAAATAAAGTCAACGTTACCGAAAAAGCGATTGCTCTAATGAAGGGTGTCCAAAACCAAGGTGTATTTTCAACAGGCAAACATTTTCCAGGTCATGGGGATACTTCTATTGATTCTCATTTAGGTTTACCTACACTTTCTTTTTCCAAAGAACATTTAGATAAAGTAGAACTGTATCCTTATAATAAAATTATAGATGAAGGATTAGTTTCTGTTATGGTAGCGCATTTGGATATTCCTAGTTTAGAATTTCGTCAAAATTATCCAACTTCAACTTCGTATAATGTAGTTACTAATTTGTTGCAAAAAGAGTTAAAATTTGACGGATTAATTTTTACAGATGCTCTGAATATGAAAGGGGTCAGCAAGTTTAAAAAACCAGGTGATGTTGATTTAGATGCCTTTCTTGCCGGAAATGATATTTTACTTTTTTCTGAAAACGTTCCAATTGGCATTGAAACTATTTTAAAAGCCTATGAAGATAAAATCGTCTCTGAAGAACGCTTGGAACAATCGGTAAAAAAGATTTTAAAATACAAATACAAAGCTGGTTTGAATACATTCAAACCAATTGCACTGACTAACTTAGTTAAAGATATTAATCCCGATGCCAACGAAGCATTGCAATACCAATTGTATGAAAATGCCATAACGGTTTTGAAAAACGAGAAAAATATTTTGCCAATTAAGGACTTGAATCTTCAAAAGATCGCCTATGTTAAATTGGGAGATGATTACAATACTAAATTTGTTTCAACACTAAAAAAATACACAGAAGTTACCGAAGTTTCAGCCACTTCAATTGATAGCTTGAATCTAAAGTTAAAAGAGTTTTCTACTGTAATTATTGGCTATCATAAAGCAGATAAACCATGGAAAAATAACGATTTCAACCCAACAGAACTAGTTTGGTTACAAGAACTCGCAAAAAACAACACTATTATTTTGGATGTTTTTGCAAAACCTTATTCATTATTGCCCATATCCAATTTTGATGATATTGAAGGACTTATAGTTTCGTATCAAAATAATGATGTGGCGCAAGAAGTTAGTGCTGAACTGGTATTTGGTGCAATTGAAGCCAAAGGGAAATTGCCTGTTTCTATAAATGATTCGTTTCAAGTTAATGAGGGACTTTCTACTATTAAAATGAATCGATTAGGTTTTACAACTCCCGAGAATGTGGAGATGAGTTCCGAAAAATTAGCTCAAATTGAAACCATTGCACAAAAAGCAATCCGCGAAAAAATGGCTCCTGGAATTCAAGTTTTGGTTGCCAGAAAAGGGAAAGTAATTTATCAAAAAGCGTTTGGCAAGTATACCTATGATTCGGATGTGAAAGTAACAAATGAAACTATTTTTGATATTGCCTCTGTAAGTAAAATTGCAGGAACCCTTCCCAATGTAATGCAACAATACGATCGAAAAAAGATTAATTTAACTACAACATTGGCAGAAATGTTACCCATTTTTGCTAATTCAGATAAGAAAGAGATTCGTTTCAAAGAATTGCTGACGCATTCTGCTGGTTTAGTTTCTTGGATTCCGTTTTACAAAGCTACATTGGATGCTAAGGAAAAACCTTTAGTAAAATATTATAGAAAAACAGCTGATTCACAATTCTCAAAACAAGTTGCAGATAGTTTATTTATTCGTAATGATTACCACGATACAATTATGAAAATGATTGTGGATAGTAAGTTGGCATTAAAAAAAGAATACAAATACAGTGATTTTACATTTATTATTTTGGGTAATTATCTAGAAAAAGCTACTGGAGTTTCCTTGGATGTTTTGGCAGCTGAACAATTCTTTAAACCAATAGGTGCAAATAATACTCTTTACAATCCATTGCGAAAAATGGATAAAAATCGGATAGCTCCTACAGAAGTGGATTCGTATTTTCGTTATCAAACAGTTCAAGGTTACGTACACGATATGGCAGCGGCAATTGAGGGTGGTGTAGCCGGGCATGCGGGAGTTTTTTCGAATGCAATGGATGTAGCCAAAATAATGCAAATGTATTTGCAAAAAGGAAATTATGGTAACCAACAATTTTTTTCTGAGAAAACCTTTGATGATTTTAATACCTGTTATTATTGTTCAGATGGAAATCGAAGAGGCTTAGGTTTTGACAAACCTCAATTGAGTGGAACTAGTCCCACTTGTGGTTGTGTTTCTACATCTAGCTTTGGTCATACAGGTTTTACAGGGACGATGGCTTGGGCCGATCCAGTTACTGAAATTGTGTATGTATTTCTTTCCAATAGAACCTATCCAACGAACCCAACGAATACATTATCCAAAGAACACATTCGAGAAGACATTCAGAAAATAATTAATGAAGCCATTATAAAATAGTTGAAATGAATAAAATAAGTTGTACTATTTTTTTCTTGCTGAATGTTTTTTTAGCTAGCTCCCAAAATATAGATATTGATATCTTACAAAAAATCAATGTCAATAGAAATACGGAATTTGATCCTGCTTTTAAAACAATTACAAATACTACCATCCCTATAAGTATTGCCACTCCTGTAATGATGTACACGATTGGTTTAATCCAAAAAGATTCATTAATAAAACAAAAAGCATTATTTATAGGTGAGACTTTTTTAGCCTCTGCTTTTGTTACGATTGCATCTAAATCAATTTTTAAAAGAGATAGACCGTATGTAACTCATCCATCAATTCAACCTTTATCGTTAGAAGGAAGTTATTCCATGCCTTCAGCACATACTTCTTCTGCATTTGCTACTGCCACCTCATTGTGTATGGCCTATCCTAAATGGTATGTAGTGGTACCTTCCTTTGTTTGGGCGAGTTCGGTTGGGTATTCTCGAATGCATTTGGGGGTTCATTATCCTTCGGATGTTCTCGTTGGTGCTTTGGTTGGAAGTGGTTCAGCTGTATTGATGTACAAAGCCAATCAATGGCTAAATAAAAAGCGAAAGAAGAATAAAATATAATTTCTTTCGACATTAAGTAGAAACAGCCTTTATTTCTGTAAATTCGTATTCTTAAATTATACCAATGAGAATTGCAATCGTATGTTATCCCACATTTGGAGGGAGTGGAGTTGTGGCTACCGAATTAGGTCTTGAATTAGCTCGACGTGGTCACGAAATTCATTTTATAACCTACAGTCAACCCGTACGTTTAGCACTATTAAACCCGAACGTTCATTATCACGAAGTCAACGTCCCAGAATATCCCTTATTTCATTACCAACCCTATGAATTGGCTTTGTCAAGTAAATTGGTAGATATGGTAAAACTTTATAAAATTGAGGTATTACACGTGCACTATGCCATTCCTCATGCTTATGCGGGCTATATGGCTAAGCAAATGTTGAAAGATGAAGGAATTGATATTCCCATGGTTACGACACTTCACGGAACCGATATTACATTGGTAGGGAATCACCCATTTTACAAACCAGCTGTTACTTTTAGTATCAACAAGTCTGATTTTGTAACTTCTGTTTCACAAAGTTTGAAAGAGGATACGCTCAAATTATTCAATATTAAAAAGGAAATTCAAGTTATTCCGAATTTTATTGAATTGGATAAAATCAAGAAAGAAGACAAATCTCCTTGTCAACGTTCGGTTATGGCCAATGACGAGGAACGAATTATAACGCACATTAGTAATTTTAGAAAAGTCAAAAGAATACCCGATATCATTGCAATTTTCAACAAGATTCAAAAGGAAATTCCTGCTAAATTAATGATGGTGGGTGAGGGCCCAGAAAAAGAAAAAGCGGAGCAATTATGTCGCGAATTAGGAATCCAGGATAAAGTAATTTTCTTTGGTAATAGTAATGAGATTGACACCATTTTATGTCAAACCGATTTATTTTTATTACCCTCAAAAACAGAAAGTTTCGGATTGGTAGCGCTAGAAGCTATGGCCTGTGGAGTGCCAGTTATATCAAGTAACGCAGGCGGTTTGCCCGAAGTTAATAAAGATGGTTTTTCAGGTTATTTAAGTGAAGTAGGAGATGTAGACGGTATGGCAAAAAATGCTTTGAAAATTTTAAAAAACCAAACGGACTTGGATCAGTTTAAAAAGAATGCCTTGATCACAGCTCTACAATTTGACATCAAGAAAATTTTACCGCTCTATGAAGATTTATACCAAAGAGCCATTGCTAAGTGTTTTTAAATAAAAAGCCACTTTTTCAAGTGGCTTTTTAAATTATTAGAATGACTATAAAGAATTATAAAAAGCTTTCAAATTTACTTTTTATGTGTTGTTGATAAGAAATTGAATTGGTTAGAGTAAATCTTTAAACCTTAAATTTTTAAACTTTAAACTAAAATGGTACTTTTGTTCAAAACTAATTACAATGGCAGGAAATAGCTACGGCACACTATTTAGAATTACTACTTTTGGAGAGTCACACGGAGAAGCTTTAGGCGGAATTATTGATGGATGCCCTCCAGGTGTTACCATAGATTTAGAAGCAGTTCAATTGGAAATGTCTCGAAGAAAACCAGGACAATCCGCTATTGTAACCCAGCGTAAAGAACCAGACGATGTGCAATTTCTTTCAGGTATTTTCGAAGGAAAAACAACAGGAACGCCAATTGGTTTTATCATACCAAATACCAATCAAAAATCAGACGATTATTCCCATATAAAAGACAATTACAGACCCAGTCATGCCGATTATGTGTACGACCAAAAATATGGTTTTAGAGATTATCGCGGAGGTGGAAGAAGTTCTGCACGTGAAACAGCCAGTAGAGTAGTCGCAGGTGCTATTGCGAAGCAAATGTTGCCTGAGATTAAAATCAATGCTTTTGTATCTTCAGTGGGACACATTCATTTGGATAAACCCTACAAAGAATTAGATTTCTCAAAAATTGAAAGCAATCCCGTTCGCTGTCCTGATGCCGATTCAGCAGCTAAAATGGAAGAATACATTCGTGAAATTCGCAAACAAGGCGATACCGTGGGTGGTGTCGTAACTTGTGTGATTCAAAATGTGCCAGTTGGATTGGGCGAACCTGTTTTTGATAAATTGCATGCTGAATTAGGTAAAGCCATGCTTTCAATCAATGCCGTAAAAGGATTTGAGTTTGGAAGTGGTTTTTGCGGAGCTGAAATGAAAGGTAGTGATCACAACGATTTATATCACGCTGACGGAACTACTAAAACGAATCTTTCTGGAGGAATCCAAGGAGGAATCAGTAACGGAATGGATATTTATTTTCGAGTAGCATTCAAACCGGTTGCAACGATTATGCAAAAACAAGAATCTCTAGATAATAAAGGTAATATTACTGAAATGACCGGAAAAGGGCGTCACGATCCTTGCGTAGTTCCTCGTGCGGTGCCTATCGTTGAAGCTATGGCAGCTATTGTTTTAGCTGATTTTCATTTGATTAACAAAACCTATTCTAAATAATTAGGAGCTATTTCCTGCTGTCCGCTATATCTTTATCAGCGAACCCCGCTGTTAAAGGATGTCGCTTGCATCAGGGCTAACCAAAAACCAAAACCAAAATGAAAGAAAATACCAATAAACCGTCCTTTTTATCAGGACTTACGGGACAAATTTTAATTGCCATGATAGTGGGTGCCGTTTTAGGAATTGCTATCCATACCAATTGTACGGATGAAATTGCCCAATCTTTCAGTAGCAAAATAAAAATGTTAGCTACCGTATTTATTCGTTTGGTACAGATGATCATTTCTCCATTGGTATTTACAACCCTAGTTGTAGGTATCGCAAAATTAGGAGACATCAAAGCTGTTGGTCGTATTGGAGGAAAAGCCTTAGGTTGGTTTTTTACAGCCTCTTTTATTTCCTTATTACTAGGAATGTTTTTTGTAAATATTTTGCAACCAGGAGTTGGATTGAACCTTTCTAATGTTGATTTGACCGCCGCTTCTGAAGTAACTGCAAAAACTATCACTCTCTCTTTTGAAAACTTCATTGAACATATCGTTCCAAAAAGTATTTTTGAGGCGATGGCAACAAATGAAATTTTGCAAATTGTAATTTTCTCTATCTTTTTTGGGTTAGCTGCAGCTGCTATTGGAGAGTCAGTTAAACCAGTTGTAAGTGCGCTTGATAAAACTTCGCATATAGTTTTAAAAATGGTAAACTATGTTATGAAGTTTGCGCCTATTGGTGTGTTTGGTGCTATCGCAGGTGTGTTTGCTGTCCGTGATTTTCAAGAATTAGCGATTACTTATTTTAAATATTTTGGATCATTTTTAATCGGAATTTCATCATTATGGGCCGTACTAATTCTAGTAGGTTATATCTTCTTAAAATCTAGAATGTCAACCCTATTAAAAAGAATTTCTAGTCCGTTAATTGTTGCCTTTGGCACCACAAGTAGCGAGGCTGTATTTCCAAAATTAACAGAAGAATTAGAGCGTTTTGGTGTAAAAGACAAAATTGTTTCGTTCATGTTGCCTTTGGGATATTCATTTAATCTAGACGGAAGTATGATGTACATGACTTTTGCTAGTATATTTATCGCGCAAGCCTATGGAATTGATTTAGATTTAGGAACACAATTCACTATGTTACTCGTTTTGATGTTAACCAGCAAAGGAATTGCAGGTGTGCCAAGAGCGAGTTTAGTAGTAGTAGCTGCTACTTGTGGTATGTTTGAAATCCCAGTTGAAGGTATTGCGCTGATTTTACCAATTGATCACTTTTGTGATATGTTTAGAACGGCAACCAATGTATTAGGAAATGCATTAGCTACATCTGTAGTTGGTCAATGGGAAGATAAAATTGAAGAAATAAGTTAGGCTAATGACTAAATTATAAATAAAAAAAACGTTGGTATTAGTACCAACGTTTTTTGTTTTGTTTGGAAGCGTTTGATTTTCTTGATTTATGTGCTCCACCACTTCGATTGGAATTGTTTGGTTTATCTGCAATAGCAGCAGGACTTCCTGAATGCCATGGATAAGGATGATCTGAAATAGTTCTTACATCTACTTTGATTAATTTTTGAATGTCTTTCCAGTACGGCTCTTCGTCTTTACTGCAAAATGAAATCGCAATTCCGCCATTTCCTGCACGCCCGGTTCGGCCAATACGGTGCACATAGGTTTCTGGAATATTAGGTAAGTCAAAATTGATTACAAAAGGTAATTGGTCAATATCGATTCCACGAGCAGCAATATCAGTTGCCACAAGCACACCAACTTCTTTATTTTTAAAAGCTTCTAAAACGCGTTGTCTAGCATTTTGTGATTTATCTCCGTGAATAGCTTCAGCAGCTATGTTGTTTTTTCGCAAAGCTTTCACGACATTATCCGCTCCGTGTTTAGTTCTCGAAAAAACTAAAACGTCTGACAAATTTTCATTTTTAATTAAATGATAGAGCAGGTTTCTTTTTTCTGTTTTTTCAACAAAATAGATACGTTGCTCCACTTTTTCTGCCGTTGACGAAACAGGTGAAACTTCCACTTTTGCAGGATCAATCAAAAACATTTCGGCTAATTCGCGAATCGCTATTGGCATTGTAGCCGAAAAAAGTAATGTTTGTCTGTTTTTAGGGGTTAGTTTAACAATCTTTTTAACATCATTGATAAAGCCCATATCTAACATTTGGTCGGCTTCGTCCAATACTAACGTATGTAGATGATCAAAATTGATAAAACCTTGTTTGTGTAAATCCAATAATCGACCTGGTGTTGCAATCACAACATCGACTCCTTTTTTCAAAGTATCTACTTGTGGAATTTGAGAGACACCACCAAAGAGAGTAATCTGAGTTAGATTGGTATATTTGGCATAAGTGTCAAAATTCTGACCTATTTGAACAGCTAATTCACGTGTTGGAGTCACAATTAAAGCTCGAATTTCTTTAGCTTTTTTTGATGAACCAACGATTCGGTGTAATTGATGAATAATTGGAATGGCAAATGCTGCTGTTTTTCCTGTTCCTGTTTGCGCACATCCAATTACATCTCTACCAGATAAAACTAATGGTATGGCTTGTTCTTGAATTGGAGTGGGATGGGTATAGCCTTCTTCATAGACGGCTTTTTGTATACTTTTGGAAAGTGATAAATCTTCGAATAACATATTTTGTGTATTAAACATACTGTAAGATGTACAGTACTACTCGGCAAAGATAGTGTTATTATTTTTGATGCATTAGATTTGCAGTTCTTCAACTTGAGGAATTACTTTTTCATAATTGGATTTAATAAAATCGGTAATTAAATGACCAATAATTTTACCAATTAGATGATCATTTTTTTCTTCACCTAATTCGGGAGCTCCTTCGCAAAGATGCAAGTATGCCACATTCTTAAATTTACCAAAATATGAAACAAAATGACGTAATTCTTCTACTGAAAATCCAGTAAGTGTCATAGTACTACTGGCTATATTGGGTATTGCTCCTAAATCTATTTCTAATCCAAAAGGTTCTTGCGTAATGAATTCTGAAGCCTGGACCATTTCTTCATCAAAATCTTTTTCTTTTCGAATGCGTATGCTATCATAAGTTACATAGTGCAAACGATCTTCTAGTTTTTTAAAGGAGTCCAAAACACTTTTGGTTACATGGTTTTCATGTAAGCCAAACACAAAATATTTTTTCAGAAATCCCTCTTCAAAGGCATATGAAAATGCATTTCCATTGTGACGTCCTTCTAAAATTCTAAAATCTGAATGCGCATCAAAATTAATGGCATTGATTGGTTTTCCTTTTGATAATGCGGTACCTTTTATATTACCATAGGCATTATTTTGGCCCCCTCCAATGATAATAGGTGTTTTTCCTAATTTTGTAATATGAAAAATGATGTGCGAAACCTCTTTGTCTATCTTCTCTACTAATTGGCTCAACTTAGAACGATCATCAATATCGTTAAAATCTAAGTGAGGTACTTCTGCCATTTCTTGATCTACATTAATAGTACCTAGAATCACTATTTGATTCCCTTTACAAAAACGATTATGTTGGATATTGGCTATACTTTTTATAGCACTTTTCCATGCTGAAGCTGCTCCTGGTCTGCCATAATTAGCTCTAATTCCTATATCTTCTGGGATTCCAAAGACAACATATTTTGCGTCACAAGTTGCAAGAAATTCTAATGGATCTTCTCCTTTTGGCACCGTAATCATTTTTTCGCCAAATTTAATTTCACCATTTCGATGATTTGTAATTTTGCCTAAATCAGTACTTGTAAAAGGAATTAGTTTATCCATTGTTTAAAAAAGTTTGATCAAAAATACTATAAATGTGTCAAAATACGTTGTGTAGTAGGGATATATTATTATTTTTGTCCAAACAATTAAACTATAAATTAAAAAAATGGAAAATCAAAAAGGCAATTCAAATTTGAAAGCAATTGTAATTGTATTATTACTATTGTTGTTGGGAAGTTTAGGATATATATTCAAAATGTCCACAGATGCTGAAATTGTTCGTACGGAGTTAAAAACTACATTGACTGAGAAAGAATCAGTAATGAAAGATTTGCAAGAGTTGAAAGCAACTTATGATGCTGCTATTGCTGAAAACACTTCTATGTCTGAAGAATTGATAAAAGAAAGAGATAAAGTTGTTGCTTTAATGGCTGATTTGAAAAAATCGAATGGAGATGTTTCTAAATTTAAATCTCAGTTGACTGCACTTCAAAATAACATGAAAGTTTTGATTGCTGAAAATGACAACTTGAAAAAACAAAACGTGACTTTAACTGTGCAACGTGATAGTACAAGAGTAGTTTTGGTAGAATCTAAAAAAGCGAATGAAGTATTGACTTCTCTAAATTCAGAATTATCTAAAACTGTTGAGAAAGGATCTGTTTTAACTGTATTGAATACTAAAGGTGCTGCATTTAAAGTAAGAAGTTCAGGTAAACAAATTGAAACAGATAAAGCAAGTAGAGCAGATATTTTAAAAGTTAGTTTTACTATTGCTGAGAATAAAATCGCTAAATCAGGAACTAAATTGTATTATGTACAAGTAATTGATAGTGAAAACAATGTGGTAGGAGAAAAGAAAGTAGAAAATTTTGGAACAAAATCATTGACTTACAGTTTTACTACAAATGTAAAATATGATAATAAAACAGTAAATGTTACAGAAGATTTGGCAGGAAGTAAATTTGCTAAAGGAACCTATACTGTTAATGTTTTTGATAAAGCAGAATTGGTTTCAAGAACAAGTTTTTCTTTGAGATAAATTGTTATTCAGATACAAAAAAAGGGAGCTAATTGCTCCCTTTTTTTTATGTCAAAATTATTGCGTTATTTTAATCTCAAACATCTTATTCCAATTTTTACCAGTTACAAAAATGGTTTTTGTTTTAGGATTGTAGGCAATTCCATTGAGTACATCGGTGTCAGGTAGTTGTGTAATTTTAGTTTTTAAATCAGCTAAATTTAAAATGCCTTCAACAGCCCCAGTTTGAGGATTAATTACCGCTATGGCATCTTTTTGATACACATTACCATAAATTTTACCATCAATCCATTCCAATTCATTTACGGCCTTCACTTTAGTTGCTAAAGAATAGACATTAATTGAACCTACCTCTGCAAAAGTAGCTGGATTCAATATATTAATGGTTTCAGAACTGTCGGTCATATACAAAGATTTACCATCTGTTGTCAATCCCCAACCTTCCATTTTTTTATAATAAGGAAGTGTTTTTTCTTTTTTGAAAGTATCGGCATTATAGACATAACCTTCATTATTTAACCAAGTTAGTTGGTATACTTTATTATTAAGTACGGTTATTCCTTCTCCAAAATATTGTTCAGATAATTCAATTTTTTTAAATACTTCTCCGGTTCTATAATTGGTCTTTCTCAAACTAGAAATTCCTTTATTTCCAGTTGGACCACTTCCATTTCCTGTTCCTTCATACAAAGTATCACGGTAAAATTCTAAACCTTGAGTATAAGCTGTAATATCGTGAGGATAAGTGTTTACAATACTATATTTTAGTAATTTAGGTTCTACATTTGATACTAATTCGACACGATCCGTTACTTCAGTTAGTTCGCCTTCATAGTAAACAATTGCTTTTAAGTTTTGGTATCCTAATTTTTGGTTTTTAAAATTAAATGCTAGTTTGTCTAAACCTTTTGTTGTTCCTATTTTAGTTTCGTTTACAAAATAGACAACACTATCGACGCTTAATGTATTCGGATTCAATAATGCCAATTCGATAGATTCTTCCGATTGGTACTGTTCTTTAAATTGAGAAGAATCGAAAGTAAAAAGGGAATTGTTTTCCTTTTTAGCACCTCCACAGTTAGTTAAAATTACTCCTAATAAAATGATAAATAAGAAGTTATACTTTTTCATGTTTTTAAATTTTAATATTCGAATATACAACCTTATTTTATTAGTAACAATGCTCTTGCAAAAATATAAAAAGGTTGTATATTTGCAGCGGCAAGTCCTACACGACCAGCTCCTGCAGACTCCCCCAGGATGGGAACATAGCAAGGGTACGTGGTTGAGCGGTGCGATGTAGGTCGCTTGCCATTTTTTATGAATCTTCCATTGGGAAGATTTTTTTGTTTATTGGGTATTCAAAACTGCTTTTTTGAGTATTTTTATACACTTAACAAGCGATAGTAAACATATTGAAATGAGTAAAGTAGTTTTAATTACAGGCGGTTCCTCGGGAATAGGAAAATCGATAGGAGAATTTTTGCATCATAAAGGATTTGCCGTATACGGAACAAGTAGAAATCCTGATAAAGTAGTTCACTCGATTTTTCCGTTAGTTGCTTTAGACGTAAGGGATGCCAAATCAATTCAACTGGCTGTTGCCAAAATTATTCAAGAAACAGGACGCTTAGATATCGTAATAAACAATGCTGGTGTAGGAATTACTGGGCCGTTGGAAGAAATTCCAATGGAGGAAATCAAAAATAATTTTGAAACTAATTTTTTTGGTCCTATTGAAGTAATGAAAGCAGTTTTACCTCAAATGCGTTCACAACAATCAGGATTGATTATTAATATTACGTCGATTGCAGGGTATATGGGATTGCCTTATCGAAGTGTGTATTCGGCTTCTAAAGGAGCATTAGAATTGATTACAGAAGCTTTACGAATGGAAGTGAAGCCTTTCGGAATCCAAATCACAAATGTAGCGCCAGGTGATTTTGCTACTAATATTGCAGCGGGTCGTTTTCATGCACCCGTTACAACGGGTTCAGCTTACGAAAAAGTATATGGTGACGTATTGACTACAATGGATCAACATGTTGATAGTGGGAGTAATCCTAACGAAATGGCAGAAGCCGTTTATCTAATTATTCAAGAAACAAATCCTAGAATCCATTATAAAGTGGGCGCTTTTATGCAAAAGTTCTCCATTGTGTTAAAAAGAATTTTACCCGATAAAGTCTACGAAAAAATGCTAATGAATCACTATAATTTGTAACCCTAATGTGATTTATTTTGAAACATAGTAAGAATTACAATACAGTGTGGAAATGTAATTGATGCTAAAAAAGCAAAAAACAGTGCATCAAATACCAACATATCTTTAGCAATATAATACAATCCAAAAATCCCAATCAAAGAAATAAACCAATACACAAAGGCTGTTTTAAAATATTTTTTAAAATTGGCCCAAGTGGCCTCGCCATATAAAAATGTGATTTGGTCGTTTAAAGAAGGAATGCTGTGCCAAAAAATAAAATAGATAGCAAACCCCCAAATCAAGCTTGAAGCTTTAAACACGATTGCTAGAACCAACAAATAAAACAACTGTTCGATTATATTCTTTCTGAAATCAGTTGAATCAACATACATCTTTGCCGTAATTCCTATAAATAGCAGTGAACAAATTATCAGTGCAATTTCGATTGATGCTTTGGGAATTGAAAACTGGGTGATTTCGAATATAATCGCAATTACCTCAATAGCATGAATGTAAAATAAAAGGAGCAAAATCAATAAGCCATAATTAAACCGAAAGAATACCAAAATGGAAGTATTTAAAGGCGATACAATTTCATTCCAATGTTGTTCTCCAAAATGATAACTACTAACTATTATAAATAATACTAAGGCTACAATTGGTATTGTGGTAAAAAGTAGCGCAGAAATACCTATCAAAAGCACATACATCAAAATTAACTTTCTGAAATTGAGTTTTTTATCTGATTTTAAGTTGTTGATAAGTACCAAATCATTGGCTCCATGTAGTACTCCAAAACTCAAAATTAGTAAAAATCCTACAATTATTTGATAATTATTTGATAAATAAGAAGTTAGCCAAAGTCCAACAAAGCTAGTAATAATAGATAGTTTCAAGGTTTTTGACATAAAATTTGATTTTTTGTTTAACATTTTATCAAAAAAAATAAACAATAAATTATGATTTGTGTTTTTTTTAAATGTAAATTTATATTATTAATTAACCTAAATTTTTATTTTATGTCAAATTTTATGTTTATTTCTGCGAATGTAGCAAAAATGCTACCTAACGACTATGTTGGATTTACATTCTTCATTGGAAGCATGGCCATGATGGCTGCTTCGGCTTTTTTCTTCTTATCGTTAAGTCAGTTCGATAAGAAATGGCGTACTTCAGTATTAGTATCTGGATTGATTACTTTTATTGCTGCAGTACACTACTTTTACATGCGTGATTATTGGAATGCATTCCAAGAGTCGCCAACGTTCTTTAGATACGTGGATTGGGTACTTACTGTGCCGTTGATGTGTCTTGAGTTTTATTTAATTCTTAAAGTTGCTGGTGCAAAACAGAGCTTGTTGTGGAAAATGATTTTCTACTCAATAGTAATGTTGGTAACAGGATACTTTGGAGAAACAATTTTTAGCGATCAAGCCGCTATGTGGGGATTCATCTCTGGTGTTGCTTATTTCTTGATTGTTTACGAAATTTGGTTTGGCGAAGCTTCAAAATTAGCAAAAGCTGCTGGTGGAGATGTATTGGCCTCACACAAAATCTTATGTTGGTTCGTACTTGTTGGATGGGCAATTTACCCATTAGGATACATGTTAGGAACTGATGGTTGGTACACAAGTTTCCTTGGAAAAGGAAGTGTAGATGTTGCATACAACATTGCAGATGCTATCAACAAAATCGGATTTGGATTGGTTGTTTACAACTTAGCTGTTAAATCTACTTCTGGTTCAAACTAGAAATTTAAGATATTGATTATTAAACCGCCTCTGTAAAGAGGCGGTTTTTTTATGTTTTTATTTTATTTTTTGTTCTCAATTCATTTCTTACTTTTGTTAGCGTATTCACAACTAAATATATTTGGAATGAAATTTTTTATAGACACAGCTAATTTAGCTCAGATTAAAGAAGCACAAGCTTTAGGCGTTTTGGATGGAGTAACTACTAATCCGTCATTGATGGCTAAAGAAGGCATCACTGGAAAAAACAATATTTTGAAACATTATGTTGATATTTGTAATTTAGTAGATGGAGATGTAAGTGCCGAAGTTAATGCTTTGGATTTTGAAGGTATGGTGAAAGAAGGTGAGGAATTGGCCGATCTACACGAGCAAATCGTGGTTAAATTACCTATGACTAAAGAAGGAGTAATGGCTGCCAAATATTTTTCTGATAAAGGAATTAGAACGAATGTTACCTTAGTATTCTCTGCAGGACAAGCCTTGTTAGCAGCTAAAGCAGGTGCTACTTATGTTTCGCCTTTTATTGGTCGTTTGGATGATGTTTCTACAGATGGTTTAGCTTTGATTGAAGAAATTAGACTAATATATGATAACTACGGATTTGAAACACAAATTTTAGCGGCTTCTGTGCGTCACACTATGCATATTATGAACTGTGCCAAAATCGGCGCCGATGTCATGACGGGTCCTCTTTCTGCTATCTACGGATTACTGAAACACCCATTAACAGATATTGGATTAGCACAATTTGTTGCTGATTTTGAAAAGGGAAATAAATAATATTTTCTTTTATAAATTAAAAAATCCCATCAATTGATGGGATTTTTTTAGTTTTGGTTAGTTGTCTATTTTTAGTGTCCACCACCCACTTCGATATCGTTTCCAATACCTTGTTTTTCTAAAATTCCGATTACTTTCCAGCCGTAAAATGCAATAAAGGCAAAACACAATACAGGAATGAAGTAGGAAGTATGAATTCCGATTACATCGGCTAGTTTACCTTGTAATGGTGGGATTATACCTCCACCTAAAATCATCATTACTAAGAAAGCGGCACCTTGTGAAGTATATTTTCCTAATCCAGCAATTCCCAAAGAGAAAATACAAGGCCACATAATACTCAAGAATAAACCACCACTCATAAAGGCAAAAATTGCAATTGTACCCGTTGTAGCTAAACCGATTAACATGGCAATAGCTCCTAATAAACCAAAAATTAATAAGGTTCTAGATGGTTGATCTTTTCCTAAGAAGAAACCAACAATTTGGAAAACAATTACAAATGCATACGCATACAAAGGAGTAATATCTTGACCAGAAATTGCATTAGCTGCTAAAACAACTCCAAATGCTACATAAGGAACTACAATAAGCAAAATCTTTCTCATTTGCGATGAAGGGTTAAAAACCGAAATCGCTCCAGCCCAACGACCAATCATTAAACTTCCCCAATACATAGACATAAAAGGAGCAAGTCCTGGACCTGTAATGGCCCCAAAATCGTCTGTTTTAAGTAACTCACCTAAATTACTACCAATACTTACTTCTACACCTACATAAGAGAACAAAGCAAGCATTCCAAGAACTAATTGCGGGTATTTCATCGCACCCCATCCTTCAGGATTTTTTTGTGCAGTAGTATTGGCAAATAACAACCCAATAACTACAACTAACAAAGTAGAAATAGTTAATCCTAATCCTAAGTAATCAACTTCTCTATTTTCGATAAATCGAGTGATGAATTCTGGATCTTCATATCTAGCAAAAATATATCCAAAAATAACAACTAATAATAACGTAATTATTACAAGTGTGTTTAAAGCTTTATTAGCAGTTTCAAACGTATCATCGCTTTTTCCAGCTGGTAATTTTTTTGAAAAATGAAATAAAGCTGCGGCTAATAAAAATAAACCACCAACTGCCATGTATAAAGTGATCATAGAATCTAACGAATCTGCTTTTTGAGCAAATTCTTCAATGCTTACTCCCGAAATTACTCCGAAAAGAGCAAAGGATACCACGATCGGTCCTATTGTGGTTCCTAACGAATTAATCCCACCTGCTAAATTCAATCGGCTAGAAGCAGTGTGTGGTTCTCCTAAAGAAGCAGCAAAAGGTTGTGCAGATGTTTGTTGTAAGGAGAATCCTAAAGCTACTATGAATAAAGCACCTAGTATGAATAAATAACTTCCTTGAATTACGGCTAAGATCATCAAAGTAGCACCAAAAGTACTAATTAACAATCCGTAAATAATTCCTTTTTTAAAGCCCCATCCGTTTAGAATGTCTCTTTTAGCAGTACTACTAAAAATAAAAAGTAATAAAGCGCCAATATAATACGCTCCATAAAAAGCGAAGTCAATTAGCTGACTTTGAAATTGATCTAATCCGAATTTAGCTTTACAAAAAGGGATGAAAACACCGTTTGATGCTCCAATAAATCCCCAAAAGAAAAAGACCGTAATTAAGGTCGATAGTGCCGAATTATTCGACTTCGTTTGTTCTGAATTCATTTTTTTTGGTTTTTTTAGTTTGTGATAATTAATTGCTGTAAAGATGTAAAAGTATTTGTTACAAAAATTAAAAAAAAATAATTTGGTGTAAATATTGTTAAAATTGTCGAATAAATAGTTTTTTATAACATTCACTGATTTTTTAGTACTACTTCGATTGTAACACTTATTTTTCTTAATTTTAAAGGACTGTATCTCAGCTTGAGAATTTAAAGATGATTCTATTTAGTTTTTTGCTACTTTTGCAAAAAAAATAAACACATGTTATCAGTTAATAACCTATCTGTTCAGTTTGGAAAGCGAATTTTATTCGATGAAGTAAATACCACTTTTACCCAAGGTAATATTTATGGTGTTATTGGAGCCAATGGTGCCGGAAAATCGACTTTCTTAAAGATTATCTCTGGCGAAATGGATCCAACTTCGGGTCACATTCATTTAGAGCCAGGAAAGCGTATGTCGGTTTTAAATCAAAACCACAATATGTTTGACGAATATACTGTTTTGGAAACGGTGATGATGGGGAACAAGGTTTTGTATGCCGTTAAAAAAGAAATGGACGAATTGTATTTAGATTACAATGATTCCAATGCAGATAGAATAGGTGAGTTGCAAGTTCAATTTGAAGAAATGAACGGTTGGAATGCCGATTCTGATGCGGCTTCCATGTTATCCAATTTAGGAATAACAGAAGATAATCATTACACGATGATGGGCGATTTGGAAGGGAAGATTAAAGTTCGTGTGCTTTTGGCACAAGCTCTTTTTGGAAATCCTGATGTGCTTATTATGGATGAGCCTACCAATGATTTGGATTTTGAAACCATTGCTTGGTTAGAAAATTTCTTAGCCAATTATGAAAATACAGTAATTGTGGTTTCGCACGACCGTCACTTTTTGGATGCGGTGTGTACGCATATTTCAGATATCGATTTTGGAAAAATCAACCATTATTCTGGAAACTATACTTTTTGGTACGAATCAAGCCAGTTAGCAGCGAAACAACGCGCGCAACAAAACAAAAAAGCAGAGGAAAAGAAACAAGAATTAGAGGAATTTATTCGTCGTTTTTCTGCGAATGTGGCCAAATCAAAGCAAGCAACCTCTCGTAAAAAAATGATTTCGAAATTGAACATTTCCGAAATTAAACCGTCAAGCCGTCGCTATCCTGCAATTATTTTTGATCAAGACCGTGAAGCGGGTGACCAAATTTTAAATGTAGAAAACCTTAGCGCTTCAATTGATGGAGAACTTTTGTTTAAAGGAGTAGATTTGAATATGGCAAAAGGGGATAAGATTGTTCTTTTCTCTAAAGATTCACGAGCTACAACTGCTTTTTACGAAATAGTAAACGGTAATCAAAAAGCCGATGCTGGTACCTTTGATTGGGGAATTACAACTAACCAGGCGTATTTGCCAGCTGAAAACCATTCGTATTTTGAAAATGATTTGACTTTAGTGGATTGGTTGCGTCAATGGGCAAAAACAGAAGAAGAAAGAGATGAAGTGTTTATTAGAGGATTTTTAGGGAAAATGATTTTCTCTGGAGAAGAAGCTTTAAAAACAAGCCGTGTATTATCTGGAGGAGAAAAAGTACGTTGTATGTTGTCACGCATGATGATGGAACGTGCTAATATTTTAATGTTAGACGAACCCACGAATCACTTGGATTTGGAGTCGATTACAGCATTTAATAATTCGTTGAAAAATTTCAAAGGTTCTGTTATATTTACTACTCATGACCACGAGTTTGCGCAAACTGTAGGTAATCGAGTGGTGGAATTAACGCCTAATGGAGCCATTGATCGTTACATGACCTTTGACGATTATCTAGATGATGATAAAGTACAGGAATTACGAACAAAAATGTACTCATAAATAGTTTTCTAAGCCTTGAATTTTCAAGGCTTTTTTTTGGATAATTATTTCTGTTGTTTTTAATTATCAATCATAAAACAGAATTTGTATATTTGCCCAACCAAACATTACACTTTACCATGAGTCAAAAAGTATTACTTACTGCAAAAGAAGTTACTATCATACTACATCGTTTGGCTTGTCAATTAATTGAAAAACACTTAGATTTCTCAGATACTATTCTTGTAGGTATTCAGCCTAGAGGCGTTTTCTTGGCAGAACGTTTGAAAGAAATTTTAGAAAAAGAGTACCAAACTCCTGCAATTACATTAGGTTATCTAGACATCACTTTCTTTAGAGATGATTTTAGAAGAACTGAAAAACCTTTGGAGGCGAATAAAACCAATATCAATTTTATTGTTGAAAATAAAAAAGTCATTTTTATTGATGACGTTTTGTTTACTGGACGTAGCATTCGCTCGGCTTTAACAGCGATTCAATCTTTTGGACGACCTTCTGAAATTGAATTGTTGGTCTTGATTGACAGACGTTTTAGTCGTAATTTACCGATACAACCTGATTATAGAGGAAGACAGGTCGATGCAATCAATAATGAAAAAGTAAAAGTGTGTTGGAAAGAAAATGATGGAGAAGATGGCGTTTATTTAATTACAAATTAAGAACAGCCATTCATTAATATATAATTGGAAAGAAAAATGAAAGAATTAAGCGTAAATCATTTATTAGGAATTAAATATATCAACAAAAATGATATTGACTTAATTTTTGAAACCGCTGATCATTTTAAGGAAGTTATCAATCGACCTATTAAGAAAGTTCCTTCTTTGCGAGACATTACCATTGCCAATATCTTTTTTGAAAACAGTACCCGAACCAAACTTTCATTTGAATTAGCCCAAAAACGATTGTCAGCTGATGTGATTAGTTTTTCGGCAGCACAGTCTTCGGTTAAAAAAGGAGAAACACTTATAGATACTGTAAATAACATACTTTCCATGAAAGTGGATATGGTAGTCATGCGACATGCAAATCCTGGAGCGGCTTATTTCTTATCTAAAAATGTAAAAGCAAGTATTGTCAACGCGGGGGATGGGGCTCATGAACATCCTACACAAGCTTTGCTAGATAGTTATTCGATTCGCGAAAAATTAGGAGATGTAGCGGGTAAAAAAGTAGTGATCGTCGGAGATATTTTGCACTCTCGAGTAGCCTTGTCTAATATTTATGCTTTGCAAATGCAAGGTTCCGAAGTCAAAGTATGCGGTCCTAAAACGTTAATTCCGAAGCACATTGAATCACTTGGAGTAACAGTAGAGCCAAATCTACGTAAAGCATTAGAATGGTGTGACGTAGCCAATATGTTGCGAGTTCAAAACGAACGTATGGATGTGAATTATTTTCCATCTACAAGAGAATATGCACAACAATATGGAGTGGATATAAACCTATTGGATTCACTTAATAAAGAAATTGTAATCATGCACCCGGGACCAATTAACCGTGGAGTTGAAATTACAAGCGATGTTGCCGACTCACAACAATCAGTTATCTTAGATCAAGTTGAAAATGGAGTGGCTATTCGAATGGCGGTGATCTATCTTTTAGCTTCTAAAATTCAATAGTTTTTTAAAACTTGTTTACTATACTAAAATAACTGTTCACAGTATTAATTTCCATTTATGAAAGTAGATCAAAAAGGACATACGATTACTATTAAAGATACTCAAGGAGATTTTGCTTCATTTTTGGATAAAGTGTCGCAATCCAATACTTCTTTTGACTCACACAATTTAATTATTGATTTATCTCATAATAAATCGATTACTCTCGAAGATTTAAAATTACTATTGCCTTTAGCTAAACAACATAAAAAACTAAAAAAATCTTTTGTTGTAGTTGCAGAAGGAGTTGATTTTAATGCGGTCCCTGCTCAATTAGTTGTGGTTCCTTCTAATTTGGAAGCACACGATATTATTGAGATGGAAGAAATAGAACGTGATTTAGGATTTTAATGAAACTGACTATTTTAGGCTGTTATGCCGCTACACCACGAACAATTACCAATCCGACTTCTCAAGTATTGGAAATTAAAAACCGTATGTTTTTGATTGATTGTGGCGAAGGAACTCAAGTACAACTTCGGAAAAATAAGATTAAGTTTTCCAAAATCAATCAGGTGTTTATTTCCCATTTGCATGGGGATCATTTTTTCGGATTGATTGGTTTAATTTCTACTTTTAGTTTGTTAGGAAGAACCACCGATCTTCACATTTATGGTCCAAAAGGAATCAAAGAAATCATTTTATTGCAATTGCGATTGTCAAATTCTTGGACCAATTACGATTTGTATTTTCACGAATTAGAGTCGGAGGTAAGTGAGACTATTTTTGAAGATGATAAAGTGGTAGTTACAACCATACCTTTAAAACACAGAGTATATACGAATGGATTTTTATTTCAAGAAAAACTGGGAGAGCGCAAGTTGAATATGGACGCTATCCTGAATCATGAAATTGAGAGCTGTTATTATCAAAAAATTAAAAACGGAAAAGATATTAGTTTAGAAGATGGTCGAATTATTTCCAATACAAGATTGACATTTGACCCCATTCAACCTAAAAGTTATGCCTTTTGTTCAGATACCGTTTATCACGAAGCTATACTTTCAATTATTGAGAACGTAGATGTTTTGTATCACGAATCGACTTTTTTAGAATCAGAAGATGCCTTGGCACTAAAGACCTTGCATTCCACGGCAAAACAAGCAGCACGAATTGCTTTGAAAGCCAATGTAAAACAGTTAATTTTAGGGCATTATTCTACGCGATACGATAGTATAACCGTATTTCAAGAAGAAGCAAAAACTATATTTCCTGAAGTGCTCTTGGCCGATGACGGAAAAACCTTTGAATTGTAAAACATAAAATTCATATGAAAGATTTAAGCGATTACAGAAAAACCTATGACAAAAGTGAATTGTTAGAAACTTCAATACCTGAGGATCCAATTAATTTATTCAATCGTTGGTTTCATGAAGTAGAAGATTTTGGCGGCACTGATGAAGTAAACGCTATGACTGTTGCTACGATTGGTTTGGATGGATTTCCAAAATCGAGAGTCGTTTTGTTAAAGAAATTCAATGAAGAAGGATTTGTTTTTTATACCAATTACAATTCCGAAAAAGGAAAAGCCATAACTGCTAATCCACATGTATGTTTGTCCTTCTTTTGGCACAGCCTGGAACGTCAAGTGATCATCAAAGGAATTGCTCAAAAAACTGCTGAAGTTATCTCAGACAATTATTTTGCTTCAAGACCCGACGGGAGTAAGTTAGGAGCTATTGTGTCAAATCAATCCGAAGTTGTGCCTTCTAGAGACTTTTTAGAAGATAACTTGAAACAATTAGAAGCTAATTTCGAAGGAATGGTAATTCCAAGACCCGAACATTGGGGCGGATTTTTAGTAACACCTCTTGAAGTGGAGTTCTGGCAGGGAAGACCCAATAGACTTCATGATCGAATTCGTTACCAAGCGCAGTCTGATTTTTCTTGGAAAATAGATCGCTTATCTCCATAAGATTGGATTTAGTAAGGATATTTATTTATCCATAGTAAATGTAATTAGTGTTTGAAACTTTTGTAAATTGTGGAGTAAAGAAATTTTTTCGGTTAGATAATAATCGTTGTAACTTTTAATTCTCACGCTATTTTGAAAAATGTAATCTTAGTAAGACACGCCAAATCCAGTTGGGAAGCACCACTTCAAGACGTTGACCGTCCGCTGTTGCATCGAGGAATTGTTGATGCACATTTGGTTTCTTCTGCTATTTCAAATTATATTCCTAAAACATTTTTGTTTTGGAGTAGTATTGCAAAAAGAGCCTCTGAAACGGCGCTGATTTTTGCTCAAAACATATCCTTTCCAATAGAGAATATTATTTACAGGGAGGATTTATACACTTTTGACGAATCTCAATTGGAAAAAGTTATTAAATCGTGCAATAATCTTTACGAAACTGTTATTCTTTTCGGCCATAATGAGGCTATTACAAATTTTGTTAATAAATTTGGAGATTACGTTCTGCCAAATGTTCCTACTTCTGGTTTTGTTTCCATTCAATTTGAAGAAGACCAATGGAATAGTATTAAAAAAGGGAGAATTTTAAAGACTGTATTTCCTAAAGATTTAAAATAATTTACGTGTTGCAACAAAGATATATTGATAGAGAGAAAAGCTGGTTGGCTTTTAATGCCCGAGTGCTACAAGAAGCGGGAGATGTGACGGTTCCCTTATTAGATCGAATGCGATTTTTGGGAATTTTTTCAAATAATTTGGATGAGTTTTTTAGAGTTCGTTTTGCTGCCATTCGACGATTGACGTTAACCGGAATTTCGGGAGAAAAATATTTTAACGGAATTTCATCAAGTCAGTTATTACATGATATTACGGAGATTGTAATTAATCAGCAAGCAGAGAGTTTGGAGATATTGAATGATATTGAAGCTCGATTAGAAAAAGAAAATATTTTTACCATCGATGAGAACGATGTGACTCCAGACCAAGAATTGTATTTAAAAGATTTTTTTGTACAAAAAGTAAGTCCTGAACTGGTTACTATCATCCTAAATGATTTGGATCATTTTCCTGTTTTAAAAGATACTTCGGGTTATTTGGCAGTTAAATTGGTGCTCAATGGTTTGTCAGATGAAATAGAAAAGAGTTCTTTCAATCTTCGTTCTTTATTGAAAAGAAGTTCCAAAGAAAAATCTCCAAAAAACAAGAAAGAAATTCTTTATGCTGTAATCGAAATCCCTAAAACAATAAACCGTTTTGTGGTTTTGCCTCCAGAGGGCGAAAAGCAATATGTTATAATGCTTGACGATGTTCTTCGTTTGAATCTCGATAAAATTTTTGACATTTTTGATTACGAAAGTGTGGATGCCCACATGATTAAAATTACTCGAGATGCGCAGTTGGATATAGATAGTGACTTGAGTAAAAGTATGCTTGAAAAAATTGCGTCAAGTGTAAAAGATCGAAGAATAGGTGAGCCAGTACGATTTATTTATGATCAAAACATTGACAAAGATACCTTAGATTTTTTCTTAACCAATATGAAAATTGATGCTACCGATAGTATCATTCCTGGAGGGAAATACCATAATCGAAGAGACTATATGGATTTTCCAAACCTGGGTAGATTTGACTTATTATACAAGACCAATACGCCTTTGCCATTGCCGGGTTTGAGTTTGGATGAAAATATAATGAAAAAAATTGCAGCCAAAGATTATTTGGTTAGCGCACCTTATCAATCGTATTCCTATGTGATTAAGTTTTTGAGAGAAGCTGCATTAGATCCAGCTGTGACTTCAATCAAAATTACCTTATACCGATTAGCCAAAAATTCACGAATTATTAGTTCGCTAATCAATGCAGCTAAAAACGGAAAAAAAGTAACTGTTCAAATCGAATTGCAAGCCCGTTTTGATGAAGCGAGTAATATCTTTTATTCAGAGCAAATGCAAATGGAAGGTATTGAGCTTATTTTTGGTGTGAAAGGCTTAAAAGTACACAGTAAAATATGTGTAATCGAAAGACAAGAAGGAAACAAAATTCATCGCTATGGTATTATTTCTACAGGAAATTTTAATGAATCTACTGCAAAAGTATATACTGATGTTACCTTGTTTACAGCACACCAAAAAATACTAAAAGACGTTTCTAAAGTTTTTGAATTTTTCGAAATCAATTATCGAATTTACAATTATCAGCACATTATTACTTCTCCGCATTTCACAAGAAATAAATTTAATAAGCTGATAAATAGGGAGATTTCTCATGCTAAAGAAGGCAGAACTACCTATATGAAATTGAAAATGAATAGTTTGTCTGATATCGAAATGATTGACAAATTGTATGAAGCGAGTAACGCTGGAGTAAACATTCAATTAGAAGTTAGAGGAATTTGTTCTTTGATTCCTGGTATTCCTGGAATGAGCGAGAATATTGAAGCCATTAGTATCGTGGACAATTATTTGGAACATTCCCGAATTTATATTTTTGGTAATGCTGGCGATCCAGAAGTTTATATTTCTTCCGCCGATATGATGACTCGTAATTTAGATGGAAGGGTAGAGGTAACCTGTCCAATTTACGATGAAGATATTAAAAGAGAGTTGATTGATAATTTCGATTTAGGTTGGCAAGGTAATGTTAAAGCAAGATTGCATTCGCATTTATTGGATAACAAATACCGTCAAAGAGGTAATAAACCTATTTTTAGAGCGCAATTGGAAACCTATAATTATTATAAAAACATGTTAAATGGAGAAGAGTAAAACTTATACTCTTGTCTTGAACTAATTTACTTAGATTTGATTTAATGCTAAATATAAAAAAATACGCCGCTATCGATATTGGTTCCAATGCCATGCGATTGCTTATTGCCAATATTGTAGAACAAGACGACAAGGAAACACAATTCAATAAAAGTTCCTTAGTTCGTGTTCCAATTCGTTTAGGACAAGATGCTTTTACGGTTGGTGCAATTTCTGAAGAAAATATTGATAGAATGTGCGATGCAATGAAAGCATTCAATCTTTTAATGAAAGTGCACAAAGTAGAGCATTACAAAGCCTTTGCTACCTCGGCAATGCGTGAAGCTTATAACGGTAAAGAAGTTACAGAAATCATTAAAAAGAAAACCGGAATAAAAATTGAAATTATTGATGGTAAAAAAGAAGCAGCCATTATTGCTTCTAGTGATTTACACAGTTTGATTAAAACGGACAAAACCTATCTTTTTGTGGATGTTGGTGGTGGTAGTACCGAATTCACTTTGTTTTCTGACAGTAAAATGATTGTGTCAAGATCTTTTAAAGCAGGTACCGTTCGTTTATTAAATGATATGGTGCACGATGTCGTTTGGGACGAAATTGAAAAATGGATTCGTACCAACACTCAAGAATACGATGAAGTTACCTTAATTGGTTCTGGAGGGAATATCAATAAGTTGTTTAAAATGTCAGGTAAATCACAAGATAAACCACTTTCTTATATTTATATGAATTCACAATATGCCTTTTTGAATTCATTGACCTATGAGCAACGAATTTCAGAACTAGGTTTGAATTCAGATCGTGCGGACGTAATTATTCCAGCTACTCGAATTTATTTGAATGCCATGAAATGGAGTGGTGCCCGAAATATCTATGTACCGAAAATTGGTTTAGCAGACGGAATTGTCAAAGCCATGTACTACGGCAAAATTTAATAGGTACAGTTAAGTAATATCCAATCCGAATGTTGTTCTTAATAATTCAATATTCGGATTGAGTTGTTGTAGACGGTTGTAACGATCTTGGTCATTGAAACTACGTTTGCTTTCAAAGCTTTCATTTACAATTACTTCAATTGTAATGTCGTGGTTGTGTAAATGCCCTTTCAAATAGCCCAACAATCCAAGTTTTTCACTTTCAAAATCCAATTTGGATCCTTCGTTAGGTAATTCAATAGTGATATGCGTTCCATTTAAAACGGGATCATTGATTAACAACAAGGATTCCATAATTTTGTACCCCTTGTCGCCCAAACGCTGTGCGTACTTATTCCATTGCAATAACATTTCAGTTTCCGTGAATGATTCTGTAGGCAAGTGAACGGCTTCTTTTACAAAAGTTTTGGAGGTTTCCTCAAGCGCTTTTTTAGCCCGAATACTTGATAAAGAAAGTGCTGAAACTTTCGCTTCGGATTCGTTAGAAATATTAGGTTTTGGCACTTCAATAATTGGTTCAACAGTAGTTGTAGGTGTTTCAATGACTACATCAGTATCAGTTTCTACAATTTCTGGAGAAGAGATTACTGGTGCTGTAGAAATTGTTTCTTCTACCTTTTGGTTACCTGTACTTCTTTGGACAACTTCAACTATTGAATAACCAGCATTTTTAAAGTAAGTGGGCGGAATTATAAATTGCTCAACTTTTTTTTTTCTCCATCGAAAGTGATGGAGGCCAATTGCATTAAGCAAAGTTCAACTAAGAGTCGTTGATTTTGACTGACTTTGTATTTTAGATCACAATCATTGGCAATTTCGATTCCTTTTAATAAGAAATTAGCATCGCATTTTTGTGCTTGTACACCATACATTTGTTGCGCTTGTTCGCCAACTTCTAATAAAGAAAGTGTTGCCGGGTTTTTGGAAACCAATAGATCTCTGAAATGAGAGGCTAATCCAGAAACAAAATGATGAGCATCAAATCCTTTGGATAAGATCTCATTAAATGCAACTAACAATTCTGGAATTTTGTTTTCCAAAATCAATTCGGTTACATTGATGTAGGTTTCATAATCCAACACATTCAAGTTCTCAGTAACGGCTTGACGGGTTAAATTGTTCCCGCAGAACGAAACGACACGGTCAAAAATTGACAATGCATCACGCATAGCACCATCTGCTTTTTGAGCAATAATATGCAAAGCGTCGTCTTCAAATTGCACGCCTTGACTAGTGGCAACCTCGGCAAGATGTTCTTTGGCATCTTTAACAGTGATTCTTTTGAAATCAAATATTTGACAACGAGATAAAATCGTTGGAATAATTTTATGTTTTTCGGTCGTTGCCAAAATGAAAATAGCATGTTTAGGCGGTTCTTCTAATGTTTTCAAAAATGCATTAAAAGCGGCCGAAGATAACATATGCACCTCATCAATGATATATACTTTGTATTGTCCGGTTTGTGGCGGTATACGCACTTGGTCAATCAAGTTGCGAATGTCATCTACTGAGTTGTTCGAAGCCGCATCCAATTCAAAAACATTGAAAGCAAAATCTTCATTCGGATCATCATATCCAGGTTGGTTGATTTTTCGTGCCAAAATTCGAGCACAAGTAGTTTTACCAACTCCACGAGGTCCTGTAAATAAAAGGGCAGAGGCCAAGTGATTGTTTTCAATGGCATTCAACAAAGTATTAGTAATGGCTTTTTGCCCCACAACATCTTTAAATGTTTGCGGACGGTATTTGCGCGCAGATACTACAAATTGTTCCATTGAAAAGGTATTAGATAGCAAATATAGGATATGAATTCTCAAAATGCAATAGCTCCATCTTCAAAACAGAACGACTTATCCCCAATTTACTAACAAAATTGGAATGTCGTTTTTGGATTATTTCGCTGACTTATCAATCAATTATGAATTACCATAAATTATGTTGTAAATTTGCCCCGCAGACCGCCTTATCGCCGTCCTGATTTATTAGGAGGGAGGAAAGTCCGGACACCATAGAGAAGCATAGCGGGTAACACCCGTCGGTTCGAGCAATCGGATTAGGACAAGTGCAACAGAAAGTATGTACAGGTAATGCTGTAGTGAAACCAGGTAAACTCTATGCGGTGAAATATCAAGTATATCAGCATTTAAGGGCTTCTCGTCCGTTGTTGAAGGGTAGATAGCTTGAGTCTTGCAGTAATGTAAGATCTAGATAAATGATAAGGCTCCGTTTACGGAGACAGAATCCGGCTTATAGGTCTGCTTTTTTTTATGTGAAGAAAACTATTCTTCGTCCTCTGAACTTATAATCTCAAAGAAGCTAAAGAAAGAACCTCCGTAACTTTTCTGAAAAGAAAAATGTGGTAAATGTTCCATTTTAGTGTATTTGGAATGTTCAATGATCAACATTCCTTCTTCTTCCAAAAGCCCTCTGTCAAAAACTAGAGTCACTACTTTTTCAAATGTTTTTTGGTCCAATCCGTAAGGAGGATCTGCAAAAATGATGTCGTAGGTTGTTTTGTTTTTTTCAAGAAAAGCAAACACATCACTTTTGGTAGCAGCGATATTGAAATCAAATTCAGTAGCAATTTGTTTGATAAATTTCACACAACCAAAATCACCATCTACTGAAGTTATTGGCGAACTACCTCGTGAAGCAAATTCAAAACTGATGTTTCCGGTACCCGAGAATAAGTCTAATATTTTAAGCCCTTCAAAACTGAAATGATTATTCAATACATTGAATAAAGCTTCTTTACTCATATCGGTTGTGGGGCGAACAGGAAGGTTTTTTGGAGGAAATATACGTCGGCCTTTGTATTTACCTGAAATAATTCTCATGAATTAAAAAGTATAAAATGGGTTCTGTTGTCGGCTTCTGAGAACGTATTTTTAGCTTGTAATTCGCTAACGTTTAGCAAAGAAACATTACGGATGTATTTGTATGCTAATTGGTAGTACTCACTTTCGGTATCAATTTTTCCAATCAATTCTAGGGGAAACTCTTCTGGATTCAAACCTAATTGTTCGGCTGCAAATAGAATGTAATACAAGAAATCTTCCGGCGTAGTGTATTCAAAAGAGTTGAACAATAAAAGTTTTTGGTTTTGCACAACAATAACTTCAAAATGCCCCGAATTAATATGCGCAAACATTTTTATGTCGGAATTGTTTTTGGACGCATTCAATAATTTAGATACTAAAACAGTATTGGCATGTTTGTAATCAAAAGTACCAAATTGATCAATAAAAAAGTTATTGATATTCACATACGGAATGTAAACAGTATTCATTTGGCAATTAGGAATTTCGTCAAAAGCAAAAAAATCAGTTTCAAATACCTTGGTATTGTATTGTAAATAACTCCCTAAGAAGTTTTCGTCAAATAACGGTTCAGGGACAAAAGTGGAAAGATTACTATTATGAATAACTAAAATTTCATCATAGGATTCTTTTAATTCTGGATAATCACTAAAAGCATCTGCAAACAAATCTTCGGTTTTAGTGGCTTTGTGAAAGGTATCAAAACGAACTTCATTAAAAGAAGTAATGGTATTATTTAATGTATCAAAACAGCAAAAAGAAAGTCCGTTCAATGCCACTTGAATGGATAGTTTTTTATAATTCTTTTCGGTGATATTGGAATTCATAGGTATTTCTTTCAACTATGCAAACATACGAATAACAATGTAAATAGCAATATCAAAAATCAAAGGCAAAAATCAATCATCTGATCTATATAAGTTGATTTTTGTCATAGCAATTGCTTACTTTGCAACCAAATTAAATCAGATGAATTCCTCCTTGTTTTATAGTCTTTTGAAGAAAAAATTCCCGTTTGAACCTACTTACAAACAGGATATCTTTTTTCAAAAGATTGCTATTTTCTTAACTGAAATGGAAAACAATACCATTTTTGTTTTAAAAGGATATGCTGGAACTGGAAAAACAACGGTGATTTCTACCATTGTCAACAATTTAATTGAGATCAATAAAAAATATGTTTTGCTTGCGCCAACAGGTCGTGCGGCTAAGGTAATTGCCAATTATTCCAATAAGCCGGCTTTTACAATCCATAAAAAAATCTATTTTCCTAAGAAATCTTCTGGCGGAGGTGTTTCGTTTACGTTACAACCCAATAAACATAAAAACACCATTTTCATTGTCGATGAAGCTTCAATGATTTCAGATGCTAATTCGGATTCAAAATTGTACGAAAACGGATCATTATTAGACGATTTGATTTCGTATGTGTATTCCGGAACTAATTGCAAAATGATTCTTTTGGGCGATACTGCTCAGCTACCGCCAGTGAATTTGGATATAAGTCCCGCATTGGATATCCATACTTTAGCGGTGCATTACGATAAAGAAATTGAATCTATAGAGCTGGACGAGGTCATGCGACAGGAAGAAAGTTCTGGGATTTTATTTAATGCCACTGAACTGCGAGAATTGTTGAAAGACAGTTTTATAGACGAGTTTCAATTTGACGTAAAAAGATTCAAAGATATAGTTCGGTTGACCGATGGGTACGATATTCAAGATGCTATCCAATCGGCATATAGCAATTATAGTATAGAAGACACGGCTTTTATTGTTCGTTCGAATAAAAGAGCAAATCAGTATAACGAACAAATTCGAACCCGAATTTTAGATCGTGAAAGCGAACTCTCCACTGGCGATTTTTTAATGGTGGTTAAGAACAATTATTTTTGGCTAAAGGATTCGGACGAAGCGGGTTTTATAGCCAATGGTGATATTATTGAAGTGTTGGAAATTTTTGGTATCCAAGAATTATACAGTTTTAAGTTTGCCAAAGTAAAGATCCGAATGGTAGATTATCCGGATCAAAAGCCTTTGGAAACGGTGTTGTTATTAGACACCATAAAAAGTGAATCGCCATCACTTACCTATGAAGAATCCAATCGTTTGTACCAAGAAGTATTGAAGGATTATGAAGGGGAAACCAAATTCAAGCAATTTCAAAAGGTAAAAAATAATGAGTATTTTAATGCGTTACAAGTGAAATTCTCCTACGCTATAACCTGTCATAAATCGCAAGGAGGGCAGTGGAACACCGTTTTTATTGAACAACCCTATTTACCTGATGGCATCAATAGCGACTATATACGTTGGTTGTATACCGCTATGACCCGTGCCAAAAACAAATTGTATTTGATTGGTTTTAAGGACGAAAGTTTTATTGACTAATCAAAAAGACATAACTCGAAAATTAATTTAAATTTGTATCTCGTTTGATACTACAAATTTTTTACAACTAGAAATGAAAATAATAGCAGTTATACCCGCACGATACGCTTCCACACGATTTCCAGCTAAATTAATGCAGGATTTGGGTGGAAAAACAGTAATACGAAGAACTTATGAAGCTGCCATAGCCACTCAGCTATTTGATGATGTTTTTGTTGTTACGGATTCTGATATTATTTTCGAAGAGATTGTTTCCAATGGAGGCAAGGCTATTAAAAGTATCAAAGAACATGAATCAGGGAGTGATCGAATTGCTGAAGCAATTGAACACTTAGAGGTTGATATTGTAGTTAACGTGCAAGGAGATGAGCCTTTTATAGATGCTGATCCGTTGCAGAAAGCAATTGAAGTTTTTAAAAACGATTCGTCTAAACAAGTCGATTTAGCCTCTGTAATGCGCGAAATTACTAACGAAGATGATATTAATAATCCGAATAATGTCAAAGTAGTAGTAGATCAAAATGGATTTGCCTTGTATTTTTCCCGTTCGGTCATTCCGTATCCAAGAGAAAAAAATGTGGGAGTGCGCTATTTTCAGCACATCGGAATTTATGCTTTTAGAAAACAAGCCTTGTTGGATTTCTATAGTTTGCCAATGCAATCTTTGGAAGCTTCTGAGAAATTAGAACAATTACGCTATTTAGAGTTTGGTAAACGCATCAAAATGGTAGAGACTACCCATGTTGGAATTGGAATTGATACTCCCGAAGATTTAGAGAAAGCGCGTAAAATGCTTTAATTAGGGGTTGTTATCGTGATCAAAATAGCCTTTGGTTTTTACTTTAGTTGAGAAAAAATTCAAAAAAAGCACAATAAAAAACAAGAAAAGTAAGGCTTGAGTACTTACTAAAAACTTTCCCATTGTTTCTGCTGGATAGTAATCCCCATATCCAATTGATGACGAGGTTATGATACTAAAGTAAACCGCATCAAACCAGTGATTGAATGGTTTGTTTAAATAATTTCCACAGGAGTAAAATACCGCATAACCTAATACAATTTCTAGGTAGTTGAAGAACAATAATAACATGGACCTTCTGTAGGATCTTGGTCTTGAAAATAAATCCGAAGCGAAGATCAAGGTTGGAATATAAAAAATAGTTTCAAGAAATAAATAAGTCATTAGTGCAACTACCCAATTGATAGTTTGCCATTGGTATATTAAAATAACTATTGGAAAAGCGACTTTGAGTAATATGTAGCTGTCTATTGCTAAATCTTGGTATTCAATTCCTTTTTTTCTTGAAAAATACTTGATGTAGATACCTGGAAATAATAATTGTGAAGACGAAAGCAATAGCCTAAAAATTTTCTCTATTCCGTTATCATCTTGATGCTCATTATTCCAAATGGATGTAATGTTTTGAATTCGTTTTTGAATTGGATTAAATTCAGCTTGTTCGCCGTTAGACGATTTACCTAAAAATAATTTACGTACTGTTTTTCTCATTTGATTTTCTATTATTACCAATACAAGTTACTAATTAAAGTATCAATTAATGCGTTCAATTAGAATTAATTCATTGTGAATTTCTACTCGAGGAATTGTTTTAAGTCTGAAATTGGGTTGGTAAAATTCATTACAATATTTTTCATTTCTTAAGTTGTCTTTTTTATTTAACACCATGGTATTAAATAAGATGTGTCCTTTGTTTTGAAGTAATGAACAAAGTTTTTCTGTGAAGAAATTTTCAAATAAAAAACCAGGCATATTTGTATCTTGAAAAATATCAACGATGATTAAGTCGTATTTTTCATTGGCTTGCAAAACAAATTCAAATGCATCAGTAATTACGATACTTAAGTTGGGGATTTGACTCAAATTGAAGTAGGAATTGGCTACTTTAATGATCTCAGGATCAATTTCTATCCCCGTAATTGCACCTTTATAATAAACTTCATTAACAAGTGTTTTAATGACGCTTCCGCCAGCTACACCCAAAACCAAAATTTTGTTCATTGCTTTGATTTGGCGAAAGCCAATCTTTTTCAAACCCAATCGTAATATGCGTTGTAAGCTTCCGTAAGAGTAATTGGTATTTTCTGAATCCAACACTAATTCACCATTAGCCCAAGTGACCTCAATCGATTTGCTCCAACTGGATTTGTTTTTGTAAATCGTTATAGGAATGAGATAACTCAATAGTTTCCGAATCATAATCTTTGGATTTATTCAAAAATAAGATTTTAATTGTTTTTATTTGCAAAAAGAATTTAAAGAATGAAAAAGCTACTCTATAAGTGGATATTTTTTAAAATGATGGGATGGAAGATTGTTGGTACAATCAATCCAGATATTAAAAAATGCGTCATGATGGTGATGCCTCATACCAGTGCGCATGATTTTTACTTAGGTATATTTACTAGAGGTATCGTTGGCCTAGAAATGAATTTTGTAGCTAAAAAAGAATTGTTTCGTTTTCCGTTTGGGTATTATTTCAACTACATGGGTGGTGCTGCACTGGATAGATCGGGTGGTTTAAACAAGGTAGATTCTATTGCAGCAATTTTTGATAAAAAAGAAACGTTTCGCTTAGCAGTTGCTCCTGAGGGAACACGAAAATATGTATCGGAACTCAAGACAGGATTTTATTATATTGCTTTAAAGGCTAATGTTCCAATCATACCTGTGGCTTTTGATTTTGGAAAAAAAGAGGTGCGTTTCGGCCAGCCATTACAACCATCTGGAGATTTAGCAACCGATTTACAATTACTACATCAACATTTTGTTGGTGTAGAGGGGAAAATACCAGAAAACGGATATCGTGTCAATGGATCCGAGTTTAGTAAATAACGTACTATTTATAAAGTTAGATTAAGATATTTAAAGATGTTTACTTTTGTAAAATCAAATTAATAACTATGAATTTAGAAGCCTTATATATTCAGAATAAAGAACAATCGATTCAAGGGCGATACATTACTTTAGATCATATAGAGCCAATTTTAAATCGATTAAATACTGCTAATCAATTACAGGAAATTGGTAAATCGGTTTTAGGAAAGTCAATATACGAATACCAAATAGGACATGGAGCTACACGAGTTTTTCTTTGGTCACAAATGCATGGAAACGAAAGTACCACTACTAAAGGACTTTTTGATTTTTTAAACCTTTTACACAGTGGAACTGATTTAGCGATCAAGTTTTTAAATGAATTTACATTTTGTTGGATTCCAATGTTGAATCCGGATGGGGCTTGTTTGTATACACGTTCCAATGCAAATGATGTTGATTTAAATCGTGATTCACAAGATTTATCCCAACCAGAAAGTAACCTATTGCGCTCAATATTTGAACGATTTCAACCTCATTATTGTTTTAATCTCCATGATCAACGTACTATTTATGGGGTAGCAATGTCTGGTAAACCAGCAACAATGTCATTTTTAGCTCCTTCTTATAATGAAAACCGTGACATTAACGATTCGAGATTAAAGGCAATCAATGTAATTGCGGGTATTAATCAAGTATTACAAGATTATATTCCGGGACAAGTGGGTCGTTTTGATGATTCGTTTAATATTAATTGTGTAGGAGATACGTTTCAGTTTTTAGGGGTTCCGACCATCTTGTTTGAAGCGGGTCATTATCCAAACGATTATGAAAGAGAGGAAACCAGAAAATACGTTTTCTATTCTTTAATCTCAGTATTCAAGATAATTAGCGAAAACGATATAGTTAGCAATAGAATCGAAGATTATTTGAATATTTCACAAAATAATCCGGTTTTTTGTGATTTTTTGTATAAAAATATCAAGATTAATTATGATGGTAAAGAAAAAATCATCAATTTTGCAGCTCAATACAAAGAAGAATTGATTGACGGTCAGATTTGTTTTAATGCTTATATTAATCAAATTGAAGATTTAGAAAATCGTTTCGGTCATTTGGAGTATGATGCTCAAGGAGCCCTTTATACTGATGATTATGACAATATTCCTAAATTAGATCAAAAAGCCAATTTTTATTTAAATAATACTACTGAATTTGTTAATGGATTGATAAAAAATTAATTTTAATATCCTTTATTTGAATTTAATGTATAATTTTAAACTTTGTTTTAAGCTAATTAATAATATTAATTGAGAAAATTATGAGTAAGTTTCGTTTAGATGAAGTAGATCACCAAATTCTGGATATGTTGATTGACAACACTAGAGTACCATTTACGGATATTGCAAAAAAATTATTAATTTCTGCAGGAACAGTTCATGTTAGAGTTAAGAAAATGGAAGATGCTGGAATCATAATGGGTTCTTCATTGGTTCTTGATTATGATAAATTAGGATATTCATTTATTGCATATGTAGGTGTTTTTCTTAATAATACTTCTCAAACTAAATTTGTTTTAGAACGAATTAATGAAATTCCTTTTGTTACTGTAGCTTCTGTAACTACGGGTAAATTTAATATTTTTTGTAAAATTAGAGCTAAGGATACAAAACATGCTAAAGATGTAATCTTTATGATTGACGATATTGATGGTGTTTACAGAACAGAAACCATGATTTCATTGGAAGAAAGTATCAATGATAAGAAGCGCTTGATGCATACTATTTTTAAAAATATGTAATACTTGACGCTATATCTATTATATAACCTCAAGTTTTTTCTTGGGGTTTTTTTATGCCAAATGATTTAACTACAACAACTAACAATACCTTTACTATTTATGTATACGCTTCCAAAATTAGAACGTTTTAATCAAGATGTACTTTCGAAATACCATATTTACAATAGTGTATTTATAACACTACCTTTTGATTCTATCGACAACACTGGGGTTTTACTTCCTTTATTTACTGATGTTTGCGATACAGGGTTTAAAAAACTAGAAACTCCTGTGGAGATTGTAGATTTTTTTACCAAGAAATATTTACCAACCGATTCTGAGTCAGATAAGATTGATTTGATGTTCCGATTTATTCAATATATTGAACGTCAAATTGTACTTTTTGATGCGATTGAGGATGCCGCTTTTCCGAAAGTAAACAATATGGAAGGTAGAGGTTCTTTGCGAGATATTAAAGAAAAAGCGGATAACAATAACAATCAAGCCGAATTGACTGAGTTTCTTGAAAACTTCAATGTTAGGACCGTATTAACAGCGCATCCGACCCAATTTTATCCTGGTGCGGTATTAGGAATCATTAACGATTTAACTGATGCAATTCGCAATAATAATTTATTAGGAATTAAACAGTTATTGGCGCAATTGGGTAAAACACCTTTCATTCAAAATGAAAAACCCAATCCGTATGACGAAGCGGTAAGCTTGATTTGGTATCTAGAAAATGTTTTCTATGAAACTGCTGGAGAGATGGTTCATTATTTAGAAAAGAACTTATTTAATGGAAATTCAATCAACAACCCTTTGATAAAATTAGGTTTTTGGCCTGGAGGAGATCGTGATGGAAATCCCTTTGTAACAACTGATATCACTTTAAAAGTAGCGGATCGTTTGCGTACTTCTATTTTGAAATGTTACTATATTGAAATGAGAAATCTGAAACGAAAGTTGACATTTTCAGGTGTGGATAGTTTAGTTTCGGAATTAGAACAAAAATTATATCGTTCTGTTTTTTATTCCAAAGGAGAAATTTTTATAACTCTAGATGAATTTAAAACGCAACTTAAAAAAATACGATTAATCATTGTTGATCAACATCAATCGCTTTATGTTGATCAGTTGGATGCCTTATTGATTAAAGTCAATTTATTTGGGTTTCACTTTGCAACGCTTGATATTCGTCAGAATAGTAAAATTCATAATGCCGTTTTTAAAGATGTAGTGAATTACTATTTAAAATCAGATTCATCTGTATTTCCTGCTAATTATTTTGATTTATCAGAGCAGGAGAAGTTTGATGTTTTGTCTAATTTATCGGGCGATTTAGATCCTGCTTCATTTGAAAATGAAATGACTAATTCTACTTTAGGATCCATTCAAGCTATTAAGACAATTCAGCAAAACAATGGGGAATTTGGCTCTAACCGTTATATTATTAGTAATAACGAAAGTGCTTTAAATGTAATGGAAACTTTTGCTCTTTTTAAATTGAGCAATTGGTCAGCGCCAACAGTTGATATTATTCCGTTATTTGAATCGGTTGACGATTTGCAAAATGCGCATGAGATTATGGAAAAGTTGTATACTAATCCAGCGTATGCTAAACATTTGCAAGAAAGAAATAACAAACAAACTATCATGTTAGGTTTCTCTGACGGAACTAAAGATGGGGGGTATTTAATGGCCAATTGGAGTATCTATAAGGCCAAAGAATCGCTTACTGAAATTTCAAGAAAATACGGAATTAAAGCTATTTTCTTTGATGGTAGAGGTGGTCCACCGGCAAGAGGTGGAGGAAAAACGCACAAATTCTACGCGTCTTTAGGGCCAAAGATTGAAAACAATGAAATTCAAGTCACTGTTCAAGGACAAACTATTAGTTCGAATTTTGGAACTTTAGATTCCTGTCGTTATAATTTAGAAAACTTATTGAGTGCTGGTGTAACTAATCAGGTTTTTGCTAAAGGAAGAAATGAGTTGACATCCGAAGAAAAAGCAATTTTAGATCAATTAGCATCATTAGGATATGAAAAATATTTAAATTTTAAAAACCATCCTAAATTCATTCCGTATTTGGAAAAAATGAGTACGTTGAAGTATTATGCTAAAACGAACATTGGAAGTCGTCCTTCTAAAAGAAGTAAATCAGAAACTTTAGATTTTGCCGATTTGCGTGCCATTCCGTTTGTTGGTTCTTGGAGTCAATTAAAGCAAAACGTGCCTGGTTTTTTTGGAGTAGGTACCGCATTAAAACATTTTGAAGATACCAATCAATGGGATAAAGTTCAAAATTTATATGATGATTCTTTGTTCTTTAAAACATTATTAGAAAACAGTATGATGTCATTGGCAAAATCATTTTTTCCATTGACAGCTTACATGAGTAAAGATCCTGAGTATGGTGATTTTTGGAAAATTATCTATAATGAATTTTTAGAAACCAAACGATTATTGTTAAAAATTGCGGGTCATCAAGAGCTTATGGAAAACTATCCTGATGGTAAAGCTTCTATTGCGATTAGAGAACGTATAGTCTTGCCTTTGTTGACAATACAACAATATGGATTAACTCGAATCAATGAGTTATTGAAAGAAAAAAATCCAGATGAGAAGTTGATTAAAGTGTATGAAAAAATTGTAACTCGTTCACTTTTTGGAAATACAAATGCGAGTCGAAACTCTGCTTAAAACGGTGTTATGAAAACAAGTCAGTTAAAAGAAAATGAATATTCAGTATTTAATGCTACTTATATCAAAGCAGCTGGAGAAGTAGAGTTAGTGGAAGAACTTGAAATCTGTTTGCATGATTTTATACGGTTTGTTCAAAATCTTCCAATGGACAAATTTGATTATCGGTATGCTGAAGGGAAGTGGACCATAAAAGAAATTATCCAACACATTATTGATACGGAACGCATATTTGCTTATCGCGCCTTGCGAATTTCAAGAAATGATAGTACTCCTTTGCCAGGTTTTGATGAAAATTATTTTGCTCAAAATACCAATGGCAATAGTAGAAGTATCCAAGATTTATTAATGGAGTTATCTGCTGTACGTCATTCTAATTTGTTGCTATTCAAAAGTTTTTCTGAAGAACAACTGCTAAGAGAAGGAATTGCATCTGACCATCCTATTACTGTGCGCGCTATTGGCTTTATGTTGATTGGACATCAAAAACAACATCAAAAAGTTTTTGGAGAACGCTATTTGTAATAATATAATAACTAAAAAAGGCTATCCGTTTTATAACAGATAGCCTTTTTTGTATAGAACAAATACTAATTATTCTTCATCCTCATCGTCATCGTCTGCGATATCATCTAAATTGGATTCATCTTCCTCATCATCACCATCTTCAGAATCACCTTCTGGTTTATCAAGATTTTCTTCTTCCGATTCGTCATCAGCATCGTCTTCGTCAAGTTCAAGTTCTTTAATTGGTTCCACTGCTACATTTAGGATTTCATCATCCTCATCATAGTTTTCAATTCGATCCGAAAGTTTAGTACTTACTTTTACTAAATAAATAGTATCTTCAGTTCGTACTTCAACAGCTTCAACCAATTCATTTTTCGCATTTTTAAAACGGATAATGTCTGAATCATCATAACCATCAGGAAATTTTTCAACTAATAAGTTCAGAATTTCATTGGTAAGTTTAGCGTAGTCAACAATTACTCTTTTCATACAGGCGTCAATTCTATAAGTCTAATAAATAAGCAAATATTAAAGGCGCTACAATTGTAGCATCAGATTCAATGATAAATTTAGGAGTTTTTATATCTAACTTACCCCAAGTAATTTTCTCATTCGGTACAGCTCCAGAATACGAACCGTAACTGGTTGTAGAATCTGAAATCTGACAGAAATAACTCCAAAAAGGAATATCATGCATTTCCATATCTTGATACAACATTGGTACCACACAAATTGGAAAATCTCCTGCAATACCACCACCAATTTGGAAAAATCCAATTCCGTTTGCGCTATTTTTTGGATACCAATCGGCTAAGTAAGTCATGTATTCAATACCTGATTTCATAGTCGAAGCTTTCAAATCGCCTTTGATTACATACGACGCAAAAATATTACCCATGGTACTATCTTCCCAACCTGGAACAATGATAGGGAGGTTTTTTTCTGCAGCGGCATACATCCAACTGTCTTTCAAGTCAATTTCGTAGTATTCTTCAAGTACACCAGAAAGCAACATCTTATACATGAATTCATGTGGAAAATAACGCTCGCCTTTATCGTCTGCATCTTTCCAGATTTTATAAATGTGTTTTTGTAAACGACGGAACGCTTCGTGTTCAGGAATACAAGTATCCGTTACACGGTTCAATCCTCTTTCCAATAAATCCCATTCGTCTTGAGGAGTTAAATCACGATAGTTGGGTACTCTTTCATAATGAGAGTGCGCTACTAAGTTCATGATGTCTTCTTCAAGGTTGGCTCCTGTACACGAAATGATTTGCACTTTGTCTTGACGAATGATTTCGGCAAAAATCTTTCCGATTTCAGCTGTACTCATAGCACCAGCCATGCTTACCATCATTTTGGCACCATTGGCCAATTGTTGTTCGTAGGCTTTTGCAGCATCCACTAAAGATGCCGAATTGAAATGCAAATAATGTTTTTCAATAAATTGACTAATTGGTCCTTTACTCATTGTTTGTTATTTTATTAATCGGAAATACAATTACGAAAATAGAATTAAATTGTATTCCTTGAAAGATTAATTTGGGATTATTTATTTATTTTTTATAACCTAATATTTTTAGAACATCGTCCGATGTTTGTTGCTCTGAATAGACTTCAGTTGCCAAAATACCATTTTCATCACGATCAATCAAGATGTGTTTGGGTTGTGGAATTAAACAGTGATGTAATCCACCATATCCTCCAATCGTTTCTTGGTAAGCACCCGTATTGAAAAAGCCAATATAAAGTGGTTTTTCTTTATTGTATTTTGGTAAATAGATGGCGTTCATGTTTTGCTCAGAATTGTAATAATCATCGCTGTCGCAAGTTAAACCACCTAATAGAACTCTTTCATATGTATCATTCCAACGATTGACTGCTAACATGATAAAACGCTTGTTGATAGCCCAAGTATCTGGTAGAGTAGTGATGAAAGATGAATCAATCATGTTCCATTTCTCTCTATCGTTCTGTTGTTTTTGATACAAAATTTGGTAAATAGCACCACCACTTTCACCTACTGTAAAAGATCCAAACTCAGTAAAAATATTTGGAACAGCAACTTCAGCTTCGTCACAAGCAATTTTAATTTGATTGATAATCTCGTCAATCATATATTGGTAATCGTATTCAAATGTCAATGAATTTTTGATAGGAAAACCACCACCAATATTCAATCCGTCAAGCGTAGGACATTCCTTTTTTAAGGCAACATACACTTTGATACATTTTACTAATTCGTTCCAATAGTAAGCATTATCATTGATACCCGTATTGATAAAAAAGTGCAACATTTTCAGTTCCAATTTTTTATTCTCTTTGATCTCTTTTTTATAGAAAGGAACAATGTTTTTATATCCAATTCCTAAACGAGAAGTATAAAACTCAAATTTAGGTTCTTCCTCAGCAGCAATACGAATTCCAATTTTGAATTTTCCTTTTATTTGCGCTTGAAGCAAATCCAATTCTTCAAAGTTGTCAATGATTGGAATAGTATTCTTGTGACCTGTATTGACTAAACGAGCAATATTAGAAACGTATTCATCTCTTTTAAAACCATTACAAATCACATAGGTACTTTTGTTAATTTTTCCGTTTTCCAAAAGGTTCTCCACAATGTTGATGTCAAACGCAGAAGAGGTTTCAATGTGAATGTTATTTTTGAAAGCCTCATTCATAATGTATTCAAAATGAGAACTTTTGGTACAGTAACAATAGTAATATTTAGCCTCATACTTGTTTTTTTCCATAGACTTACGAAACCAAGATTTGGCTTTGTTGATGTTATTGGAAATTTGAGGTAAGTAGGTAAATTTTAATGGAGTTCCGTATTGTTCCACTAATTTCATCAAATCAATATTGTGAAACTGAAGATGGTCTTTGTTTAAAGTAAATTCTTCTTGAGGAAAGTAATACGTTTGGTTGATTAAGTCGAAATATTTTGTGTTCATTGAGTTGTTCTAATTTTAGATTAAATAATGGTTTAAAAAATAATTAAACTAAAATTCAAACTCGAATATTAGCGTACACAATTTGGAGCTTTTCGTTATCGGCTTTTAAGTATTGGAAAATGTCAAAAATAAAACTTCCTTTAATACCAATTAAGCGTTTCCACATCCTTACTAAAGCGCGGTCAGCTGAACAGTTATTCAGTTTAAAGTACATTGTATTTTGATTCTTTTTCATTGAGGCAAATGTAAAAAAATATACATACGAAATGCAATCCTTTTGAGTAAATTAATGATTAAGATTTATAGTCTTCAAAAGCACTAAGAATCAATTCATTTTCAACTAATTGATTAATTTTAATGGACCCAATTCCATCAATTAAAGCAAACTGAATAGTCCCAAATTCATTTTTCTTATCATGAATTAATAAATCCATAATGGGTTGAAGGTCATTTTTATCTATTTGTACAGCCTCATAAATAGCATTGATGGCTAGTTTAATCTGACGGTATTCAATTTCAGTTATTAATTTCTTTTGCCAAGAAATAAAACTCTCTAAGATCATTCCTACAGCAATGGCTTCGCCATGAAGTAGGGTGGTTTTATTTTCATTTTCTAAAAAATAACTTTCTATGGCGTGACCTAATGTATGTCCGAAATTTAAGGCTTTTCGAATATTCTTTTCTGTTGGATCCTGCATTACGATTTCGTTTTTGATCACAACTGAGCGATGAATTAAAAGGTCTAAATCAGAAAAATCAATAGTACTAATGTCTAAAAATTGTTCCCAATAGTTTTTGTCAAATATCAATCCGTGTTTCAGCATTTCGGCTAGGCCGGAGCGCAATTCATTTTGAGGAACAGTTTCAAGATATTGAGTATCGATCAAAACCATTGTGGGAACGTTAATCACACCAATTTGGTTTTTTAGATTTCCTAAATCAACTCCAGTTTTTCCACCTACTGAAGCGTCTACCATGGAAAGAAGGGTAGTTGGAATATTGATAAAATCAACACCTCTTTTAAAAGTAGAAGCAACAAATCCACCTAAATCAGTCACGACACCACCGCCTAGATTGATTACTAAACTTTTTCTATCAGCACCTAATTCAGTTAATACTTTCCAAATTTCGATACAAGTATCTATGTTTTTGTTGATTTCACCTGCTTCAAATTCGATGATTTCAATGGTTAAATCCGTTTCTATGTAAGGTAATAATTTATGCAAACAATACTCGTTTGTATTGCTATCTGTAATAATAAACAGATTGGAATACTTGGTAGCTTTCAAATGAGAATTTAAGGCTTCATAGCCTTTTTCATTGAAATGAACAGGATAATTGTTAGCTTGAATTGTTTGCATTGTGTTGATTTAAATGAGAACGCAAAATAAGGGATTTTTTGATTAATAGTATTGAAAACTCTCTCTATATTTGTAAAAAATTATAACATTTAATGGAAAATATATTCAATAATACACAAATTGCGTTTGCTTTAAAAAGTGACACGGAGTTAGATAGGGCTTATTTTTTATTCAAAATGATTGATAATGAGCCGCTTGTTCGAATTGGAACGGCTGTTACTAATTTTGCCATTAAAGCCCATTTGCCTGTTGATGGCTTAATTCGTGCCACTGTATTTGACCATTTTTGTGGTGGAGTAAATGAGAATGATTGCCTGTCAGTAGTCGATAAAATGTATACCAAAGGGGTTTCTTCTGTTTTAGATTATTCAGTAGAAGGAAAAGAAGAAGAAGCACAATTTGATGCTGCTTTGGCCATGACTTTAAAAACGATTGAATTTGCCAAAGAACGCCAAGCGATACCTTTTGCTGTTTTTAAACCTACTGGTTTAGGACGATTGGATTTGTATGAAAAAGTAGGTTCAAAAGCTACTTTGACCGATTCAGAAAAAGACGAGTGGGATAGAGTGGTAGATCGATTTGATTTGGTTTGTAAAACAGCCCAGTTAAAAGATGTTGCTTTATTAATTGATGCTGAAGAAAGTTGGATGCAAGATGCCGCCGATGATTTGGTTGCTCAAATGATGCAGAAATACAATAAAGAAAAGGCAATTGTTTTCAACACATTACAAATGTACCGTTTGGACCGATTGGATTATTTGAAACAGTTGCACCAAAAAGCCAAGGAAGAAGGTTTTTATATCGGAATGAAAATAGTGCGTGGGGCTTACATGGAAAAGGAAAATGCACGAGCAGAAGCTAAAGGATACCCAACACCCATTTGTCCTTCAAAAGACGCTACAGATGCAAACTATGACGCAGCCGTTTTATACATGATGGAGCATCTTGAAACTATGGCAATTTTTGCAGGAACCCATAACGAATCAAGTTCGTATGCATTGATGAATTTAATGCAAGAAAGAAATATCAAAACGAATGACGAACGTATTTGGTTCGGACAATTGTATGGAATGAGTGATAATATCAGTTATAATTTGGCAGCCAATAGATTCAATGTAGCCAAATATTTACCGTTTGGACCGGTTAAAGATGTGATGCCTTATTTAATTCGTCGCGCTGAAGAAAATACTTCGGTAGCTGGACAAACGAGTCGGGAACTGTCCATGTTAAAAGCAGAACGAAATAGAAGAAAAGCTTTGTAATTTAAAAAAAAACGCCATTCAATCGAATGGCGTTTTTTTTATGAATTGCTAAACTGAAGATTGCTTAAATTTCTATAAATCCCGTTTTCTACAGCAATTAATTCTTGATGAGTACCTTGCTCGGCTATGACTCCTTGATCCAATACCAAGATTTGATCGGCGGAGCGAATGGTAGATAAACGGTGCGCAATGATGATACTCGTTCTTCCTTCCATTAAAATTTCCAGCGCTTCTTGAACTAGTTTTTCACTTTCGCTATCCAAAGAAGAAGTAGCTTCGTCTAAGATTAATATACTTGGATTCTTCAATAAAGCTCTTGCAATGGCAATACGTTGTCGTTGTCCTCCTGATAATTTTACTCCGCGTTCTCCAACAATGGTATCTAATTTTTCGGGAAAGCTTTCAATAAAATTGTACGCATTGGCTTGTTGTGCAGCAGCCAAAATTTCGTCTTCGGTTGCATTAGGTTTTCCGTAGGCAATATTTTCACGGATTGTTCCTCCAAATAAAATAACATCTTGAGGAACGATACTCATATTGCCACGAAGTTGTTCCAAATCGTAATCGTAAATGTTCTTATTGTCAATTTTAATACTTCCTTCAGCTATAGAATAGAATCGCAATAATAAAGATGCAATGGTTGATTTTCCTGCACCACTGGGTCCTACAATCGCAATTTTTTGACCAAATTCAGCAGTAAAACTGACATCTTTTAATACTTTCATTTCCTTTCTTGAAGGATATTGAAAGGCTACATTTTTGAAACTAACATCTCCTTTTATTTTTTCAATGGCCTCATGTGTAGTTGTACCTTCAATTTTTTCCGGAGTTTCATCTAATAATTCAAAAACACGTTCGGTTGCACCAATTGCTTTTTGAATTTGCGCATACAATTCGGCAATTCCACCAAACGAAGCCCCCACAAAGGTAGAATACAAAACAAAAGAGATGAGTTGACCTACGCTCATTTCGCCAGCTATACTCAATTGAACACCGTACCAAACCACCGCAACGATAGCGCCAAAAAGGCAAAAGATAATGAACGAAGCAAAGTAACCACGGTATTTTCCACCTTTGATAGCAATCTCTATCACTTCTTTAATTTGCGTTTTATATCTCGCTATTTCATACCATTCGTTTGCAAATGCTTTTACTATGCTAATTCCTTGCATGGTCTCTTCAACAATCACTTGACTTTCGGCTACTTTATCTTGTACTTTTTTCGAATATCCTCTAATGAATCGGCCAAAGATTACTGCCGCGACAGCCACTAAAGGCACAACAGAAAGCATTAGTAGTGTCAATTTGAAACTTTCAGTCGCCAACAATGCAATACCACCAACAATTAAGATAAATTGTCTTAAAAACTCAGCAATAGTTGAAGTTAAGGTGTCTTGTATTTGTGTAATATCGGAGCTTATTCGGCTATTCAATTCGCCAACACGCTTTTGAGAAAAGAACGACATGGGAAGTTTGACCAAGTTACTATATAAGGCCAAACGAAGATTAGCCAAAGTATTCTCGGTAAAATTGACAAACAATGACAATCTAAAAAACGAAAAAATAGATTGCATAAATAAAATACATACTAAACTAAGTGCAATAAAATTGGCTTGATCAAGGTCTTTGTTTTTGACACAATCCACTAACAATCCCATTAGTTTTGGGAAAGCTAATGCAGTTCCGCCAGTAAACAAAAGAAAAACGAGTCCTACATAAAACTTCCAACGGTGTTTACCAGAATATTGAAAAATTAATGTTGCTTTTTGAAGTGCGCTTAGGGTAATTTTTGATTTTGGTAAATCGTTTTCTTTGAATCGTGGCATATTGTATATAATTACATCAAATGTACCATTATCATTTTTCTTAGCAAAACAATAATTTAGTATGTTTGTTTTATTAGACCACAGCAAATACATAACTTATTTGATAATGAATATTAAACACTTACTATTATTTGTGCCGTTACTATTTTCTAGTTGTATTGTTTCAAAAAAAGTAACAAATGCCAATCCTATAGAAATGGTTTTGAAATCCAAAAATCCTAAAATAAAAGTCGTCATGGATAATGCACGTGAACATGAGCTACAAATTATCTACACTCAAATCAATAGGGATTCTAATGGAAAAATTTCATTTAAAGAGTATCAATATCATGTCGATTCCAAAAATTATTTTTATCCGGCAAGTACAGTCAAATTGCCAATTGCACTTCTTGCTGTAGAAAAATTAAATTCAATGAATCTAACTTCAGATAGTATTCATTTTGGCTTCGATAAAAAAGGCAGTTCACTACATTTCCAAAAAGAAATTTCAAAACTTTTCGCGTTAAGTGATAATGATGCATCCAATAATTTGTTGGAATTTATCGGATTTGATTATCTAAATTCTAAGATGAAAAATAAAGGATTGATGCCGTTTTCGGTTAATCACCGTTTATCAACAAAGAATTCAAATGATAAAACCACTTCAACAATATATTTGTATAAAAATGATAATATAATAGCAGAACTTCCTTCTGTGAAGGGTAAAAATGTAAAAACATTACATCTCAATTCAATCAAAAAAGGAATTGGTTATTTAGAAAATGATAGTATTGTAAAGGGAGCTTTTGATTTTTCTAACAAAAATTATTACCCTTTAGAAACGTTACATTCTACACTTAAACGTCTTTTGTTTCCTCAGGAATTTAAAATGAAGGAGCGATTTAATTTAAATGAACACGACCGTCAGTTTATATTATCTTCAATGTATCAACTTCCAAGAGAACAAGGTTTTGATGCAAAAGAATTTTATGATAGTTATTGTAAGTTTTTCATTTTTGGAGACACTACCGATACAATTAATACCTCCATTAAAATATATAATAAAATTGGTCAAGCCTATGGAACGCTTACTGATTGTGCTTATATCATTGATGAGAAAAACGGAGTTGAATTTATGGTAACGGCTACGTTATTGGTCAATAAGAATAAAATTTTCAATGATGGTATTTATGAATATGATGAGATTGGAATCCCATTTTTGGCAGAACTTGGAAGACAATTATATACTATTTCGAATTCCAAATAATTGAATCGCTCCTGGAATCAATGATGTTTAATTCTTGTAGTTGATTTTGTATCCGATTTATAAGTGCTATATCTATTTTTTCTTGGGTCCATTCGGTCAATGATAACCATTCTTCTATATCTTCCTTTTTTTGATGATAGTTAGTAGCTAAACATGTTCCAATGTTTGGAATATCTTTGAAGTTCTGTGTTTTGGCATTAATAATTTCAAGAAGCGTTTTTATATTCTCAGGTTGTTTAGACAAAACTTCTTCTCGTACAGCAATGACAAAACAGGGCCAAGGAGTTGGGCAGTCGGCTAAGCGTCTGAAAATCCCTTTGTCGACAAGTGGTTTTGTCATAAAATGTTCCCACATAAAATAATCAGCCGTTCCTTGGGTTAAAGCAGTTACACCGCCCTCGAGTGTGTTGACAATTTCAAATTGTAATTTACTAGTGTCCCAACCTTGGTTTTTGGCGTTGACATAGGCCATCAATTGGGAACCAGAACCCTGTCGGGATATGGCAACTTTGGTATTTTCTAAATCAGCTAGGGTTTGGAATGTAGAATGTGCTGCCACGTGAATTCCCCATATTAATGGTGATTTTACATAGACTTGGACTATCTTACTTGGATTTCCATTGACAATATCTTTGATGATACCTTCGGTTAAAACAACTGCAATATCAGCAGTTCCATCGCGAAGCATTTGGCACATTTTTCCTGTTCCTTCCGGTACATCAGTCCATTGTAAATCGATGTTTTCTTTTTCAAATTCGTCATTTTCAAGACAAAGATGCCATGGCAAATTAAAATGTTCTGGAACGCCAACAATCTTTAAGGAAGTCATACAATTATTATTGTGCTAATTTATCTAAGGTGTAAGCAATCAATTGGTCAACTGCTTGGGTAGGATCATCGCTAAAAGTGCCGTTAGCTCTATTGGCAATTATCGCATTCAAGGACAAAGCGTTATGACCTAATAAGGCCGAAAGTCCGTAAATAGCAGTCGTTTCCATTTCGAGATTGGTAATGCGGTTGCCGTTAAACTGAAAATGATCCATTTTAGGATTCAAATCGCTATCCTGAATAGGTAATCGCAAAACACGTCCTTGTGGACCATAAAATCCACCAATGGTGCAAGTAATTCCTTTATACATTTCACTACTTTCGATTCTTTTTTCTAGGGTTTTCGAACAAGCAATGGCATAGGGTCTTCCTTTGCGAACATCCCATTGCGTTTGTGTTATAAAAGCATCTTCAATGTCTTTATGGGTTACCTCATCAACTATATACGAACGCAACATATTGTCTAAACCAATTCCGTATTGCGATAGTACAAAACTATCAATTGGAATATCCGCTTGGATAGCTCCTGAGGTTCCAATGCGAATTATGTTTAAGGAAGTCAAGTTCTCATTCGGTTGACGCGTTGCTAAATCAATATTGACTAAGGCGTCCAATTCGTTCAATACAATATCGATATTATCGGGTCCAATTCCGGTCGAAAGTACGGTTAAACGCTTCCCTTTATAAATTCCTGTTTGGGTTTTAAATTCTCTTTTTTGAATTGAAAATTCGATGCTGTCAAAGAATTGCGTAATTTTTTCCACACGATCTGGATCGCCAACAAAAATAATATCGTGGGCAATATTTTCAGGTTTCAGATTCAAGTGATACACACTTCCGTCTGGATTTAATATTAATTCTGATGATGCAATCATTTTGTTCTTTGTGTAAATTAAAATTCGTAAATCGAATATCGTAAATCGTAAATCGAATTTATCCGCCTACACGTTTGGTTTTAAATCCTTTATCCTGCAACATTTTCATGATACGATCGCGATAATCCCCTTGAATGATAATCTCGCCATCCTTGAATGTTCCACCAACTGCAAGTTTGCTTTTGATTTCTTTAGCTAAAATCTTAAAATCTTCGTCAGCACCTTCATATCCAGCAATAATAGTAGTTGGTTTTCCTTTGCGCTTTTCGAATTTGCAAATCATAGGTTCCATTTGAACGTATAGTTCGTGATCGTTTTCAGTAACCACTTCGGGTTCATTTGAAATTTGGTGGTCAGGAAATAGGTTTTTTAATTGATCTTGTAAATCCATTGTCTCAATTATTTTTTAACTAATCCCAACTCGATTAATCGTTCGTTCAAGTAGTCGCCAGCAGTAATATCTTCAAACTGTTTTGGATGTTCATCATCGATACATTTTTCCAAACAATTTAGTGGCATATCACTCACAGGATGCATGAAAAAAGGGATAGAATAACGTGAAGTTCCCCATAATTCTCTAGGTGGATTTACCACTTGATGAATCGTTGATTTTAATTTATTGTTAGTATGTCGGGATAACATATCGCCCACATTGATCATTAATTCATCTGGCTGCGCCATCGCATCGATCCAATCGCCATTGTGATTTTGGACTTGCAATCCTTTTCCTTGAGCACCCATTAATAATGTAATCAAATTGATATCGCCGTGAGCGGCAGCACGGACGGCACCATCTTTAGGTTCGTCAGTAATAGGGGGGTAGTGAATGGGACGTAGAATACTGTTTCCCTCTTTGATAAAATTATCAAAATAGAATTCGTCTAAACCAATGTGTATAGCCAAAGCTCTTAATACATAAACACCTGTTTTCTCCAGCATTTGATAAGCTTCTTTTCCAGTCGAATTAAATTCAGCTAATTCGTTAACGGTAACATTTTTAGGATATTCGGCAGCATATTTGGAGTCTTCACTCACAAACTGACCAAAATGCCAAAACTCTTTTAAATCGCCAGCAGATCGTCCTTTAGCATGTTCTTTTCCAAAGGATACATAGCCACGTTGTCCGCCAATTCCAGGGATTTCATATTTAGCTTTAGTGTCCAAGGGCAACGAAAAGAAGTTTCGCACTTCACGGTATAAATTTTCAACTAATTGGTCATTTAAGAAATGTCCTTTTAATGCTACGAAGCCAATATCTTCGTAGGCTTTTCCGATTTCATTTACAAATTTTTGTTTACGTGTCGGGTCTTCCGACAGGAAATCACGCAAGTCAACACTAGGAATGTTTTGCATAGGGTATGTATTTAATATCTTTTTAAGCGAAAACGCTAAAAACAAAAGTAAGTAATATTTTTAATTGTATAATGGTACTAATTAGCGGTTACTCAATTGGGCTTTTTCACGAATGATGTCTCCAATTTTTCGATTTTCAATTTTACTTTCCAACCATGAAATGATATCAAGATATAAGAAAGCACGTTTCTCGTAGGTGTTTTTTTCTAATTCAATAAAGCGTTCTTTCATTTTGATGAATTCTTTTTTAATATCTCCCGGATAGATCGAATTTAAGTTTTTTAGGAAGCGAATAATTTCTTTTTGAACTTCATTTAAGTCATTCATTTTCAATAGAAATTTATAGGTACTCTTCAATTGATTCTCTAAGTAATAATCATTTCCTAATTCGTAGTGTAAAATCAAATACAAGAGGCGTGCAAAACACATCAAATCTTCACGCATGGTTAAGTTTTTATTATTGATGATTTTTTCCAAATAGAATAAAGAATCGGTATATTTTTCGTTCCCAAAATAAATGCATGCAATTTTATAATAGAACAACATTTCGTGATGTTCATCTAAATGTTCACTGTGCTGATTCATTTTGTATAAAACTTCGGGAATCAAGTATTCACTTTCGGCAAAACTACCCTCAAGAATGTGATAATTTAATTTGTTATTGTACAAATAAAGAAACGACAAGGATGCGATGTTATCATTTACTGGGAATTTTGGGTCATGTATTGTTTCTTCAAGTTGTCCCAAGTACTTTTTGAAATTGGTTTTGTATTTCAACATGAACAACGATTCCAATAAATAATGATTACCCTTCAAGAAAAACACAGGATTGAGATATATCATGCTCGGATTATCATAAAAAAGAGTCACCCATTTGTGTGCAAATTTGTAACAAGATAAAAAGTCTTGTACTAAGAAACTGCGCCAAAGATTGGCGTTGTAATACCAGTATTTCTCTCTAAAACCGAATTTATTTTCGTCAAATTTAGCAATATGTCTGTTGAAATAATCGTCAATATTTTGGTATTCTTCATCGCTTTTTACATAGCCGGTTTTAAGCATGATGCCATATAATTGCAACGATAAATTGGATAATTTACTTGAAATAGTATTGCGATAATTCAATTCTTTTGCTTGCACTGCCAATTCATCAGCACGACCTTGAATACTTCGAGTGATGTATTGTGATTCAATTAGTTTTTCGAATTCCACAATTTCATAAGCCATGTGTTTTTCGTCGTTTTCAAGTGCTTGTTGTTTGGTTTTATCTAAGATTTTTAAACTCTGTTTGTACAAACCTTTATTGTACAGAATTGTAGCAAAATCAATCTGTTCACGCAATTGGTAACGCATATTTTGGCTTGGAATATTCAATCGAATACTCACCAAAATTTGTTTGTATAAATAGGATTTTAAATTGGATAATTGAACTTTTTTGATACTACCACTTTTCAAAATAAGTTTCTCATCATAGAACTCAGATTTGTCCAAAATATTGAACAATTCGATGAATTTTGTATTAGAACTAGTTTCTAATCGGCTTGCAAAAATCTTGAATTGGCGTTTCTCTGATTTTGAAAGCGATTTTATTAATACAAATAAGAAATCTTTTTGATGGTTAGCCATTGTAAAATGTAAAGATTTAAAATATTGACATTCAGTTATTTATACTGTAATTAATAGCTTTATAAGCAGTATATTTAAGTAAAATGATTTTTGATACAAACGATTAAAATCTAATTTTGTTTCAAGATGTGAAATTACATTAAATAAACGAATATGAATAAAGATAAAGTTCAAATTTTTGACACCACTTTAAGAGATGGAGAACAGGTCCCAGGATGTAAATTAGATACTGCTCAAAAACTCATTATAGCCAATCGTTTAGACGAAATGGGTGTTGATATTATCGAAGCGGGTTTTCCCGTCTCAAGTCCAGGAGATTTTTTATCTGTTTCAGAAATCAGTAAAATTGTAAAAAATGCTACAGTTTGTGGTTTGACGAGAGCCGTTAAAAATGATATTGACGTGGCAGCTCAAGCACTTCAATATGCTAAAAGACCTCGTATTCATACTGGAATTGGAACTTCAGAGTCACACATTGTACACAAATTAAATACTACCAAAGAAGATATTATTGCCCGAGCCAAAGCGGCCGTTGCCCATGCTAAAACCTATGTGGAAGATGTAGAATTTTATGCAGAAGATGCAGGAAGAACTGACAATGCTTTCTTAGCGCAAGTTTGCGAAGAAGTAATCAAATCAGGCGCTACCGTACTTAATATCCCTGACACTACTGGATATTGCTTACCTGACGAGTACGGAGCAAAAATTAAATACCTTAAAGAAAACGTAAAAGGAATTGACAATGTGACGATTTCTTGTCACTGTCATAATGATTTAGGAATGGCTACAGCCAATTCTATCGCTGGTGCAATTAATGGGGCACGTCAAATAGAATGTACTATTAACGGAATAGGTGAAAGAGCTGGTAATACCGCTTTAGAAGAAGTGGTAATGGTTTTCAAACAACATCCGTATTTGAATTTATACACCGATGTGAATTCGAAACAATTGAACGAGATGAGCCGATTGGTTTCCGATAGTATGGGAATGATGGTGCAACCTAACAAAGCAATTGTGGGGGCTAATGCTTTTGCACACAGTTCTGGAATTCACCAAGACGGTGTAATTAAAAACAGAGCGACTTACGAAATTATTGATCCTTTGGACGTAGGAGTTAATGAATCTTCAATTATTCTTACAGCTAGAAGTGGTAGAGCTGCCTTGGCTTACCGTGCTAAGAAAGTTGGATACGAATTAACCAAAGTGCAATTAGATATCGTTTATGTCGAGTTCTTGAAATTCGCCGATATTAAGAAAGAAGTACTTGATGAAGACATTCATCAAATTGTAGAAGCAAGTAAATGTTTACAAGCTTAATTTCTAATACGTATACATGAATTTAAAAATAGCAGTACTTTCAGGAGACGGAATTGGTCCAGAGGTAACATTGCAAGCAAAAAAAGCCTTGCATGCTATTGGCGTGGTGTACAATCACGAGTTTGTTTTTGAAGATGCGTATATTGGTGCTATTGCCATCGAAAAAACTGGAAAACCACTTCCTGAGCAAACCTTGAATTTGTGTAGAAATACCGATTCTATTTTGTTTGGTGCTATTGGTGATCCAAAATATGATAACAATCCAGAAGCAAAAGTACGTCCGGAACAAGGATTGCTTCAACTTCGTAAAGAATTGGGTTTGTTTGCCAATATCAGACCGATTAAAGCGTATCCTAAGTTGATGAATTCATCGCCAATAAAAAAAGAAGTGATTCAAGGTACTGATTTTGTGGTGTATCGAGAACTCAATGGCGGTATGTATTTTGGAGATAAGAATACCAATGAAGCAGGAACTTACGCTTCGGATTTGTGTGAATACAATGAAGAAGAAATTGTAAAAATTACCCATTTGGCTTTTAAAGAAGCACAAAATCGTCGTAAAAAAGTGACTTTGGTTGACAAAGCCAATGTATTAGAAACTTCTAGATTATGGCGTAAAGTAGTGACTAAAATCGCTACAGAATACCCAGATGTTACTTTGGAATGCATGTATGTAGACAATGCTTCCATGCAAATCATTGTTAATCCAAGACAGTTTGATGTTTTGTTAACTGATAATTTATTTGGCGATATTTTGTCAGATGAAGCTAGTGTCATCTCAGGATCTATTGGGTTAATGTCATCTGCCTCTATTGGTGAAAAACATTCGTTATTTGAACCAATTCACGGTTGTTATACCGAAGCCAAAGGGAAAAATATTGCCAACCCAATTGCGTCAATTCTTTCAGTAGCCTTGTTACTAGACCATTTTGGTTTGGATACAGAATCCAAAAAAGTAATTGCAGCGGTTGAAAAAGCAATTGTAAGTAATGTCGTCACAGTAGATTTAAAAGTAGACTCACAATTTGGAACGAATGAGGTTGGAGATTTTGTTGCTAACTACATATTAAATGAAGGCGATTTGTATTTCAAAAAAGATTTTGTCCAATTAGGCCAATCAACTATAGTATAAAAATAAAAAAGAAGCTTATTAATTTAAAGCTTAAAAATAATAAGAATAACAACAATGGAATTAAATAAATACAGTAAGACAATCACGCAAGACGAAACACAACCTGCATCTCAAGCGATGTTGTACGGAATTGGATTAACTGAAGAAGATCTAAAGAAAGCGCAGGTTGGAATTGTGAGCATGGGATATGATGGAAACACCTGTAACATGCATTTGAATGATTTAGCAAAAGATATCAAAGCGGGTGTTTGGAAAGCGGATTTAGTAGGATTGATTTTTAATACTATTGGTGTAAGTGATGGTATATCAAATGGTAATGAGGGAATGCGTTTTTCATTAGTATCTAGAGATATTATTGCAGATTCAATTGAAGCAGTAATGGGAGCACAATGGTATGACGCCATGATTGCAGTACCCGGTTGTGATAAAAATATGCCAGGTTCTTTAATGGCAATGGGTAGAGTGAATCGTCCTTCGATTATGGTTTATGGTGGTTCTATTCATTCTGGAAAATGGAAAGGTGAATCCTTAAATATCGTTTCGGCTTTTGAAGCTTTAGGAAAAAAATTCAACAACACCATTACACCAGAAGATTTTAAAGGTGTAATTCAAAATGCATGTCCTGGAGCAGGTGCTTGTGGTGGAATGTACACCGCTAATACGATGTCATCTGCAATTGAAGCCTTAGGAATGAGTTTACCTTACAGTTCTTCGAATCCGGCATTAAGTCCAGAGAAGAAACAAGAATGTGTGGATGCTGGTCAAGCTATTAAATTATTATTGGAGAAAGATATCAAACCTAGAGATATCATGACGCGTAAGGCATTTGAAAATGCAATTACTATCGTTGCGGTTTTAGGTGGTTCTACCAATGCAGTGATGCACTTAATCGCTATTGCGCATTCGGTAGGAATTGAATTGACTTTAAAAGATTTCCAAGATATTAGTGATAGAACTCCTTTGTTGGCAGACTTGAAACCAAGTGGTAAATACCTAATGGAAGACTTACACGAAGTAGGAGGTGTGCCAGCTGTAATGAAATATTTATTACAAGAAGGATTCTTACACGGTGATTGTTTAACTGTAACTGGAAAAACGATAGCTGAAAATTTAGCTTCAGTTCCAAGTTTGAAAGACGGACAAGAAGTAGTTCACGAAGTTAAAAATGCATTAAAAGCTACCGGAAATATTCAAATTCTTTATGGTAACATCGCGACTGAAGGATGTGTTGCTAAAATTAGTGGTAAAGAAGGTGAGTTTTTTGAAGGAACTGCAATCGTATATGAAAACGAACAACTTGCCATTACTGGTGTTAGAGCTGGAGAAGTGAAACCCGGAAATGTTGTAGTTATTCGTTACTTTGGTCCTAAAGGAGGTCCAGGAATGTCAGAAATGTTGAAACCAACTTCGGCCATTATGGGAGCTGGTTTGGGTAGTACTGTTGCTTTGATTACAGACGGCCGTTTCTCAGGAGGTTCGCATGGTTTCGTTGTAGGACATGTAACACCAGAAGCGTATGAAGGAGGAGCAATTGCTTTGATTGAAAATGGAGATGTCATTACAATAGATGCAGTTAAAAACACCATCAACGTCAAAATTTCTGATGAAGAAATGGCAAAAAGAAGGGCCAATTGGGTACAACCACCATTGAAAGTGACACAAGGAGTTTTACTAAAATACGCAAGAGCAGTATCAAGTGCTTCAACAGGTTGTGTTACAGATAAATAAAATTATTCTGAGCTATTTAAATAATCAAATAGAGTAAAAAAATGAGAATATCAGGTGCAGAAGCTGTTATTAGATGCTTATTAGAAGAAGGAGTAAACTTGGTTTATGGGTACCCAGGGGGTGCGATTATGCCGGTTTATGACGAATTATATAAATTCAAAGACGAATTACATCATGTTTTAGTTCGTCATGAGCAAGGTGCAACGCATGCTGCTCAAGGTTTTGCAAGAGCAACTGGAAAAGTTGGGGTAGCTATCGCTACTTCTGGACCGGGAGCTACCAATTTAGTAACTGGAATTGCCGATGCGCAAATAGATTCGACACCAATGGTTTGTATTACAGGCCAAGTAGGAAAACATTTGTTAGGATCGGATGCCTTTCAAGAAACAGACATTATTAGTATTTCGACTCCTGTAACCAAATGGAATTACCAAATTACAGAAGCACACGAGATTCCAGAAATTATGGCGAAGGCTTTCTATATCGCTAAATCAGGTCGTCCAGGTCCCGTTTTAATTGATATTACTAAGAATGCACAGTTTGACGAATTGGATTTTAGTTACAAAAAATGCACAAGCATACGTAGTTATGTGCCTAAGCCATCGTTGAAACTAGAACAAGTTAAAGCAGCTGCTGAAATTATCAATAGTGCTAAAAAGCCGATGATTGTTTTTGGTCAAGGTATTATTCTTGGCGAAGCCGAAGCCGAATTAAAAGCATTTGTTGAAAAGACTGGAATTCCTGCTGCATGGACTGTTTTAGGTCTTTCAGCAATGCCAACAGATCATCCCTTAAATGTGGGAATGGTAGGTATGCATGGAAATTATGGACCAAATGTGTTAACTAATGAATGTGATGTTTTGATCGCATTAGGAATGCGTTTTGACGATCGTGTAACTGGTAATTTAGCTACTTATGCCAAACAAGCAAAAGTAATTCACTTTGAAATTGATCCTGCCGAAGTAGATAAAAATGTGAAAGCGGATGTAGCTGTTTTAGGAGACGTTAAAGAAACTTTAGCCGCTATACTTTCTATGGTAGATTCTAAGACGCATGAATCTTGGCACAATGAATTCAAAGAAAAATACAATATCGAATTAGAAGCGGTTATTAATGACGAATTACAACCGAAGAAAGAAGGTATCTCGATGGGAGAAACCATTGAAATGATCAATAAACATTCAAAAGGGGATGCGATCATGGTGTCAGACGTGGGGCAGCACCAAATGTTTACCTGTCGTTATTCTAAATTCAATTCAACTAAAAGTAATATCACTTCGGGTGGATTAGGCACTATGGGATTTGCTTTACCTGCTGCGATTGGAGCCAAAATGGGTCGTCCTGATCGCGAAGTGGTTGCTATCATTGGTGACGGTGGTTTTCAAATGACTATTCAGGAATTGGGGACTATTTTTCAAACGCAAGTTCCTGTGAAAATTGTGGTATTGAATAATGAATTTTTAGGAATGGTACGCCAATGGCAACAACTGTTTTTTGACAAACGTTATGCTTCTACAGAAATGATCAATCCTAACTTTATTGCTATTGCCGAAGGCTATTACATCAAAGCAAAGAAAGTAACAAAACGCGAAGATTTGGATGCAGCAGTTGCTGAAATGATGGCTTCAAAGGAATCGTATTTCCTAGAAGTTTTAGTAGAAAAAGAGAATAACGTATTCCCAATGATTCCAACAGGAGCTTCAGTTTCTGATATCCGATTAAGTTAATACTATGGAAAATAAAACATTCACCATTTCTGTATATTCAGAAAACAACGTAGGCTTACTGAATAGAATATCTGTGATATTCTTGAAACGCCATATCAATATTTTAAGTTTAAATGTATCCGAATCAGAAATCGAAAATGTTTCTCGATTTGTAATTGTTGTGGATACTACTGAAAAATGGGTTAAAAATATTGTGGGTCAAATCGAAAAACAAATCGAGGTAATCAAAGCCTTTTATCATATTGATGAAGAAACCATTTTCTTGGAAAGTGCGATTTTCAAAATCAATTCGAGTTTGTTGTTTGACGAAAGACAAATTCAAAATATCATCAAAGAAAGTCACTCTGAAATAGTTACCGTTTCCAGAGACTTTTTTGTAATCTCAAAAACAGGACGTCGTTCAGAAATTGATGAGTTACATGCAAAATTAAAACCTTTCGGGATCATGCAGTTTGTGCGTTCAGGAAGAATTTCGGTTTCCAAAGAAAAAATGGAAATCACCAGTTTATTAGAAGAATTACAATCATAAATTAAATAGAAAAAATGGCAAATTATTTCAATTCATTACCACTAAGATTACAATTAGAACAATTAGGAGTTTGTGAATTCATGGATCAATCTGAATTCGCAGAAGGAACTCAAGCATTAGCTGGTAAAAATGTAGTAATCGTAGGATGTGGAGCTCAAGGTTTGAACCAAGGTTTGAACATGAGAGATTCAGGTTTAGATATTTCTTACGCTTTGCGTGCTGAAGCTATTGCAGAAAAAAGAGCTTCTTACAAAAACGCTGCTGATAATGGTTTCAAAGTGGGAACGTATGAAGAATTAATCCCAAAAGCTGATTTGGTATGTAACCTTACACCAGACAAACAACACACTGCAGTTGTCAATGCGATCATGCCTTTGATGAAAAAAGGCGCTACGTTGGCGTATTCACACGGTTTTAATATCGTAGAAGAAGGAATGCAAATTCGTAAAGACTTAACCGTTATTATGTGTGCTCCAAAATGCCCAGGTTCTGAAGTTCGTGAGGAATACAAAAGAGGATTTGGTGTACCAACCTTAATTGCAGTTCACCCAGAAAATGATCCAAATGGAGTAGGATTGGCACAAGCCAAAGCTTATGCAGTTGCAACTGGTGGTCACAGAGCAGGTGTATTACGTTCTTCTTTTGTAGCTGAAGTAAAATCAGATTTAATGGGAGAGCAAACTATCCTTTGTGGTTTATTACAAACAGGATCAATTTTATGTTTTGACAAAATGGTGGCTGAAGGCGTTGATGCTGGATATGCTTCTAAATTAATTCAATACGGATGGGAAACTATCACTGAAGGATTGAAACATGGTGGTATCACAAATATGATGGATCGTTTATCAAATCCAGCTAAAATTGCAGCCTTCACCGTAGCTGAAGAATTGAAAGATATTATGCGTCCGTTGTTTCAAAAACATATGGATGACATTATCTCAGGACATTTCTCTAAAACTATGATGGAAGACTGGGCTAATGATGATAAAAATTTATTGGCTTGGAGAGCGGCAACAGGTGAAACAAATTTTGAAAAAACACCAGCTGGTGATGTTGAAATCTCGGAACAAGAATATTATGACAATGGAGTATTAATGGTAGCTATGGTTAAAGCGGGTGTGGAATTGGCTTTTGAAGCGATGACTGACTCTGGAATCATTGAAGAATCTGCTTACTACGAATCATTACACGAAACACCACTTATTGCCAATACCATTGCAAGAAAGAAATTGTTTGAAATGAACCGAGTAATTTCTGATACTGCTGAATATGGTTGTTATTTATTTGATCACGCATGTAAACCTTTAATTGCAGAGTACGTTAAAAATGCACCTTCTAATTTAGTGGGTCGTCCATTTAGTAACGGAAATAACGGTGTGGATAACAAAGAATTAATCGAAGTAAATAGCATTATTCGTAACCACCCGGTAGAAGAAGTGGGAGCTTGGTTGAGAGAATCGATGACAGCTATGAAAAAGATTGTATAGTAAGGCACAGGAATTACACATTTAATGTACCGTAATCAGCATTATGTCATCATAAATCCCAAATTTTGAATTAGTTACATTTTTTGAGACTAATAGATATAAAGTAATGCCAATTACAATCACTTCATTTTCAATTGAAAGTGAAGTGATGTAATTCCTAACATAAATGCAAACAATTAATTGTTGTTGAATATTGTTCGTAAAAAGCGAGATAGTTTGTTCTATCTCGCTTTTTTAGTTAAGTATCTAATTAATGAAATATTCAAAAATCAGTCATATTGTTAAATAACGCAGTAAATATTGCGTTTTGTTAAAATAGTATAGCCAATTATTCAATTTAAATATTTTAATCATTACAATAGATTTAATACTTTTATACAAAATAAAGGAGATATGAGTTACTACAAAATTGACAATTTCGAGCAATACTTTAAACATTATAATAAATCCATTCGCGAACCAAGAAAATTTTGGGGAAAAATAGCAGAAGAAAACTTTACTTGGTACCAGCAATGGGATAAAGTGGTTGACTTTGATATGGAGAATGCCGATATTAAATGGTTTACTGAAGCCAAAGTTAATATTGTTAAGAATTGTATCGATCGACATTTGGCTAAAAGAGGTGAAAAAACGGCGATTATTTTTGAGCCAAACGATCCTAATGAAGCTGCATTGCATATCACTTATAACGAACTCTACGAACGTGTTGGGAAAATGGCTAATGTTTTAAGAGAACAAGGCATTAAAAAAGGCGATCGCGTTTGTATTTATTTGCCAATGATACCTGAATTGGCAGTTTCAGTTTTAGCTTGTGCTAGAATTGGTGCCATTCACTCCGTTGTTTTTGCAGGTTTTTCTGCTTCAGCAGTGGCTTCGAGAATTAACGATTCCGAATGTAAAATGGTAATTACCTCTGATGGTGGATTCCGTGGCAATAAAACCATTGATTTAAAAGGTATTATTGATGATGCATTAGTTAATTGCCCTTCTGTAAGCTCTGTATTAGTTACCAAAAGAACAAATACTACTGTCAATATGAAAGAGGGACGTGACCAATGGTTACAACCTCTATTAGATGAAGCCTTGACAAATAATGTTGCTGAAATAATGGATGCAGAAGATCCTTTGTTTATTTTGTATACTTCTGGATCTACAGGAAAACCTAAAGGAATGGTACATACCACAGCAGGTTATATGGTATATACCGCCTATACTTTTAAAAATGTTTTTAACTACGAAGAGAATGATATTTTTTGGTGTACTGCCGATATTGGTTGGATTACTGGGCATTCTTATATTCTGTACGGACCTTTATTAAACGGGGCTACTACAGTTATTTTTGAAGGAATTCCTTCCTATCCTGACTTCAGTCGTTTTTGGGAAGTGATCGAAAAACATAAAGTTACCCAATTTTATACGGCGCCAACAGCCATTCGTGCTTTGGCTAAAGAAAGTTTAGAGTATGTACAAAAATTTCCATTCAAATCGTTAAAAGTTATTGGATCCGTTGGAGAACCAATCAACGAAGAAGCATGGCACTGGTACAATGACCACGTAGGTGGCAAAAAATGTCCCGTCGTTGACACCTGGTGGCAAACTGAAACAGGAGGTATTTTAATTTCTCCAATTGCTTTTGTAACTCCTACTAAACCCACCTATGCCACACTACCATTACCAGGGATACAACCTGTTTTAATGGATGATAAACGCAACGAAATTGAAGGCAATCAAGTAGTAGGTAGTTTGTGTATCAAATTTCCTTGGCCTGGAATAGCCCGAACTATTTGGGGCGACCACCAACGCTACAAAGACACTTATTTCAGTGCTTTCCCTGGTAAATATTTTACCGGTGACGGAGCCTTACGTGACGAAGTTGGTTATTATAGAATTACGGGTCGTGTGGATGATGTGGTGATTGTGTCGGGACATAATTTAGGAACTGCGCCAATTGAAGACGCCATCAACGAGCATCCAGCAGTGGCTGAATCAGCTATTGTAGGTTTCCCACACGATATCAAAGGAAACGCTTTGTACGGTTATGTAATTTTAAAAGAAACAGGGGAGTACCGAGATAGAGATAATTTGAGTAAAGAAATTAACCAACATGTATCAGATCATATTGGGCCTATTGCCAAATTGGATAAAATCCAATTCGTATCCGGTTTGCCTAAAACACGTTCCGGAAAAATTATGCGTAGGATCTTGCGTAAAATTGCTGAAGGTGATTTCTCTAATTTTGGAGATACGACCACTTTATTAAATCCTGAAGTTATTGAAGAAATTAAAGCAGGAAAGCTTTAATTTTAAATATACTTAAAATATAAAAGGAGCCATTAAGGCTCCTTTTTTTAGTTGTTTTGGTATTTCTTCTTCTTCAATAAATCGGAGGCCGTTTGATAATAGGAAACCGTTTCTTTGACTAAGTCGGTTCTTTCCTTTTTCAATAGGACTTGGTCATAATAAAGTTGAAATTCAGGTGCCATTTTTTGGTCTTTTTTCAAGCTCAATTGAAATTGTTTGACTTGTTGTTTAGGCGATATAATCGTCAAAACATTGTCTTTTATCAAACCTAAATCTTGGTAAGTAGCAATTAAAGCTCTTGGTTTGTAATCGGATTCTAATACATCTTGTCCGTAAAACTTACTTTCATAGCTGAAATTTAATAAGCCCATTACTGTTGGCATTACATCAATTTGGGACATTAATTGGTTGTACTTTTGAGGTGCAATAAATCCAGGACTATATACCATAGCCGGAATTCTATATTTGTCCAAAGGTAATTCTGTTTTACCTGCACTTGAAGCACAATGATCCGCAATAATAACAAAAACAGTGTTGTTGAACCAAGCTTGTTTTTTGGCCATATCAAAGAATTGCTTCAATGCATAGTCGGTATATTTTACACCGCCATCTCTTGATTTCGCATCACCCGGAATGTCAATTTTATTGTTCGGATACGTAAATGGTCGATGGTTACTTACAGTCATCCAATGATTAAAGAATGGCTTTCCTGTTTTTGCTTCAGCATTCATAACTTGTATTGCTTTGTTTGCCATATCTTCATCGCAAACACCCCATACATTAGCAAAAGTAATTTCACTTGGATTCAATGATTTCTTATCAATAATACCATAGCCATTTCCAGAGAAGAAATCTTCCATGTTATCAAAGAAAGCATCACCACCATACAAGTAGTTTACAGTATATCCTTTTTGTTTGAATACATTTCCAGTAGAAAATTTGTTCTTGTTGTCTTTTCGTTTTACTACACTTTCTCCGGCTGTAGGAGGAAAGCAAAGCGTAACGGCTTCGAGACCACGAACGGTTCGATTCCCAACGGCGTACAAATTGGTGAATTGTAAACTTTGGGTGGCCAATTTATCCAAAAACGGGGTAATGTTGTTTTCGTTACCATAGGCTTTCATAAAATCAGCGCTGTAGCTTTCAATTGTAATCAGTACAACATTTTTATGAGTTTCTTGTCCTTTTCCAATAATTGCTCTCGAAGTTGATTCGTTAGAAATATCAGGGATTTGCTCTTTTAAAGTAGCATAGGCTTCTTGACTTGGAATTGTTTTGTAAAATTTGAAGTAATCCAATTCACTATGAATAAAAGCCAAATAGAATTTATAAATCCCATTGGATTGCAATTCATTAGTAAAGATGTTTTGCGAATTTTCTTTAGCAGCTAATAACGGAATAGTAACTAATGAAAATGCTAATAGCACTAGATACAATCCTAAAATTTTGATTTTCTCTATGAAAGTAGGAATCGATTCGATATAGTTTTTGGAATGTTTTACGATGAAGTAAGTTAGTGTTCCAGAAATTAGAAAAAGTGTCGTAAATATTGGAATTACGGGATACGATTGCATGATATTCCCGATAACTTCATTGGTATAGACCAAATAGTTAACCGCGATAAAATTGTATTTTACACCAAATTCATTCCAAAAGAAAAATTCACTAATTGCATTTTGAAGTATCAAAGTAACAAATAGAAAAATCACAAATGAAAATAACCAAAAGCGAATAGTGTGTCTGTATTTTGGAAGAAAAAGTAAAAGACCAAAAAGAAGTGTTTTTAAACCGATAAATGCCATTCCAATCTCTGGCAAGGCACCGCCGTATTCATTAAGTATGGTGTTCCCAAAAGCTACATATAAAAACAAACTAACCAATACGCCAAAAATTATATGTCCAGTTGGTTGTAAGTATTTTGAATTGGATATAAATAGTAAATACAGCCATAATAAACTACTTAAAACAATAAAAACTAAACTATCCGACAACATGCCTATTGTAAATATTTTAAGGGTATCTATCCCAGAAAAACTAGCTTGTGTAATAGGATGAAATAATAATACAACTCTTAAAACAAGACTTACGATTATATAAAATAAAGTAAGTGTATAAAATGGAGATAGTTTTTTTAGTAGCGACATAGTTATAAAATTTTAGACAAAAATAAACAATTTGACAGTAGTAAATACAGTAGATCAAATACTAATAAAAACTTAAGTTTGGCTTAATTTAATTATCATACGAAATAAAATGCTTGATATTGAGTTACTTTTGTGTAACTCATTCTTAAATAAACTATATCAAATGAAAAAAATAGTTTTATTCGTTTTATTTATTCCCTTTTTAAGCTATTCCCAAAATTGGAAAAGTTCTTTTGATGATGCTAAAAATCAAGCATTAGCCGAAAATAAGAATATAGTATTAGTTTTTTCCGGATCGGATTGGTGCGCACCTTGTATTAAATTGGACAAAACTGTTTGGCAATCAGCTGAATTTAAAAAAGAGTCTGAGAATAATTGGATTATTTATAAAGCTGATTTTCCCAAGAAAAAAGCCAATCAATTAAACCCAGATCTAACAGAAAGCAATAAAAAATTAGCGGCACAATACAATAGCTCGGGTTATTTTCCTTTAGTCCTTTTGTTAGATAAATCAGGAACTGTTTTAGGAGTTGAAGGTTATAAAAATATATCAGCGGCCGAATACATTCAATTGATTCATTCATTCGAAAAAAAATGAAAAAATTACTTTCCTTATTATTTGTAGTAGTTAGCTTCTCTTCTTTTGCGCAAGCAGAATACAAGAAAAAAGTCTCCATGCTTGGCAGTCCATTCGAAATTACTGTGGTCGCCAAAGATTCTTTGGAAGGTAACCATTTTATTGATTTAGCCATTTCCGAAGTAAAACGAATTGAAAATCAAATATCCGATTGGATTCCAACTACCCAAATTTCATTAGTTAATAAAAATGCCGGAATACAGGCCGTAAAAGTAGATTCGGAAGTTTTTGATTTAGTAACAAGAGCGATTAAGATTTCAGAAATAACAGATGGTGCCTTTGATATTTCGTATGCATCAATGGATAAGATCTGGAAATTTGATGGCAGTATGAAAACAATGCCAACTGAGGAGGCTATAAAAAAATCAGTGGCTAAAATTGGTTATAAAAATATTATATTAAACCAACAGGACCAATCTATTTTTCTAAAATTAGAAGGTATGAAATTAGGTCTTGGTGGTATAGGGCAAGGCTATATTGCAGATAAAGTAAAGGATAAATTATTGGCAAATGGTTGTTTGTCTGGTATTGTAAATGTATCTGGTGATATCAATGCTTGGGGAAAACAAAGCAATCAAAAACCATGGACGGTTGGTATTGTAAATCCAATGAATAAAAACAAAGTATTTGCTACGTTTCCATTAGAAAATAGTTCGGTTGAAACCTCGGGTAATTATGAGAAATATGTTATGTTCAATGGTATTCGGTATTCTCATATTATTGATCCAAGAACAGGTTATCCGGCTACAGGAATTGTAAGTGTTTCTGTGTTCTCTAAACAAACAGAAATTGCGGATGCATTGGCTACAGGAATTTTTGTTTTGGGTGTTGAAGTAGGATTGGATTTAGTAAACCAATTAAAAGGAATTGAATGCATTATAGTGGACGATAAAGGAAAAATTCATTCTTCTAAAGGAATTGATATAAAAAAATACAACTAAAAGATTATGATTAAGAAATCGTGTTTGACGCTGTTTATTGTACTTGTATTTCAATCGTGTACGGTTGTTAAAGAGTACGAAAAAGAAAAAATTAATGATGTTGATATGAAATTAGCCGCTCGAACGGCTGAAAAATATGAAACAACTTTCCAGGTCTATAGAGAGGCTGCTGCTGGTGCCAATGGTGGAAAATCGGGAGGAGGCTGTGGATGCAACTAATGATGAATTTATCAATGAAAAAATACAGTACGATTTTATTTTTGTTTCTTTTCTCTTGTGTGTATTCACAAGGTACTAAACAACCTACATTTAAAAAGAGGGTTCTTGAAAGCACCGAGGTTGATTTTTTAGCGAGTTATTATGTACAAGATGGTTCAAAATCTTCGGTATCTGGTGGAATTGGATCTGAAAAGCTAAAAGATGTTGCTTCTAATATTACAGTAGCTATGCCGTTGAATGATGACGATGTGTTAACTGTTGATATTGGAATATCAGCTTATTCCTCCGCCTCTTCAAGTAATATTAATCCTTTTAATTCGTCCGGCGCATCGGGAAGTTCAAACTATTCTGGTGCTTCAGGTGGAGGAGATGATGATGATGATGATGATGATGATGATGATGACAAAAGGGTTAATACTAAAGCCACAACAACAGGATCGGGACCCTATGGTTCCCCTTGGCAAGCCTCTTCAGGAGCTTCTAAGAGTGATCAATTGGTTTCGGTTATGGCAAATTACAGTCATAGTAGTGATTCTAGGAATTTTATTTGGAATTCAGATGTTTCATTTTCTAATGAGTACGATTATACCTCTGTGGGTTTTGGTGGAGGAATTGCAGCGCTATTTAATGAGAAAAATACTGAAATCAACCTAAAAGCAAATGTCTATTTAGATCAATGGCGCCCCATTTATCCAACGGAACTCCATGAGTATTCAAAATACGGAAATAATTTCTTAAATCAAGGTTATTTTAGTGGTGTTACGGTTTATAATGAAAATGGTATTTCGGCTACAGAAAAATACTTACCTACCAAATTTAAAGATTTGACTTTGACGAATAGAAATTCGTACTCGGCATCTTTTGGCTTTTCTCAAATTCTAACTAAACGTCTTCAACTTTCTTTGTTTTTTGATGTACTTCAACAACAGGGTTTATTGTCAACCCCATATCATCGTATTTATTTTGCAGACAAGACTAATTTTTTCATTGGCCAATCTCAATTTATTTCCAATTATGAAAGTAGTTCCAATTCAGGCGTTTTCAAATTAGCAGATGATGTAGAACGTTTACCAAATACTCGATTCAAATTACCCATTGGCGCACGATTGAATTATTATATTAGTGAGCGCTTGGTTTTACGAACGTATTATAGGTATTATTCAGATGATTGGAATATCCATGCACATACCGCAAGTATTGAATTGCCAGTAAAAATTTCGGATAAATTTACAGTATTTCCGACCTTTAGGTATTACACCCAAACAGCATCCCAATATTATGCTCCTTATGAAAAACACCTTTCTACAGAACAATTTTACACTTCTGATCCAGATTTAGCTACCTTTGAAACCAAACAAATAGGTTTTGGAGTCAATTACACTGATATTTTTGCATCAGCCAAAATATGGCAATTTGGGTTAAAAAATGTTGATTTTAGATTCCATCAATATGAGCGTACTGACCGACTTAAGGCTAGTATCGCAACTATAGCCTTTAAATTTATTATGCAATAATTAAATGATGTTGTATCCATGCGCATATTAATTGTAGAAGACGAAGTTGGAATCCTCCAATTCTTGCAACAAGGATTGGAAGAAGAAGGCTATACTATTGTAACAGCTACCGATGGTGAAAAAGCGCTAGAGTTGCTAACCAATGAAAGCTTTGACTTGGTTTTGCTGGATTGGATGTTACCCAAACTAACCGGTTTGGAAGTATGTAAAGCGTATCGATTACAAAATAAAACTAGTCCAATCATTTTCTTAACTGCAAAGGATACAGTGCAAGAGACCATTGAAGGACTTCAAGCTGGAGCGAACGATTATATCAAAAAACCCTTTAGTTTTGATGAATTAGTTGAACGTATAAAAATTCACTTTCGAAATAAAGCCGAAGAACAGCTATTAACTCTTGGACCAATTGAAATGGATTTATCCAAACATCTTGTTATAGTCAACAATGTAGCAATTACTCTTACTCATCGGGAATTTGAACTCTTACATTATTTGGTAAAAAACAAAGGAAAGGTTTGTACACGAACTCAAATTATTGAGGATGTATGGGATATTCATTTTGATTATGATACTGGTGTAATTGATGTATTTATGAATGCAATTCGTAAAAAATTAAATTTAAAAAAAGAAGAAGACTACATCAAAACCATTCGGGGTGTAGGCTATATAGCTAATGATTAAAGCATGCAAAAACTTTCTTTCAAAAATAGAATAGCTTCACTTTACATAGTTACAACTGCTTTGTTAATTGCAGTGGTATTTGTTGTAATTTATATTAGTGTACGTTACAATGTATTTAGTCATATCAATGATGATATTACTTCTGAATCCCAAAAACATTTAACAGAAATCGCTATCAGTAATAATGATTTTCGTCTGATACACGAAGAGGAGTGGATGGAAAGAGAACACAATACAGTTGATGTAAATCCAGTTTTTGTTCAGTTTATTGACGAGAATAAACAGATTGTAGAAAAATCCCCTAACCTAAAAAAGAATCTGCAATTTAATACTGAAATTCCTTTAAATCAACTATTTGACTATTATTTAGAAGGTAAGTCAGTGCGTCAAATTCAACTGCCTATTTATCAAGAAAAAACTATTGTTGGTTACTTATTGGTTGCAATGTCGTTAGAAAATTCATTTATGGTTTTGAATGATTTAGTAGAGGTCTTGTTGATTGCTTATCCAACGATTTTGCTGATTTTGTTTCTTATAGCCCGACTAATAGCTGGACGAAGTATTCAACCAATTAGTTCTATAATTACTACTTCTAATGCGATTACAAAAGACAATTTGAGATCCCGAATTCTATTGCCAAAAACAAAAGATGAATTGTACATTTTGTCCAAAACAATTAATAATCTATTAGATCGTTTAGAAACTGCTATTGAACGCGAAAAACAATTTACTTCAGATGCTTCACATGAATTACGAACGCCACTAACGGTAATTAAAGGAACTTTGGAGGTCTTAATTAGAAAACCTAGAGCAACACAAGAATATGAAGATAAAATTAATTTTTGTGTTTCTGAAGTAGATCGTTTGAACCATTTGGTTGATCAGTTGTTATTATTGGCTCGATTTGAAAATGAAAAGCAAACTTTAAAAAAAGAACCGGTTTGTCTGAACAGTGTTCTTCTAGACACATTGGCAAGACAATCTGGAATTATTGAAGCGAAAGAAATTAAGATAAAAACAGAATTAAACGATGATTTTTATTGTCTTTCAGATCATCATTTTGTAACTATTATTATTACAAATTTAATTTCAAATGCGTTGAAATATTCCCGTCAAAACGGTTTAATTGAAATTAATTTAAATCATCACCATAATCAAATAGTATGTACTATACTTGATAATGGAATTGGGATTCCTCAAGCTGATTTAGAGAAAGTATTCCAACCATTTTTCCGCTCAAAGGCGTTGAATCATCCAGAAATTAAAGGAATTGGTGTAGGATTATCAATCGTGCAGCGACTTTGTTCTTTACTTCAAGTAGGTATCAACATAGCAAGCACAGAAAATTCAGGGACTAAAGTGACATTGATTTTTCAATCAATACCTAAGTAATACTTAAGAAATCCTTAAGTAATTCTTAAGAATTAGCTTATATTTATGACTTACTTTTGAAGTACATAAATACAAGTCGATTATGCTCGAAAAAATTATCGCATTTAGCCTTAAAAATAAACTAATTGTTTTACTATTTACTCTAGGAGTATTCAGCTTTGGAATTTATTCCCTTTTTCAAATTTCAATTGGAGCAGTTCCCGATGTTACTAATAATCAGGTCCAAGTAATTACTACCTCTCGCAATCTATCTACTCAAGATATCGAACAATTTATTACTTATCCAGTAGAAATTGAAATGGCTAATTTACCTGGAGTAAAAGAAATTCGTTCGATTTCTAAATTTGGTTTATCGGTTGTTACCATAGTATTTGAAGATGATTTAGGTACCTATTTACCAAGACAATTAATAGCCGAAAAAATTAAATCGGCCTCTGAAAAAATCCCAGCTGGTTTTGGAACACCCGAAATGGGACCTATTACCACAGGCTTGGGGGAAATTTACCAATACACTTTAGAAGTTACTCCCGAATTTAAGTCCAACTATTCTGTTGCCGATTTGAGAACCATTCAAGATTGGGTGGTTAAGCGTCAATTATCCGGAATTAAAGGTGTGGTAGAAATTAACACCTGGGGTGGTTATTTAAAACAGTATGAAATTGCTCTTTATTCTGCTCGGTTAAAAGCCATGAATATTAGTATGACGGAGGTATTTTCTGCTTTGGAAAAAAACAACAGTATTGCAGGCGGTGCTTATATTGAAAAAGTCAACCAGAGTTATTTTATTCGTGGTGAGGGAAAGGTTAAATCTTTAGATGATATTGAAAATATTGTAGTCAAAAATACCAACGGCTTTCCGGTTTATATCAAAAATATTGCGCAGGTTCAGTTTGGTCACGCCAACCGTTTTGGTGCTATTACGGGTAATGGAGAAGGAGAGAAAGTTTTAGGCCAGGTAATGATGCTAAAAGGAGGCAACTCAAAACAAGTTATTACCGATGTAAAAAAACGTGTAGCTGAAATTCAGAAATCCTTACCTGAAGGAGTGCATATAAACGGATTTTTGGAACGAAGTGAATTGGTAGGAAAAACCACTTTTACAGTTGCTGAAAATTTAATTTTAGGCTGTTTAATCGTAATTTTTGTAGTTGTTTTATTATTAGGAAACTGGCGCTCTGGATTGGTGGTTGCTTCGGTAATTCCACTTTGTTTATTATTCGCCATTTCTTTCATGAATATTTTTGGCATTGATGCTAATTTAATGAGTTTGGGGGCCATTGATTTTGGAATCATAATTGACGGAGCGGTGATTATAGTTGAATTTATTGCGTTTCAAATAGCGCATAAATCGTCTCATTTAGCGACTTTAGCTAAAGAAGACCAGCAAATTGAAATTGATCAAATCACTTTTAAAAGTGCTTCAAAAATGATGAATTCAGCGGTTTTTGGGCAGTTGATTATTCTGATCGTTTTTATTCCCATCTTGTCTTTATCTGGTATAGAAGGTAAAATGTTCAAACCTATGGCAATGACATTTAGTTTTGCTTTGCTTGGAGCTATGTTGTTTTGTTTTACCTATGTGCCTGTGGTGGCTTCTTTATTTTTAAAACCATCTGAAGAAAACCCAAATTCTTTCTCACACCAATTGATTCAAAAATTAAATTCGTGGTATATCCCGATTATTTCTTGGGCTTTGTCCAATACTAAAAAAGTATTGTATGGTGCAGTTGGACTTTTAGTTTTTGCAATTGCAATTTTTAGTACAATGGGAGGTGAGTTTATTCCCACTTTGGACGAAGGAGATTTTGTAATTCAGCCGGTATTGAAAACAGGAACTTCATTGACTAAAACGGTTGCTACTACTACCAAAATTGAAAAAATCATTCTCGAAAATTTTCCTGAAGTAACCCAAGTCGTAAGTAGGATAGGTGCTGCCGAAGTGCCTACAGATCCAATGTCTATGGAGGAAAGTGATATTATTGTTAAATTGAAACCCAAATCAGAATGGGTTTCTGCTGAATCTAAAGACGAACTGGCAGATAAAATCAAAACGGCTTTAGAAGTTCAAATTCCGAATATGGAAATCGAATTTACTCAGCCTATAGAAATGCGATTTAACGAATTAGTTTCAGGTACGCGTTCGGATGTAGCGGTAAAAATATTCGGAGAGAACCTAGATATTTTGGCACAAAAAGCACATGAAATTGAACGTGCTATTAAAAATGTTGACGGTGCATCCGATATAATTATCGAAAAAACAGAAGGTTTACCACAAATGTTTGTGCAATACGATCGATCTAAAATTGCACGTTATGGTTTGAATATTGCCGACTTGAACGAAATGATAGCCCTGAGTTTTGCAGGAAAAACAGTAGGTAACGTTTTTGAAGGCGAAAAGCGATTTGACATGGTAGTTCGACTAAATGAAGGAAGTCGACATGATATTGAGGATTTAAAAAACTTATACGTTGCTACTCCTAACGGCCAACAAATTCCGTTGAGTGAATTGGCTACTATAGACTATACACAAGGACCGGCCAAAATTTCAAGAGACAATACCAATCGTCGCATAGTGGTGGGAATTAATGTTAGAAATCGAGATTTACAAAGTGTGGTAACCGATATTCAAAAAATAGTGAATACTAAAATTAAACTGCCAGCAGGATATTATGTGAAATATGGTGGCCAATTTGAAAATCTCCAATCTGCCAAAGACCGTTTGTTAATTGCAGTTCCCATAGCATTGTTTTTGATTTTTATTCTATTGTATTTTGCTTTTGGATCGATTAAAGAAGCATTGATGGTGTATTCAGCCATACCGCTTTCTGCGGTGGGTGGGATATTATTTTTGTGGATGCGTGGTTTACCATTTAGTATTTCGGCAGGTGTTGGTTTTATTGCCCTTTTCGGAATTGCAGTTTTGAATGGAATCGTACTTATAGAACACTTCAAAGAGTTAAAACAACACGGAATGAAAAACATGGACGAGTTGATTCTAAAAGGCACTACAGATCGTTTACGCCCTGTTTTATTAACTGCCGCCGCAGCAGCATTAGGTTTTTTACCCATGGCGATTTCTTCCTCTGCTGGAGCCGAAGTACAACGTCCATTGGCAACAGTAGTGATTGGTGGGTTGTTTACGGCAACTGTATTAACCATGATTGTTTTGCCTATTTTATTTAAAGTATTTGACGGAAAAGAATTTAAAAAACCAAAATTTAAAATGCATCACAAGACAACTTGTTTACTACTATTCTTATTTAGTTCTACTTTTTTGGTTGCCCAGAATACCAATTCAGAACGCGAACGAATTATTCATTTGGCATTGGAAAATAATAAAGAAGTAAAAGCGTCACAATTGCAATTAGAAAAGTTAAAGACCAATATCACAACTGCTTATTCTATTGATAAAACAACTTTTTATTACAGTTATGATCAAAACAATTTAGCGTTAAATAATCTTCCATTACGTGTTTTTGGTATCCAGCAAAAATTTGAATTTCCTACAGTTTATGGGGCTAAGAAAAATGTGCTTACTTCAGAATATGAAAAAGAAAAAGCCAAATTCGACTTACAAAAGAATAAACTAGCATTGGCAGTTTCTAAAGTCTACGTACAGATTGTGTATTTACAAAATCAAGAAAAACGCTATGAATATTTGGATAGTTTGTACCAGAATTTTTCAAAAGCAAGTAATCGCCGATTTGAATTAGGCGAAACAAATTATTTAGAAAAGATTACAGCTCAAGCCAAATCCGGGCAAATTAAAACAAAGAAATCACAAATTGAAAAAGACAAACAAGCGCAATATGAATTACTGAATTCATTGGTTCAAACGGATGAAAAAACAGCCATTGGGAATACTCAAATGAGGCCGCTTGAATTAGAAAGTAATAGTTCGGGTAAAGAACTTCATTTATCTTATTTAGAGCAAATTACTGATAATTATAAAAAACAAATTGCATTACAAAAACAACATACTCTTCCTGACATTAACATTGATTATTTCCAAGGTCGTAATAATGGCTTGTCGCAATCTTTGTATGGATTTCAACTTGGAATTGCAGTACCGCTTTTCTATAAAGGTGTACAATCTAAAATTAAGGTTGCCCAATTGGATTTAAAAAGTTGGGAACAACAAAAACAAAATGAAGAACAAAAGTTGGAACGTTATCTCAATCAAAAGAAAAATGAAGTAACGAAATACCAAGAAGCGATTAATTACTATGAGCAACACGGTAAAAAACTGTCTGAAGAAATAAATAAGGTTGCCCAATTAAGTTATAAAAATGGCGAAATTGATTTCTTTCAATACATTCAAAGTTTAGAAAATGCAACGGCAATTCAAGTCGATTATTTAGATACTTTATTACAATACAATATCACTCAATTGGAATTATACTACCTTAACTTTTAATTTATTATGATCAAGAAAATACTATATACACTAGCAATTGCGACTATTGCATTCAGCTGTAAAGAAACTAAAACGGAAGATCAAACTGTACAAGAGGATGGTTTAATTCATATTACTGATGTGCAGTTCAAATCAGTTGGAATGCGAATAGAAAAACCGACCGAACAGGATTTTGATCTGAATGTAAAGACTTCAGGTACGATTGATGTTCCGCCACAAAATAGAGCACAAGTGACTACTTTTATTGGAGGCTATGTCAAATCAACTCGACTCTTAGTTGGTGATAAAGTCCAGAAGGGACAAGCATTGGTTACTTTGGAAAGTGCGGAATTTTTGGATATTCAAAAAGAGTATCTTGAAATGGCTGAGCAAATTAAGTATTTAAAATCAGAATACGAACGTCAAAAAACCTTATTTGATGAAAAAATAAGTTCGCAAAAAAACTATTTGAAGGCTGAAAGTGAGTATCGCAAAACGAAAGGAATGTATCAGAGTTTAAGAGAAAAATTACTTTTATTGAAAATTAATCCGACCCAAGTCGAGAAAGGAAAATTAACTTCAACAGTCACTATTTCATCACCAATTTCAGGAGACATAGTAGTTATGAATGCTAATGTTGGTATGTACATAGCTCCATCTGCAGTAATTTTAGAAATAGTTGATACCCAACATTTGCATTTGGAATTAGCCGTTTTTGAAAAAGATATTTTGAAGGTAAAAATAGGTCAGACTATTCAATTTACTGTACCCGAAGCCTCCAAAGAAGTATTTCCTGCAGAAGTACATTTGGTTGGAAAATCCATTGAAGGAAATGAGCGAACAATTAATGTTCACGGTCATTTAGACGAATCAATTAAACAAAGATTATTGACAGGAATGTTTGTTGAAGCCAATATAAAAGTGAGTACCAAAAAAGGATTAGCAGTACCTGTTGACGCATTAGTTAACGAAAACAATAAAAATTTCGTACTTTTATTAGAAACCATCAAAAACAATGGGTATTCATTTAAAAAAGTAGCGGTTGCTATTGGTACAAAAAACAAGGATTTTGTAGAAATTCTTCCCAATAACATTATTAACGCTTCTTCAAAAATTTTGACCAAAGGTGTTTTCGAAATAGTGAATTAGAAAATTATGGATGTAAACAAATTAAAAAAGCAATTACAAGTCGAAGTCGATACCGCCTTTTTGTACGATAGCATTGCATCCATTCAATCGGATGTGAATTTAACTCGGGTTTTGCAAAGTTTGGCTGAAATTGAAAAAGGGCATGCAAAACATATGTTGGAAAAAGTGATTACTTTGGAATCAGATTATCAAATGCCATTACCTTCCTCCAAAGCTAAATTCCAACTGAAAGTAGGGAAATTGTTTGGCTACAGTTCTATAATCAGCAGTTTAGCGAGTATTGAAAAACAATTTGCGGTAAATACCATTAAAAATAAAATTGAATTAGGCGAAAAGCTAACGGGTTTTGAGCACAATCACTTGAATATTATTGAGGCCGTCAATAATAACGAAGCTCTAAATGTATCAGGAGGTTTGTTGTCTAAATTTGAAAGTCGTCATAAATCAGTTGGCGGAAATGCTTTACGTGCCGCTGTATTAGGTTCCAATGATGGTTTGGTTTCCAATATGAGTTTGGTGATGGGTGTGGCTGGAGCTGCAGTTTCTAATAACACTATTCTCTTAACAGGAACTGCAGGATTATTAGCAGGTGCCATTTCGATGGCATTAGGAGAATGGCTTTCGGTTCAAAGCTCGAGAGAATTGAACCAACGCCAAATAGAATTGGAAACAGAAGAATTAGAAGCTTCTCCTGAAGAAGAGAAAAAGGAATTGGTTTTATTGTATCAAGCCAAAGGAATGAGCGCTGCTGACGCGCAAAAATTAGCAGACAAAGCTTTTGAAAGTCCAGAAACCGCAATCGATGCTATTATTACTGAGGAATTAGGAATAGATAAAGAAGAATTAGGTGGTTCGGCTTGGGAAGCTGCCATCGCTTCATTTGTACTATTTTCTATCGGGGCTATCATTCCATTGTATCCTTTTATCTTTCTAGATGGAAATAATGCCATTTTATTAAGTATCGGAAGTAGTGTAATTGGTCTTTTTGGAATTGGAGCCGCAATTACTTTACTGACAGGTAAAAGTGTTTTGTTTTCTGGTTTTCGACAAGTCGCTTTTGGACTTGCAGCCGCAGCAGTAACGTATGGAATAGGCTCATTGATTGGAGTTTCATTAGCAGGATAATTAACAAACTAAATTTTATATTATGAACGAAGCACATTTACACATGGTGGTCAACCACTTTCCAATTATTGGAACCATTTTAGCAATCGGGATTTTAATTGCTGGATTACTTAGCAAAAACAGATCTATCATCAACACATCCTATGTTTTGTTTGTGATTGGAGCTATTTTTGGAATTTTAAGTATGAATACCGGAGAAGGAGCAGAGGAGTTGGTAGAAGACATGCCCGGTATTGGTTGGAAAATCATTCACGAACATGAAGAATTAGCCGAAAAAATGGCATTGTTATTAGATATTTTGGGTGTTTTGTCACTGGTAGGTTTTTATCTTCAATATAAGAAAAATGCGAAAGAGAAGTTGGTATCTTATATCATTTTACTAATTGGAATTGCGAGTCTATTTGTAATTCAAAAAGTAGGTGCTTCAGGAGGAGAAATTCGCCATACAGAAATTAGAAAAGATTTCAGTAATACAATTATCGAAAAAGAAGCTAGCGATCACGAAGAAAAGTAATTTATAGTATAGCAATGATTCTTTATTTTTATTAGTAGAACAAAAATAAATATTGCGTTTATTTTATATATATGTTATTTATTAGATGTAATTATAGAGTATTCGCAATAAAGCAATAATTATTTTATTTTATTATTTACTATATCGATTTCGTAATTTAATTTTATTAATTTTGAATTTAATACTTTGATTATTTTTAAAATACAATAAAAAGATGAGAAACATCAAAATCATTCAAGAATTACACGGTTTAGGTATAACGGGATATCATGAGGTTTCCTACAATCCTTCCTATGAAGAGTTGTATCAAGCAGAAATGTCTAATCGCAGAAAAGGATATGAAAAAGGTGCCGTAACCGAGTCGGGTGCTGTTGCAGTTAAAACCGGTGTATTCACAGGGCGTTCGCCAAAAGACCGTTATATTGTAAAAGACGATGTTACTAAAGATACTATCTACTGGGATGACAAAGTGAATTTTCCAACGACACCAATGATTTGGCATGATCTAAAAAAATTGGTTTTAAAACAATTATCCACTTCGCCTAAACTCTATGTTGTAGATGCCTTTTGCGGAACCAATCCGGATACACGCTTGAAAGTACGTTTTGTTATGGAAGTGGCTTGGCAAGCGCATTTTGTAACCAATATGTTTATTCGCCCTTCGGTATATGAATTAGAGAACTTTGGCGAACCTGATTTTGTGGTTATGAATGGTTCCAAAACCACGAATCCAAATTGGGAAAAACAAGGATTGAATTCAGAAAACTTTGTTGTTTTTAATCTTACTGAAAAAATTCAAATCATCGGTGGAACCTGGTATGGTGGCGAAATGAAAAAAGGAATGTTCGCCATGATGAACTATTACCTTCCTTTAAAAGGAATGGCATCCATGCACTGTTCGGCTAATGTAGGAGAAGAAGGAGATGTAGCTATCTTTTTTGGACTTTCTGGTACTGGAAAAACCACACTTTCTGCCGATCCAAAACGGTATTTAATAGGCGATGACGAACACGGTTGGGATGATAATGGAGTTTTTAATTTTGAAGGAGGCTGTTATGCCAAAGTAATTGACTTGTCTGAAACTAATGAACCGGATATTTGGAGAGCGATTAAACGCGATGCCTTATTAGAAAATGTAATGGTAGATGAATACGGTGAAATAAATTACCACGATCATTCTATTACTGAAAATTCTAGAGTATCCTATCCCATCTATCACATCAATAAAATTGTTTTGCCTTCAAAAGCAGGTCATGCTAAGAAAATTATTTACTTATCCGCCGATGCTTTTGGTGTATTACCTCCGGTTTCTATTTTAGATGAAGATCAGGCGCAATACCACTTTTTGTGTGGCTATACCTCTAAACTAGCAGGAACCGAAAGAGGTATCACCGAGCCGGTTCCTTCATTTTCACCCGCTTTTGGTGAAGCGTTTTTAACCTTGCATCCTACCATGTATTCCAAAACATTAATTGGTAAAATGAAAGAACATGGAGCTAAAGCGTATTTAGTTAATACGGGTTGGAACGGTACCGGTAAACGAATTTCATTAAAAAACACCAGAGTTATTATCGATGCTATTATTAGTGGTGAAATAGAGGATGTAGAAACCAAAGCAATTCCCTATTTGAACTTAACAATACCAATTGAGTTGCCAAATGTGACCACTGGTATTTTAGATCCGAGAGACACTTATGTAGATACAAGTGAATGGGAACGTAGAGCCAAGGATTTAGCTGCCCGTTATATTAAAAATTTTGAACAATATACCGATACTGAAGAAGGAAAACGATTGGTACATGCCGGGCCTAAATTAAATTAATTCAATTTGTATTTAACAATAATAGTATTTTAAGTTAAAATAAAAATTGGGTGGTAATCATATTTTACTTTATATTTGCACTCGAAATAAAAGATTATTTCTAATTAATAACTATGATATCAAATCAATTACATCATCATCATTTACTAAATTGCTCTCAAGCGATGTGTTAATGGTATGCGTGTAAGTGACATATTTAAAAACCCGTTTGAGTACATCAAGCGGGTTTTTTATTAAAAATCTGTTGTACTCAAATCACAACAAACAACAAAACAACATAACAATGAGTACTTTAAAAATTGCCATTCAAAAATCAGGACGCTTAAACGAAGACAGTATCCAAATACTTAAAGACTGTGGGATTTCTATTAATAATGGGAATGACCAATTAAAAGCAACGGCTTCTAATTTTCCCTTAGAGGTTTTGTATCTTAGAAATTCAGACATTCCTCAATATTTGATTGATGGAGTAGTAGATGCAGCCATCGTTGGGGATAATCTTTTGGTTGAAAAAGGAAAAAATATCCAGGTTGCAGAGAAACTAGGATTTTCAAAATGCAAAGTCTCGGTAGCGGTACCTAAAAGTTTCAACTATAATTCGGTTACCGATTTAGATGGTTTGCGAATTGCAACATCCTATCCGAATACGGTTTTAGATTTCTTTAAGTCTAAAAATGTCTCGGTTGATTTACACCAAATTTCCGGTTCTGTTGAAATCGCTCCCAACATTGGTTTAGCTGATGCGATTGTCGATATTGTCTCAAGTGGTAGCACTTTGTTTAAAAACAATTTAAAAGAAGTAGAAGTGATTTTTAAGAGCGAAGCAGTTCTTGCAGTTTCTCCTAAAATTTCTTCTGAAAATAAAGCAATTTTAGATAAATTACAATTCCGAATTCAATCGGTATTAAGAGCACGCAAATCAAAATACATTTTGATGAATGTTCCCAATGACAAAATTGAATTGATTAGCTCCATTTTACCTGTTTTAAAAAGCCCAACGGTAATGCCTTTGGCACAAGCAGGCTGGTCTAGCGTTCATACAGTTATTGAAGAAGATCGTTTTTGGGAAGTAATTGACGAGTTAAAAGCAGCTGGTGCCGAAGGAATTTTGGTTTGCCCAATTGAAAAAATGGTATTGTAATTTCTTAATCGTACTACAACAATGAATAAAATATACAATCCAAAACAGGAAAACTGGGCTTCTTTATTAGAAAGACCTACTAAAACTGTGGACGATATTGAAGCAACTGTTAAAGAAATTTTCACCGCAGTACAAAACAACGGAGATAAAGCAGTTCAACAATATACTACTCAGTTTGACGGAATCGCTCTAGATACTATTTTGGTTTCTGATGAAGAAGTTCAAAATGCAATTATTAATGTTTCTGACGAATTGAAAGCAGCTATTCAATTAGCCAAATCAAATATTGAGAAATTTCACTCAGCACAAAAAACAAATCGTGTTAGTGTTGAAACTGCTCCTGGAGTGGAATGTTGGCAAGAAAAAAGACCTATTCAAAAAATAGGTTTGTACATTCCTGGAGGAACAGCCCCTTTATTTTCAACCGTATTAATGTTGGCAGTACCAGCTAAAATTGCGGGTTGTAAAGAAGTAGTTTTATGTTCGCCACCGGATGCTACTGGAAATCTGAATCCTGCTATTTTATATGCAGCACAGCTTTGTGGTGTTACCAAAATTCTTAAAGTGGGCGGAATTCAAGCGATAGCTGGAATGACTTTCGGTACAGCTACTATTCCTAAAGTCTACAAAATATTTGGTCCTGGAAATCAATACGTAACTGTAGCCAAACAATTAGCGACTCAATTTGGTGTAGCGATTGATATGCCAGCAGGTCCTTCGGAGTTGTTAGTGGTTGCCGACGATAGTGCAGTTCCAGCTTTTGTAGCCTCTGATTTATTAAGTCAAGCAGAACACGGAACTGATAGTCAAGTGATCTTGGTTTCAACTTCAAAACAAATGATTGAAGCAGTGGAAGAAGAAGTGCAATCGCAATTGGCTATTTTACCTAGAAAGGCAATTGCTGAAAAAGCAATCGCTAATTCAAAATTGATTTTTGTAGAAAACGCAGCAATTGCTTTAGATTTAATCAATGAATACGGTCCGGAACACTTTATTGTTTGTACAGAAAATAACGATTATTATGTCGATAATATTGCCAATGCAGGTTCGGTATTTATAGGAAACTATACTCCAGAAAGCGCTGGAGATTATGCTTCAGGTACGAATCACACCTTACCAACGAATGGCTACGCAAAAAATTATAGCGGTGTCAATTTGGATAGTTTTATGAAATCAATGACATTTCAAAAAATTTCGGAAGCAGGTATACAAACCATTGGGAAAGCCATCGAAATTATGGCTGAAAAAGAAGGACTACAAGCACACAAAAATGCAGTTACATTACGTTTAAATGCGATTGAAAATGGAAAATAAATTCGACATCAATACCTTAGTTCGAGAGAACGTCAAACTCATGAAGCCGTATTCATCGGCACGTGATGAATTTGAAGACTTTGATACAGCCGAAATGATTTTTTTGGATGCCAATGAAAATCCATTCGAAAATGGTTTGAATCGTTATCCAGATCCGCAACAAACTTCGGTTAAATCGGTTTTGGCCAATCAAAATGGCGTAGCAATAAATCAGATTTTGCTAGGAAATGGAAGTGACGAAGTATTGGATTTATTATTCCGTGCTTTTTGCGAACCTAAAATCGATAATGTAATTACGTTACCACCCACTTATGGAATGTATGGGGTTTTGGCAAATTTAAACGCAGTCGAAAACAGAGAGGTTTTACTTTCCAATGATTTTCAACCGCAATTGGAATTAATCATGAGCGCGGTAGATACGAATTCTAAAATGATTTTTCTTTGTTCGCCAAACAATCCAACCGGTAACTCTTTTTCGGAAGGAAGCGTTCAGTATTTACTAGACAATTTTAACGGATTAGTATTAATTGACGAGGCTTATATTGATTTTTCGGACAAAGCGTCTTGGATTCAAAAAATCAAAGATTACCCAAATTTAATCATCACGCAAACCTTGTCTAAAGCGTATGGTTTGGCAGGGATTCGTTTAGGTGTTTGTTATGCTTCGGCTGCAATCATTGCAGTTTTAAATAAGATCAAACCGCCTTATAACGTCAACGAATTGACTCAACAAAGAGCATTAGATCGTTTGGCTAATCCAAAGCAAATTAAAGAAGAGATTATTTCAATTATAGCACAAAGAGAACAATTACTTAAAGTATTAAGTGAAGTAAGTTTTGTTTCATTTATTTATCCTACGGAGGCTAATTTTATTTTAATCAAAGTAGATAATGCGAATCAACGTTATGATGAATTAATTGCCAAAGGAATTGTAATCCGCAATAGAACGACACAACCATTATGTGAAAACACTTTGCGTTTGACCATTGGAACCGCTGAAGAAAATCAAAAATTAATAGCCGCTTTAAAAAGCTTGAATTAAGAATATGAAAAAAGTATTATTTATAGATCGTGATGGGACTATCGTAATCGAACCAACCGATTTTCAATTAGACAGCTTAGATAAATTAGAATTTTATCCAAAAGCTTTTCAGTATTTGGCTAAAATTGCCAATGAATTGGACTATGAATTGGTTATGGTAACCAACCAAGACGGGTTGGGAACGGATAGTTTTCCGGAAGAAACCTTTTGGCCAACACAAAATTTCATTCTACGCGCTTTTGAAAATGAAGGTGTTTTGTTTGATGATATCTTTATTGATCGTTCGTTTCCTGCAGATAATGCACCAACGCGTAAACCACGCACTGGAATGCTAACCAAATACATCGACAATCTTAACTATGATTTAACGAACTCATTTGTATTAGGTGATCGAATTACGGATGTCGCTTTAGCCAAAAATCTAGGAGCCAAAGCCATTTTCTTACAACAACAAGAGGGTTTAGGAAGAGACGAAATCAAAGAAAATGAAGATTTTAGTGATGTCATTTCATTACAAACAACCGATTGGAAAACCATTTATGAGTTTTTAAAATTAGAGGCTCGTTCTGCTAGTATTGAAAGAAAAACACACGAAACAGATATTTTTATCCAACTTAATTTAGATGGAACTGGAAAAAGTAAAATCGACACTGGTATTGCTTTTTTTGATCATATGTTGGACCAAATTGCGCGTCACGGACAAATGGACTTAGAAATTACCGTAAAAGGCGATTTAGAAGTCGATGAGCACCATACGATTGAAGATACTGCCATTGCCTTAGGAGAAGTTTTTGCGAAAGCATTAGGCAATAAATTAGGTATTGAACGTTATGGTTTCTGTTTGCCAATGGACGATTGTTTATCGCAGGTAGCGATTGATTTTGGAGGTAGAAATTGGTTAGTTTGGGAAACAGAATTCAAACGTGAAATGGTAGGCAAAATGCCAACGGAGATGTTTTACCACTTTTTCAAATCGTTCTCAGACGGTGCCAAGGCTAATATCAATATCAAGGCCGAAGGAACTAACGAACACCATAAGATTGAAGCTATTTTCAAAGCTTTTGCCAAAGCGATTAAAGTTGCTGTAAAAAGGGATACTGAGAAAATGATTTTGCCTTCAACAAAAGGAATGCTATAAAAAAAAAGAATGAAAATTGCCATTATCAATTACGGAGCAGGAAATATTCAAAGCATTCTATTTGCTATAGAACGTTTAGGATATACAGCCGTTTTAACTAATAATCCAGACGAGATACAACAAGCGGATAAAGTGATTTTTCCGGGTGTTGGCGAAGCAAGTTATGCGATGCAAAAACTCAAAGAAAGCGGATTGGATAGTTTGATTCCAACTTTAAGACAACCCGTATTGGGGATTTGTTTGGGCATGCAGTTGATGTGCCACCATTCGGAAGAAGGAAATACAGACGGACTGGGAATTTTTGATGCGAATGTCATTCGGTTTTCCAATAATGTGAAAGTGCCTCAAATGGGTTGGAACCAAATTTACAATTTGAAATCACCTTTGTTTCAAGGAATAAATGAAAATGAATACATGTATTTGGTGCACAGTTACTATGTTCCAAATTGCAAAGAAGCCATTGCAACTACCAATTACGATTTGGAATATGCATCGGCTTTGCAGAAAGATAATTTTTACGGAACCCAATTCCACCCAGAAAAAAGTGGTGATGTGGGAGAACAAATTTTAGCTAATTTCTTAAAATTAAAAGATTAAAAGATTAAAAGATTTAAAAATTATAGGGTAATAAATTAGTCGGATTCAAACCTACTTAATTGATCTTTAAATTTTTTAATCTTTAAATTATTAAATAAAAATAAATGAGAATAATACCTGCTATAGATATCATCGACGGAAAATGTGTTCGCTTATCCAAAGGGGATTACGACACTAAAATCATATATAATGAAAATCCGCTTGAAGTAGCCAAATCGTTTGAAGCACATGGGATTGAGTATTTGCACCTTGTCGATTTAGATGGTGCCAAGTCTAGTAAAATTGTGAATTACAAAATTTTGGAACAAATTGCCACACAAACCCAATTGAAGATTGATTTTGGTGGCGGATTAAAATCAGATGCCGATTTGAAGATTGCTTTTGAATCAGGGGCAAACCAAATTACAGGCGGAAGTATAGCTGTAAAAAATAGAGCGATTTTCGAACAATGGATTGCTGAATATGGTTCTGATAAAATTATTTTGGGCGCCGATGCTACCAATGAAAAAGTAGCTGTTTCCGGCTGGTTAGAAGACTCAAATGAAGATTTAATACCCTTTATCCAAGACTATCAAACCAAAGGAATTCAGTACGTTATTTGTACCGATATTGCCAAAGACGGCATGCTGGCTGGGCCGAGTTTTGATTTGTATGCTACAATTTTGGCATCAGCCAAAGGGATACAATTAATTGCTTCTGGAGGTATTTCCACTTTTGATGAATTACCACAATTAGCTGAATTGGGTTGCGAAGGGACCATCATCGGAAAAGCTATTTACGAAGGAAGAATTTCGTTAAAACAGTTAGAAAACTATATATTAGAAACTAAATAATTAAACAATTGAACAATTTATAAATTATTCAATTGTTACATTAAATCTATGCTTACAAAAAGAATCATTCCTTGTTTGGATATCAAAAACGGAAGAACAGTCAAAGGAGTTAATTTTGTTGACTTGCGCGATGCTGGAGATCCTGTGGAATTAGCCAAAATCTATTCTGATGAAGGAGCAGATGAGTTGGTTTTCTTGGATATTTCAGCCACTGAAGAACGCAGAAAAACTCTTGTTGATTTGGTACGTAAAGTGGCAGCTACGATTAATATTCCGTTTACGGTTGGTGGTGGAATTGCCTCAGTGGAAGATGTAGAAATCTTATTGCAAAACGGCGCTGATAAAGTATCTATCAATTCTTCGGCGGTTAAAAATCCGCAATTGATTACTGATTTGGCACAGAAATTTGGAAGCCAATGTGTGGTAGTTGCTATTGATGCTAAACAAATTGATGGGGAATGGATGGTGCATTTAGTTGGAGGAAAAGTTGCTACAGACATCCAACTTTTTGATTGGGCTAAGGAAGTTGCTACTCGTGGTGCAGGAGAAATTTTGTTTACTTCCATGGATCATGATGGTACTAAAAATGGCTTTGCCAACGAAGCTTTGGCTAGATTATCCCAATTAGTAAATATTCCAATTATCGCTTCGGGAGGAGCTGGGAATATGCAACATTTTATTGATACCTTTGTCGACGGAAAAGCTGATGCCGCTTTAGCAGCTAGCGTTTTCCATTTCAAAGAAATTGAAATTAAGACCTTAAAAAAAGAATTACAAAATAATCATATTGAAGTTAGAATTTAAATTATCCAAATTCAACTCCTAATTCATCCTACTCAAATGAACATCGATTTTTCAAAAAGTGCCCACGGATTAATTCCAGCCATTATTCAAGATAGCGAAACCAAAGCCGTTTTAATGCTGGGTTATATGAACGAAGAGGCTTTTGTCAAAACACAAGAAACCCAAAAAGTAACTTTTTATAGTCGCTCCAAGCAGCGTCTTTGGACCAAAGGAGAAGAGAGTGGTAACTTTCTAAATTTGGTCAGTATTAAGAACGATTGTGACAATGATACGCTATTAATTCAAGTACGACCTGTAGGTCCAACTTGTCATAATGGGACTGATACCTGTTGGGCTGAAGATAACCAACCGAATTATGGTTTTATTTCGACTTTGGAACAAACGATCAAAACCCGTCGTGACAATGCTGATGCAGAAAAAAGTTATGTCGCTTCTTTATTCGAAAAAGGAATTAATAAAATTGCTCAAAAAGTGGGAGAAGAGGCTGTAGAAGTGGTAATTGAAGCCAAAGACAATAACGATGATTTGTTCTTAAGCGAAAGCGCCGATTTACTTTTTCACTACTTAATCTTATTGCAAGCCAAAGGTTTTCAAATGAATGATGTGATTGAAGTATTAAAGACGAGACAGAAATAATCCATTACAATCACAGGATATACAACCCAATAGATTCAAATCTATTGGGTTTTGTTTTGAATATAAATTAAATCCGTTACATTTACTTCTCTATTTAATTGAAATAAATGATGTCGATTCTTCCTAAATTCTCGAAACAATTAGGTTTACTTTTCTCCTTAATTGCAATTGCTTCTTATTCTCAAACGAAAACCTATTCCATTGCTTTTGGTTCTTGTGACAATCAACGACTTAAAAATGAATTATGGAAATCGATTGACGTCAACCATCCAGTAGCTTGGATTTGGGGTGGTGATGACGTGTATTCAGATACTGAAGACATGAAGGAGCTTAAAGAAAATTATGCCATTCAAAAAAACGATAGTGATTATTTACAATTCATTTCCAATAAACAAATTCTAGGAACCTGGGACGATCATGATTACGGTTTGAATGATGGTGGTGAAGAATACCCATACAAAAGAGAGAGTCAGCAATTATTATTTGATTTTTTAGGAACTTCTAAAGATGCACCAGAACGTTTTAGAGACGGAGTTTATAATTCGAGAGTGATTGATTTTGATGGTAACAAAGTCAAAGTTATTGTATTAGACACTCGTTTTTTTAGAACAGCTGTTACAAAAGCAGTGAATTCCAAAAAACGATTACAACCCAATCCGTATGGTCAAGGCACTATTTTAGGAGAAGCCCAATGGAAATGGTTAGAACAGGAATTAAATGCTTCGGATGCTCAATTCAATGTAATTGTAAGTAGTATACAATTAGTTTCAGACCAACACGGTTTTGAATGCTGGGGTAATTTTCCGCATGAGATTAATAAATTGGAAAAAATGCTCGTGGCATCAAAAGCGAGAGGCACTTTTATAATTTCTGGAGATCGTCATATTGCCACTTTTTCTTCTAAGAAAGTCACAAACTTAAACTATCCCTTGGTGGATTTTACTTCAAGCGGATTGACACATGTGTATTCCAGTTTTTCTGGCGAAGAAAATCCCTATCAAATTGGCAAAGTGGTAGCTGAGAAAAACTTCGGATTGTTGCAATTTGATTTCACCAATAATCGTGTCATTATGCAAATTCGCGGACTAGAAAACAAACTATTAAGCGAACATATTCAGCAATATTAACTCTTGAATTATGAACAAAAAAACAATTTACCTCTTTCTGATTGTATTGGCTTTCAATAGTGCATTGGCACAACAATTCACTAAACAAGATAGCTTGAGAGGAAGTATTACCAAAGAAAGAAGTTGGTGGGATTTGAAAAAATACCATTTAAACATTAAAGTGAACCCTGCTGACAGCACGATTGTAGGTTCCAATACTATTGACTATCGAGTAGTCGAAAAGTATAATGTCATGCAAATTGATTTGCAAGAACCAATGCAAATTTCCAAGATAGTACAAGACGGATTAAATTTAAAGTACCAGAGAGAAGGCAATGTATACCATGTGTTTTTGGCTGCCAATCAGAACGTAGGTGAGAACAAACAATTAGTAATCTTTTATGGAGGAAAGCCCAAAATAGCTGTCAATCCACCTTGGGATGGAGGTATTAGTTGGAAAAAAGATGAAAATGGAAAACCTTTTATTGCTTCGTCTTGTCAAGGTTTAGGCGCCAGTGTTTGGTGGCCTAACAAAGACCATATGTACGATGAAGCCGAATCGATGACGATTAGTGTCAATGTTCCAAAAGGATTAATGAATATTTCTAATGGACGTTTGATTAGTACCAAACCATTAAAAGACAATACAACAACCTATACTTGGCAAGTCACTAATCCGATTAATAATTATGGAGTAAATATTAATATTGGCGATTATGTCCCTTTTTCAGAAAAATACAAAGGTGAAAAAGGCGAATTGGATTGTCAATATTATGTGTTGCGCAATAATTTGGCTAAAGCTAAAAAACAATTTCAAGATGTTCCTAAAATGCTAAAAGCATTCGAACATTGGTTTGGACCTTATCCGTTTTATGAAGACAGTTATAAATTAGTTGAAGTGCCTTATTTAGGGATGGAACATCAAAGTAGTGTAACCTATGGGAATGGTTTTGCAAATGGCTATCGCGGACGTGATTTAAGTGGAACCGGTTGGGGACTAAAATTCGATTTTATTATTATACACGAGTCTGGTCATGAGTGGTTTGCGAATAATATTACTTATAAAGATATTGCTGATATGTGGATTCATGAAAGTTTTACTAACTATTCAGAAAGTTTATTCGTGGAATATTATTATGGAAAAGAGGCAGGGGCTGCCTACGTTCGTGGTACGCGAAAGAACATTCAGAATGACAAACCAATTATTGGTCAATACGATGTCAATAATGAAGGTTCTGGTGATATGTATTACAAAGGCGGAAATATGCTGCATACCATTCGTCAGATTATTAATAATGACGAAAAATGGCGACAAATTTTAAGAGGTTTGAATAGTACTTTTTACCATCAAACAGTTACAACGAAGCAAATTGAAAACTACATTAGCGAACAGGCTGGTGTTGATTTGTCTTCGATTTTCAACCAATATCTAAGAGATACTCGCGTGCCTACTTTAGAATATTATTTTAAAGAAAAACAGTTGGTGTATCGTTGGATCAATTGTGTAGATGGATTTACGATGCCTGTGCAAATAGATATAAATGGCGAATTAGAAAAAATCCAACCTACTAATGATTGGAAAACACTCAAAGTAACTACTGCCAATCCAATAGTGACGGTTGATTCTAATTATTATGTTGCAGCAATGAATAGTACTAAATAATTGATTACTATTAAAACTGCTTTAAATCATTGAAAATAAGCAAACAATGAATAGTTTTAATTAAATTTGAGTTGTTGAACGAACCAATTATTAAATTATGGATGCTAAAAATCAAACCATGATGCCTACTATGGCACCTAATGCCCACACTGATATTCCTGGAAATCCATCGGTAGCAAAATCAAGTGTGCACCAATTGAATGATCGTTCGAACGGTAAACCACTTCGTTTATTGACAGATGAGCAATGGGATTTTTGGACAACCAATGGATATATCGTGATTAAAAAGGCCATACCAATAGAAAATGCCGAACGATTGGCTAAATTCATTTGGGAGTTTGAAGAGAAAGATCCGAATGATTCATCGACTTGGTACGCACCTCCAAGAGCAGAGATGCAAATGAAGGAATTAACCAATAGTGGGATGGTAGAGTTATACAATCATCAATACCAATGGGACAATCGCCAAATGCAAAAAGTATACGATGCTTTTGCAGATGTTTGGGGTACGGATAAATTATGGGTAACCATAGATAGAGCCAATTTGAATTTTCCTGTTCGTCCAGATCACGAATTTAAAGGATTCATACATTGGGATTATGATCCAGAAACAAAACCGCAAAACGTACAAGGAGTTTTGGCTTTAGTCGATACGACCGATGAAAACATGGGAGGTTTTCAATGTATACCAGAATTATTTCGCACTTATGATACATGGAAATTAACCCAACCAGAAGACAGACACCGATTCCAACCCGATACTACAGCATTTGAAGATCAATTTGTAAAAGTAAAAATGGAGGCTGGTGATTTGCTCATCTTTAATAGCTTGCTACCACATGGGATTCGACCAAATTTGACTAAAGACAAAGTACGCATTGCACAATACATTTCAATGATGCCGGCTGAAGAGGATAATGAAGAATTAAAAGCATGGCGCATCAATTCTTGGAAAAACAGAATTGCACCTGAAGGATTTGCTTTTCCTGGAGATCCAAGAAAATGGGAAATTACCAAACACAAAACAGCAGAATTAAGTGATTTAGGTAAAAAATTATTAGGTATAGAAAAGTGGTAAATTTACTTTAAATAAAAAAGGGTATTTAATTATAAATGAATTAAATACCCTTTTTTGATTCTTAATTAGTTTAGATTAAATTTTTCGAAATATAATCAAAACTTGTTTTTATAGATTCACCTGGATTTGGAATATAATTGGTTTCGTGCTCTAAAAAGAAACGTTTCATTCCTGATTGTTTCGCTTGTGCAAAAATGGCTTTGAAATCAATAGCCCCTTTTCCAATTTCAGCATTCCATTCTTTGTTAGCTTTATCCATATCTTTTACGTGCCACATCGTGAAACGACCTGGGTGTTGTTTGAATAAATCTAAAGGATTGTGACCGGCACGAACTGCCCAATACAAATCCAATTCAAAATCAACAAGTGCTGGATCAGTTTCACTTAATAAAATCTCGTATCCATTGGTATCACCAAATTCTTCAAATTCAAAATCATGATTGTGATAAGCTAGTTTCAATCCCGCAGCATGACATTGTTGCGCAACTTGATTGATTCCTTTTGCTAATTTTTTGTAATCAGCAGCTGAAGTACCTCTTAATTCAGGTAAAATCCATGGAATCGTTACATACTCACTTCCTAAAACTTTGGCCGCATTGATATAGGCATTCAAATCACCAAGATCGCCTGTTTTGATAAAGTTATTGAAATCAAAATGGTTACTGGTTGCTTTCAAACCATTAGCATCCAAAATAGCTTTAAAATCTTGTAGTGAAGTTCCGAAGAAAGCGTTGTCTTTTGGCGAAAAGCCAAATGTTTCAACTTCTGTAAAACCTGCTTTTGCAATTTGAGCTAATACGCCTTTCACATCTTTAGGTAGAGTTTCGCGCATCGTCCATAATTGAATTCCAATAGCTCTTTTTTTGGTAGTAAAGGCTAGGGAAGGTGTAATAGCTAAAGTACCTAATACTAATCCGCTATTAATTAAAAATTCTCTTCTTTTATTCATGGTTGTATTTTTGTTAGTTAAATGTCGCAAATCGTTATGGCTTGTTGAAGCGAGGCTAATTTATCTTGGTTTTTTGGGATAAATTCTTGTCCCACAAAACCTTTAAAACCTGTTCCAGCAATTGCTCTCATAATGGCTGGGTAATTTAATTCTTGTGTGCCGTCAATTTCATTTCGACCAGGAACACCTGCTGTATGAAAGTGAGCAATGTATTGAATGTTATTTTTGATGGTACGAATCACATCGCCTTCATCAATTTGCATATGATAGATATCATAAAGCAATTTAAAGTTATTAGAGTTAATACGTTTAACCAATTCAACTCCCCAAGAAGTCCGATCACATTGATAATCTTTATGATCAATCTTGCTATTCAACAATTCCATTACTAAAGTAACATTGTATTTTTCAGCAAGCGGAATTAATTTTTGTAATCCAATAACACAATTATTCCAACCTTCTTCGTCTGTTTTGCCTCTTCGGCTACCACTAAAACAAATTAAGTTTTTATAACCTGCTTCTGCCACACGCGGAATCATATCGGTATAACGCTGAATCAGTTTGTCATGAAATTGGATATCATTGAAACCATCAACTAAATTCAACTCAGCACCATTGCACATAGTCGATACTAAGTTGTATTTTTTTAGGATTGGCCAAGCTACGGGACCTACTAAATCAATTCCAGTAATTCCCATTTTTTTTGCCTCAATACACAAGGTTTCCAAATCGATTTTGTCAAAACACCATCGAGAAACAGAATGATTGATATTTCCTTTTAATTGTTGTAAAGAAAATTCGTTATTTTTTGGCAAATTAAAAGCGGATAATTCTAAAGGAATACTTAGCGCAGCAGTACTGGCAAGTATTCCTTTGATAGCAGATCGTCTATTGATATTGGCTTTCATCAAGAATTAGTGTGAAACTTCGGTTTTATTTTTATCATTGAAAGTCAATGCGAATAAAACAAAAACAGCTAAGGCAATTCCGGCAGGAATAATCCAAACCATTTCCCAGTTGATAGTTCCAGTTGCCGTTTTATAATTGTCTGTAATCCATCCTGCTACAGCAAATCCAATTAACATACCCACACCATAAGTAGCTAAAGTAATTAAACCTTGTGCAGCACTTTTGTATTTATCACCTGCTTTTGAGTTGGTATATATTTGCCCCGATACAAAGAAGAAATCATAACAAATTCCGTGTAATGCAATCCCAATGATTAACATAAAGCTTAATTCTCCACCATTTCCATAAGCAAATAAAGCATAACGAATAGCCCAAGCCAACATTCCGACTAATATTGTTTTCTTAAAACCGTACTTAGAAAAGAATACCGGAATTAACAATAAGAATAATGCTTCTGAAATTTGGCCGATAGCCATTTTTCCAGTTGGGTTTTCTAATCCTGACTCCGTTAAAAACGGATTAGCATTTTGGTAATAGAATGCCAAAGGAATACAGATTAATATGGAAGATATAAAGAAAACTGCAAAGTTTTTATCTTTCAATAATTTCAATGCATCTAAACCAATGATATCTCCAATTTTAATTTTTTCATCAGATACTTTCGGTGGAGTAGCAGGTAAAGTAAAGCTCAATAATCCTAAAACTAAAGCAGCAATTCCAGCCAATAAAAAGGTGTTTTTCAACATTCCACTTGCTAAACTTTCTACAGAATCCCAATGAAATACATAACTAATTGAAAGTCCTGCTACGATCCAGCCAATGGTTCCCCATACACGAATAGATGAAAATTCTTTTTCAGGATCTTTCATTTGGTTGAAGGCAACTGAATTCACTAATGCTAATGTTGGCATGTACAACACCATATAACTAAAAACATAGATATAGAAAGAACTTAAGTCACTAGATTGGTACATTTGGTACATTAAAAAAGCACCTACTAAATGCAATACTCCTAAGATTCGCTCAGCGTTAAAATAGCGGTCGGCAATTAATCCAATAATGAACGGCGCAATGATTGCTCCCCATGATTGAGTTGAAAACACAGCAGCTGTTTCAGCACCTGAAGCTTTTAAATTAGTTCCTAAAAATGTTCCTAAAGTTACAAACCATGCTCCCCAGATAAAAAATTCTAGGAACATCATGCTTGATAGTTTTATTTTATTTGTTGTATTCATAAGTATAATATAGTTTGGTTTGGTTAGTTGGTATAGTGTATTATTTACAACCCGTAGTAGTGGTCATCGTATTCCATTCTTTAATCATAATGTTACGATACCAAACGTTATCTCCGTGGTCTTGTAAGGCAATTTTTCCAGATTGAAATGCAGCAAATCCAGGCCAAGTAGCAAATTTACTACCAGCTACTAAAGCTTTAAATTTATCATCCCAAAGCATGGTTTCAACTACTTTTACGCCATTTAATAACATTTGTAATTTTCCGAATTTACATACAATATCTACAGAATTCCATTCTCCAACAGGTTTTACGGGTTCAGTTGTACTTTTAATTAAATCGTATAAATCACCTGCTCTGTGTTTTTCAATTTTACCGTCAGGATGACCATTGTTATCTAAAACTTGCATTTCTAAACCAGTTTCATAAGTGTTTTTAAATTTTGTCAAATCTTCGTTTACAAAAAAGATAATACCGCTATTAGCATTAGCAGCCACTTTCCATTCTAATTTCAAGTGAAAATTTGTGTATTCTTTATCGGTTACTAAATCCCCACCTTGACCATTTTTAGCAGCCGTTGGATCAAAATGCAATTCGCCATTTTCAACTTTCCAAGCAGCCGTAGCAGTTTTTTTTCCATAAGCATGCCATCCTGAGGTAGAAGTTCCGTCAAATAAAGAAACAAATCCTTTAGGTACAGCGGTTTGAGCGTTAGTAGTTTGCATAAAAATAGTTACTAGTGCTATTTTAAAAATATTCTTAATCATTTTAGTTTGTATTATAATGTTAAATTTTTCCATCCTTCGCGGTAATCGCGTTTTACGAATTGATTGACTTCATCAAAATTAGTAATTCTCATTGCATCATTATCCCACAATAATTTTGCAGAACGACCTGGATACACATCTTCTCCCAATTCATCACGAACCACATCGTACCCTCTAATCGCTAAATTAGCCATTAATAAAGCTTCCGTTAAAGGTCCAGCAATTTCAAAACCAGAACTCACTTCTTTCTTACCATAACCTGCAATAGCAGCTTCTACCCATTGTTTGTAGTGACCTGCATCACCACCTTCAACACGAGCATACTTTTGAGCTACTTGAAGATTTTCATTTTTGCTTAATGGTAATAATCTTGGATTTAATCCGTATGTATCACACATCATTTTTCCTTTAGTTCCAATGAAAAGTGTTCCGTTTCCACCGTCACCAAAAATTTCGTTTGGTCCTAATTCAGCAGGTCTTTCTGGTTGAATTCCACCGTCCATCCAGTGTACAGTGACATCACCCAATGTTTTCTCAGTTTTAGGAAAAGTCAAAGTAACATGACTTGATGGCGGACAACTTTCTGGGAAATACCCACGTTTGAATTCATCCACATATACAGATCCGACACTACATTGAACATCTTTTGCGTATTTTAATTTTAATACACTAAAAGGAGTTTCTAATAAGTGACATCCCATATCTCCAAGAGCACCTGTACCATAATCCCACCAACCTCTCCAGTTGAATGGTACTAATTTGTCTACATAATTTTTATAAGGAGCAGTTCCCAACCATAAATCCCAATCCAATTCTTTTGGAACTTCAGGTTTTGCAGTTGACCAAGGAATTCCTTGTGGCCAAACAGGACGATCTGTCCAAGCATAAATAGTATGCACATCTCCAATTAAATCGGCATCATGCCATTCTTTTAGAATACGTGTCCCATCATTAGAAGCACCTTGATTTCCCATTTGGGTAACCACTTTGTATTTCTTAGCTGCTTCAGTTAATATTCTTGCTTCGTAAATATCATGCGCTAAAGGTTTCTGAACATAAACGTGTTTGCCTAATTGCATTGCTGCCAAAGCCGCAATGGCATGAGTATGATCTGGTGTAGAAACAGAAACAGCATCAAAATTTTTGTGTTCTTTGTCTAACATTTCACGCCAATCTTTATAAAATTTTGCTTTTGGAAAGGCATTCACACTATTAGCTGCTCTTCTTGTATCTACATCACATAAGAAACCAATATTTGCTTTTCCACTTTTGTGAAACATCGCAATATCCGATTGTCCTTTTCCACCAACACCGATACCTGCAACAATTAAACGATCACTAGGAGCTACAAAACCTCTCCCTAAAACATGACGCGGTACGATCATAAAACCTGCAGCAGCAATAGCGCTCGTTTTTATAAAATCACGACGATTATTATTTGGTTTATTCTCTTCTTCTTTTTTCATGGTTATTTATTGTTAGTCAATACAATTGAATTAGTATTATTTTTTTAAACCTAAAATATATTGTGCCATCGATTTAGCATCTTCTTTCTTCAAAGAAGAGTGAGCTGACATTGGCATTGTGCCCCATACACCTGAGCCTCCTTTGATAATTTTGTTAACTAAGTAGGTTATATTTTTATCATTGTTTGGGTATTTTTTTGCAATATCTAAATAAGAGGGTCCAATTAATTTTTTATCTAATTTATGACATCCTACACAATCTGATTTGGCAATTAGTTTTTCACCATTGTTAGTTTGCTCTACAATTGCAGTTTTTTTGATGTATGTTTTATCCCCGTCAATTTTTGAAAAAGAGGTTAATGTGAATACGGCTAAGCCAAGAAGTAAAAAGTTACGTTTCATTTTTTGTATGTATTATAGTCCTAAATTTTTTCTATTCAATTGTGTATTGGTTTCTACCGCAGCAAAATCATCAAAGGCTTTATCAGTTACTTTTATAATGTGTTTTTTGATAAATTCGGCCCCTTCACGAGCACCATCTTCTTGATTTTTAATACAACATTCCCATTCCATTACTGCCCAACCTTTGTAATCGTATTGTGCTAGTTTACTAAAAATGGTTTTGAAGTCAATTTGTCCATCACCTGGAGAACGGTAACGTCCTGCACGATTGGCCCAACTTTGGTATCCACCAAAAGTACCTTGTTTACCAGTAGGATTAAATTCTGCATCCTTAACATGGAAGGCTTTAATACGTTCGTGATAAAAATCGATATACTTAATGTAATCCAATTGTTGTAGTACAAAATGAGATGGATCATACAACAAACAAGCTCTAGAGTGATTATTTACGGCTTTCAAAAACATTTCGTAAGTTTCTCCGTCAAATAAATCCTCTCCAGGGTGAATCTCATAACATACATCCACGCCATTTTTATCAAATTCATTCAAAATAGGTAACCAACGTTTGGCTAATTCTGCAAATCCTTCTTCAATTAATCCTGGTGGTCTTTGTGGCCAAGGGTGGAAGTATTGCCAAAGCAACGATCCACTAAAAGTAGCATGTGCATTCAGTCCTAAATTTTGAGAAGCTTGAGCTGCATATTTCATTTGTTGAACCGCCCATTCTTGTCTCGCTTTTGGATTGCCACGCAAGGCAGCAGGAGCAAAGCCATCAAAGAAATCATCATATGCTGGATGAACAGCAACTAACTGACCTTGTAAATGAGTAGATAATTCAGATATTTGTAAACCGTAAGAAGCTACTTTTCCTATTAATTCATCCGCATAGGTTTTACTTTCTGCTGCTTTTTGTAAATCAATAAAACGAGCATCTAATGTAGGCATTTGAATACCTTTAAAACCTAAATCAGCTGCCCATTGGCAAATTCCATCTAACGAATTAAATGGTGCTTTATCTCCAATAAACTGTGCTAAAAATACCGCTGGTCCTTGAATTGTTGTCATATTATACTGCGTTTGGAGTCCATTTTTTATCAGAATGAGCTGATACAACTACGTTGTCAATAAATGCCATTCCTCTTAAACCATCTTCTACAGAAGGGAAGTCTAACATCTCAGGAGTTGGTTCAACACCATCAATTTTACATCCTAACGTCAGAGCAAAATTTCTATAGATATTGGCAAAAGCTTCTAAATAACCTTCTGGGTGACCGCCCGGAGTTCTGCAATTGTGTCTTGCAAATGAAGATAGATGTGCATAGTTTGAACCTGCTCTTAAAATTTGCATTGGCTCATCCAACCATTTTACGATCAAAGAGTTGGGTTCATGTTGCAACCATTCGACACCACCTTTTTCCCCATACACTCTAATTTTAACTGCATTTTCTTCACCAGCCGCAACTTGTGAAGCCATTAATACTCCTTTAGCGCCATTATCAAATTTTAGCATAACGGCTCCGTCATCATCCATGACACGACCTTCAACTAAGGTATTTAATTCGGCACAAATATCTGTGATTTTTGAACCCGTAATGTATTCGGCTAAATGTGCTGCATGTGTTCCAATATCACCCATCACAGAACTTTTTCCCGATTTTTTTGGGTCAGTTCTCCAAGCTGCTTGCGCATTTCCTTCTCGTTCAGATAATTTACTCAACCATCCTTGAGGATATTCTACCCATACTTTACGAATTTTACCTAGTTTACCTTCTCTAACCATAGCTTTGGCTTGTTTTACCATTGGGTAACCAGAATAGGTATGAGTCAGACAAAGTGTTAATCCGGTTTCTTTTAATTTTTGTTCCAATTGTTTAGCCTCTTCCAAAGAAAAGGTAATTGGTTTTTCAATAACCACATTGAAACCATGTTCTAAAGCCATCATGGCAGGAGCAAAGTGGGCAAAGTTGGGTGTTACAATTGTAACAAAATCAATTCGTTCATCAGCTGGCAACGCCGCTTCGGCTTTGATCATTTCTTCATAAGTCAAATAGGTTCTTGATTCAGGAAGAAATAAGGCTTTACCTGAAGCTACTGCAATTTCTGGATTGATACTTAGAGCACCACAACTTAATTCAATTAAGCCATCCATATTAGCGGCTAAACGATGTATCGCACCGATGAAAGCATCTTGGCCACCACCGACCATTCCCATTCTTAATTTTCTTGTCATAATATGTGTAACCTAGATATTTTTTTTCTTTAATTCTTTTACTGCATAATCAGCTGCACGTGCAGTTAATGCCATAAACGTTAACGATGGGTTTTGACATGCAATCGAAGGCATACAAGAACCATCTGTTACAAATACATTACTTACCTCATGCATTTGATTCCATTTGTTCAATACAGAATCTTTGGGATCGTTACCCATACGTGCGGTACCCATTTCATGAATAGCCATACCTGGATAGTAATCATTATCATAGGTTTGGATATTTTTCATTCCAGCTGCTTCTAACATTTCGGCAGCATCGTTCATCATATCTTCACGCATTTTAGCTTCGTTATCTTTAGTTTCGCAATCGATAGCTAAAACTGGTTGACCCCATTTGTCTTTTTTCGAATGATCAATGTATACTTTGTTGTCATAATAAGGTAACATTTCTCCAAATCCACCCAATCCCATTTTCCAATGATCTGCTGGTTTAGACATATTGTTTTTGAAATCAGCACCAAATGCTAATTCAGCCACATCAGCTTGCCAATTTCCACGACTTGCACCACCTTGGTAACCAAAACCTCTTAAGTAATCACGTTTATCATTACCATAATTTTGGTAACGAGGTACATAGATTCCATTTGCTCTACGTCCATAAGTGTATTTGTCTTCAAATCCTTCAGCAGTTCCTTCAGCACCACAACGGAAATGGTGATCCATCAAGTTATGACCTAATTGTCCACTACCATTACCTAAACCATTCGGATGAGCCTCTGAAGTAGAGTTCAATAATATAAAAGTAGAACCTAGCGTAGAACCGTTTACAAAAACGATTTTCGCATAAAATTCCATAGTTTCATTTGTCTCTGCATCAATCACCATAACACCTTTCGCTTTTTTGGTATCCTTATCGTAAATGATATGATTTACAATAGAATAAGGTCTTACAGTTAAACGCTTAGTTGCCATTGCAGCAGGTAGAGTAGAAGATTGAGTACTAAAATAGGCCCCAAACGGACATCCACGACTACATAAATTACGGTATTGGCAATTGCCACGTCCTTTGTGAGGAACTGTTAAATTAGCTGTACGACCAATAGTTAAAATTCGCTCTCTATTATAATGTTTTTCAATTCTCTCTTTTACTGATTTCTCCACACAGTTCAAATCCATTGGAGGTAGAAACTGTCCATCTGGCAATAAAGGCCAACCTTCGTTTTGACCACTAATACCCGCAAATTTTTCAGCATAATCATACCAAGGTGCAATGTCTTTATAACGAATAGGCCAGTCATTTCCATGTCCATCTCTCTTATTATCTTCAAAATTGTGGTCGCTAAAACGATAGCTTTGACGACCCCACATTAATGATTTTCCTCCAACATGAAAACCTCTATACCAGTCAAAACGTTTGTCTTCTGTATAAGGACATTCTAAATCATTAACCCACCATTTTTCATTAGCTTCTTGATAGGGATAATCTCTTTTTTGTACAGGATGGGTCCTTTTTTGTTCTTCGGTCATTCTACCAGCATGTTGAAATTCCCATGGGTCTTTCATTGCCGATTCATAATCAGTTATGTGCTCAATGTTCATTCCACGCTCAAGCATAATAACACGTAAGCCTTTTTCGGTCAATTCTTTAGCAGCCCAACCGCCACTTATACCTGAACCTATAACGATTGCGTCATAAGTGTTTTGTTCTTTTAAATTGGTATTGATATTCACGATATATATTTTTAAGTTTAAACTAGTTTAATAAATGAAATACTTAAGAAGTAGCCCAAGCTTTTTGACCTGGCTCTAATGGTGCACTTCCGTCATATTTTCCAGGAATAGCAAGATACTCGCGAGCTTGTGTGCAACCAATTTCTGAAGAATAATACCCCAAAATAGTCAAATCTCTAGCGATTGTAAAGAAAGAAGGAGTTCTTTTATTTGCAATTGCTTCATCTCTTAACTCAGTAACAATAACTGTTTTTTCTTGATTTGACGCAGTAGTAAAGTTTTTACCAAACTTTGTAAAACACTTATCATCCATTGCTTTTAAACCTGTAGCAAATACTGTTTGTAAATTAGCAGGATAACAATCTTGAATCATCATTGGAATAAATGATCCTAAACCAGCTGCTTTTGCACCTGGACAAGCCGAAGTTGTAGGTATAATAATTTCGGCAAATTCAGCCAAAATTGCTTCGTCAGATACTGAAAAATTAACCATTTTAGATTTGTCTAAAACAGTAAAACTTTCAAATAAAACGCCCATTGTCGTTGCTGAAATGGCTCCTCCCATTAAATAGGCAACTCTTTTTAGTGCTTCTCTTCTTTCCATTTGGTTTATTTTAATATGTTATTTAATTAGGTTAATAGAGTTTTGTTAGATACATACAATAATAATAAATAAAAAAACAGATTCGTTTTTATATTGTTAAATTAGTGACAGAATTCAATTTTTTTCATTTTTTTAAGAGATTATGATTAAATTGTATGGAATAATTTGAATTTTATCAATACATATTCATAATTACATCATTACTCAGCGTCTAAATTTATCAAATATTTATTTACATATGTAATATTTGTAGTCATTTACTTATATTTAAAAAATTAAAAATAATCAAAAATTAAGTCCAATGCGTTAAAATGACGTAATAAAAAAATAATTTATTTCAATATTAAGTAAGTACAATAAATATAAATAGTAAGAAATCGATTTCGAATCTTGTTTGTAAAATTAGATGCTTTATGCAATAAAAAATGATGGAGTGGAAAAAAAGTAGAATAAATTATATGTTAAACAATTGTAATTCAATGGTTTAAATTATAAAAATGTAAGATAAAAAGTAGATATATAACTACAATAATTGAAGTTGACTTTGCAATCTTTCAATCAACATGGCTTTTATTCGTTTGTTACTATTGGAAATGGTTTTGGAATAATAATGGTATTCTTCAGTAGTAAATAATCCAATTACAATCCCTTTTAAAGTGTTTTGTAATTGGATATCTTTCGAAATTATTGTTGCAATAGAACTCATTTTTTTCTCTACAGTAAAATCCTTAAATGGTAACTTAATTTGGTTGACATAATTTTGAAAAACTAGTACAATTAAGTCATTTTGTAATTTCAAAATAGGTCGTAAAGTAGCGTTTTGAAACACTTCCTCTTCTGAAGATTGAATGGTGTTTTGACCTAATGTAGGTCCGCGAAATTCGTTCAAAAAGGAGTCTCTAGAATTCATAACTATTTCAAATATTTTTTATCCACATAAAAAGTTCCGAAAGGGAGTACTGATGCAATACTAACAATTGCTAGAGTTTTTAAACTCCAATTAAAGGCTATTTTTTGCATTACTGCCAAAATTAGATAAGCTATAAACAGTAATCCGTGCGCCATGCCTATTGTTTTAACAAAAATGGGTTCTTGGAAAAAGTATTTCATTGGCATAGCAAAACCTAGTAATAGGAGGAGTGAAGTACCCTCAAGAAGCGCAATTAATTTAAAAAACTTCAACATATAGGTATTTTAATGTATTTAATCTTCAAATTTAAGTAATAACATTGATTTTGGACACATGAATTACTAAAGTAATTTACCTTTGTCAACTTAGTAGGAATAATTATGAGCAAACGCGATTTAAAAAAATATGTTTCGGAATTAAACAAAGAGCAATTGGAAGAACAAATTATTGATTTGTATGAAAAATTCCAACCAGTTAAAGTGTATTATGATTTTGTGTTCAATCCTAAAGAAGAATCTCTTTTACAAGATTCCAAGCTTAAAATTTCCAATGAATATTTTCCAATCAAAAAATTAGGTCGCCGAAGCAAACCAAAAATGAGACGTTCAGTGGCACAAAAACTGATTAAACATTTCGTTGTTTTGGGTGTGGATCCTTTTGTTATTGCTGATGTAATGCTTTATAATATAGAAATTGCTCAAGCGTATTCATCAGAAAATCCGATTAAACAAGAGTTGTTTTTCAAAAGTATGTTCAATTCGTTTGAACAAGCAGTTGAATTTATAATTTCAAATGGCATTTATGCCGAATTTAAAACGAGAATTGGTTCAATATTCCAAGAAACAGTAGAACAAAAGTGGATCAATCAATACGAATTCGAACGTATTATTTCGCGTTTGGAATTTTAAATGGATTAGCAAAACTTAATTTTTAAATCCGGACTATATTTTTAAAATAAAAAATAGCCAATTAACTGTTTTTTAGGTGTACTTTTGCAAAAATCCAAAATCACCAATGCCTCAAAACACAGTAGAAACCGAATTTGAAGAGCGAAAAGAACTCTATGATTACCAAAAAGGGGACATAGATGCCATTTTTGAGCGCATAGATAATGCTTCACCACAACATCATTTATTATATCAATTGCCAACTGGCGGAGGAAAAACAGTTATTTTTTCTGAAATAGTTCGCCGTTACATTCAAAAACACGACAAAAAAGTAGTGGTATTGACCCATCGAATTGAGTTGTGTAAGCAAACTTCAAAAATGTTGAAAGGGTTTGGAGTTAAAAACAAAATCATCAATAGTAATGTAAAAGAACTTCCAGATCAAAACGATTATTCGTGTTTTGTAGCTATGGTCGAAACACTTAAAAATCGTATCAATGATGAGAAGTTACATTTGGATAATATTGGATTAGTAATCATTGATGAGGCACATTATAACTCCTTTAGAAAATTATTGAGTTCGTTCAAAAAAGCCTTTATTCTTGGTGTTACAGCTACTCCTTTGAGTTCCAATATCAAATTGCCGATGCATCAAAACTACGATGAACTAATTGTAGGTGACACGATTCAATCGTTAATTAACAAAGGTTTTTTGGCCAAAGCTATTACCTATAGCTACGACGTCGGTTTAACTTCATTAAAAGTTGGAATTAATGGTGATTACACTGTAAAGTCTTCCGATGATTTGTATACCAATATGGCGATGCAAGAAAAATTATTGCATGCTTATACTGAGAAATCCCTAGGCAAGAAAACATTAATTTTCAATAACGGTATCAACACTTCACTTTATGTTTACGAAACCTTTAGAGAAGCAGGCTACGATGTTAGACATCTTGATAATACAAGCAGCACAGAAGAGCGTAAAGATATTTTACATTGGTTCAAACACACTCCTAACGCAATTTTAACTTCGGTAGGTATTCTAACCACTGGTTTTGATGAACCCACTGTCGAAACTATTATTTTGAACAGAGCAACCAAATCATTGACTTTGTATTTTCAAATGATAGGACGTGGTTCACGAAAATTAGAAAATAAAGACGAGTTTACGGTGATCGATTTGGGTAATAATGCGGCGCGTTTCGGACTTTGGAGCGATCCAGTCAATTGGCAACATATATTTAAATCACCGGAATATTACCTAGAAAATCTTCGTGATGATGCCGAAATCGAATTGTATTTTAAATACGAAATGCCTCCTGAATTGCGTGCGAAATTTAGCAAAACTCAAATAGTTACTTTCGATGTTGACGAAGAACATAAAATGGTGATTCGTCAAAATTTACGTTCCAAAGTGGTTTTAGAAAAATCGTTAGAGCAACACGCTGCTATGTGTGTTGATAATTCAGAAGAGTTACAAGACGCTAAAAGATTAGCCAAAGAATTGGACGAAGATATTGAATGTAGAGTCAAACGTTTTTCAAAATGTTTAAGCCAATGCAGTAAAAATTACCGTGAATGGTTAGTCGAAGATTACAAAATGAAATTAACGGTATTGATAGGGAAGAAGTACCGAGAAAAAATAATGAACGAAGCCGATTAATTAGTATTAATCCGTTAAAATAAATCAAAGCATGGCAAAACAATTTTCTGAATTAGGACTTTCAAGTCCAATTGTACAAGCATTAACCGAATTGAAAATTGTTGAACCTACAGAGATTCAACTAAAAGTAATTCCGCAACTACTTGATAATACAACTGATGTTGTTGGCTTGGCCAAAACGGGGACAGGAAAAACAGCCGCTTTTGGATTACCACTTTTACAGTTAATTCAAATTGAAAAAACTGAAATACAAGCTGTTATTTTAGTTCCAACACGCGAATTAGGACATCAAATTCATATCAATTTAGAGCAATTTTCAAAGAATATTGAAGGCATATCTATTGTTGTAACGTGTGGAGGAATTCCGATAAAACCACAAATAGAAAGACTTAAAACTCCTACACATATTGTTGTAGCGACTCCTGGAAGATTGATTGATTTGATTCAACGCAAAGCAATTGATTTAAAACAAACTCAATTTCTGGTATTAGATGAAGCTGACGAAATGGTCAGTATCTTGAAGGAGAGTTTGGATGAAATTGTTGCCGAATTACCCAAAAAACATCGAACACTTTTGTTTTCAGCGACTTTACCTGGAACCATAAAGCAATTGATTCAAAACTACTTATCTAAGAATGTAGTTGAAATTAGTGCTAATATGGAAACTATTGGTAACCAAGGAATTGATCACCAATATATTGTAGTTGATCCAATTGAAAAATTGAATGTACTGATGCATTTTCTAAATTCAAGAGACGGTGAGCGTGGAATCATATTTTGTAAAACCAAAGCCGCTGTAAATAAGCTTGCCAAAAATCTAGCAATCAATAAATTTTCGTCTGGTGCAATCCATGGGAGTTTATCGCAAGGAATTCGTGATAGAATTATGGGGCAATTTCGTGAAGGACATATTAATGTATTAATCGCTACAGATCTAGCAGCTAGAGGAATTGATGTAGCAGATGTTTCATTTGTAATTAATTACCATTTACCAGATGTTTACGAGGCTTATGTGCATCGTAGTGGTAGAACTGCAAGAGCCGGAGCGAAAGGCCTTGCATTGACAGTGCTACAAGCTGAAGAAGTTGCTGAAATTGCTGATTTTGAAAAAGAGCTAGGAATTCAATTTTCTGAGTTTAATAAACCGACAGATGCAAGTATTGAAGAAAACAACACCTTGTTGTGGGCAAAAAAGATTTTTAAGACAAAACCAAATCACGATTTGGATGCTGAGCTTAAAACTAAAGTAAAAACAATTTTTCATCATTTAACTAAAGAAGAATTGATAGAAAAATTATTAGCCAATCATTTGCAACAAATCAATACAGTAGTTGAGCAAGCTGTTAAGAAACAAAAAAGGTAATTATATCCAAAACTGTAGTATTGCCTTTATTTAATATTTATTATATTGAATTATAATTTATATTATGTAAAATAGAATATTTTCAATTCATACTACCTTTCAACAATTAGAGTCCTAAATTAGTTAATAGTATTTTATATCCTCTCCTAGAAGTATTCTTTAAATTATTTAAATTAGCATTTGAAAAATTTATCGCCATCCACTATGAATACTGTTGCAGAACATATTGCAGACTTTCTAAAAAAATATCCACCATTTGATAATTTGACTTTTGAAGAATTATCTCAGATCGCAACCAACATTCGTGTTGTCAATTTAGAAAAATACAAAACCTTATTTCAAATTGATGATAAATTACACGATTGCTTTTATGTTGTGGCTTCTGGTGTGATTCATTTATCTGTTATTGCAGATGCTGAAGAAACTTTGTTAAATAAATGTCATGAAGGTGATATTTTTGGATTGCGTCCATTTTTTGCAAAAAACAATTACATGATGACCGCCAAAGCGCGCCAAGAGTCTATTGTATATGCTATTCCTATTGCGACTTTTAGACCTTTTGTTGCTAATAATCCGAATGTCTTGGATTTTTTATTGGAAAGTTTCGCAACCAATACCAATAATCCAAATGATAAAAATTTAAAAGGAAAATTGCTTTCAGATAATGTGGTCTATTCCGACCAACAATCTTCTGATATGCAGTACTTTCAGTCACTAAATTATAACAGAACACCTTTAACTACTTCTGCAGATGCTATTGTGATGGATGTTGCCAAGACTATGGCTGAAAATCTATCTACTAGTATTATTATTTGTAACAATCAAACGGTCCCAATTGGAATTGTTACTCAAACCGATATGACTACAAAAGTCGCTACAGGGCGCTTCCCCATTACGACTACGATAGATAAAATCATGTCCAATCCAGTTGTAACCGTTGTAGAAAATATTTCTTTGGCGGAAGCCCAATTGGTTATGTTAAAAAATAATGTAACCCATTTAATTGCCACCACGGATGGTACCAATCAATCGCAAGTAAAAGGCATTATATCAGAACATGATTTAATCGTTTCTCAAGCGAATAATCCTGGGGTTTTAATTAAACAAATCAAACGAACTCAGTCGGCTGACGATTTGAAACAACTTCGTGAACGATTGACTGACATTATTCAAAGTTCTATTCATAAAAATATTCCGCTTTTCCATATTTACAATATTGCAAGCGAAATCAATTTGGCATTAATTAAACGTTGCGTTGAATTAGCCATTTTAGACTTAGGTTCCCCTCCTGCTCGTTTTGCATGGTTAAGTATTGGTAGTCAAGGCCGAAAAGAACAATTATTACTTACGGATCAAGATAGTATTTTAGTTTTTGAAGATGTAGTACCCGATAAATACAGTGAGGTGAAAGACTATTTTTTAAAATTAGCCAAAAGAGCCTCTGCTAATTTAGAAAAAATAGGATATTCATTATGTCCTAACGGTCATATGGGAAGTAATACGCTTTGGTGTAAGTCATTGAGCGACTGGAAAAATCAGTACAACAGTTGGATGAATACTCCAGGTAAAAACAGCAATGATTTAAGTAGTATTTTCTTTGATTATGAAATGGCTTTTGGCGAAGCAAAAATTGAAGAAGCTATAGAAAATGTGATTTATAAGAATGCCAAGAGCAATACATTGTTCTTTGATTTCTTGGGTAACGATGCCTTACGAAATAACGCACCACTTAGTTTTTTCAAGAAATTCATTGTTGAAGAAGAAGGTATAAACAAAGACAAGTTTGATATTAAATCACGCGCTTTACTCCCATTAATTGATAGCGCCCGTCTTTTTGCTTTAAGTTATGGCATAAAAGGAGTCAATAATACCTATTCTCGTTTCAAGCAATTGTCGATTGCCGATCCACGAAATGCTGAAATTTACATCAATTGTGCGGAAGCCTTTTTAACTCTTTCTAAATTCAGAACTATTGAAGGATTAAAAAACGAAGATTCTGGTCAGTATATCAATTTGAATGAATTGAATAAAATGGACAAAGAACGTTTGAAAAATGCACTGGCTCCAATGCGCGAATTAGAAGAGTTAATTAAAGATAAATTCCAACTTACTCAATTTTCATAATTATGTTAGATTGGCTTAAAAATATTACCAAAGAACATCCTGAATTCTGGAAAGAATATAGTTCAAAATTTGAAAAAAAATCAAATCGGTATGTGATTCTTTCAACAGAAAAAACGGGATTAAATCCTGATAAAGATGTTATATTATCTTTTGGTTGTTTTGGTGTCATTAATGATAGTGTACTTATTGGGGATAATTTTGAAGTAATTATTTTACAATACAAATTTCTAAATGATAATGGACTTTCAAATGAATTTATTGTTGAGAGTAAACTAAATAAATTAGGCGAACCAGAGGCAATTCAATCTTTTTTAAAATATATTGGGAATGCGACTTTGGTTGGGTATCGCATTGAAACAGATGTTGAAATTATCAATACTGCATTGGAAAAACTAGATTGTGGCCGATTAAAAAATGAACCTCTTGATTTGGAAATCATGCACAGAAGATTGCATGATATTAATGATAAACAATTCACTTTAGACGAATTATGCACTTTATATAAAGTTCCTATAAGTGATCGAAATTCAGCCTCTGAAGAAGCATATAAAATGGGATTATTGTTCCTAAAGTTAAAGTCTAGACTTGGGTTAATATAATTTATTTCGCACCTATATCCAGTTTCATCTATTTCATAAAAAAAAACCAAGAACAAATTCAATACGATTTTGTTCTTGGCTTTTTTAATTTATAATTCAGTTTGAGTGAACAAACTAAAAACTACTGATTAAGTTAGCATACCTCCACAAACATTAAGCACTTGACCTGTTACAAAAGCACTCATGTCAGAGGCAAAGAACAAACAAGCATTAGCCACATCATCAGTAGTTCCGCCACGTTTCAATGGAATTCCATCTCTCCAACCTTGAACTACTTCTGGGCTTAATTTTGCTGTCATTTCAGTTTCGATAAAACCTGGTGCAATAGCATTACAACGGATATTTCTTGATCCTAATTCCAAAGCAATTGATTTAGTAAATCCAATCACCCCAGCTTTAGAAGCCGCATAATTGGCTTGACCTGCATTACCCTTCACTCCTACTACACTACTCATATTGATGATAGAACCAGAGCGTTGTTTTAAAAATGTTTTTTGAATCGCTTTAGTCATATTGAAAACCGATTTCAAATTCACATCAATTACTTGATCGTAATCGGCTTCTGACATACGCATTAATAAATTATCTTTAGTAATTCCAGCGTTATTGATTAAGATATCAACTGTTCCAAATTCTTCGATCACCGCATCTACAAAAGTTTGCGCCTCGTTAAAATCTGCTGCATTAGATTGGTAACCTTTAGCTTTAATTCCCATTGCATTCAATTCATTTTCTAAAGCCAAAGCTGACTCAACAGATGAGCTATAAGTAAATGCGATATTAGCACCATGTTGTGCAAAAACTTCTGCAACTCCTTTTCCGATTCCACGGCTGGCACCAGTAATGATAGCCACTTTTCCTTCTAGTAATTTCATAGTATACCCAAAATTGTATTATTTCTAAATTGTCTTTATTGTAGATTATCCTCTTGTATTGAAGGACAACTTAACAGAGCTCAAATATAGGAATAATTGTGGTTTGAAAAAAAGTGCCATTTGAATTAATACGTTAAACTATTTGATAAATTAGAATTGTTTCAAATCATAATGATTTATTAAAGTTTCGTACTAGTGGCTACCTATTTACAATTTAATCTTTTTATTTGCGTTGTTATTCTATCTCAAATCTTTAAAATCCAAATCTATGAAGAAGTCCATTTCACTTTTATTCTTAGGAAGTTTATTCACTTTTTATTCTTGTAGTAATTCAACTGAAAGTGAAATAGTGGAATCCTATCCTAATGTAATTGAAGCGTTTTTAGGTAAAATTGATCTCAATAATTTGAGCAATTATGCAAATCAAACCAAACCGGCTTACATTACAAAAAGACAATACAGCTGGCAATCCAATAACCGATAAAGGCGCTACTTTAGGAAGGGTTTTGTTTTATGACAAAAATTTATCTTCAAACAATACAATTTCATGCGCCTCTTGTCATATTCAAGCTAATGCTTTTGGAGATGATACTGATGCTAGTGATGGAGTAAACGGAACAACAACACGTCATGCCATGCGTTTAGTCAACTCTCGATTTTCAAATGAACGAAAATTTTTCTGGGACGAAAGAGCTGCAACATTGGAATTACAATCCTCTGAACCGATTAAAAATCATATCGAAATGGGATTTAGCGGCACGAATGGCGATGGTTCCATCACAACTTTAATTTCAAAATTACAAGGTATTGGCTATTATAAAGAATTATTCAAATATGTGTATGGTTCCGAAGAAATCACAGAATCTAAATTACAATTAGCATTAGCACAATTTATTAGAAGCATACAATCATTTGACTCCAAATACGATTTGGGACGAAGTGCAGTTCAAAATGATAATCAAGCTTTTCCCAATTTTACAGCCCAAGAAAATCAAGGGAAAACGTTGTTCTTAACTCCGCCTGTCTTTAATGCTACTGGGGTTAGAACTTCAGGTGGCTTTGGCTGTGCTGCTTGTCATGCAGCCCCTGAATTTGATATTGATCCCAATACCAGAAATAATGGAATTATTGGTGTTATAAACGATACGGGGATTGACATCACTAATACGAGAGCTCCTTCGTTAAGGGACTTGGTTAATGCTAATGGAATTCCAAATGGACCTATGATGCATACTGGAGGATTGGTTACATTACAAAATGTAATTGGTCATTATGGAACCATTACTATTGCAACAAGAAATACAAACTTAGATCCTAGGTTAGCTCCGAATGGTTTTGGACAACAACTCAATTTTCAGCCAGGAGAAGTAAATGCTTTAATTGCATTTATTAAAACACTTACTGGCACGAATGTTTACAGTGATCCAAAGTGGTCTAGCCCATTTAAATCATAAAAAAAGCGCCAAATTGGCGCTTTTTTTATATCTAATTCAGGAAATTAAAATGCTACATTCCATTTAGGCAAACTTCCTTTTTCATCTAAGAAATTTTGTAACACTTGACCTTCTACAAAAGTAGGAATCACTTTAACTTTGTCGTTAAAAGTATCGTACCAAGTAACTTCTAAGCGATCAATATTTTCTAACTTCATTTGAGCTGGCCAAGAGTATTTTCTACCTGTTTTAGCAAATTGATGACCATTCACAATTTTATCGTACAATCCACCATTTTTACTTTTTAAAGATCCGTCATTTTGAACTGTTCCTGTCGAGCCTACCATTATCAATTCTTTCTCCTCACCATCAATTGCGCACACTATAAAAACACCACTGGCACTTTCTGGGGCATTACACACTTCTTCTAAACTATCTTCTTGTCCAAAAGTAAAACTCTTGGTTACTTTAAACTTTTTTAATTCTTTGTACATTATTCTTTACTGTATTTATTAAACAAAATACCCCACGAAACCGTGAGGTATTTTATAGTGTATATGTATTTAGGACTAACCTAAAACTTCTTTTACTTTTTTACCAATTTCAGCTGGAGAGTCAACTACGTGAATACCGTTTTCTCTCATGATTTGTTTTTTAGCTTCAGCGGTATCATCAGAACCTCCTACAATTGCACCTGCGTGACCCATTGTACGTCCTGCTGGAGCAGTAACACCTGCAATAAATCCTACTACTGGTTTACGGTTACCATCCGCTTTGATCCATTTAGCAGCATCTGCTTCTAATTGACCTCCAATTTCTCCAATCATAACAATACAATTCGTTTCAGGATCGTTCATCAATAATTCTACAGCTTCTTTAGTTGTAGTTCCAATAATTGGATCTCCACCAATTCCAATAGCAGTAGTAATTCCTAATCCTTGTTTGGCTACTTGGTCAGCGGCTTCATAAGTTAAAGTTCCTGATTTAGATACAATTCCAACTGTTCCTTTTTTGAAAACAAAACCTGGCATGATACCCACTTTAGCTTCATCAGCAGTAATAACACCCGGACAGTTAGGTCCAATTAAACGTGCATTTCTTTCTTTAACATAGCTATTCGCTTTAATCATATCAGCTACAGGAATTCCTTCAGTAATAGCAATAATTACTTTGATTCCAGCATCAGCTGCTTCCATAATTGCATCAGCTGCAAAAGCTGGCGGTACAAAAATAATTGAAGTATCAGCACCTGCTTGATCTACAGCATCTTTTACTGTATTAAAAACAGGACGGTCTAAATGGGTTGACCCTCCTTTTCCTGGAGTTACACCACCTACAACATTTGTCCCGTATTCAATCATTTGAGAAGCGTGAAAAGTACCTTCACTTCCTGTAAAACCTTGAACAATTATTTTGGAATTTTTATTAACTAAAACACTCATGATCTATTTTTTATGTGATTTTAAAAATTGTTTGGCAAAAATACGATTTTGAAATTATTATCGAAGTTTTTAATTGAAAATATATTAAGAAATTTGACTCATTTGATAGCCTCGAAACAATTGATTGTCTTTGAGTTGCCAAATCACAATAAAATTAGCTAAAAACATCTCTTCTCTAGGATTTTCAATCGTCTTAACATAATGAGAATACCGAACTGAAACTAAGTCGTTCTCCGAAAGAATATGACTAATTCTAACCTTTGACCGAACATAGGCTTTGCTTAATTCTCCAGCTAAATCAAGGATGGCATCATAATTAAGTTGAACAAATCCTTTGCTACTATTCCAATCTAAAATAATTTCAGGATGCAAGAATTCTTTCATAACCTCGGCATCGATTAACGCATCTGATTTGTAAAAATTTTGTATTAATTTTTTTGCAGACATTATTTCAATTTGTTTATAAGTTCAGGTATTTTTTTGATATTAGCCAATTGTTTTAATTTTTCTCTGGATTCCTCAACTGGAGTGCCAAAATAAGATTTTCCGCCTTCAATGGATTTGGTTACACCGGTCTGTCCCATTACCACCGCTTTTGTTCCGATAGTAATTCCGCTAGTAGTTCCCACTTGGCCCCAAAGTGTTACTTCATCTTCAATAATTACACATCCTGCTATTCCAGTTTGAGAGGCAATTAAACATTTTTTACCAATTACGGTATCGTGACCAACATGTACTTGATTGTCTAATTTAGTTCCTTCACCAATTTTCGTATCTCCTGTCACACCTTTATCTATTGTACAAAGTGCGCCAATACCGACATTGTTTTCAATTACCACTCTTCCACCCGAAAGCAATTGATCAAATCCATCTGGACGTTTTTTGTAATAAAAAGCATCCCCTCCGATAACTGTTCCAGCATGAATAATTACATGATCGCCAATAATAGTATGATCGTAAATAGCCACATTGGAATGAATTAAACAATTATCTCCAATCACTACATTATTTCCAATAAAAGTATTAGGTTGAATAATCGTCCCGTGACCAATTTTTGCCGAAGGCGAAATAGAAACATTGGAAGATTGAAATGGCATAAAATGTCGTATCAATACATTGAAATCTCGAAACGGATCATCTGATATTAATAACGCTTTTCCAGCAGGACAAACGACTTCCTTGTTGATTAAGATAATCGTAGCATTGGATTCCAATGCCTTATCGTAATATTTTGGATGATCCACAAAGACAATATCTCCAGGCTCTACTACATGAATTTCATTCATTCCTAAAACAGGAAAATGAGCATCTCCCACAAAATCACAATGAATTAAGTTGGCAATTTGTTTTAAGGTTTGAGGTTGAGAGAATTTCATGCACCAATATAGTATAAAAATAAATGTTGATAGTCAAGCGACTACCAACCTTTATTTATAAGTTCATTTATTCTTTTACGCGTTCCATGTAAGAACCTGAAGCGGTATCGATTTTAATTTTATCTCCTTCGTTAATAAACAAAGGTACATTTACAGAAGCCCCCGTTTCAACAGTGGCTGATTTAGTAGCGTTAGTAGCTGTATTTCCTTTTACGCCTGGTTCTGCATAAGTAACTTCTAAAACAATTGAAGCTGGCATGTCTACAGAAAGTGGCGCTTCAGTCTCAGAATTAATCTGAACCATAACATTAGTTCCTTCTTTCAAAAGACCTGGATTATCCAAAACTTTTTTATTTAATGTAATTTGTTCAAATGACTCCGTATTCATAAAGTGAAAATCATCGCCCTCAGCATATAAATATTGAAAGGTATGTGTTTCAACTCGAACTTCTTCAATTTTATGTCCAGCAGAAAACGTATTATCTAATACTTTTCCGTTAGTTAATGATTTCAATTTGGTTCTAACAAAAGCAGGACCTTTTCCTGGTTTAACGTGAAGAAATTCAATGATTTTATAAATATCATTATTGTATTTAATACATAATCCGTTTCTAATATCTGATGTACTTGCCATTTTAAATTGTATTTATTTCTATTTATCTTACTTATTAATAATTGCCACTGTAGCCCTTCATAACTCCACGAGATGAATTTCGGATAAAATCTAATATTTCATCACGTTCTGGCGTAGCTTCCATTTCAGCCTCAATAATACCAATAGCTTGAGTGGTGTTGTAATTTTTTTGATACAGAATACGATATATATCCTGAATCTCTCTAATTTTTTCTGTGGTAAAACCTCTACGTCTTAATCCAATTGAATTGATCCCAACATAAGATAAAGGTTCTTTAGCTGCTTTAGTAAAAGGCGGAACATCTTTTCGTACCAACGAACCTCCTGAAATCATCGCGTGGTCTCCGATATGGATAAATTGATGTACGGCAGCTAAGCCTCCAATAACCGCATAGTTTCCTACAATAACATGTCCTGCCAAAGCAACTCCGTTTACGATAATTGCATTATTCCCTACTACACAATCGTGTGCAATGTGTGCGTATGCCATTACCAAACAATTGTCTCCAATTACAGTTTGCCCTGAAGCTACGGTGCCTCTATTAATAGTAACACATTCTCTAATGGTACAATTGTCACCAATAATAGCTAAAGAATCTTCGCCACCAAATTTCAAATCTTGGGGTACTGCAGATATTACTGCTCCTGGAAAAATATTACAATTTTTTCCAATTCTAGCCCCTTCCATAATAGTGACATTAGATCCAATCCAAGTTCCATCTCCAATAACCACATTGTTATGAATTGTGGTAAAAGGTTCAATCACTACATTTTTGGCAATCTTTGCGCCGGGATGAACGTATGCTAACGGTTGATTCATCTGTATTTTTTTTAATTTCTATTCAAAAGAAAATTCGCGGTAAAACTACTGCGAATTTTCTACATTTTATTATTTTTTGGCAATTTGCGCCATTAATTCTGCTTCAGCAACTAATTTCCCATTGGCATAGGCATTGGCTTGCATATGACAAATTCCTCTACGGATTGGTGTAATCAAGTCACATTTAAATATTAAAGTATCTCCTGGAAGTACTTTGTGTTTGAATTTAACATTATCCATTTTCATGAAATATGTCAAATAATTTTCAGGATCTGGAACTGTACTTAAAACCAATACACCTCCTGTTTGCGCCATAGCTTCCACTATTAAAACTCCTGGCATTACAGGTGCTTCTGGAAAATGTCCCACAAAGAAATCTTCATTCATGGTTACATTTTTCATTCCCACCACATGATTTTCGGACATTTCAATGATTCGATCAATCAATAAAAAGGGAGGACGGTGAGGTAATGTTTCCATAATTTTATGAATATCCATCAATGGTTCTTGATGCAAATCATAAGTTGGAACAAAATTTCGTTGTTCTATTTTTATAATCTTCGCTAGTTTTTTAGCAAATTGAGTGTTTACATAATGACCCGGCTTGTTGGCAATTACCTTTCCTTGTATTCTAGTTCCAATTAAAGATAAATCACCTACTACATCTAATAATTTATGACGTGCCGCTTCGTTTGGATAATGTAAAGTAAGGTTGTCCAAAATTCCATTTGGTTTTACAGTCAAATTCTCTTTACCAAATGCTTTCTTCAAATTATCCATAGTAGTTGTTGATATTTCTTTATCAACATACACAATAGCATTATTTAAATCGCCACCTTTTATTAATCCATTGTTCAATAAAGCTTCTAATTCATGTAAGAAACTAAATGTTCTTGAATCTGAAAATTCATCTTTAAATTCCGAGAGGCTTTTCATTGTAGCATTTTGAGTACCTAAAATTTTAGTACCAAAATCAACCATAGTCGTGATGCAATAACTATCACTTGGCATTACTAAAATTTCGCTTCCTGTTGCCTCATCAGTAAATGAAATTACTTCTTTTACAACATAAACATTACGTTTTGCATCTTGTTCTTCAACTCCCGCTTTCTCAATTGCTTCAACAAAATATTTTGAAGAACCATCCATAATAGGTAGTTCTGAAGCATTTAATTCAATAATAACATTATCTAAATCACAACCTGTTAAGGCTGCAAGAACATGTTCTGGTGTTTGAATTTGTACGCCCAATTTTTCTAAATTGGTTCCGCGTTGCGTATTGACAACATAATTAGCATCGGCTTCAATAACGGGCTGACCTTCAAGATCGACACGTACAAATGTGAATCCGTTGTTTGCTGGGGCTGGCTTAAAAGTCATTTTCACTTCTTTTCCAGTGTGTAAACCTACTCCAGTAAGTGAAATTTCTGATTTGATGGTTTTTTGTTTAACCATGGGTATTCGTTTTTAGATTTAGTATTTCTTTTTTTAATTCTTCTATTTCGGAAATAATTTTAGGCAAATTTTTGAAATGGATATACGATTTGGCATAACTAGAATCAGTAAAAGCCAATGGACCTTGGAGTACTTCTCCATCCTTCACATTTTTGGTAACACCTGAATTTGCTTTAATTCTGACATTGTTACCAACAGTAATATGACCTGCAAAACCTACTTGTCCACCAATCATTCCATTTGTGCCTATTTTTGTTGAACCAGCAATTCCGGTTTGAGCCGCAATAACAGTATTTTCTCCTATTTCAACATTATGCCCCACTTGAATTTGGTTGTCTAACTTTACTCCTTTACGAATAATTGTTGATCCCATAGTAGCTCTATCAACTGTAGTATTTGCTCCTATTTCGACATCATCTTCAATTACTACATTCCCAATTTGGGGTATTTTAGTATAGGTTCCATCTGCATTGGGTGCAAAACCAAATCCATCCGATCCGATAATAGTTCCTGAATGAAAGGTACAATTATTTCCTATTTCGGTTTCTGAATAAATTGTAACACCTGCGAAAATGGTTACATTGTTTCCAATGATAACATTATCACCAACATAGGAATTAGGGTAAATTTTAACGTTTTTTCCAAGTACAACATTTTTTCCCACATAAGCAAAGCTCCCCAAATACAAATCAGGTTCATAACTTACACTCTCATCAATAAACGAAAGTGGCTCAATTCCAGTTTTGTTTAACTTAACTTGATTGTAAAATTCTAATAACTTGGTAAATGCCCCATACGCATCAGTCACTTTAATCAAAGTGGTAGCAACCGTTTTTTCAGGAACAAATGTAGCATTTACAATAGTTACAGAAGCTTGAGTGGTATAAATGAAATTTTGGTATTTTGGATTGGATAAAAAAGTAAGTGAACCATCCTGACCTTCCTCTATTTTAGATAGCTTAGAAACTTCAACATTAGGATTACCTACTACCTCTCCTTCTAAAATTTCCGCTATTTGCTGTGCTGTAAACTTCATTCTAAAGGATCGTTTTTTGTATAGGCGTGAATCGAATCACACTTGTATAAGTGGTATTGGTTTCAAATAAAGATGGCCTAATTTTTTTCATTCTGACAAAAATATAAAAAATAGATTTTATTACAGCGTTTTTACACGAGTTGTTTTGGAAAACATATGTAATATTTAGTAACTAATTTTGATAAAGATTTTAAATTCAATTGATCAGACGCTTCAACAACATCTTCAATCGTTCTGTCTTTTTTCAAAATTCGAATCGGTTCAGCCTCTTTACTGTAGGCCTGATTTTTAATTTTTCCTTTGAAAATAAAGTAATTGGTGTCTGCTATCGAAAGGTTATTTTCAGCAGCAAAACGTTCTTGTAAAGGACCTATTTCGTCCAAAAGTGCTTTATCAGTAACTACTTTAATTTTAGGTAAATCACGATTAATAATCATTTTACTCAACGATGATAAAATAAAATCGTCTTGACGTTGCCAGGATTTTAATGCGCTAATAATATCAAAATCATCTAATTGCGAAAATAAATCGAGAATATTAGAATCAAAATTTTCTAAAGCAATTCGGTTTTGCAGAAAAAACAATAAAGGTTCACTACAAGGTAATTGCACCCCTTTTAGAGTTAGTTCCTTAGCACGTTTCAACACTTTAGTTAAAATCAATTCGGCTACCAAACTTGTTTTGTGTAAGTAGGCTTGCCAGTACATCAAACGTCGCGACATCAAGAATTTCTCTACCGAATAAATTCCTTTTTCTTCAATCACTAATACGTCATCAACCACATTCATCATCTGAATCAAGCGCTCTGAATTGACATTACCTTCTGCAACTCCTGAATAAAAACTATCGCGTTTTAAGTAATCCATTCGGTCCATATCCAATTGACTTGAAATCAATTGTAACATGAATTTACGATGGTATTCTCCTTTAAATACTTGGATTGCCAAACTCAACTGCCCATTGAACTCCTCGTTCAATTGGTTCATAAATAATAATGAAATAGCCTCATGGTGTACATCCTCAACTATGCTTTTTTCCATTGCATGAGAAAATGGCCCGTGACCAATATCGTGAAGCAAAATAGCAATGTATAAAGCGTTTTCTTCTTCTTCGGAAATAGCGACACCTTTGAATCGCAATACATCAACTGCTTTTTGCATCAAATGCATACAACCTAAAGCATGATGAAAACGGGTATGATTGGCACCAGGATAAACCAAATAAGATAATCCCATTTGTGAAATTCGTCGCAAACGTTGAAAATAAGAATGCTGAATTAAATCGTAGATTAAAGCGTTGGGAATTGTAATAAATCCATAGATTGGATCATTGAATATTTTAAGTTTGTTGATTTGACTCACTTGATAGTGCTTTAGGGCAACAAATATAAGGAAATTGATTTATATTTTGCATCTGATTATTTCTTAAATTTGTTAGCCTAAGGCTTAGAATTTCGAACTAAAAAAGAAACAAATGAATACTCAAAAATTACAAAATGACAAGCTGAATTTGATTCAATGGATTACTCAAATTCAAGATCATACTTTGATTGAGAAAATAAAATCGTTAATGAGTACTTCAAATGACAATTTACAACTTACGATAGAACAAGAAGTAATACGAGCAGTCGAACATGGAACCGAAATTTGTCATCAACATAGCGGTGACGATAGTATTAGTGATTCTTCGTTAGAACATAAATTATAACCAATTACAAATAAAAACGGAGAGCAATTGCTCTCCGTTTTTGATTCTTAAAGTCTTCTCAACCAAATGTTTCTAAATTGAGTTTTACAACCGTGATCTTGAAGTGAAATTACATCTTCACCATGAGATTCAGGGTAATTATGCAATCCCATATATAATGTTAAACCATTAATGGTCGCATTGTTTTGAACTACTACTCCATTATGGAAAACTGTTATTCTTGCTGGCGCATCAATTAATCCATTGGCTTTGAATCTTGGTGCCGTGTAGATTACATCGTAAACATTCCATTCCAAAGGTGTTTTCATTGCGTTCACTAATGGCGGATGATCTTTGTAAATACTTCCAGCTTGGCCGTTGTTATAGGTTCTGTTGTTATACGAATCTAATACTTGTAATTCATAACGATTTTGAAAAAACACACCGCTATTTCCTCTCATTTGCCCACCATCTAACACTTCATCTGGAGCACTCCATTCGATATGCAATTGGCAGTCGCCAAATTTCATTACAGTTTGAATATCTCCAGATTCTGGTACAACTTCAAAATAATCGTTATTCACAATCTTCCATCCTGCGGGTTTACTATTGTCTTTTTTATTCACCCATTGATTTAAGTTCTTTCCATCAAATAAGATAATTGCATCTGAAGGCGCATCTCCTATTTTTTTTGCGGGAATAATCACTTTTACTTCAGGATTCCAAATCTCTGTCATTTCAGGTTTCATCGGCATTGGCGAAACCTCAGGAGGTGTATTTACAAAAGCATGTTGAGCAAAAGACGCTGTTACTGAAAATACAGTAACTAATAAGGCGTTTTTAATTGAATTAGTTTTCATAGTTTTTAGTTAATTTGATAATGGATAAAAGTAGTAAATTCGTTTTGACAAGCAAGTCAATGGAGATTATTTTTTTGACTTATAGAAAAATCTGTTTGTCAAGAAATTAGATTTAGAAGTAGGCTAATTAAAAGTAATTTTTTTGCTAAACAACGTTTTAAAAACTGTAAATTGCCCTTCGGTAACTGATAATACAATATGAAAGATACAATTAAAATCCTGTGGGTAGATGATGAAATCGATCTTTTGAAGCCTCATATTTTATTTTTAGAAAAGAAAAATTACACAGTAACAACTTGTAATAATGGCTTGGATGCCATTACTATTTTTGAAAATAACAACTTTGATATTGTTTTTCTAGATGAAAATATGCCGGGAATGAGTGGTTTAGAAACACTTTCAGAAATGAAAGAAAAAAAATCATCGATACCCATGATCATGATTACCAAAAGTGAGGAAGAATATATCATGGAAGAAGCGATTGGTTCTAAGATTGCAGACTATCTAATCAAACCTGTCAATCCGAATCAAATCTTACTTAGCTTAAAAAAGAACCTAGATCATACCCGCTTAATTTCTCAAAAAACAACTTTAGATTATCAAAAAGAATTTAGGAAAATCACCTTAGAAATGGCGTTAGTGCGTTCTTTTGAAGATTGGATTGAATTGTATAAAAAATTAATTTTCTGGGAATTACAACTTGAGAATATTAACGATTCCGGGATGAGTGCTATTTTAGAGTCTCAAAAAACAGAAGCCAATACGCAATTTGGCAAATTCATTGAACGTAATTATGAAAATTGGTTTGAATCTAAAGCCGATCATCCTGTTTTATCGCATACGCTTTTCAAAGAATTAGTGGTGCCTGAGATCATTAAAAAAGACAAGCCTGTTCTTTTTGTTGTAATAGATAATTTGCGTTACGATCAATGGGAAGTAATTCAAAATGTAGTAAGTAATCATTACAAACTAGAAAAAGAAGTGCCGTATTACGCTATTTTACCAACAGCTACTCAATATGCTCGAAATGCCATTTTTTCCGGTTTATTACCTGTAGATATGGAAAAGCAATTTCCTGATTATTGGAAAAATGATACCGATGAAGGTGGGAAAAACAATTATGAGGCTGAATTTTTAACCGCACAGTTAAACCGCCTCGGATTAAATATCAAACAAGACTATTTTAAAATCACTAATCTGGCCAGTGGTCGTAAATTAGCAGATAGTTTTAAATCATTAAAAAACAATGATTTAGTTACTGTAGTTTACAATTTTGTAGATATGTTATCACATGCTAAAACTGAAATAGAAGTTATTAAAGAATTGGCACCAGATGATAAAGCATACCGTTCTCTAACTTTAAGTTGGTTTAAAAACTCGCCCCTTTTGGCAATGATTCAACAAGCGCAAAAAATGGGATTCAAGTTGATCATTACAACAGATCATGGTACTATTAATGTCAAAAATCCTTCTAAAGTTGTAGGTGATAAAAACACTAGTTTGAATTTACGCTACAAAACCGGTAAGAGTTTATCGTATGAAAACAAAGAGGTCTATGCAGTGAAAGATCCTAAAAAAGTTGGATTACCTAGCATCAATATGAGTAGTTCTTTTATTTTTGCAAAAAATGATATGTTTTTGGCTTATGCCAATAACTTCAATCATTATGTGAATTATTATAAAAATACCTACCAACATGGAGGCATTTCATTAGAAGAAATGATTGTCCCTTTTTTGGTTTTTAATCCCCGATAGATGGAAATAGTATTTACACTAGACGAACTAGAATTAGTTGCACAAAAAGTAATTGCCCAACAGACCTCAAAAGTGATTCTTTTTCACGGTGAAATGGGTGTAGGTAAAACTACTTTAATCAAACAATTATGTAAAACTTTAGGAGTTTCATCAGCAACTAGTAGTCCAACTTTCTCTTTAGTTAATGAATACGAAACAATTGAAAATCAAGTTGTTTATCATTTTGATTTTTATCGATTAAAAAATGAAATAGAAGCGTTAGACATGGGGGCAGACGATTATTTCTATTCCGGCAATTGGTGTTTTATAGAATGGGCGGAGAAAATTCCTAACCTCATTCCGGAAGAACATGCGGTAATTACTATTGAATTAGTCGAGAATGGAAAACGCCATTTGACACTTACCAATTCCAAATAAAAAAAGGTAAATAAAAATCCGTAAATTGGACCTCTTAATTTGAATCGACCATGTCACTATCACCATTTACAAAAGAACAGCTGCTACCTCAAGAGGAAACATTAGAAATAGCGAAACATAAAAGCGAATTGTTTATTGGTATTCCCAAAGAAACCAGTCATCAAGAACGCCGAGTTTGCTTGACTCCCGATGCTGTCAACTCATTGACAAGTCATGGCCATCGTGTAATGGTTGAAGCTGGAGCTGGTGAAAGTTCCAGTTATTCTGACAAGGAATACTCAGATGCGGGTGCTGAAGTAACACAAGATCCTAAGAAAGTATTTGGCTGTCCAATGATTCTAAAGGTGGAACCAGCTAGTTTAGCTGAAATTGAAATGATCAATCTAAACACGATTATCATTTCGGCGATTCAAATTAAAACCAGAAAAAAAGAATATTTTGAGGCGTTAACTAAGAAAAAAATCACTGCCTTAGCATTTGAATACATAAAAGACGAAGACGGTACCTACCCTGCTGTCAAATCTCTAAGTGAAATTGCAGGTACAGCCTCAGTGCTTATTGCCGCTGAATTAATGATTACCAATCAATTTGGAAAAGGCTTATTATTTGGGAATATCACTGGAGTTCCTCCTACAGATGTGGTTATTTTAGGTGCTGGAACTGTGGGTGAATTCGCCGCTAAAACGGCAATTGGTTTGGGAGCTACTGTTAAGGTTTTTGACAATTCTATTACAAAATTACGTCGCTTACAAAACAATTTAAACCAACGAATTTTTACTTCTACCATTCAACCTAAATCATTGCTAAAAGCGCTACGCCGTTGTGATGTAGCTATTGGAGCTATGCGCGGAATAGAGCGTTGCCCGGTTGTTGTGACTGAAACGATGGTAGAACATATGAAAAAAGGGGCTGTAATTGTTGATGTAAGTATCGATACAGGCGGTTGTTTTGAAACTTCCGAAGTGACCACACATGAGAAACCAACCTTTATCAAAAATAATGTAGTGCATTACTGTGTCCCTAATATTCCGTCGCGTTATTCTAAAACTGCCTCTCTTTCCATCAGCAATATTATTACTCCTTATTTGATGCAAATTGCAGAAGATGGCGGAATCGAAAGTGCGATTCGTTGTAACAAAGGACTTAAAAATGGAGTTTATATGTACCACGGAATCCTTACTAACAAAGCGATTGGTGATTGGTTTGGATTAAGTGATAGCGATATCAATTTAATTGTTTTTTAAATTAAGTTTCCTTTACCTTTGCCAAAAATTTAGAGCATGAAATTCTTTCAACGTTTTGCGTATTATTTTGTAGGTCTTATTATGGGACTTTTCTTTGTTTCAATGGTATTTAGTGGGAAAGATACCCGTTGCAATTATTTTCCAAATGCTCGTGTACTCAACGATTTGAGAAACAAACCGTTCAACTATTCTCCAAAAGCAACAGCAATCCTTGCACAACCTTGGATTGACACCACTGATATTCGTAACTGTTTACAGTTTGGAGACGTTGACTTTGACCAAAGCAATATAGCTGTTGGTAAAGGGAAAAAATATATTATCGAAGGCAAGACAGTTAAGAATCAAGAAATTACATTAACTATAACCAATTACTCCGACAAGGCGGTTCTAGAAGATATTGCTAAGAAATAGTTATAAATCTAGCCATTGAATCGATTCTAATCCCTTCGATTCTAAATACGCATTCGTCTTACTGAAATGTTTATTTCCAAACCATTTTCCTTGATTAGCACTCAAAGGTGATGGATGACCACATTCCAAAACCAGATGTTTTTCTCGGTTAATTTTGCACCCTTTTTTATGAGCGAAACTGCCCCAAAGCAAAAAAACCAATCCTTCTTTTTCATCGGATAGCTTTTGAATTACAGCATCGGTAAAGAGATTCCATGGCAACTGTTTGTGGCTATTGGGTAGGTCTTCTCTAACCGTTAAACCTGCATTTAATAGTAAAACGCCTTGATTGGACCAAGATGCTAAGTTGCCAGAATTAGGAATAAAAATGCTACCCAAATCATCTACTAATTCTCTGTAAATATTGCGTAATGAAGGTGGAATTTTTACACCATCATTCACCGAAAAACACAAACCATTAGCCTCCCCTTTGCCATGATATGGGTCTTGCCCAATGATAATCACTTTAGTATTTTTAAAACTACAATTATCAAAAGCTGCAAAAATCAATTCTTTGGGTGGATAACAGCTGTGGTTTAGGTATTCCAAATTCACCAATTCTTCTAATTCATTAAAATAAGGTTTCTGGATTTCCTCTGCTAAGATCGATTGCCATTCTGGATTCAATTGGAGTTGCATAAACGTATAAGTGTTGCTTTAATCTGTTGGGTATAAAATTATACTTTTTCTTCAAAAAACTCCTCTTAATCTTTGTAACTTTGCTTCTTTCCAATAGCAATATACATGATATCCATTACCGAAAAGACTTTACAAGATTTACAATTTCCTACCGTTTTAGAAACGTTATCGTCTATTTGTAATACTGATATTGGAAAACAAAAAGCCCTTGAAATCACGCCTTTCAAAGATAAGGAAAGCTTGATGGAAGCCTTGTTACAAACATCCGAATATGTTTCGTCTTTTCAAAACAACAATGCGATACCTAATCATGGATTTGACGCCATCACTCACGAAATTAAATTTTTGGGAATTGAAGATAGTTTCTTGGAAGTAGGAAGTTTTAGAAAAATAGCCAACTTATCCAGCACGGTTAATTTCTTGTTGAATTTCTTGCAAAAATTTCACGATTATTATCCCAATTTAAACAATAGAGGGGCACGTGTTGAGTTGACCAAAGACATCATCATCATGGTAGATGAAGTGGTCGATAAATATGGTGAAATTAAAGACAATGCGTCTCCCGATTTACTGAACATTCGTAGGGACATGAATGCTGTTAGAGGCAAAGTCAATCAAAGTTTTGGTGTGGCTTTAACTCAATACAATTCTTTAGGGTATTTGGATGACATCAGAGAAAGTTTTGTGCAGAACCGACGTGTTTTAGCGGTTTTAGCGATGTACCGACGTAAAGTAAAAGGTTCTATTTTGGGAAGTTCTAAAACCGGTAGTATTGCTTACATCGAACCCGAAACAACACTTAAATATTCTCGTGAATTAAGTAATTTGGAATACGAGGAAAAAGAAGAGATTACTCGTATCCTTAAACAATTATCAAATAAAATTCGTCCCTTTTTAGACTTACTTATTGAATACCAAAATTTCTTAAGCGATGTGGATGTCATAGCTGCTAAAGCGAAATACGCCAACAAAATCAACGCGATTTTGCCCACTATTACTGAAGAACGTCGTTTGTATTTTAGAGATGCCTTCCATCCTATTTTGTATTTGAGTAATGCCGAAAAAAATGAAGTTACCTATCCGCAAACCATTGAATTAGAACAAGAAAATAGAATTATTGTTATTTCTGGACCTAATGCAGGTGGAAAAACCATTTCGTTAAAAACCGTTGGTTTATTGCAATTAATGCTACAATCAGGGATGTTAATTCCGGTTCATGAACGAAGTGAAACCTTTTTATTCGATCGGATTCTGACTGATATTGGTGACAACCAATCCATAGAAAATCATTTGAGTACGTATAGTTATCGACTAAAAAACATGAATTACTTCTTGAAAAAGTGCAACAAGAAAACAATGTTTTTGATTGATGAATTTGGAACAGGATCAGATCCCGAATTAGGTGGAGCTTTGGCTGAAATTTTCCTGGAAGAATTCTACCATCGCGAAGCTTTTGGTATCATTACAACCCATTATTCGAATTTAAAAATTTTGGCGAATGAATTGCCTTGTGCTACTAATGCTAACATGCTTTTTGATGAAAAATCATTAGAACCCATGTACAAATTGGTATTGGGTCAAGCTGGAAGCTCGTTTACTTTTGAGGTAGCTCAAAAAAATGGCATTCCGTATAGTTTAATTAATCGTGCCAAAAAGAAAATTGAAGTTGGCAAAGTACGTTTTGATAAAACCATTGCTACACTTCAAAAAGAGCGCTCTAAGTTAGAAAAAACTTCTACTACACTAAAGGAAGAAGAAAACAAAGCGCGTGAAGAAAGCAAAAAAATGGAGTCTATTAATCTCAAGATTAAACAGAAATTAGAGAGTTATCAGGAATTGTACGATAGCAATCAGAAGACGATTTACATTGGCCAAAAAATTGAAGATATTGCTGAGAAATATTTTAACAATAAAAATAAAAAAGACCTTATTGGCGAGTTTTTGAAAATAGTTGAAATTGAAAATTCCAAACGTAGAAAAGCAACTGCAAAAGAAACCAAGGTAATTGCCGAAAAGAAGAAGGAAGTGATTAATGAAGTGGCGGTACAGGTTGAAGAAATTCGTGCTGAGAAAAAAGCAAAAAAAGTAAAAGAAGTTATCGAAAAACCGAAACCTATTCTAAAATTAGGTGACCGTGTTCGTATGTTTGACGGAAAAGCTGTTGGAAGTATTGATAGTATTGAGAAAAACAAAGCTACCGTTAATTATGGCTTATTTACTTCTAAAGTGAGTCTTGATTTATTAGAACTAGTTGAAGCAGTGAAAAAATAAAATGAGAGAACTGCCTCAAAATATAAAAATTATTTTGTTTGACGGTCTTTGCAACTTGTGCAATAGCTCCGCACAATTTTTAATCAAAAGAGATTCAAAGGACATTTTTAGATTTGTGTCCTTACAATCAGAGCTGGGTAAAGAACTGCTTTCTAAACTCCCAATTGCTATTCAAAAAACGGATAGTATTATTCTGTATGAATCAGAAGCTGTATTTTACTATAAATCGCAAGCGGTTTTTCAGATTTTAAAAAGTCTCGGAGGACTTTTCAATTTGTTGTTAATTTTCAAACTGTTACCTCATTCTTTTCATGATTTCATCTACGACTATATTGCTAAAAATAGATACCATTGGTTTGGTAAAAAAGAGCAGTGTTTAGTTCCTACCTCTGAGATCCAATCCAAATTTTTAAATTAATTGGTATACATGACAAATGTCATGAATTATTATTTTGAGCTGTTCTATATTTGATCATCTTAAAAATCTTAATTATGAGAAATTTACCATTGTATTCTTGGGCGAACGGCTCCTTTATTATGATAGTTGTTTTTGGTTTGGTTATACTAGCTTTAGTTGGTGCTGTCCTAATAATGATGAATTCTGGTAAGAAGAAATAAGAAGATAAAAAAAGAGGATATCATTTAATATCCTCTTTTTATTTGTTAAAATTAATTCCTTAACTACGAATTAATTTTCTGTATTTCAATCGTTTTGGAGTTAAATCACCACCCAAACGTTTCTTTTTGTTTTCTTCATAATCCGAGAAACTTCCTTCAAAGAAATATACTTCAGAATCTCCTTCGAAAGCCAAGATGTGTGTACAAATTCTGTCTAAGAACCATCTGTCGTGCGAAATTACTACTGCGCAACCGGCAAAATTTTCCAAACCTTCTTCTAAGGCACGTAGCGTGTTCACATCCAAATCATTCGTTGGCTCATCTAATAACAATACATTTCCTTCTTCTTTCAAAGTCATGGCCAAGTGCAAACGGTTTCTTTCTCCACCAGAAAGCATCGATACCTTTTTGTTTTGATCACTTCCACCAAAGTTAAAACGAGACAAATACGCTCTAGAGTTTACTTGTTTCCCTCCCATCATGACTAATTCCTGTCCGTCGGCAAAGTTTTCCCAAATTGATTTCTCTGGATCAATATTAGAATGTGATTGATCAACGTAAGCAATTTTCACGGTCTCTCCAATAGAAAATTGACCGCCATCCGGTTGTTGTTCTCCCATTATCATCCTGAAAATAGTTGATTTACCGGCACCATTAGGTCCAATAATTCCAACAATTCCTGCTTGTGGTAAGGTAAAATTCAAATTATCGTATAATAATTTTTCACCAAATGCTTTCGCTACATTAGTAGCTTCAATCACATTAGTTCCTAAACGTGGTCCGTTTGGAATATAGATTTCTAGATTTTCATCCAGTTGTTTTTGGTCTTCATTTAGTAATTTATCGTAGTTCTGCAAACGCGCTTTCTGTTTGGTTTGACGACCTTTAGCTCCTTGGCGCACCCAGTCCAACTCACGTTCTAAGGTTTTTCTACGTTTAGACGCTACTTTTTCTTCTAATGCCATACGGTTTGATTTTTGGTCCAACCAAGAAGAATAATTTCCTTTCCATGGAATACCTTCTCCTCTATCCAATTCCAAAATCCAACCTGCTACGTTATCTAAGAAATAACGGTCGTGCGTTACGGCAATAACAGTTCCTGCATATTGTGCCAAATGTTGTTCTAACCAAAGTACACTTTCAGCATCCAAGTGGTTGGTTGGCTCATCCAAAAGCAAAACGTCCGGCTGTTGCAATAACAAACGACATAAAGCCACACGACGACGCTCTCCACCTGATAAATTTTTGATCGGAGTATCTCCTTCAGGAGTTCGCAATGCATCCATAGCGATTTCCAATTTAGTATCGATTTCCCAAGCACCTAAAGCATCAATTTTATCTTGTAATGCGGCTTGACGATCCATCAATTTATCCATTTTATCCTGATCTTCATAGTTTTCAGGAAGACCGAATAAATCATTGATTTGGTTGTATTCTTCTAAAACTGCCATCGTTTCGGCAACTCCTTCTTGAACAATTTCCAATACGGTTTTAGAATCGTCCAGTTGTGGTTCTTGCTCTAAGTAACCAACGGTGTAACCCGGAGCAAAGACAACGTCTCCTTGGTAATTTTTATCAACTCCAGCAATAATCTTCAATAGTGAAGATTTTCCGGAACCATTCAAACCAAGGATTCCAATTTTAGCTCCATAAAAGAAACTCAAATAGATATCTTTTAAAACTTGTTTGTTACTACTGGAATAGGTTTTACTCAATTTGGACATTGAGAATATTACTTTCTTATCGTCTGACATTTTTTGTATTTTTTATATAATTTAAACTCTACCTTTTAGCGCACTAAAAACCCAAGCATTGGCTAAAAATCCAACACCAACAGCGGCAAATCCCCATCCAGCAACATCATCATAGCGAAATGCACCTAATCCAATTAACAATAGGCCCATGGCAATCATTATCAAAGTGGCCCATCCCAGTATCGTATTTTTATTCATTCCCATAATTGAAGTAGTTGTGATTATTATTGTGCAAATATAAAATTTAACTCTAATTAAATATTTTATATAACATTTCTTTTAATAAATCAGATTGTGACATACTAGCACCCACACCCTTACTCTTAATATCCACATCACGAAGAGAAGTAATTATTTGACTTACTTTCTTCATCGGATAGTTTTTCAATGCCACATCATAATCCTTTAAGAAATAAGGATTAACTCCTAAGGCAGCGGCAACTTTAGAAGGATTTCTATCTTTTAACCCATGGTATTTAAGGATTTTTACAAAAAATCCAAACACAAGTCCAGTTGTAACTACTAAGGGATTGGCTTTTGGATTATCCGAGAAGTATTGTGCAATATGAAATGCTTTTGCTTGATTTCGAGAACCTAAAGCATTGAGTAATTCGAAATTATTAAAGTCCTTACTAAATCCGATATTTTCTTCGATATGCTGCGGATTAATAGTACTGCCAACAGGAAGTATAATTTGCAGTTTTTCTAATTCATTATTAATTTTGCTCAAATCCGTCCCTAAAAATTCCACCAACATGGCAGTTGCTTTTGGCTCGATCGAATATTTTTTTCCTGACAAAACGCGTTTTATCCAATCGCCAACTTGATTTTCATACAGTTTTTTACTTTCGTAAACGATCCCTTTTTGACCTAATAACTTAGTAACTTTTTTACGCTTATCTAATGTCTTGTATTTATAACAAAAAACGAGAACAGTAGATTCCATTGGATTATCCACATACGACTCAATTTTATCAATCGTTCTTGATAAATCTTGAGCTTCTTTCACAATGACCACTTGGCGTTCGGCCATCATGGGATAGCGTTTTGCTGTCGAAACAATATCGTCAATTGTCACATCGCGACCATACAAAACGGTTTGATTGAAGCCTTTTTCCTCTTCAGTCAACACATTATGTTCAATAAAATCGGATAGTTTATCGATATAATAGGGTTCTTCACCCATCAAAAAATAGATCGGTTTTATATTTCCCGCTTTAATATCATTAACAATTTTTATTACTTCGTCCACAAAAAGTTGTTTTGGTTAGGTCTTAATTCTAAAAGATAAAATTTAAAATAGTAATTTTGGCAGATGCAACAATTGAATTTCCCATCCTATTCTTTCCGTTTCAAAAATAGCGAAAATAAAGTGTCTATTTTTGATGCGATCCGGAAAAAATTTATAATTCTTACTCCCGAAGAATGGGTACGTCAACATGTTGTTCAGTATTTGATGACCGAAAAAAACTATCCACAATCATTACTCAATGTTGAAAAAGTATTGCAAGTCAATGGATTGCGAAAAAGATATGATATTGTGGTGTACAATTCTGACGGTACCATCCATATTTTAATCGAATGCAAAGCTCCCGAAGTAACTATTTCCCAAAATACTTTTGACCAAATCGCGCAATACAATATGACGTTACAATCCAATTATTTAATGGTAACTAATGGCATGAATCATTACTTTTGCCAAATGGATTTTGAAAATGAAAAATACCAATTTTTATCCGAATTACCTAACTACCAATCAAACTCAATCTAAATGAAAGTAGCTGTTGTCATACTCAATTGGAACGGAAAACAATTGCTTGAGCAGTTTTTACCATCGGTAGTTCAGTATTCTAAGGAAGCTACTGTTTATCTAGCAGACAATGCATCGACTGACGATTCTGTTGCATTTGTAAAAGAACAATTTCCTGAGGTTGCTATAGTGATAAACGCAACTAATACAGGATATGCAGGTGGCTATAATGAAGCTTTACAACATATAGAAGCGGATGTTTACGCTTTAGTCAATTCGGATATTGAAGTGACCGAAAATTGGCTACAGCCCATCATCAAAACCTTTCAAGAAGAACCTACAACTGCAATCATTCAGCCTAAAATCTTAGATTTCAAAAACAAAGACTATTTTGAATATGCTGGAGCAGCAGGAGGTTTTATTGATCAATATGGTTATCCTTTTTGTAGAGGACGCATCTTTGACACTCTTGAAAAAGACCTTGGTCAATACGATACTAATCAAGAAATTTTTTGGGCTTCAGGAGCGTGCTTCTTTATTAGAAGTAGTGTTTACAAAGAATTAAAGGGTTTTGACACCTCTTTCTTTGCACATCAAGAAGAAATCGATTTGTGCTGGCGCGCCATCAATAAAGGACATACAATTAAATTCCTTTTTGAATCCAAAGTTTATCATGTGGGAGGAGCCACCTTACAACAAGGAAACCCTAAGAAAACTGAATTGAATTTCAGAAATTCATTGTTGATGCTTACTAAAAATTTACCTGAAAAAGTACTTTTTAAAGTGCTCTTTATCCGAATGGTATTAGACGGAATTGCAGGTATGAAATTTTTATTGGAAGGACAACCGAAACATTTGTTTGCAGTCCTAAAAGCACATATATCATTTTACCAAATGTTGGCAAAAAACTATAATAAAAGAGGAACTTATCAAGAGTCAAAATACTATTATTCAAAAAATATCGTTTATAATTATTTTGTGAAGAAAATATATTTTTTTAGTGATTTAATTAGGCTCAAATAAATTATAAAAACTAAATTTGCTACAAATCAATTAATCCAATAATTAAATCATTTATGAAAAAAGTTGTAATTGCATTATCAGTATTGGCGCTTTTAAGTTCATGCGTTTCTAAAAAGAAATACGCTGAATTGGAGGCTAAAAACAAAGAAACTCAAGACTTATTAAATACGTGTACTGTTAAATTAAATTCTTGTTTGGAAGAAAAAGCGGCCTTATCAGCTACAGCTGTTGCCTTAAAAGATCAAAATCTTAATTTGATCGAAACTTCTAAAGAAATGGCAGTATTATCAACCAAAGGAGCTCAAAATATAGAAAAAGCTTTAGAATCAATCAAAGAAAAAGATTTGAAGATTAGTCGTATGCAAGATGCTCTAACCAAAAAAGACAGTGTAACTTTAGCAGTAGTAACAAGTTTGAAAAGTGCTGTTGGTTTATCTGATCCAGATATCGAAATTAATGTTGAAAAAGGAGTGGTTTTCATTTCTATTGCCGATAAACTATTATTCAAAAGCGGAAGCTATGATGTAACCGATAAGGCTAAAGGAGTTTTAGCTAAAGTTGCTAAAGTAATTAATGACAAACCAGACTTTGAATGCATGGTAGAAGGACATACAGATAATGTTCCTTTCACTGGAAGCGGAATTTTAATTGACAACTGGGATTTAAGTGTGAAACGTTCTACATCTATTGTTCGTGTTTTAACTGGTCAATTAGGAGTTAAACCTTCACAATTAATTGCTGCTGGTAGAAGTTCTTATGTACCTTTAGTAGATAACAATTCAGCTGAGAACAGAGCACGCAACAGAAGAACTCGAATAGTTGTATTACCTAAAATTGATCAATTCTACGAAATGGTAGAAAAAGAAATGAAAAAACAACAAAAATAAATTTGTTACCATTATATAAAAAAAAACGTCTTGAATAATCAAGACGTTTTTTTTATGTATGAATTTCAAATACAATAATTTAGGTAAATTGAATTAAAGTATATCTAAATCTCCTTTACCTTCTCTAACTACTATTGGTTCATGACCGGATAAGTCAATTATAGTAGAAGCGGTATTGTCTCCGTAACCACCATCAATAACCATATCTACTAAGTTTTGCCATTTTTCAAAAATTAATTCGGGATCTGTGGTGTATTCAATTACATCATCTTCATCGTGAATGGAAGTTGAAACAATTGGATTTCCTAATTGTCGAACAATTTCTAATGCAATCGAATTGTCAGGAACTCGGATACCAACCGTGGTTTTCTTTTTAAACTCTTTTGGTAAATTGGTACTTCCTGGTAATATAAAGGTGTATGGTCCAGGTAATGCTCGTTTTAAAATTTTAAAAGTTGCGGTATCGATTTGCTTTACATAATCAGATAAATTACTCAAATCGTGACAGATAAAGGAAAAATTCGCTTTTTCTAACTTGACCCCTTTGATTCGGGCAATACGTTCCAAAGCTTTCGTATTGGTAATATCACATCCTAAACCATAAACGGTATCGGTTGGATATATTACTAGACCTCCCTCTTTCAATACCTTCACCACTTTGGCAACAGCCGATTCACTCGGTTTGTCAGGGTATATTTTTATAAATTCAGCCATATACTGTAATGAGTTTATCCAATTATTTCCAACTTTGCAAAGCGCAATAAGAGTTTCTTAATACCACCCACCTCAAAACGAATTTCCGCTTTTCTGTCGGCACCTACACCTTCCATATTAATGACTTCACCTTTTCCAAAGCGCTCGTGCATGACTATATTTCCTGCTATTAATTTATTGTCAAATAAATTGACATTGCCAGAATTAGGCGTATTTCCTGAAACTGGTTTTAATTTACGAATTGGACTATCGGGTTTGGGGTGATTGTCCGTAATGTATTTGGGCGGTGTTCCTGAAACCGGTTTGGCTAATCTTAATTTGGATTTATCCACATCCCCAAAAATATCACTGTCAATCATCGGTTTGTAGCGGTAATTGGATTCGGCAGGCGTTAAATATTCCAAATATTGGCTATCAATTTCTTCTACAAAACGGGAAGGTTCACTATCCGTTAATTTTCCCCAGCGGTAACGAGATTGTGCATAAGTCAAATACGCCTGATGTTCAGCTCGAGTGAGCGCCACATAAAACAAACGGCGTTCTTCTTCCAATTCAGAACGCGTGCTCATACTCATCGCACTTGGAAATAAATCTTCTTCCATTCCCACTACAAAAACGTGTGGAAATTCCAATCCTTTTGCCAAGTGAATGGTCATTAGCGCCACACGATCTTCATCGCTGGTATCTTTATCTAAATCGGTTGCCAAAGCCACATCTTCCATGAATTCAGATAAGGCACCTCGCGCACCATCAATTTCTTTTTGACCTTCGGTAAAATCCTTGATGCCATTAAGTAATTCCTCAATGTTTTGAATTTTGGCCATTCCTTCAGGTGTAGCATCTTTTTTCAGTTCTTGAACCAAACCTGTTTTTTTGGCCACATGATCGGTAATGTAAAAAGCATCTTGGTTTTCATTAATAATTTGAAAACTCTTGATCATAGTAACAAAGTCGGTCAATTTTTGCTTGGTTCCCGAATTCAGTTTCAAGTCGATTTTGTCAATGTTTTGCATCACTTCAAAAATCGAACGCTTATAATGATTGGCTGCAATAGTCAACTTTTCAACAGTCGTATCCCCTATTCCTCTTGCTGGGTAATTAATCACCCGAATCAAAGCTTCTTCATCTTTTGGATTAATGATTAAACGCAAATAGCATAAAACATCTTTGATTTCTTTTCTTTGGTAAAAAGAAAGACCCCCATAAATTCGGTACGGAATATCACGTTTACGCAAAGCATCTTCCATAGCACGTGATTGTGCATTGGTCCGGTACAAAATTGCAAATTGACCATTTAGCATTTGGTTTTGCATCTTTTGTTCGAAAATCGTACTGGCAACAAAACGACCTTCTTCCGCATCAGTCAAACTTCGGTGTACTTTTATTTTGGGGCCAAAATCATTGGCCGTCCAAACAATCTTATCCAGTTTGGTTTTATTCTTATCGATAATAGTATTCGCCGCCTCAACGATATTTCGGGTCGAACGGTAATTTTGTTCCAAACGAAAGGTTTTTACTCCTTCGTAATCCTTTTGGAAATTTAAAATATTATTGATGTTAGCACCACGAAAGGCATAAATACTCTGCGCATCATCGCCCACCACACAAATGTTTTGAAATTTATCCGACAAAGCACGAACAATCAAATACTGCGAATGATTGGTGTCTTGGTACTCATCGACTAAAATATAACGAAACCGATTCTGGTATTTGGCTAATATTTCAGGGAAACGCGTTAATAACTCATTCGTTTTCAATAATAAATCATCAAAATCCATCGCGCCTGCTTTGAAACAACGCTCCACATAATTTTGATAAATTTCGCCCAAACGCGGTTTCTTAGACATCGCATCCGCTTCTTGCAATTCGGGATTATTGAAATAGGCTTTTACTGTAATCAGGCTGTTTTTATAGGAAGAAATTCGACCCAAAACTTGTTTCGGTTTGTAGATATCTCGATCCAATTGCATTTCCTTGATGATCGAAGAAATCAAACGCACTGAATCTTGCGAATCATAAATGGTAAAATTAGAAGGATATCCCAAATGCTCCGCTTCTGAACGTAAAATACGTGCAAAAACCGAGTGAAAGGTTCCCATCCAAAGATTCTTAGCCTCACTAGCACCTACAATAGACGCGATACGATTTTTCATTTCGCGTGCAGCTTTGTTCGTAAAGGTCAATGATAGAATATTAAATGCATCCACGCCTTGACTCATCAAATAGGCAATACGAATAGTCAACACGCGCGTTTTACCAGAACCGGCACCGGCAATGATGATCATTGGGCCGTCTTTTTGAAGGACTGGTTCGCGTTGTGCTTCGTTCAATTGATCTATATAGTGCTGCATTTGGAAATTAAATTATGGATAGCAAAAATAAGGATTAGCAATGTATTAAAGTAACAATTAGGAAATTAAAATGGATATAAAAGTCTAATTAACTTTTGTTCTATTTACTTATAAACCACATCGTATCCAAAACGTATTAGAGTTCCAATAACGACTACTAAAAAAAAGATTCGAATAAATTGATTTCCTTTATTAATCGCAAGTTTAGCGCCTAAAAATCCGCCTAGAGCGTTGCTAAACGCCATTGGGATGGCAATCGCCCATATGATTTTACCTTTGATAAAAAACAAACAAATCGAACCAAAATTAGTTGCCAAGTTCACCATTTTAGCATTGGCGGAAGCATGTAAAAAATCAAACCCCATGATAGCAATAAACGCCACAACCAAAAAACTTCCGGTTCCAGGTCCAATAAAACCGTCATATAAACCCACAATAAAACTAATACTTATAGCATTGAATAATTGTCTTTGTTGTGAAATATTCTTTTCAATTTGTTGACCAAAATTTTTCTTGGCATAGGTATAAATTACTAAAAAGGAAAGCACCACTAACAAAATAGGTTTCATGAAATCGTTGCTCACGTAGGTCAATAAAGTCGAACCTAGAAACGCCGATGGAAAGGCTAATAACATCATCACCGAAAGTAATTTCCAGTTCATTTCTACTTTTTTAAGGTATTGGTAGGCGGCAAACGAAGTCCCGCTAAAAGCTGGAATTTTCAAACTTCCTACTACAGTCGAAACGGGTAAATTGGGTAATAAGATCAATGCCATTGGGGTTTGGATTAAACCACCGCCACCAACAACCGCATCAATAAATCCTGCAAAAAAGGCAGCCAAACAAAGTAAAATGATAATGTAATTTTCCATAAAGGTTCCGTTGCAATGTATGCACTATTTAAAATCCTTGTGAGTCAAACTATTTCGTTTCCTACTCAAAAAGCGTATTTTTGTGTTTCAAAAATAGAAAAAAACAAATGGAAACAGCCAAAATACTTGAAATCCTAGGATATACATTACCTTCTTTAGTAACTGGAGGTGTTGCTTATTTTTTATTTGAAAGCTACTTTAAAGACCAACAAAATACGCGTCGTTGGTTGTTGCAAAAAGAAACAAATAAAGATCTTTTGCCTCTGCGTTTGCAAGCCTATGAGCGATTGACATTATTAATGGAACGCATTCATCCAGCTCAAATACTAGTGCGAAATACTCCTGTTTCCAATGATAAAAAAGAATATGAAAGTTTTATTATTGACCAAATCCAACACGAATTTGAACATAATTTAAGCCAACAAATTTATGTATCTGGCGAATGTTGGTCTATCATTCAAACCGCTAAAAATGCCACTGTACAACTCATTTGCATTGCTGCTCAAAACGAAAAAGTACAAACTGCAGCCGACTTGAGAGAATTTGTAGTAAGTAGTTTGGTAGATAAGGCCTCTCCTACCTCGGCCGCCTTGGATTTGATTAAGCAAGAAGTGGGTCAGTTGTGGTAAATCTTATTCTAGGTCCTCATACATAGCTAACAACTGCGTCACCGTGTTCCAATTTCGAATCGTTGCCGTCACATTCAGTTTTTTCTCAATGTATTTTTGGTCCAATCTCGTTTTTCCTGCACCTACTGCATATTTAATATAAATTCTATTCCCATCGATATGCGCTTGATCGGGTTTAACCTGACTCATTTTTAAATCATTAATCGAGTCGCTTCGCAATCCAATCGATGCAAAGGCCACATACAATTTTTTGGTATCCAAATCTTTTTCCTTCAAATACGGATTATTTGCCAAACAAGCTTCTAAATCGGTTTTGGCAATCACCACCACAGGTACTTCGTGACCGAAAACTTTAAAGATTTCTTGTTTGATCAGGAAACCTACTTTAGCAGGATTGTCTTCTTCAGTAGTCACAAATACATTCCCAGATTGAATGTAGGTCGTTACATTCAGAAAACCAATGTTTTCCAAAGTCGTTTTTAAGGCCTCCATTTTTATCATATTGTGACCAGAAACATTGATGCCACGAAGTAAAGCGAGATGGGTTGTCATTGTATTTTACGATTTAGGATATACGATTTACGAAGTGCGATTTATTATATTAAGACTTTAATCACTACTTTCTTTACTTCAGCAGCGGATTCAGTATGAACACAGGGTTGGTGCAAGTCATCTGGAAAGAAAATAGTAAACATTCCTTTTGAAACGCGCACTAATGAAGTTGTGCCTTCATAAAAGGTATAATCTTTTTCTTCGTTTACTTCTATAATCTTTTGATTGTTTTGGGTAGTTATTCCCATGATTTCTTCGCCACGAATCACATATTGAATGTCAATGTATTTTTTGTGGCTTTCAAGTTTACAATCCTCCAAAGGTTTGGTTTGGTATTCTTGTACCAAAGCAAAAATAGTATCGCCTTCAATATCGTGTTTTCCAGAAGGAAGGGAATCTAAATCGGTAGTACGTAAAAAGTCAAAACCTTTGGCTATTCTTTCATTTATTGAGGTGTATAGTTGGTAATTTTCTAAGGTATCGAGAATCATTGTATGAATTAATTTTTTCCAAATATATCATTTTCAAACGCTATTTTCTAGTTTCCCAACAAAAAACTATCTTCGCAGTATGCAGCAAAATCTTCTACTAACTCCTATCGAATACCTTAAAGGCGTCGGTCCACATCGGGGCGAACTCTTGCGCAAAGAATTGGGGATTTTTAAGTATGGAGATTTAGTGAATTTCTTCCCTAATCGCTACATCGACAGAACCCGTTATTATAAAATTAACGAGTTGCAAAATACTGTTTCTGAGGTCCAAATCATTGGTAAAATCATCCATATTAAAACGGTAGAATTTGGCAAAAACAAAAAACGTTTAGTCGCTACTTTTGTAGATGATACAGGCCAAATGGAATTGGTTTGGTTCCAAGGACACAAATGGATTCGAGAAAGTTTGAAGCTGAATGAAGTTATTGTGATTTTTGGAAAATGTACTTCATTTAATGGTACATTCAATATGGCACATCCCGAAATGGAATTGCTTAGCGAGCATCAAAAAAGCTTGCGCTCTGCCATGCAAGCCATTTATCCTTCTACTGAAACTTTAGCGAATCGAGGGATATCAAACCGTATTATCATTAAAATGATGCAGCAGTTGTTTTTGGAAACTCAAAACTTGTTCTCAGAAACTTTGCCTGATTATTTGCTAGACCAATTGAAGCTGATTCCTAAAAAAGTTGCCCTTTTCAATATTCATTTTCCTCAAAGCAGCGAAGCGTTGGCGAAAGCCCAATTCCGATTAAAATTTGAAGAATTGTTCTTTATTCAGCTGCAATTGATTACCAAAAACCTGATTCAGAAGCACAAAATCAAAGGACATCCGTTTACCAATGTTGGCGAAAATTTCAATGACTTTTATCAAAACCATTTGCCATTTGAGTTGACCAATGCACAGAAAAGAGTAATCAAAGAAATCCGCACCGATATGGGAAGTAACGCCCAAATGAATCGGTTGTTGCAAGGTGATGTAGGTTCTGGAAAAACTATTGTCGCGTTTATGAGTATGCTTTTGGCCATAGATAATGGCTTTCAAGCTTGTTTGATGGCACCTACTGAAATCTTAGCCAATCAACATTTTTTAGGTTTATCCGAATTGGCTAAGACCGCCAATATCAATATTCAGTTATTGACTGGTTCGACCAAAACCGCAGAACGAAAAATTATTCATGAAGCACTGGAAAACGGTAGTTTAAATATTCTTATCGGAACTCATGCTTTATTAGAAGACAAAGTGCAATTTAAGAATTTAGGATTAGCCGTAATTGATGAACAACATCGTTTTGGCGTAGAGCAACGTTCTAAATTGTGGAAGAAAAATACGATACCACCACACGTTTTAGTAATGACGGCTACTCCTATTCCGAGAACCTTAGCCATGAGTTTGTATGGCGATTTGGATATATCGGTCATAGACGAATTGCCTCCGGGACGAAAACCGATTCAAACCGTACATCGATTTGATAGCAACCGATTGAAAGTTTGGAAGTTTTTAAAAGACGAAATTGCTTTAGGACGACAAATTTATATTGTTTACCCATTGATTCAGGAATCAGAGAAAATGGATTTCAAAGATTTAATGGACGGCTATGAAAGTATTTCTCGTGATTTTCCATTGCCACAGTATTCTATTTCTATTTTGCATGGAAAAATGAAACCTGCCGATAAAGACGCTGAAATGAAACGCTTTGTTGAAGGGAAAACCAACATTATGGTAGCAACTACCGTGATTGAAGTGGGTGTCAATGTTCCTAATGCCAGCGTGATGATTATTGAAAGTGCCGAGCGTTTTGGATTGGCACAATTGCACCAATTGCGCGGTCGTGTAGGACGTGGTGCTGAACAAAGTTATTGCATCTTGATGACGAGTCATAAATTAAGTTCGGATAGCAAAACCCGAATGGAAACCATGGTGAGTACTAATGACGGTTTTGAAATTGCCGAAGTTGATTTAAAACTACGCGGTCCAGGTGATTTAATGGGAACCCAACAAAGTGGGGTGTTAAATCTTCAAATAGCTGATATTGTAAAAGACCGAGACATCCTGATGCTAGCTAGAAATTATGCTTTACAATTACTCCGAGAAGATGCTAGCATGCAAAAACCCGAACACGCTACTTTGAGATCCGTGTTTATAGAAATGACCAAAAAGAAAAATATTTGGAATTATATTAGTTGATAAGTCAACTTATAAATAAATACTCCAATTTAGTTTGAAATCAAATACATTGTTCTAAATTTGAAGATTGCGTTATTAAGACACTTTAATTATAATTATGAAAATAAAAAAACTCGTTTACGCCTTATTAGTAATAGGATTAGTTGGTTTGATTGGTTACCGTATTTCCAAAAATAGCGGTGCAAATGGTCCAAAGGATAAAGGAAAAGACGAACAGCCCATAACGGTTAGCGGAACTGTTGTCAAATTACAAACTTTCGATAATAATCTAGCACTTTCCGGTTCGATTGAAGCCAATGAACAAGTAGAGATTCGTTCTGAAGTATCTGGAATTGTGAAAACTATTTATTTCCAAGAAGGAAGCAATATTGCCAAAGGACAAGTATTGTTGAAAGTGGATGATATTGAATTGAAAGCGCAATTGGCGCAAGCCAAAACCAAAGAAAGTTTAGCTTCTGAAAATGAAAGAAGAGCCAAATTATTATTACAAAAAGAAGCCATTAGTCAAGAAGAATACGATGTAGCAAGAGCTGACCATCAATCTGCCAAAGCGCAAAGTCAATTAATTTTGGCACAAATTGAAAAAACTACTGTTCGTGCGCCTTTTTCTGGTAAGATTGGTTTGCGTTCCATTTCACCAGGAACCTATGTTACTCCTGCCCTTTTGGTGGCAAAATTAGTAAATAGTGGGCAGCTTAAAATTACCTTTTCAATTCCTGAAAAATATGCTTCGCAGGTGAATAAGAACGGAATAATCACGTTTAAAGTAACTGGTTCTGATCAAACCTATACGGCTAAAATATATGCAATTGAACCAGAGGTCGAAATTGCTACACGAACATTAAAAGTTCGTGCTTTAGCAGATAATAAAAACGGAAAATTATTACCGGGTACTTTTGCCGATGTGCAATTGCCTTTGGATATTATTAAAGATGCGGTTGTAATTCCAACAGAGGCGATTATTCCTGTTCAAGACGGAAAAAAAGTATTTATTGCTAATAAAGGAATGGCCAAAGAAGTTATGGTGGAAACTGCAACTAGAACAGATGCATCTATCCTAGTGCTTTCAGGTTTAAAAGTGGGTGATACGGTATTAACTTCGGGAGTGATGTCTTTAAAAGATGAAGCTCCTATAGTTGTAAAAATTAAATAAATGAGTTTATCAACATTAAGTATAAAAAGACCTGTATTTACAATTGTTGTCAATCTAACTATTGTATTATTTGGTTTGATAGGATACAGCTTTTTAGGAGTTCGTGAATTTCCTTCCATTGATCCGGCTCAGGTTTCTATTCGTACCAATTATACAGGTGCCAATTCGGATATTATTGAATCACAAATTACCGAGCCATTAGAAAAAGCGATCAATTCCATTGACGGAATTCGTAATGTGACTTCTTCCAGTATTCAAGGGAGCAGTAATATTACGGTCGAATTTAATCTAGACAAAGATTTAGAAGAAGCTGCTAATGATGTTCGTGATAAAGTATCACAAGCTACTCGTAGTTTACCACAAGATATTGATGCGCCACCGGTAGTTTCTAAAGCGGATGCGAATAGTGACGCCATCATTTCGATGACCATTCAAAGTGATTCTCGCAATGCTTTAGAATTGAGTGATTTTGCCGAAAATGTCATTGGACAGCGTTTAGAAACCATTCCAGGTGTGAGTGGAATTCAAATATGGGGACAAAAACGATACGCTATGCGTTTGTGGATTGACCCGGTGAAATTGGCTTCTTACGGCTGTACCGTTTCTGAAGTTCGAGCAGCATTAAACAAACAAAATGTAGAATTACCTTCCGGAAAGATCACAGGTGCCAATACCGAATTAATGGTAAAAACCATTGGTAATCTATCCAAAGCCGAAGAATTTAATAATATCATTATTCGTTCTGAAGGCGATAAAATTGTTCGTTTCAGTGATATTGGAAAAGCAGAAATTGGTCCTGAAAATGTGGAGACCAATATGATGCAATCTGGAGTTCCTTTGGTAGGTGTTGCTATTGTTCCTCGTCCTGGAGCCAATTATTTAGACATTGCCAAAGCATTTTACAAAGAGTTTGAGCGCTTTAAAAAAGACTTACCTAAAGACATTCGCTTGAATATCGTTATTGATAATACTGTTTTTGTTAAGCAATCAGTTATTGAGGTAGCTGAAACTTTAGGAATTTCAATCTTATTAGTGGTTTTAATCATCTATTTGTTCTTTAGAGATTGGGCTATTGCTTTCCGTCCGTTGATTGATATTCCTGTATCGTTAATTGCGACTTTCTTTATTATGTGGTTGTTTGGATTCTCCATTAACGTATTGACTTTGTTAGCTATCGTATTAGCAACTGGATTAGTAGTAGATGACGGAATTGTAGTAACTGAAAATATTTTCAAAAAAGTGGAAGAAGGCATGTCGCCTATCGAAGCAGCCATAAAAGGTTCCAACGAAATCTTTTTTGCGGTTATTTCGATCTCTATCACTTTAGCAGCAGTATTCTTACCAGTAATTTTCTTAGAAGGATTTGTTGGCCGACTATTTCGAGAGTTTGGTGTCGTTATTGGTGCAGCAGTTTTGGTTTCGGCCTTTGTATCGTTGACGCTTACACCAATGTTGAATGCTTATTTAATGAAAGGCGGCAAACAAGAAAAATCGAAATTCTATAATTTAACTGAACCTTATTTTCAAAAGTTAAACACCGGATATGCAGAAGCGTTAACCAATTTCATGAAAAAGAAATGGATTAGTTTTCCAATTTTAATTGCATGTTTTGGTTTAATTTATTTGTTTTTCAATTTATTGAAAAAAGAAACCGCTCCTTATGACGATCGTAGCGGTATGGTTTTGCGAGTTGCCACTGCAGAAGGAGCCTCGTATGAATATACGGATCGCTTCATGCAAGAAATATCGAAATTGGTAGACGATTCTATACCAGAAAAGAAAGTAGCTTTGGTTATTACTTCTCCAGGATTTAATGCTTCATCTGTCAATAGTGGTTTCGTTAGAATTTCATTATTACAACCTGACGAGAGAAAAGCATCTCAAAAAGAAGTAGCAGAAAAATTAACCAAATGGACAAGTGGCTATTCGGAAGCCAAAACGTCCGTTATTGAGCAACCCACAATTGCGGTGAATCGAAGAGGTGGATTACCAATACAATATATTATTCAAGCTTCTAATTTTGAGAAATTAAGAGAGAAAATACCATTGTTTATGGAAGAAGCCGCTAAAAACGAAACCTTCTCTACAACCGATGTGAATTTGAAATTCAACAAGCCTGAAATCAATGTGACCATTGACAGAGAAAAAGCAGAAAGTTTAGGAATATCCGTTTTAGATGTAGCACAAACATTGCAGCTTTCTTTGAGTGGCCAACGTTTTGGATATTTTATTCGCAATGGAAAACAGTACCAAGTCATAGGTCAATTTGAAAAAAGTGATCGTGCTAAACCTTTGGATTTAACCTCCATGTTTGTCAAAAATAGTAGAGGCGAATTAATTCAAATGGATAATGTTGTTACCATTGAAGAACAGAGTAACCCTACCCAATTGTATCATAATAACCGATATATGTCGGCTACCGTTTCTGCAGGTTTGGCACCAGGAAAAAGTATCAGCGACGGAATTGAAGCCATGGACGAAATTAAAGCCAAGGTCTTAGATGACTCATTCACTACAGATTTGGGTGGAGAATCTAGAGATTTTGTAGAAAGTAGTTCGAATACCTCTTTTGCTTTTGGATTGGCTTTAGTCTTGATATTCTTGATTCTTGCTGCGCAATTTGAAAGTTTTATTGACCCAATTATTATCATTTTAACAGTACCAATGGCGGTTGCCGGAGCTTTATTTTCATTATGGTTATTCAATCAAACTTGGAATATCTTTAGCCAAATTGGAACGGTTATGTTGATTGGTTTGGTAACCAAAAACGGAATTTTAATTGTCGAATTTGCTAATCAATTACGCGAACAAGGAAAACCAAAATTAGAGGCTATTTTAGAGGCCTCAGAAGCTCGTCTTCGTCCCATCTTGATGACTAGTTTAGCCATTGCTTTAGGAGCTTTGCCAATTGCATTATCTCTTGGAGCAGCATCTAACAGTAGAATTGGTATGGGTGTAGTTATTGTAGGAGGAACCGTTTTCTCCTTAGTTTTGACTTTATTCGTTATTCCAGCACTTTATTTAATGTGGTCTAAAGCGAGAAAACATTATCCTGAATTTGATCATATTAATGAATATGAACAAGAAAGTAAATAAGTATGACACAATTGAAATTCATAATAATCAGTATTTTATTTTTAGGTTTTAACCATGTTAAAGCACAAGAAATAATTACGTTTGAATTGGCAGTAAAACTAGCATTAGAAAACAATTACGAAATTAAAATTGCTTCTAATAATTCGCTTATTGCCACTACTAATGTGGCCATTGGCAATGCGGGTATGCTGCCAACAGTAGCAGCCACGATTACTGCAAATAATAGAGTTCAAAATAGTTCACAAACCTTGCAATCAGGTGTTGTTAATGCATTGGATAATGCCAAAAATAACAGCTTGAATTACGGTGTTAACTTGGATTGGACCGTTTTTGACGGATTTAGAATGTTCGCCAGATTAGATCAACTAAAAGAATTACAAAAACTAGGAGAAACGCAATTAAAGCAGACTTTGTTAACTAAAATTAGTGCTATTACCACTACCTATTTTGATTTGGTTCAACAACAGCAACAATTGAAAGCATTAGATTCTACAATCGTTATTTCTAATCAACGCTTGGCTTTGGCACAAAACCGATTTGTAATTGGTAAAGCTTCCAAATTAGAAGTATTGAATGCACAAGTTGACCTGAATACCGACCAAGTAGCATTATTAAGACAAAAAGAATTGTATGCCAATACTAAAATTTTAATGAATCAAATTATAGCAAGGGATACAAAAACCGATTTCAAAGTAATGGATGCTATTCAGGTCGATGCTTCATTACAATTAACTGAATTGAGAGTTTTAGCCGAGAAACAAAACCCACAATTGGTTGCACAAATCATCGCAAACAAAGTGGCAGAATTGCAATTAAAACAAGTTAAAGCGAATCGATATCCTATCGTTCGATTAAGTACAGGTTATAATTTATCAGAAACACAAGCGAGTTTAGGTTTTGCTACAGCAACAACTGCTAAAGGATTTAATTATGGTTTTAGTGCAGCCTTACCCCTTTTCGATGGCTTTGCTCAAAATAGAAATGAGAAAATTGCACAACTTCAAATTGATAATTCAAGGTTGACAATGGACCAACAAAAGTTAGCTTTAGAATCTCAATTGGCGACTTCGTATCAAACCTATTTAACTAACTTAGATCTCATTCGATTAGAAGAGAAAAACGAAGCTATTGCTAAACAAAATCTAGCCATTACTTTAGATAAATTTAAAATTGGAACGATCACTACTTTAGAATTTAGAACGGCTCAATTGAATTATGTGAACGCAAAAGTACGTAATAGCAATGCGCAATTTCAAGCCAAATTATCTGAAATAGCGTTGAAAGAATTAGCTGGTAGTATCAACTTAAATTAAAATACTAATGACCTCCTACAACCCTAAAGATTGGATCAGTTTTATATTTCATTTTAGTAAGGCAGATACCTTTAGAAAATTAATTCCAATCATGATTATTATTGGAATTTATTCAGGAATCATTGCCTATCTTGAAATTGAATATTGGCACTTACCCGAAGATAGTCATGTCAAGAATATTTCAATAATGCACGGGATGTTAGGGTTTGTAATTTCATTATTATTAGCCTATAGAACCAACACGGCATACGATCGTTGGTGGGAAGGAAGAAAGCTCTGGGGAAGTTTAGTGAATAACTCCCGAAATCTAGCTATCAAACTGAATGCAATGTTAGTTGATGATGTTGATCGTGATTTTTTCAAAAAAATGATTCCACATTATGCCAATATTCTAAGAAAACACTTGAATGATAGCGAAACAGGAAAGCAATTATTTGACGATTTGGATTTAGAAATCGATCATCACAAACACCGTCCTAATCAAGTAGCCAATAAATTATTTTTGAAAATTAATAATTTGTACCTATCAAAAAAATTAACTGGAGATCAACTCATTGTACTTAATTCCGAATTACAGTCCTTTACAGATATTTGTGGAGCTTGTGAGCGAATTAAAAACACTCCAATCCCCTACTCTTATAGCGCATTCATCAAAAAATTTATTTTTATTTATGTGTTAACATTGCCTTTTGGTTATGTATTTAGTTTAGGATATTATGTTGTCCCAGTTGTTGTTTTTATCTTTTATGTACTGGCTAGTTTAGAACTAATTGCTGAAGAAATTGAAGATCCGTTTGGAGAAGATGCTAATGATTTGCCTACCAAAAAAATAGCTGAGAACATTAAAAAACATATTGAAGAAATATTATAAATCGTAAACAAAATACTATGAAAACATTTGCTAAACTTATTTTAGTGTTCACAATTGCTTTTTTTGTTTCTTGTCAAAAAGGAACTACTGATACTCCCTCAGTTTATTTTGAAAAGACAGCAGATAGTATACAGAATGGTGGGATAAAAGTAATTCCAATCACTACTTCAAAAGGTACTTTTAAGGTTTGGACCAAACGTATTGGTAACAATCCAAAAATTAAATTATTACTACTTAACGGCGGACCTGGTGCTACGCACGAGTATTTTGAATGTTTTGAAAACTTCTTACCTGCTGAAGGAATTGAAATTATATATTACGATCAATTAGGTTGCGGAAATTCTGATAATCCGAATGATGTGGCGCTTTGGGATCTAGCTCGCTATGTAGAAGAAGTAGAACAAGTTCGAAAAGCCTTGAATTTAGACGCATCTAATTTTTATATGTTAGGACATTCTTGGGGAGGAATTTTGGCTATGGAATATGCTTTAAAGTACCAAAAAAACATGAAAGGATTGATTATTTCCAATATGATGTCCAGCTGTCCTGAATATGGGAAATATGCTGAGGAAGTATTAGCCAAGCAAATGGATCCAAAAGTATTGGCTGAAATCAAACAAATTGAAGCAGCTAAAGATTTTACTAATCCACGATATATGGAATTATTGATTCCGAATTTTTACGAAAAAAACATTCTACGTTTTCCAGCAAAAGATTGGCCGGAACCAGTCAATCGTTCATTTGCAAAAATGAATCAGTCGTTATATGTTAGTATGCAAGGTCCGAGCGAATTTGGAATTTCTGGAAAATTGGAAAAATGGGACAGAAAAGCCGATTTGAAGAATATCACCATTCCTACTTTAGTTATTGGAGCCAAATATGACACCATGGATCCTAAACATATGGAAGAAATGGCTAAACTAGTTCAAAATGGTACGTATTTATTTTGTCCAAAAGGAAGTCATATGGATTTTTATGATGATCAAAAAGTCTATTTTGAAGGATTGATTCCATTCCTAAAAAAGTAAATTTAAACGGTTTTAGACCAATAAAAATCAAATAAATTGTTTCCTACTCCAATCAGCAATCCTTATATTTGCAGACCTGAAAATAATTCACAATGAAAATATCATACAACTGGATCAAACAGTTCATTAAAATAGATTGGCAATCAGAAGAAACTGCTGCTTTACTAACCGATTTAGGTTTAGAAGTAGAAATGGTGGAGAAATACCAATCCGTAAAAGGCGGCTTAGAAGGAATAGTAGTAGGTCACGTTTTGACTTGTGTACCTCATCCAGACGCTGATAGACTAAAAATAACTACAGTAGATTTAGGCGATGGTGTTCCAGTGCAAATTGTTTGTGGCGCTAGTAATGTCGCCGCTGGGCAAAAAGTACCGGTAGCGACTATTGGAACAGTATTATATGATAAAGAGGGCGAATCATTTACCATTAAAAAAGGTAAAATTCGCGGACAAGAAAGTCACGGAATGATTTGTGCCGAGGACGAAATTGGTTTAGGAACTAGCCATGAAGGAATTATGGTTTTAGACGCCTCTCTACAACCTGGAACTTCAGCAGCTACCGTTTTTAAAATCGAAAATGACGAAGTTTTCGAAATTGGATTGACTCCGAATCGTGCAGATGCGATGAGTCATTTTGGTACCGCTCGTGATTTAAGAGCTGGTATGCTTCAAAGTGGTGTGAATGTAGAATTAATCACTCCCTCGGTAAGTAATTTCAGAGTAGATAAACGTACCTTGAAAATTGATATCGATGTAAAAGAGAGCAAATTAGTTCCAAGATACTGCGGTGTTACTATTTCAGGAATCACTGTAAAACCTTCTCCAACTTGGTTGCAAAATCGTTTGAAAGCCATTGGACTTAATCCAAAGAATAATATTGTCGATGTTACTAATTATGTGTTACACGAATTAGGACAACCTCTTCACGCCTTCGATGCTGCCAAAATTTCGGGTAAGGTGATTGTAAAAACAATGCCTTCTGGGACTAAATTCACCACACTTGATGATGTAGAACGAAGTTTACACGAAGAAGACATTATGATTTGTGATGAAAACGGACCGCTATGTATTGCTGGTGTATTTGGAGGAAAAGAATCAGGAGTTTCTGAAAGCACAACGGCTATTTTCCTAGAAAGTGCTTATTTTAATCCAGTTAGTGTTCGTAAAACTGCTAAAAGACATCAATTAAATACAGATGCTTCCTTCCGTTTTGAAAGAGGAATTGACCCTTCGATTACCGAATATGCATTAAAACGTGCGGCCTTATTAATTCAAGAAGTGGCGGGTGGCGAAATTACATCTGACATTATTGACGTCTACCCTAAAAAAGTGGAAGACTTTAGTGTATTCTTGAACTTTAATAAAGTAACTAAAATTATTGGTCAAGAAATTCCTAAAGATATCATTAAGAAAATATTAGTTTCACTAGACATTAAAGTAAATAGTGTAACCGATTCTGGATTGGGATTGACTATTCCAGCGTACCGTGTAGATGTACAACGTGAAATTGATGTGATTGAAGAAATCCTTCGTGTATATGGTTACAATAACATAAAATTCTCGAATAAAGTAAATGCTACTATAGCTAATTCACCAAGAACAGAGGATTACAAGATTCAGAATGTTGTAGCTAATCAATTGAATTCGCAAGGCTTTCACGAAATAATGGCCAATTCATTGACAACAGCTAATTATATTCAGCTTTCAGATCTATTGAAAGAAGAACATAATGTGACGATGTTAAATCCATTGAGTAGTGATTTAGCGACCATGCGTCAATCGCTATTGTTCTCAGGATTAGAAGCTATTTCATACAATATCAATAGAAAAAATACCGATTTAAAATTATTTGAATTCGGAAAAACCTACCACAACTACCCTTCTGGATACGAAGAGACTAAACATTTAACCCTTTTCCTTACAGGAAATAGAAATCAAGAAACTTGGACAATTGGACAAAAACCTACTGATTTCTTTTTATTCAAAGGATATGTAAATGCTGTTTTAGAACGTTTAGGAATTCAAAAGACACAAAACCAACCTTTAGCAACTGATGTTTATTCTGAAGGAATTGCGATTAGTTTAGGAAAAGATACTATTGTAGAAATTGGTGTGGTTAAAAAATCAATTCTAAAACATTTTGGCATTAAACAAGAAGTGTTCTATGCCGATTTTAATTGGGCTGCTATTTTGAAACTAATTTCGAATAAAATTAAATTTACCGAAATTCCTAAATACCCTGAAGTTCGAAGAGATTTAGCCTTATTACTTGACCAAGCGGTGACTTACGAAAGTATTTATACTATTGCCAAACAAACGGAAAAGTCACTTTTGAAAAACATTGATTTATTTGATGTTTACGAAGGTCAAAATTTACCGGAAGGTAAAAAATCGTATGCGTTAAGCTTTAGTATTCAAGACAGTTCCAAAACTTTGACTGACGAACAAATTGATAAAATCATGTCCAAGCTACAAAAGAATTTTGAAACAGAGCTTGGAGCTATTTTGAGATAAATAGTACCAAATTAGAATACATAAATTAAACCCTAAGTCTTTAAAAGATTTAGGGTTTTTTATTTGTTGTAATTGTTACCAAACAATTGCCAATAAAAAAAGCCCCACATAACTGTGAGGCTTTTGTATTTAGAAGAACTGAGAATTATTTTTTCTCTGTTTTTTCCATTTTAGCTTTCAAAGCTGCTAATACATCATTGTTGTCTCCTAAAGTTGCAGCAGGTGCATTATTTGAAGATGCAGATGAAGTATTTTCAGAAACTGCTTTCACATTTTTCTCTTCTTCTTCACGGAAGATAGCAGTGTGAGAAGCAACTACTCTTTTGAATTCTTTGTTAAATTCGATTACTTTGAAATCAGCAGATTCTCCTTTTTTCAATTTCTTACCGTCTTCTTTTTCTAAGTGACGAGTAGGAATGAAAGCAACGATATCATCACCAAATTCTACAGTAGCACCTTTGTCAACGATTTCAGCAATTTCTCCTGTGTGGATAGTTCCAACAGCGAAAGAACCTTCGTATTGATCCCAAGGATTAGCAGTAGTTTGTTTGTGACCTAAAGATAATTTACGTCCTTCAACATCTAATTCTAATACTACAACATCTAATTTTTCACCAACATTTACAAACTCAGATGGGTGTTTGATTTTCTTAGTCCAAGAAAGGTCAGAGATATAAATCAATCCGTCGATTCCTTCTTCTAATTCTACGAAAATTCCGAAGTTAGTAAAGTTTCTAACGATACCAGAATGTTTAGAACCTACTGGATATTTAGAAGTAATGTCAGTCCATGGATCTTGAGTCAATTGTTTGATACCTAAAGACATCTTACGATCGTCTCTATCCAAAGTTAAGATAACTCCTTCAACGATATCACCCACTTTTACGAAATCTTGAGCAGAACGTAAGTGAGTAGACCAAGACATTTCAGAAACGTGGATTAAACCTTCAACACCTTCAGCAACTTCGATAAATGCACCATAATCAGCGATTACAACTACTTTACCTTTTACTTTATCACCAACAGCTAAGTTAGCATCTAAAGCATCCCATGGGTGAGCGTTTAATTGTTTCAATCCTAATTGAATTCTTGTTTTCTCATCATCGAAATCAAGGATTACAACATTTAATTTTTGATCTAATTCAAGAACTTCACTTGGGTGATTGATTCTTGACCAAGAAAGGTCAGTAATGTGGATTAATCCATCAACACCACCTAAGTCAATAAACACACCATAAGAAGTAATGTTTTTAACAACACCTTCTAATACTTGTCCTTTTTGTAATTGACCAATGATTTCTTTTTTCTGAACCTCAATATCCGCTTCAATAAGCGCTTTGTGAGATACAACAACATTTTTGAATTCGTGGTTAATTTTAACTACTTTGAATTCCATGTTTTTGTTTACGTATACATCGTAATCACGGATTGGTTTCACATCAATTTGTGAACCTGGTAAGAAAGCTTCGATTCCGAAAACGTCAACGATCATACCACCTTTAGTTCTACATTTAACAAAACCAGTAACGATTTCACCAGTTTCGTTTGCAGAAATAACTCTATCCCAAGATTTGATAGTACGTGCTTTTCTATGTGATAATACTAATTGACCTGTTTTATCCTCACGGATGTCAATTAATACTTCAACTTTGTCACCTACTTTTAAGTTTGGATTGTAACGGAATTCGTTTAATGAAATAACACCTTCCGATTTTGCATTGATATCAACGATAACGTCTCTATCTGTAATTCTAACAACTACACCTTCTACTACTTCTTCTTGATCTGTAGCGATGAACGTTTTTGAAACTAGTGCTTCGAATTCTTGTAAGTTTTTCTCATCTACTGCATCAATTCCTTCTTGGAAGTTATGCCAGTTAAAATTTGCTAAAAACTCTTCTTGTGATTTTAATTGTTCAGACATGCTGATTAAAAATTTGTATTCTGCATTTTCTCGGATTTCTTGATGTGAAAGAAAACAACAGAAGTTGTTTGTATAAATAATTGATACCTAGAGGAAATCCATATCCACCAAAAGGTGGGCAAAGGTAATACAACTTTATTCAATTATCAAATTTATTTTAATTTAAACTACCAATTAATCAGCTGACAATCAGAACCAATACCTTGTTGGAATTTACTATTCAATTATTCATTACATTTTGAGCTATTTGAATAAAAAAAACCAAGAGCAAATCTTGGTTTTAAATATAAATAAGAGGTAAATCTTAATGACTAACTTGCTCTATTTCAGACGAATTGTGTTTATGTTTGAAAAATATTGCAAATGCAACAGTAATCACTAAAGCATAAATGGCAAAAGTAAGCCAAATGGAATGCCAGTCTTTACCTTCTGGTGTTGTGAAATATTTTTCAATAATATAACCACTAGTAATACTCCCGAAAATGGCTCCAAAACCATTAGTCATCATCATAAACAAACCTTGTGCTGAAGATCGAATTGTAGAATCTGTTGACGTCTCAATATATAAAGAACCTGAAATATTAAAAAAGTCGAATGCCATTCCGTATACGATACACGACATAATAATCATCCACAATCCATCACCTGGATTTCCGTAGGCAAACAAGCCAAAACGCAACACCCAAGCTATCATACTAAACAACATCACCTGTTTAATTCCAAAACGTTTCAAGAAAAACGGGATAGCCAAAATGAATAAAGTTTCTGAAATTTGTGAAATCGACATAATTATGGTCGAATATTTTACAACCAATGAATCGGCGTATTCAGGCAATAATTTAAAGTCATCTAAGTATACATCGCCATACGCATTAGTCAATTGCAAAGCGGCTCCCAAAAACATACTAAACAAAAAGAACAAAGCCAATTTGTAATCCGCAAATAATTTAAACGAACTCAATCCAATCAAATCGATAAACGATTTACTATCTGTGGTTTTGCCTTCCGGTAAACATTTAGGCAAGGTAAACGCATAGATTCCTAAAAACACAGCCGCTATTGCTGCTATATAAAATTGGTTTTCGCTAGCTTTATTTCCAGTCAAATTAGTAATCCACATGGCTACAATAAAACCAACTGTTCCCCAAACACGAATAGGTGGAAAATCTTTTACGACATCCAGATTTCCTTTTTTCAAGGCATTATACGCTACCGAATTTGATAAAGCGATAGTAGGCATGTAAAAAATCATAGCAATTAAAATCACCCAGAAAAAATCAGTAGGATTACTTACTTGAGGCACATAAAACAAAGTTAAACCACCTAATATATGTAAGGCACCGTATAATTTTTCAGCATTAATCCATCTGTCAGCAACTATTCCACATAAGGTAGGCATAAAAATAGAAGCAATTCCCATAGTTGAAAATATGGCTCCAAATTGTGCTCCGTCCCAATGTTTTGTACCAAACCAATAATTTGCAACTGTAATCAACCAAGAGCCCCAAACAAAAAACTGTAAGAAACTCATGACTGTTAATCTTAATTTTATACTCATAATCAATTTGTTTTTTTTGAGGTAAATAGTTTGTAAATCTAACATTTAATATGCAATCTGCAACTAATAAATTCTAATCTATAATAGAATGCACTAATTCCAAAACAGCTTGAAACTGCTCTTCTCTCGTTAAATGTGAATTGTCAATTTCAACAGCATCCTCAGCCATTACTAAAGGAGAATCATCCCGATGCGTGTCAATATAGTCGCGTTCTTCTACATTTTTCAACACTTCGTCATAACTTACTGAATCACCTTTTTGAACTAATTCGTCAAAACGTCGTTGCGCACGAGTAGCAGCACTCGCGGTCATAAAAATCTTCAATTCAGCATCGGGAAAAACAACCGTTCCAATATCTCGTCCATCCATCACAATCCCTTTATTTTTTCCCATTTCTTGTTGCTGCTCTACTAATTTAGCACGAACTTCAGATATTTCAGCTACTTTACTAACATAACCAGATACTTCAATAGTACGAATAGCTTTTTCAACATTAGTACCGTTTAAATACATCTCAGCAAAACCTAATTCGCTATTAAATTTAAATTCTAATACAATGTTTTTTAATTGGTTAACCAAATCTACCTTATTGAAAGAATCAACTGAAATTAACTGATTTTGCATAGCAAAATAAGCTACGGCTCGGTACATCGCTCCAGTATCAACGTAGATATAACCCAACTGTTGGGCTAATTGTTTTGCCAAGGTACTTTTTCCTGTAGAAGAAAATCCGTCTATGGCTATGGTGATTTGTTTTTTCAAAATATAAAATTTATATGCGTTTCAATTTAACTCTTGCGTTGCGAAGATAAAATTATAAATAGAATTAACGAAAAATTCCAAACTCCAAAACAGAAAAAATTATCAGTTTGGAATTTGGAATTATAATTGAATTGAAATTAGTTAGTCTAACTTCTTTGCATTTTTAACTTTCTGTTCTGTGATAGCGATTTGCAATACCTCGCTCATTTCTTTTACATAATGAAACGTAAGCCCTTCAAGATATTCCGGTTTAATTTCGTTAATATCACTTTTGTTTTCATGACATAAAATAATCTCCTTAATATTAGCTCTTTTTGCTGCTAATATTTTTTCTTTAATTCCGCCTACTGGTAACACTTTTCCTCTCAATGTAATTTCGCCTGTCATGGCTAAATTTTTCTTTACTCTTTTTTGCGTAAGCAAAGAAACTAAAGAGGTCAACATCGCAATACCAGCACTTGGCCCATCTTTTGGCGTTGCTCCTTCTGGAACGTGTAAATGAATATTGTATTTGTTTAACAGATCCGAATTGAGACCCATTGAAGCTGAATTGGCTTTGATAAACTCTAAAGCAATCGTAGCTGATTCTTTCATTACAGTACCTAAATTACCAGTGATTGTCATGGTTCCTTTTCCTGGAGATAGTAGTGATTCAATAAATAAAATATCGCCTCCAACACTGGTCCAAGCTAATCCCGTAACGACACCTGCTACATCATTGCTTTCGTATTTGTCTCTTTCCAATCTTGGAACACCCAATACTTTCACAATATCTTCATCCGTTACTTTTTTATTGTACTCCTCCTCCATCGCAACTGATTTCGCAGCATTTCGGATTACTTGTGCCAATTTGTTTTCCAATCCACGAACTCCAGATTCACGCGTGTAGCCTTCTACAATTTTTTCCAATTGTTTTTTTCCAATCGTCAAGTCTTTAGAAGTCAATCCGTGTTCTTTTAATTGCCTTGGAAATAAATGCTGACGCGCAATCTCTACTTTCTCTTCAATCGTATAGCCCGACATCTTAATCACTTCCATTCGATCTCGCAACGCGGGTTGAATAGAAGCCATATTATTGGAAGTAGCAATAAACATCACCTTTGATAAATCGTATCCCATTTCAAGGAAATTATCATAAAATGAATTGTTTTGCTCCGGATCCAATACTTCTAATAATGCCGAAGAAGGATCTCCACTATGACTGTTGGATAATTTATCAATTTCGTCTAGAACAAAAACAGGATTGGATGTACCAGCTTTTTTCAAGCTTTGAATAATTCGTCCCGGCAAAGCACCAATATAGGTTTTTCTATGACCGCGAATCTCCGCCTCATCACGTAATCCTCCAAGAGAAATTCGGACATATTTTCTACCCAATGCTTCTGCAATGGAACGTCCAATGGAAGTTTTACCCACACCAGGAGGACCTGTTAAACAGATAATTGGCGACTTCATATCTTTACGCAATTTTAAAACCGCCAGATGCTCTATCATTCGTTTCTTCACATCTTCCAAACCAAAATGATCGCGATCTAGAATTTTTTGAGCACGTTTTAAATCAAAATTATCTTCTGAAAATTCATTCCATGGTAAGTCCAAAAACAAATCCAAATAGTTTCTTTGGATACTAAAATCAGGTGCTTGCGGATTCATTCGGCGCAATTTTGACAATTCTTTTTCGAAGTGTTTTTGAGTTGTTTCGTCCCACTTTTTAGTTTTGGCACGCTGACTCATTTCGTCAAACTCTTCTTCATGAGAAACACCACCCAATTCTTCTTGAATGGTTTTCATTTGTTGGTGAAGAAAATATTCGCGTTGTTGTTGATCTAAATCAAAACGAACTTTAGATTGAATGTCGTTTTTAAGTTCCAATTTTTGCAACTCAACATTCATAAAACGCAAGGTTTCTAATGCACGATCTTTTAGATTATTGATTTGTAACAAATCTTGCTTCTCTTTTACCGAAAGATTCATATTGGAAGAAACAAAATTAACCAAGAAGGATTTGCTTTCAATATTCTTGATAGCAAAGGTAGCTTCGCTAGGTAAATTTGGGCTTTCCTGGATAATTTTAACCGCTAATTCTTTTAATGAATCAATGATAGCGTTGAACTCAGTATCGTTCTTTTTAGGACGTTTTTCAGGAACTTCTTTTACGGTTGCAGTAATATAAGGCTCTTCTGAAACTACTTCTGCAATTTCGAAACGCTTTTTTCCTTGTAAAATAATAGTGATATTGCCATCAGGCATTTTGAGCACACGTAAAATTCGAGCTACGGTTCCAACGGTATGAATATCATCTTTAGTTGGATCTTCGTCTTCTTCATTCTTTTGTGCTACAACACCAATATTTTTTCCGGAAGCATTGGCATCATTGATCAGTTTAATGGATTTGTCACGTCCTGCAGTAATTGGAATAACCACCCCTGGAAACAAGACCATATTGCGCAAAGGCAAAATCGGTAAGGATTCCGGTAATTCTTCGTTATTCATTTCCTCTTCATCTTCCGGAGTCAATAACGGGATTAATTCAGCTTCCGAATCAAATTCTTGAAGTGACAGATTGTCAATTGTGAGTATTTTATGATTTGACATAAAGTATAATAAGTCGTTTTGTCATTAATTTTTGAAATTCTATCGGCCTAAACAATGTGCAATGCAGTTCTAAAGACCGACCCCTTATAAGTCAATCTTTGTGCCAAAATAGAATTAGTTAAAGGAATGATTATTCCAATTCTGCCGTTTTTGGAACACGACGCAATAAAATAAGTCCAATTACAAAGAAGAGTCCTAAAAACACAATTGCAAATCGTGGACTGCCAGTAATTTGATCTATAATGCCATACACACACATCCCGATTACAATTCCAATTTTCTCAGCTACATCATAAAAACTAAAAAAAGAAGCGGTGTCTTCAGATGGTGGCAACAACTTAGAATAAGTAGAACGCGAAAGTGCTTGAATGCCTCCCATAACCAAACCTACTAAACCTGCCATAACATAGAAATGAATTGGCAAAGTGATAAAATACGCCATGATACACAATACAATCCAAAATGCATTAATTGCAATCAAAGTGGGAATGTTCCCATATTTTGTAGAGGCTTTCGAAGTAAACGTTGCACCTACTATCGCAACTAATTGAATCAATAAAATACAAATAATTAATCCAGTGGTACTTTCGCTTTGCGAAGCCCATTGAATCTCTTGTGCCCCAAAATAGGTTGCAATTAACATTACGGTTTGAACTGCCATACTATAAACAAAGAAACTAGCTAGATATCTTTTTAAAGCACTATTTTCGGCCAATAAATGCCATACTTTTTTTAATTCTTTGAAACCATTAAATAGGATATGCTTTTTTAAATTAGCCGCTACAATTTTATTTCCTTTCGGCAAATAGTAATAGGTATATTGACTGAATAGAATCCACCAAATTCCTACCATGACAAAAGAATAACGCATGGCTTTCATAGCAGCTTCTCCTTTAGATCCTGAAATTCCAAAAACATCTGGCATCATAATCATGGCCAAATTCACGATTAACAAAATTACGCTACCCACGTAACCATAGGAAAAACCTTTAGCACTGATAGCATCTTGTTGATCGGCAAAAGCTATATCTGGTAGGTACGAATTGTAAAAAACCCAACTACCCCAAAAACCTACTAATCCCAAAAAGTAAAATACCAAACTGATATATAAATTGTCAAGGCTAAACCAATACAATCCAATACAAGACAAAGCGCCCAAATAACAAAAGAACTTCATGAAGGATTTTTTGTTGCCTACATAATCAGAAATTCCGGAAAGAATCGGTGAAATAAATGCCACTACCAAAAAAGCAAAAGCGGTAACAAAACTAATTAAAGCCGAATTTTTTAGCGAAAATCCGAATACAGTAATGTAATGACTGCGTTCAGAAAACAGTGCTTCATAAAAAATTGGAAAAACCGCTGAGGAAATTACTAAAGAATATACGGAATTAGCCCAATCGTAAAATGCCCAAGCATTCAATAACTTTTTATCACCCTTTGGTAAATCTGCCATAATCAAATTGTTTAGATGGCTAATTTATTTATTTTTTAGTTAGTATGGATAAAAGTTTATAATTAGAGCACTATTCAATTGAAAAAAAACAACTACTTTAGAACTCACATTAATTAATCATGACTAAGAAAAAAAATAAAAAACTCGATCCACTACCAATTCCTAAAATCATTGTAAGAACTGGACAGTTTTTAAACCTTATTTCCACTAAAGCGGTAGTTCTTTTTGCTGCAAAATTATTCACTACTCCCATCAAACACAGAATTCCAAAGCGTGAATTGGAAATGGATACCAAAAGTACCCAACAATTGATTAAGGTACCTTCTATTGACAAATCGATAATGGTATACCAATATGGGAACAGCGATAAAAAAGTATTGTTAGTTCACGGTTGGTCTGGACGAGGTACCCAACTTTTTAAAATTGCAGATGCCTTAATCAAGGAAGGATATGCGACTGTAAGTTTTGATGCGCCTGCACACGGAAAATCTCCTGGAAATTCTAGTATTATGCTAGAATTTATAGCATCCATCTTTGAATTGGAAAAACAATTTGGCCCGTTCGAAATTGCTATTGGACACTCATTGGGTGGAATGGCCGTGCTTAATGCAGTGAAATCAGGATTTCATACGGATAAGATTGTAGTAATCGGTAGCGGCGATATTGTTCAAGATATAATTGATGATTTCATCAAAAAATTACAATTACAACCTCTCATAAGCATAAAATTGCGCGATTATTTTGAAAACAAATACAACGAAGCAATGGATAATTATTCTGCTTTTAAAGCAGCCGCTGCAATCGATTCCCCAATTTTAGTTGTTCATGACGAGCATGATTATGAAGTTCCCGTAAAAGCAGGAATCAATATTCATGATCATGTAAAAAACGGTGAAATACTACTCACCCAAGGTTTGGGACACCGAAAAATATTGGGAGACGCTTCAGTAATCCAAAAAATAATTGAATTCATAAAAGCAAAAAACTAAAACTGATTCGCTAAATTTGAAAAAACTAAACCACTGAATTTATGAAAATTACTTCTTTTTTGTATGCCTTTTTATTCCTTTTTATTTTCCAAATTAATCATGCTCAATTTACTGTAAGCGATCCTGAGATTAAAAAAATGGTTACTGAAGTAAGCGCAACCAATATGGAAAATACAGTTCGAAAACTAGTGTCGTTTGGCACTCGCCATACACTTAGCGATACCAAAAGTAATAGTCGCGGCATTGGTGCTGCACAACGTTGGGTGAAATCAGAATTTGACAAATATGCTAAAAATTCCAATGGTAGATTAACTGCTGAAATAGATTATTTCACTATTAAAGCTGACGGTAGAAGAATCGCTGTGGATAGCCAATTAGGCAATGTGATGGCTACTTTAAAAGGAACTGATCCAACTGACAACAGAGTTTTAATCATCAGTGGACATTTGGATTCGCGCGCTTCGGATGTGATGAATTCGACTATTGATGCTCCTGGAGCCAACGATGATGGTTCGGGTGTGGCAGCAGTATTGGAAATTAGTAGAATTATGAGCCAAAGAGAATTTCCTTTTACTATCCTTTTTGTAACTGTTGTGGGTGAAGAACAAGGGTTGTATGGTGCCAAACATTTAGCAGAAAAAGCCAAAGCCGAAAATTGGAACATTATAGCCATGTTGAATAACGATATGATTGGTAATAGTTTATCCAATGGAACTGGTTTGCGTGATAATGTGAACGTACGTGTATTTAGTGAAGCAATTCCGTATTTAGAAACCGAAGCTGAAGCCAAAGTACGAAAATCTACTAATCGAGAAAATGATAGTCCATCGCGTTTATTAGCACGTTATATCAAGACTACTACAAGTCAATACATCGATCAATTGAATATTAATTTGGTTTACCGCAATGACCGATTCCTTCGTGGTGGAGATCACACCCCGTTTTCTCAAAATGGATTTACCGCCATTCGCTTTTGCGAAATGAATGAAAATTACGATCATCAACACCAAGATGTGCGTTTGGAAAAAGGAACGCAATTTGGCGATTTACCAGAGTTCATGGATTTTGAATACATGCGTAAAGTAACTGGTGCTAACTTGGCCACCTTGAGTAATTTAAGTTTATCACCTAAAGCTCCAAAAAACGTTGGTATTAAAATTAGTGAGTTAACTAATTTCTCTGATTTAGTTTGGTCGGCTCCAGAAGGAAAACCAGTATTTGGCTACCAAGTTTTAGTTCGTGAAACCTCTGCTTCCCATTGGGAAAAAACAATTTTTGTAAAAGATACCGCAGTAACAATTCCGTATTCAAAGGATAATTTTTTGTTTGCCATTCAATCAGTAGATGAATTGGGGCATGCAAGTTTACCCGTCTTTCCTGTTCCAGTGAAGTAAAACAAAAAGGAGTTCAATTATGAACTCCTTTTTTTATAATAGATGCTTAAAATAATTCAGTAAAATCGAATCGTTTTTTCGGGTGGGTGTGAATATTTCTAGCAGTTGGGGTTGATCATTATTAGAATAGAAACCGACTAACGATTGCTCTAAAGTAGTTTCATCACTTGCTATAGTATAATTGAATCCATACATTTTTGCTAAATGTTCCGCTGTGTGACAATGCGAAGTTTCGAAAAAGGTATTGAATACAGGAGTTTCTTCGTGTCCTGGAAGAATTCTAAAAATACCTCCACCCCCATTGTTTATTAGAATAATTTTAAAATTTTTAGGGATATAATTGTTCCAAAGCGCGTTGGTGTCATACAAAAATCCAACATCTCCTGTAATGAAAGTAGTTGGTTTTTCATTGGCAACAGCCGCACCAATAGCAGTAGAAGTACAACCGTCAATTCCGCTAGTGCCTCTATTGCAATAGACTTCAATCGAAGCGTCAATTGGAATTAATTGGGCATATCGTATGGCCGAACTATTCCCAATTTGCAATTGGCTATGGTTAGGAATTCTTGGTATAATTTTCTCAAAAACAGTAAAATCAGAAAATGGAACAGAAGCTAAATAGGCATCGTGCTTTATTTTTCGTGTGGATTTGATTGCATTCAATTGTTGCGAATAATCACTCTCTACAGCCTTTGTAAACGGAATGAATTGGTCAAAAAACAATTGTGGATCCATCTCAAAATGCTGAGTCAATGCGCCAAAAGTATCATACGCACGTAACGAATCAATATGCCAATGGTGTTTGGGTTTGTATTTTCGTAAGAAAGCTTTAATGCGCTTTGATATCACCATTCCTCCAAAAGTAACCAGAATTTCAGGCTGAAAGTTCTCAAAATCTGTTTCTTTAAACGGAGTAATTATAGTATCAATATTGGTAATAAAATTGGAATGATGCAAATTGGATGTAGTTTCAGTCCAAACCGAAACCGATGTATCAGTGGCTAAAAAATCAATCGTTTTGGTATCAATTGCATTGGGTTCATTTACACCAACCAAAATCATTTTTCGGGAAGCTTGGTTCCAAATAGTAGCAAACGAACTTAAGTCGCCTACTATCTCAGTATTTTCTATCGAAGGAGAAACATAAGATTGCACTGTGAGTTCCGAAACCGTTTCATACAAAGGTTCTTCAAAAGGCGCATTAATATGTACCGGTCCTTTTTGGGCGAAAGCCTTATTCAACGCTTCGTTAATTTTTTGATCGTTTTCTAAACTAGCTCCATCCTGCAAATTAGCATTGAACAATGAATGATTGGCAAATACATTTTCCTGACGAATGGTTTGGCCGTCGCCAATATCAATCTTCCTTTGAGGACGATCTGCAGATAAAACGACTAACGGAATTTGACTATAAAAAGCTTCAGCAATAGCGGGATAATAATTAAGTAAAGCCGATCCTGAGGTACAAACCAAAGCAACCGGTTTTTTAGTTTGTTGCGCTATTCCTAATGCAAAAAAACCAGCCGAACGTTCATCGGCAATACTGTAACATTGAAACGCAGGATTAGAAGCAAAACCAATGGTTAAAGGCGCATTTCGCGAACCTGGTGAAATAATGATATTGGTAATTCCTTTGGCTAAAAAAATCTCAAGGATACTTTGTGCTAAAGGTATTTTAGGGTAGATCATAATTCAGATTGCTTCTTTTTGAAAACTAGAAGCAAATTTACGATTGTAATTCTAATTGTTGGTAAATTATGATACAATTTTCGGATTGATTTAAAAAAGAAAATATATTTGTATTCAAAATTAAATTCATTTTGAAATGAAGCCTCACTTTACCACCTTCTTTCTTTTTTTTCTATTTGTTTTACCATTTTCAGCTTATGCACAGGATTCAATTCGTTTTGACGAAAGCGGCTTAGAATCCGTAATGCAAAGAGCTAAAGTAGAAAAAAAACCTATATTTTATATGGCGTATGCCGATTGGTGTCCGCATTGTAAAAATATTAAGGCGACTACCCTCAAAGACCCAGAAGTAGTTTCGTTTATGAATGCTAACTATGTTTTTGCAGGTTTGAATTTTGAAAAACCGGGTTCTGAAGATTTTAAAACAAAATACAATGTAAAAACCTTTCCGACCTTTTTGGTGTTGGATGAAAACGGACAAGAACTGGCTCGATTTACAGGAGAATTAAAGAAAGATAAATTTCTTTCAGAGGTAAAATTGGCTTTGAATCCAAAACAACAATTACCCTATTTGAAAGCCGAATATGAAAAAGATAAAACCAACGGACTCAATTTAATGCGCTATTTAGTAGCTTTAAAAAAAGGAAAAGACCGCAATGAATTAAATCCTATCGCACATGAGTATTTTGAAAAACTTACAGATGATAAGATCGTCAATGAAGTCAATTGGAAAATTTTTACCAATGGAGTTAGCGATATTGCTTCTCGTGAGTATCAATTTGTAATCACGAACCAACAAGCATTTGCCGAAATTACTTCTCAGAAAAGAGTCAACGACAAGTTTAAAAATAGCGTGATGGAATTATTGAAACCCGTTGTAAAAACAAATGACGTTGCCAATTATAAAAAACAACGTGCTATTGCAAAAACTATCAACTCTACAATGATTGATTCGTTGCTATTTCAATACGACTTGGATCATTATGAGTTCAATTCGAATTGGAATGAATACAAAAAAGTAGCTGCTGCCCATATCAAAAAGTACGTTTGGAACAGTCCAAAAGAAATTAAATCCATAGTATTGAACGTAATGCGCAACTCAACCGATGCGGCTAGTTTGAATCAATCGTTAAGTTGGATCAAACATTCTAATGAGTTGGAAGAATCGTATGACGGAATATTATTAGAAGCGCGTGTATACAGAAAACTAAATAATATCCCTATTGCCATAACAATTACTAAGAAAGCAAAGGCATTCAGCACACAAATGGGTTGGGATGGCAAAGAAGCAGATAAGCTGCTGACCGATCTACTAGAACGAAAAAAAATAGCCGCTAAACCTGCTGCAAAAACTAAAAAATAATGGCAATTACAGTAAGAGAATATCAAAAATCAGATGCAGCAGCCATTCTATCTATTATCAATTATAATATTTTGAATGCAACTGCTTTGTATGATTACACCATTCGAAGTTTGGAACAACAAGAAGCAATATTGGATTCCAAAATAAAAGCTGGTTTTCCTGTAATTGTTGCAGAAAATAATGGCGAAGTGGTGGGCTTTGGAATGTATGCTGAATTCCGTTTCCGAGAAGCGTATAAGTACACTGTGGAGCATTCGGTTTATGTTCAACAAGACAATCAAGGATTGGGAATTGGAAAACTATTGTTATCCAAATTAATTCAGTTAGCTAAACAACAAGGACTCCACACTATGATTGGGGTTATTGATGCCGAAAACCAAACCAGTATTGATTTTCATCATCAATTTGGATTTAAAACCGTTGGAATTATCAAAGAATCTGGATTTAAATTCAATCGTTGGTTGGATTCTGTTTTTGTACAATTGATTTTAGAATAAAAACAATCGTATCTTTGACGCCTAACCCACACTATGGATTTTACCCTACTCTCTTCACCTTTACAAGGATTTACTGATTTCCGTTTTAGAAATGCCATTAATACCTATTTTGGTGGAATTGACACCTACTACTCTCCTTACATTCGGTTGAATGGAAAAATGGTAATTAAATCGTCTTACGAAAGGGATTTGTTACCCGAGAACAATTTGGATTTGGAAGTGATTCCGCAAGTAATCACCAATGATGCTGATGAATTTCTGTTTGTTGCTAAATACGTTCGTGAACTTGGGTACAAAGAATTGAATTGGAATTTAGGTTGTCCGTATCCAATGGTGACCAAATCCGGAATGGGTTCGGGTTTAATTAGCAATACCGAAAAAATCAATACAATTTTAAAAAGAGCGCATGCTGAAACCGATATTTTGGTATCCATGAAAATGCGATTGGGTTACGAAACTACTCAAGAAATTCTGGATGTTTTCCCCATTTTGGATCAATATCCTTTAAAAAATATTGCCATTCACGCGCGTTTAGGAAAACAATTGTACAAAGGTGGCGTACATTTAGACGCTTTTCAAGCCTGTATTGATGCTACCAAACACAAACTGTATTATAACGGAGATATTACTTCGGTAACGAAATTTAGAGAAATGCAAGAGCGTTTCCCTACTATTGATCATTGGATGATTGGTAGAGGCTTGATATCCGATCCTTTTTTACCTAGTATGATTAAACAAAACACTACTGAATACCCAACGAATAAAATGGCTTTATTTAGTGATTTCCACGAAACTTTGTACCAAGGGTATAGCGAATCCCTATCAGGTCCTTCTCATATTTTATTGAAGATGCACCATTTATGGGACTACTTTTCGGTTATTTTCTCTAACCCACATAAAGTGCTAAAGAAGATTAACAAAACCAAAAACATTCGGAATTACGAATTGGCCGTTAAAGAAATTATAGCTGCTGAATAAAACAAAAAAGGGATTTTCAGTACATTGAAAATCCCTTTTTATATTTGAATTATTGTATAATTATCCTTTTACCCAATTGACAATTTCTTCGTCTAAAGGTTTAGTTCTTGGCGAAATTACTTTCTCCAATTCTCCGTTCTCGTTTAACAAGTATTTTTGAAAATTCCATTCAACGTCAGAATCTTCTACCCCATTTTTGGCTTGTTTAGTTAGAAACTGATATACTTCACACATGTCTTTTCCTTTTACCGAAACCTTAGCCATCATTGGAAAAGTTACCCCATAATTCAATTGACAAAACTGTGCAATTTCTTCATTGGTTCCAGGTTCTTGAGAGAAAAAGTTATTCGCAGGAAAACCCACAATAACTAATCCTTTGTCTTTATAAGTTGTATATAAAGTTTCTAAATCTTTGTACTGAGGTGTCAACCCACACTTTGAAGCGGTATTCACTACTATTACTTTTTTTCCTTTCAAGGAAGCAAAATCAAAAGTGTTTCCTGAAAGATCAGTTACTTTAAATTGATGAATGGATTGTTTGGTCATGGTTACTGAAGTAGTAGTTTTTGAGGACATTGCATTTTGCGCTTTGTTTTGACAACTAAACAACAATGCGATACAACAAGTTAAAGCAGCTAGTTTCATTATGATAAATTTTTAAAATGAATTGTAAATGTAGATTATTAAAATTAAAACCAATGTTAAACAATTGATAAATAGTTAGCTAAAAGAATTTCGAATTATTTTTTATAATACTTTCTGTATTTAGGATACGTAATGGCTCCTAAGATAGAAATTGCTCCTAACGATTGCCAAATCCAACTTAATGATTTTGCTTCACCACTGGCATACGAATGCAATCCAACCAAATGGAAATTCACACCATAATAGGTAAACAAGATCGATACAAACGCAAACATACTCATCAAATTGAATATCCATTTACCTCTCAAAGCAGGGACAAATCGGGCATGGATAACAAAGGCATAGACCATAATACTAATTAGTGCCCAAGTTTCCTTTGGGTCCCAACCCCAATAACGACCCCAACTTTCGTTAGCCCATTGTCCTCCTAAGAAGTTACCAATTGTCAACATAATCAATCCGATAGTCAATGCCATTTCATTAATATAGGTAATTTCCTGGATGTTCAAATCCATCTTGGCTTTGTTCTTTTCATTGGTAAACAAGATCAATATTAATGAAACGAATCCTAAAATCATTCCCAAAGCAAAGGGTCCGTAACTCGCCACAATTACTGCCACATGAATCATCAACCAATACGAATTCAAAACGGGTTGTAGGTTGGCGATTTCTGGATCAATCCAATTCATATAAGCAGCCATCAAAATCATCGCAGTAACAAAAGAGGATGAGGCAACAGTTAATTTTGATTTTCTATCGAAAGCCAAACCAAAAAACATAGTGGCCCAAGCTACATAAATGATCGATTCATAGGCATTACTCCATGGCGCATGTCCCGAAATTACCCAACGTGCTATTAATCCTAAAGTATGTAATAGAAACAACAATCCAATAGCAACATGAATTACATTAATACTAATACGAATTGCTTTTCTTGATTTATAAATATCTACAATACACAACAACAACATCAAAACTGCTGCAGTCAAATACCAATACGGCAAGTTTTTAAACACATCGTATTTGTTATAGGCAATTTCTAAATCAATTTTATCTTCTGAAGGCATGACTGAACTACCAAATTTCTTTTGGAACCCATTCAAACTTTCTAATAATTCATCGGCTGAGGTATACTCATTGGAAGTTGCAGCATTGTTTAAAGTTCCAAAGTATAAGGGTAAAATACTCTTGGTGTAGGTGGCATCCATGCCTTTCATTCCCGACTCGTTTAATTCTAAGTAGGAAATCCATTTATTATTAGGTTCGTTTGGAATAGGGAATATTTTTAAGATGCGACCACTCAATGCCGATTCCATTAAGTTCACTTTTTTATCCGTTTCGATAAAATCTTTTTCAAACTGATTTGGATTCGCGCTTTTAAAAGCCTCTTCTAAATACGGTGTCAATTTGTAATTTCCTTTGGCATCAAAGAAAGATACGAATGGTGCAAATCCAGCTTTAGAATCAATCCCAATAATTTTACGAATACTGTCATTACCTGCTTTAATATAAATGATTGGAACCTGAATCCAAGCACTTGCATATTGTGTCATCGATAGAAAGGCTTGATCGGAATTCATTCCGTTGTAGGTATCCGAATGACTTACTTTTCGCAACAATTCAGATGAAAACGTATTGATAGGTTTCATTCTACCTCCAGCATCTTGAATGATCAATCGTCCAAACTTTGCGGCATGTTCTTTTGAGACTTTGTATTTTGAAATTAAAGTTTCTGTTTCTTTCAATGACAACATGGTGTTAGCATGTGCTGCTGTATTTTCTTCTTTTGCATCATGTTGGTGTTCATGATTATGAACATGGTCTTGTGCCCAAGTTGTGGCACTTAGAAGGAATAAAATAACAGCCAAAAATTTTGCTTTTTTAACTTTAACGCTTTCTAATTTTCTTTTTAAATCGGCAAAACGAGAATGTTTTGTAAACAAAATAGCCATCATTGCGATGTACAATAAAAAGTAACCCAAATAGGTAATATTGGTTCCCCAAAAATCGTGATTCACTGATAAAACTGTTCCTTTTTCATCAGGATCAAATGACGACTGAAAGAAACGGAAACCTTTATAATCCAACACGTGGTTCATGTATATTTGAGCATCAAAAGTTTCAGTAGAATCTTTTACAGTGACTTTACTTTCAAAAGCCGAATAACTCTTCTCGGTTCCTGGATATTTTTTGGCAATAAAATCATTCAACTTAATTGTAAAAGGCAAATCGTAAGTTTTGCTTCCAAAAAAGAAAGAGTAATCTTTGTTACCAATTTTCACCGTTTGCGGTTCGCCTGTTTTTCCTTTAGAACCTAACAGCGTAACTTCTTTTTGTTGCCCATCTGCCGTTAGAGTGATTACCAAAGCATCATTATGATTCTTAGCTTTAAAGTCATTATCCGATTCGTAAGCAATCGTCCCTTTTGTAGGAGGATCTGGGAAAACAAAACGCTTTTCGCCAATAGTATACAACGAACGCATCATCAAAGGTTGCACAATATCTTTTTCCACTTTGCCTTGTAATTTATCGGCCATACGCATAAAATTTCCTTCAAAAGGAGTTTGAATAGTAGGTGTTTCACCTGTAGTGGAAATATTAATTGCACCATCTGTAGGTTTATTCAAAGCAAATAAAACATTATGAATATTTTGTACTTCGCCTTCTTTAAGGAAGTGTTCTTCTCGCCCACCTTCACCAGCTTCAACTAATTTTAAATATAAAATTCCTTTGTCATTGGGTTCGATTTTTTGTTTGGCACCCATAATATAATTGGCATAATTGACTTTAAAAGGGGTGTCAGCGAATTCTCCAGAAAGGGTAAAATCATTATCTGTAACTGGTGATAACAGGAGTTGTTTTTCAAAAACTCTACGTCTAGGTTCTCCTTTATATTCTCCATCTACAAACACAGTCAAAAATGTTTTATCAGAATACACTTTGTTCTCGGTAGCGCCTTCGCGAATGGGCATCACGCCTTCATAACTTATGTAACGGGTAATAAAAGCGCCTAACAGAATAAAAATAAAGGCAAAGTGCAACATTAAAGTCGCCCATTTTTCTTTTTTGAATAATTGGTAACGCTTGATATTGCCAAAAAAATTAATCATGAAAAAGACCATGATTACTTCAAACCACCATGCATTATAAATCCAAATACGAGCCGTATCTGTATTGTATTTACTTTCAATAAAAGTTCCTGCTCCCATCGCTACTGCAAAAACTATAAAAATAACCGCCATCAAGCGAGTAGAAAACAAAATTGAGCTTATTTTTTTATCCATTATAAAGGAATTAATTTTGATATAAGTGGCACAAAAGTACTTAAAAATGTTGACTTCCATATTCGGACAGTTGTTAATTTAATCCAAAATTAAACACCAATAGGAATTGAATTAATATCAGTTGAACTCTTCATTTTTTTGTTAAATTTGTAGCTATGATTAAAGTAAGCATCATCGGTTCTGGAAACCTAGCCCAACATTTGATTCAGGCGTTTCAATCGAATCCCTCGATCGAATTGGTCCAAGTGTTGGCGCGCAATCCTATAACCGTCGCTCACCTACTCGATTCCAATCGAATTATTTCTGACTATACTCAATTGCAAGAAGCTGATCTGTATATCATTTCGGTTTCGGATGATGCTATTGCTGAGGTTTCCGCTGCTTTACCATTTGAAAATCGATTGGTAGCACATACTTCAGGATCCGTATCCATCGATAGTTTGAATCCCAAAAATCATCGAGCTGTTTTTTATCCTTTACAAACGTTTTCCAAAGACAAAGCAGTGAATTTTAAAACGATTCCACTTTGCCTAGAAACAGAAAATGGAAAAGATTTACCTAATTTAAAACTAATTGCCAATGCTATTTCAGACGCTGTTTACGACATTAACTCTGAACAACGAAAAGCCTTGCATGTAGCGGCGGTTTTTGTAAATAATTTTGTCAATCATTTGTACCTAATAGGAAATGAAATTTGCGATGCTAACGCAATTCCTTTTGCAATTTTAAAACCTTTGATTCAGGAAACAGCAAACAAAACAGCAACCCTTTCGCCTAAAGCAGCGCAAACGGGACCCGCTAAACGTAACGATATCTCAACAATTGCAGCACATCAACAGTTTTTGACTGATGAAAATCAAGCTGCTATTTATAATCTACTAACTCAATCCATACAAGATAATGGCAAAAAGCTATAAAGAAATAATGAACGACATCACCACATTTATTTTTGATGTCGATGGCGTACTTACCGACGGTTCTGTTTTTGTTTCCAACGAAGGCGAAATGTTACGAACCATGAATATCCGCGATGGATATGCGTTAAAATCGGCTGTAGATGCGGGTTACAATGTGTGTATCATTTCTGGAGGAAGCAACGAAGGTGTTCGTGTTCGTTTGCGTAATCTAGGTATTACAGACATTCATTTGGGAACTCCAGACAAAGTAGCTACATTCGATGAATACACTGACATTTATAACATTAAAGCAGAACAAGTTTTGTATATGGGCGATGACATTCCTGATTATCATGTAATGAAATTGGTTGGATTACCTACTTGTCCACAAGATGCAAGCCCCGAAATAAAATCAATTTCAAAATACATTTCTCATAAAAATGGAGGAAAAGGTACCGTTCGTGATGTGATTGAACAAGTCATGAAAGTGCAAGGTAAATGGATGGAGAATTTTGACGGTAAACACGATTAACCAACAAACGAATGCTTAAAAATAAACTCGCCAACTATTCCTTGATTTTAGCGTCTGGTTCGCCAAGACGCCAACAATTTTTCAAAGACTTGGATTTGGATTTTGAAATTCGTCTTAAAGAAATTGAAGAGGTCTATCCTCCAGAATTAGAAGCCGAAGCAATTACAAATTATTTAGCTGAATTGAAAGCCAGCGCATTTGAGGGCGAACTTAAGGAAAACGAATTGCTAATTACCAGTGATACGATTGTGTGGCACAACAACAAAGCTTTGGGCAAACCCAAAGACGAGCAAGATGCTTTTGCTATTTTACAATCGTTATCCAATGCTACGCACGAGGTGATTACTTCAGTTTGTTTTAAAACAAAAACAAAAACGGATACTATTTTTGAGGTTACTAAAGTCACTTTTAATACACTTAGCGATCAAGCCATTCAATATTATTTGGACCATTACAAACCCTATGATAAAGCGGGCGCCTATGGTATTCAGGAATGGATTGGGTTTGTCGGAGTAGCCAAAATAGAAGGTTCCTATACGAATGTGATGGGAATGCCAACCGATAAAGTATTCGATTATTTAAATAATTTAGACAACTAAAATTATGTACATTTCATTTTTTAACGATTTTGCACGCGAAGCTATTGCTACTGGAGTTGTATTAGTACTATTAGTATTATTGCGACTTATCACTACAAAATTAGTTCGCCGTTATGCCCGTTTAAGTCAAACTGTAGAAAGACGCACCAACCTTGTAATCAAATATTTACACTTATTAATTAACATTTTGGTTCTTGTTGCCTTGGTTATTATTTGGGGTGTTGATGCCAAAGACATTATCATTGCAGTATCTTCTTTGGCAACCATCGTGGGTGTAGCCATGGTGGCACAATGGTCCATTTTGAGTAACATTACTTCTGGGATAATTTTGTTTTTTTCGTATCCATTTAAAATTGGCGATACCATTCATATCCATGATAAAGATTTTCCTGTTATTGCAGAAATTGAAGACATTGGCGCCTTTTACATTAGTATGATCAATAAAGAAGGTGAATTAGTTATCTACCCCAATAACCTTTTATTACAGAAAGGGATTTCGATCATTAGTCTAGAATCAAAATCAGATTCTGAATTTACTGATTAATGATAGTTAATTAATAACACCAAAGTAGATCAAAATGAAATCAAAAACTAAAATTTGGAAAAAAAGCTATACTTGGGTACTTGTTATTAATGCTATCTATATTTTGTTGTTTTATTTCATAATGCAGTTATACGCTTAAATTATGGAATTATTTGATTGGATCATACTTGTCGTTACACTACTTTTCATAGTCGTTTATGGGGCTTGGAAAAGTCAGGGAAGTAAAAACGTGCAGGATTATATTTTAGGAAGTAATGAAACCCCTTGGCATATTGTAGGTCTTTCGGTTATGGCGACGCAAGCTAGTGCAATTACCTTTTTATCTACGCCAGGACAAGCCTATCATGACGGAATGGGATTCGTGCAGTTTTATTTTGGCTTACCAATAGCCATGGTAATTGTTTGTGTTACATTTATTCCTATTTATCACAAATACAAAGTCTACACTGCTTATGAATATTTAGGCAAACGATTTGATTTACGTACTCGTTCATTAGCTGCCGGACTTTTCTTGTTTCAAAGAGGACTCGGAACCGGATTGACTATTTATGCACCCGCAATTATTTTGTCAGCCCTATTGGGTTGGAATATCAATTATTTGAATATCATTATCGGATTATTAGTAATTGTCTATACTGTTACTGGCGGTACCAAGGCAGTAAACGTAACCCAAAAACAACAAATGTTTGTCATTTTATTGGGAATGGTAATTACCTTTTTTTGGATATTATATTACTTACCCAACGATATGAGTTTTAGCAATGCCATGCATATTGCTGGTGCCAATGACAAAATGGACAGTGTTAATTTTTCATTTGATCCCGAAGAAAAATATACCTTTTGGAGCGGAATCACCGGAGGTTTTTTCTTGGCTTTAGCCTACTTTGGCACAGACCAATCTCAAGTGGGGCGCTATTTATCAGGAAAATCAGTTAGAGAAAGTCAGATGGGATTACTAATGAACGGTGTATTAAAAGTGCCAATGCAATTCTTTATTCTCTTGACAGGTGTTCTCGTTTTCGTTTTTTTTCAATTCAACCCAGTCCCTTTAAATTTTAACCCTAACAATAAAATAAGTGTAGATAATTCGCCTTTTAAAGAGGAATACAAAGCCCTCGAAAAAAAGTTAGAAGTAATCTCTGAAGATAAAAAAGTAATCAACCTGTTGTACATCGATCAACTGAACCAAGACTATGACAATCCTATTCTAAGAAAGGAAATGGTTGCACTTTCGAATAAAGAAAAAGACTTAAGAGATCGAGCTAAAGAGATTATTTTGAAGGCAGATAGTCGCAGCGAAACCAACGATAAAGATTATGTGTTTTTTCACTTCATTTTGAACTATTTACCCAAAGGGTTAATTGGATTATTGTTGGCCGTAATCATTTCGGCAGCCATGTCCTCCACCGCTTCGGGTTTAAATGCTTTGGCATCAACCACCACCATTGACATCTACAAACGAAATTTAAAAGAAGAAAAATCAGAAAAACATTACCTTAATGCTAGTAAACTATTCACCTTATTTTGGGGAATAATAGCCATACTATTTGCTTGTATTGGTACTTTGTTTGAAAACCTGATTCAATTGGTAAATATCATTGGGTCTATTTTTTATGGAACCGTTTTAGGCATCTTTTTAGTAGGAATGTATTCCAAAAGAATTCAATCGAGTGCTATTTTCTACAGCGCGGTTTTTAGCCAAGTTGCCATTTTTGTCATCTACTACTTTGCAATTTATTTATACCCAAGTGGTGAGGAAAAATTAGGGTATTTATGGCTGAATTTCATAGGGGCTCTATTGACTATTGTTATTGCTTGGCTACTAGAGCGATTGGTATTCAAGAATAAAATTGCCTTTGTTGAATAAAAAAATCCCGTTTAAATAATAAACGGGATTTTTTATTGCGATTAAAATTGAATTATTTCTTACTCCATTCAGCAATACTATCTCTATTCATTTTAACGTAATCTTGATTTTTAGCTTCCTCAGCAGCTTCCATCGATAATTTAGCGGTTTCAATTGCGCCTGACTTATCGCCTTGTTTCGCTTGGATCAATGATTTTAAACGCAAAAACCAGAACGGTTTGTCTTTGCTTAATTCCAATGATTTGTTCACATATACTAATGATTTAGCAATATCTGTATTGGATTGAAATAAAAAATTGGCTGCCGAATAATAATCATTGGCTGTAGGACCTCCCAAAACTTTTTCTATACTTGCCATAGCTGTTTTTTGAGTAGGTACTTCAAATTTCAAGGCTACGGATGAATTCTCCCAAAAAATTTCCAAAAAAGCAGAACTAGTATCTAAACCAGAAATATTGATTGTTAAACTTTCTACTGGTTTTGATAAAGCTTCTTCTTTAACTGTTGTTCTAAGCGCCACTTTAGCCTCATCAAACTCTTGTGGTAACCCCCAGTTATCAGTTGAAGTATAAAAAATAATATCCCAACTTTCAATTCTTGGAACTGAATACAAGGCATATTTTCCTTTTTTCAAGGTTTTTCCATCAATGATAACATCATCGCTAAATGAAATAGTAGTATTCTCATTAGCACCCGTTCTCCACAATTTTCCAAAAGGAACTAAGTTACCGAAAACCGGTCTGCCTTTTGCTCCTGGACGAGAATAATTCAATTCTACTTCTGTTAATCCTACCATTTGACTCACTATAGCTCTTGGGCTAGCTTGTGGTGTTTTAATTTGTGCATCTGCAACAAATTGAGAAATGAATACCGCTAATGCGAAAATTATTTTTTTCATAGTGTTTGTGTTTATTGATTCCAAATTTACAAATTCAATTGAATGATTGAGATAAATATTAATTTAAAGTACGAATAACTTCAGCAGTTAATTCTTTAAAGTGATTGATCACTAAATCGGCCTCTTCTAAATGCTGATCTTTGGAATGTTCGCTGATGTATCCTACACAATAAATCCCAGCAGATTTAGCCGCTTTTACACCATTCGTACTATCTTCTATCACAATGCAATTTTCTTTGGGCGCTATCGACAAGGAAGCTGCATGTTCAAATATTGCCGGATGCGGTTTGGATTTTGGAAAGTCTTCTCCACTTACAATATGAGTGAAAAAATCATGTAACCCAAAACGAGTAAATACGCGATCAATAGTCACTTTTGAAGCTGAAGAGGCCAAAATCAATTGGATTCCGTTTTGGTGTAAATCTTCGATCAAAGTACGAACACCCTCTAATAATTCCAAATCTGCTTTCGTATCAAAAGCATCATTAAAAATGCTTCTTTTTCGCTGAATCAAATCTTCTACTTCGTGCGTTAATTGAAACTGTTCTTTCAAAGTTTGAAACGTATTTCGAGTCGAAAAACCGGTAAACGAAGTGTACATTGCCTCGGTCACCTCAATATTCAATTCTTCAAATTGCTTGTAATACGCATAGCGGTGCACCGGTTCGGTATCCACAATAACCCCATCCATATCAAAAATTACCGTCTGTATCATAGTTGTTTTGTATAACTAATTAGTCTCTGTACAATAAATAACGGATCACTGTTTCGGCCGCATACAAACCAAATAAACCTGGCATATAACTGTTGGTTCCGTAAAATGATTTTTTAAAATTCTTCCCGTCAGTAGTTTTTAAACTGCTTTCGTCTTGTATTTCTGATGAGAAAACTACTTTCACTCCTTTATCAATTTTCACTTCTTTCAAACGTCGTTTAATGGTACGTGCCAAAAAGCAATTCTCTGTTTTACTAATGTCGGATACTTTTACTTTAGATGCTTGCATCTTGCCTCCAGCTCCCATACTACTAATTACTTTAACTCCTTTTCGTTTGGCAGCGATGATCAAATTCAATTTAGGTGTCACACTGTCAATACAATCCAAAACATAATCAAATTCTGGTGAAACCAATTCAAACGCGCGTTCTGGTGATAAAAATTCTTGGATACGAGTCAATTGCAATTCAGGATTAATATCCATCAAACGATCGCCTACAATAGTTATTTTAGGTTGCCCTACAGTAGAATGCAAAGCCGGTAATTGTCGGTTAATATTAGTAATATCCACTACATCGCCATCAACAATAGTCATATTGCCTACTCCTGCTCTTGCTAAAAATTCAGCAGCAAAAGAACCTACGCCTCCTAATCCAACGACCAATACTTTGGCATTGTGTAATTTTTCTAATCCTTCTTTTTTAAATAATAATTCGGCTCTTTCTGTCCACTCTGCCATGATTGTATTTATTTATCTGTTTATTCGGTTATTTGTTAAATTGGGTACCAAAAATAGTACTGAAATTAATAGTTACCAATTCTTGTAATTGAGGAATTGTTAGCCCTTTATATTTTGCAGCCAATGCATACACTTCCTGAATCGTTTGTTCGTCCGTATCAGTTTCCAAGAAAAATCGGTCATTAGGCATGTCTTTAAAAACCGATTCCAATTGGGGCATTCGTAATAAATACTTGCCAAAAGAAATGTAACAACCATTGGCTCCTAATTCTTTAGCGATCTGTTCATTTTTAGAAAATCCATGAATCAAAAAGGGAACTGAAATTTTCAATTTCTTTTTGATGGTAATCAATTCCTGAAAAGCGGCCACACAATGAATCACAACCGGTTTTTGGTACTGTTCAGCCAAAAGCAATTGTCGCTCAAAAACGGTTTGCTGTAATTCAAAAACAACTTCAATTCGTTTGTCCAATCCACATTCGCCCAAAGCCAAACATCCAGGTTCGCTTAATTTACTTTCGAGAATAGCTAAATCACTTTCGATGCGGTCTTCCACAATAAACCATGGATGAATACCAATGGAGTAATACGGAATTGAATCCGAAAATTCTTGAGGATATTGATTGACTAATTCAACCACATCTGCCTGATTGCTAAACGAATGTGTATGTAAATTAAAGTACTGCATTAGTCATGAAACTTTTTAACGCCAGCACGAATTGCTATTTTTAAATCATTTTCTAAAGGCACTTTTGGACACGAATACTTAGGACTGTATGCACAATACGGATTGTACGACCTATTAAAATCTATCACAACCGTATCGCCTTGAGGAATTTTAAGATCAATGTATTTTCCACCGATATAACTTTCGTCACCGCAAGTCAAATCAGAAAAAGGCAAAAACAAATAATCTTTGTATTGCTCTTTCTTAGACAATTCAATATTTTGATAGATATTCAATTTGAAAAGCTGACCCTCAATGCTAAAATGCGCTTCTCCATATTTCACATAAACCGGTTTTCTATCGGTTGAGGTTTTCATTTCAAAAGGTTGCTCGTTGGCAGTTCGAACGAATTTAGCTACCACATTGAATTTTTCATTAGCAGGATAAAAATCCAAGCTTTTAAACACTTTCAAATCTTCGGGTAAAAGCGGACTTGTCTTAGCATCTGCATATTCGGCATTCAATTCATTTTGGAATTTTTCTACTGCTTCCCAACTGAACTGGGATTGGGCAAAGCCAAAACTAAATTGCAACAGCATAACAAGCAGTAGTATCTTTTTCATTCCAATTAAATTTCAACAAAAATACTACAATCCAATAGAAAACAAAACGATTTCAGGGCAAATGAAATTAATTTAAAACATCCTAATTACTAGAATAAAATGTAAACCAAAAGTTGGTACCTTTGGCACACAAATTTTACTATGATTCAGTCCGGAATACAACGATACATCAATAATTTTAGAGGCTTTCGAAGAGAGGTTTGGATACTCGCGTTGATTACATTTATCAATCGGGCTGGCACAATGGTATTGCCGTTTTTATCTAAATACCTAAAAGAAGACTTGCATCTCTCCTATTCTCAAGTAGGATGGATTATGGTTTGTTTTGGTTTTGGTTCCATGCTTGGCTCTTGGATGGGAGGCAAATTATCGGACAAAATCGGATTTTACAAAATCATGATTTTTAGTTTGTTCACTAGCGGTGTTTTGTTCTTTTTCTTGCAATACGTCACTTCCTTTTGGGCTTTGTGCGCCAGCATGTTTATCATTATGGTCATTGCCGATATGTTCCGTCCCGCCATGTTTGTTTCTTTAGGCACCTATGCCAAACCCGAAAATCGAACTCGCGCTTTAACATTAGTTCGTTTAGCCGTTAATCTTGGATTTGCTGCAGGACCTGCCTTGGGTGGTTTGATTATTTTGAACCAAGGGTACCAAGCGCTATTTTGGGTCGATGGTAGTTCGTGTATTATTGCTATTGTTCTATTTGCTGTACTAGTAAAAGAAAAGAAAGTGCCTGAAGATTTAATTGCAAAAAAAGAAGCCGAATCCAAAAGAGAATCGGTTTTTAAAGACAAAATATTTTGGATTTTCTTATTCGTGTGTTTTATAACTGCGATCCTTTTTTTTCAATTATTTACTACGCTACCACTTTATCACAGCGAACATTTTAGTTTATCCGAATTTCAAAGTGGATTGATTCTGTCTCTTAATGGCATACTCATTTTCTTTTTGGAAATGCCAATTGTAAGTTATTGCCAACGCAAAGACATCAGCAAACTGTCCATTATTTTATGGGGAAGTGTTTTAATGGCAATTAGTTTCTATATATTGTTATTCAATGCTTGGGCAGGCATCTTAATTGTGAGTTTACTTTTTATCACTTTTGGAGAAATGTTCATTTTCCCTTTCTCTAACTCTTTCGCTCTAAGTCGCGCACCCAAAGGCCACGAAGGACGTTATATGGCTTTATTTACTATGAGTTTTAGTTTGGCTCACATTGCCAGTTCTAAAATGGGACTAGAAATTATTAGCCATTTTAATTATCAAGCCAATTGGTTTGTAATGGGGACTTTAGGAGTACTAGCTGTTCTGTGTTGTGTTTGGTTACAACGATTATTAGTGTTAGAAAAATAATAGTTGTGTTTTCTTATCAAAAAATTAATTACGTTAAATTTTTGCAAAGGTATTTTTGGGTCTAAAAATCAATTAATAGGTTTGCTTCGTTAAAAATAGAAATCACAACTTTTAATTTAATTTTTACTATGAATACTAGAAAACATTATTTCACATTAGCCCTTGCTTTCAGTTTAATTATCGGAGGTTCTGTTGCTGTATTGGCACAAAATCAGAAGAAAAAAGAAATCATCGAAATCAACAATGAAAATGACGATGTGGTGATGACTTGGAATAAAACCACTCCTGAATCAGAAATGAATGACGATGTTAGAGCATTGAAAAAATATGGTGTAACTATTAATTATTCCGATGTAAAACGCAATGCGAATAAAGAAATTACTGGTTTAAAAGTAAGTTACGAAGACGAAAAAGGAAACAAAGGCGAATTGAAACTCAACCAACAATCTCCTATTTCTACCATTAACTTTTACAAGTCGGGAAATGAAATTGGTTTTGGAACTCCTTCCAATTCTAATCCAATGAATAGTTTTTCATTTGGTGGAGCACCCAATGGAAGTGCGGTAAAAATATTCGGTTTTCATGATGAAGATGGAAATCCTTCAACTGAAAGTTTCCGATTTAATTTCTCTGACAAAAACGAATCTCCAAAATCATCTAGAAAGTCCAAAATCATCATTAAAAAATCAAATAAAAAAGATTTAGTTATTGAAGATGGTGAAGTCATTTCAGGAAAAGACGACTACTCTGCAGAAGAAATTGAAAAAATTAAGAAAGAGTCTGAAATGAACTCTGAAGATATTGAAAAATCAGAAACAAATCCACTAAGCGAATTTGATTTGCGCAATGAAAAAGGGATACAAGATTTCAAAAAGAAGATCAAAAAAATAATTGGATCGGTAGATTCTGAAACAGATGTAACATCAGAATTGGCCAAAGCCAAAGAAGAAATGATCAAAGCAAAAGAAGAATTAGAAAAAGCCCGAATCGCTTTAGAGAAAGCCACTCAATCGAAATCAAAAAAGAAATAAATACTAAAAAGGCCATTTAATCAATGGTCTTTTTTATTTTTACCAAAAAAAAATGTTCAAAGTTTTAGCTACAATTAATAAAGTGCTTTTGCCAAGTTTAACCAAACAACGCTTGGATGTGTCCAAAGCAAAGAAATGGCAGATGGCGTTAATAGGATACCGCTATTATGTAACCTGTAGAGCCTTAGATAAATAAATAGTTAAAGAACGTAATTGTCTAAAAAAGCAGTTATTTTTTAATTTTCGATTTGGATATCTACCATTTTTACCTATATTTGCACCCGTAACAAGGCCTCGTGGCGCAACTGAATAGCGCATCTGATTACGGCTCAGAAGGTTACTGGTTTGAATCCAGTCGAGGTCACGAATAAATACAATTAAAAGAAAAAACGCCAAGCTCGCTTGAGCGTTTTTTTGTTTTAATTGTATTTTCAAAGCGGAGCTTTTATGGATATGCAATCCAGAAACAGCTTGAGCGTTTTTTTGTTTTAATTCTATTTTCAAAGCGGAGCTTTATAGGATATATAATCCAGTCAATAACTATCCCCCTCAAATTATGACAACATACTTCTTTGATTTGACCTACCAAGACACCACTTATGGTGAAGAGGAAATGAACCTCAAAGAATTTGAATCCTGTCAGTTTATCAATTGTGATTTTACCGCTTGTAATTTCATTGGAGTTACTTTTATTGAGTGTTCGTTTACCAATTGTAATTTAAATAGCACCAAACTCAATCATACCGCATTGCGAACTGTACATTTCAATAACTGCAAAATGCAGGATATTAATTTCTCAATGTGTGACAAATTGATTTTTGAAATAGCCTTCAGCCGATGTAATTTAGACTTCTCCAAATTCTACACTTTAAAACTAAAAGAAACACAATTTAAAAACTGTAGTCTAATTGCCGTGGATTTTATGGCAACCGATTTATCTGAAGTAGTTTTTGATAATTGCGATTTATATCGTGCCGAATTTGACAAAGCCAACGCCTCAAAAGCTGATTTTAGAACCAGCTACAATTTCACTATTGATCCAGAAAAAACCAAGATTAAAAAAGCAACTTTCGCTTTAGAAGGTCTCAAAGGATTGTTGTATAAGCACAATATCATAGTGGAGTAATTCAATTTTTAGAATTGATAATGCTACCCATGCACAGTTTCACCTTTGCCATAATTGGTGATAATAGAAGCTTCGAAGTCCAACCATTCTCTCCAGCGTTGTTCTACATCTATACCTTCTCCATATTTACGGGCATAACTAATAAAAGTAGTATAATGTCCCGCTTCACTTTCCATCAAATTGCGGTAAAAAGTAGCCAATTCTTCATCTTCAATATTTTCAGAAAGGACTTTAAATCGCTCACAACTTCTCGCCTCAATCATGGCCGAAAACAACAAACGTTCTACTAAACCAGACACTCGACTTCCGGTGTTGCTTCGTTTCATATACAGATACAACTCGTTCACATAATCGTCTTTGCGTTCGCGACCTAGTTGTAAACCGCGTTTGATAATGATATTGTGTACTTGTTCAAAATGATCAATTTCTTCTTTGGCCAAAGCCAAAAGATCCTGAACTAAATCTTGATGCTCCGAATTATGCGTAATTATTGTAATGGCATTGGTAGCCGCTTTCTGTTCGCACCAAGCGTGGTCCGTCAGAATTTCTTCAATATTTTTTTCGACAATATTGACCCATCGTGGGTCGGTTGGCAGTTTTAATCGCAGTATGGACATTTGGATCAGAATTTATAAAGGAGTAAAAATAAAAAAGTTTAAAGTTTTGCGAAAACAAGGTTACACAAAACTTTAAACTTTATATCAATTTTGGAAGGTTATCTTAGAAAACGAAGATGGCTCTTTCGCTCATCATTTCGTTTACTTCAGCAGCTACTTCTTCGATTACATCTTCGTCAGTATGATTCATCAAGACTTTATCGATAAGTGCTACGATAGTTTCCATATCTTCTTCTACTAAACCACGAGTAGTAATTGCTGCAGTTCCAACGCGAATTCCAGAAGTAACAAATGGAGATTTGTCATCAAATGGAACCATGTTTTTATTTACTGTAATTTCTGCTTTTACTAAGGCGTTTTCAGCGTCTTTACCTGAAATGTTTTTATTTCGCAAGTCGATCAACATCATGTGATTGTCTGTACCACCAGAAATGATTTCGTATCCTCTTTTTACAAAAGCGTCAGCCATTGCTTTAGCATTTTTTTGTAATTGCATCGCATACGTAAAGAATTCATCTTGTAAAGCTTCGCCAAAAGCAACTGCTTTAGCAGCGATGATATGCATTAATGGTCCACCTTGGTTACCAGGAAAAACAGCTAAGTCCAATAAATTAGACATCATTCTGATTTCACCTTTTGGAGTAGTTAAACCAAATGGGTTTTCAAAATCTTTACCCATCAAGATCAATCCACCACGAGGTCCACGTAATGTTTTATGTGTAGTAGTTGTTACAATATGACAATGAGGCAATGGATCGTTCATCAATCCTTTGGCGATCAAACCTGCTGGATGCGAAATATCAGCTAATAAAATAGCACCAACACTATCCGCAATTTGTCTGAAACGAGCAAAATCCATATCACGAGAATAAGCCGAAGCTCCCGCGATAATTAACTTAGGTTTTGATTGAGTTGCAATTTCTTGAATTTTATCATAATCCAATCGACCTGTTTCTTTGTCAACACCGTAAAAAACTGGGTTGTATAAACGACCAGAAAAATTAACTGGCGAACCGTGAGTCAAGTGACCACCGTGCGCTAAATCAAATCCTAAAATAGTATCACCAGGTTTAATACAAGCGTGGTACACTGCAGTATTGGCTTGAGAACCTGAGTGCGGTTGAACGTTTGCATATTCAGCACCAAATAATTCTTTAGCTCTGTCAATGGCAATTTGTTCCACAACATCCACTACTTCGCAACCGCCGTAATATCTTTTTCCAGGATATCCTTCTGCATATTTGTTAGTCAAAACAGAACCTGCCGCTTCCATTACTTCGTCACTTACAAAGTTTTCTGATGCAATTAATTCTATTCCGTGAATTTGTCTTTCTTGTTCTTCTAGGATAAGGTCAAAAATTTGTTCGTCGCGTTGCATTTGTGTAGTTTTTGTTAATTTGAGGCAAAAATACAAAAAAACGTCGGCTAAATAATAGCTTGTCTTTATAAAAGACCTAGTAGTTTTTAACAAACTAATTAACAACAAAGTCTTTCCGTTTTATTACTACCTACTAGATTCAAAAATCATTCGAAAAGAAATCTATATAACCAATAACAAAGAGTCCTAAATTTAAACATCTTAACATTGACATGTAAAAATGTTAGAAAACACAGAAACAACCACTTGTTATAAAAAAAGTTGTATTTTTGCTGGCGATGAATAAAAACAGTTTACATATAACTTCTTTATCACGGATAAATACACATTCGACTTCTCCCGAAGTACGGACACTATCACTATAGTTTCCATTTGTGTTTTTAACCTTTTATTCATTTTCAACTTATTGTTTTGAAATCACTTTCGTTTTACATTGGATATTTAAATCCGAAGAATTTTCTTTTAAATCGCTCAAAAACAATCACTAATCGAATTTGTTCGTGTGTAGATGGTTTGGATTTAAATTATTGTATTCCAATCATAATTGTTTCATTTAATTATAAAATTAACTCTTGAAATGAATATTAAAATTGTTGTAACTCAAGAAGAGCATTATCAATTTGCGAATGAAATTTGCGAAACTATTGAAACCTCCGCCAAATTAAGAGGGACTGGTATCGCAAAAAGAACTCCCGAATACATTAAAAAAAAGATGGAAAACCAAGATGCTATCATTGCTTTAGTCGATGGTAAATTTGCAGGTTTTTGTTATATTGAAAGTTGGCAACACGGAAAATTTGTGGCGCACTCCGGATTAATTGTTCACCCCAATTATAGACATCACGGTTTAGCCAAAAAAATCAAATCCAAAGTATTTGATTATTCACTAAAAAAATATCCGGATGCTAAAGTATTTGGTATCACTACAGGCTTAGCCGTAATGAAAATCAATTCCGATTTAGGATACAAACCGGTTCCGTTTTCTGAATTGACTACTGATCCTAGTTTTTGGAAAGGATGCCAAACCTGTACCAACTATGATATCTTAAAAAGCAAAGACAATAAAATGTGTTTGTGCACCGGAATGTTATACGATCCAAAAGAGAAACAAAAGATTCCGCCTAGACATCCATTTAACGTAAAAGTTCTCAACCGATTAAATAAAATTAAAGAAGCCTTATTCTTAAAAAAATAATTATACCATGAAAAAAGTTGTATTAGCCTATAGCGGTGGATTAGACACCTCGTATTGCCTAAAATATTTGAAAAACGAAAAAGGATACGAAGTTCATACTATATTAATCAATACGGGTGGATTTGATGACGAAGAGCTACAAGCAATCGAAGAGAGAGCTTATGAATTGGGCAGCGCGCAACACGCTAACCTTACTATTTTAGACAAATACTATGATAAAGCGATTAAATATTTAATTTATGGTAACGTATTGAAAAACAACACCTACCCTCTTTCTGTGAGCGCAGAACGTGTTTTTCAAGCTATTGAAGCTATTAAATATGCAAAATCTGTTGGTGCCAGTGCTATTGCACACGGAAGTACTGGTGCTGGAAACGATCAAATTCGTTTTGATTTGATTTTCCAAACCATCGCTCCAGAAATTGAAATCATTACTCCTATTCGTGATTTAAAATTATCTCGTCAAGAAGAGGTGGATTATTTGGCTAAAAACGGCGTGCACTATTCTTGGGAAAAAGCACAATACTCTATCAACAAAGGACTTTGGGGTACCAGTGTAGGCGGAAAAGAAACCCTAACTTCGCATGAAGCATTACCAAGCGAGGCCTACCCTTCTCAATTGCAAAAACAAGGGGAAGAGAAAGTAGCTTTAGAATTCCACGAAGGACAATTAGTTGCCGTAAATGGCAAAAAAAATACGCCTCCAAACAACATTGTGATTTTAGAAAAATTGGCGAATGCCTATGCAATCGGTAGAGACATTCATGTTGGAGACACAATCATTGGAATCAAAGGAAGAGTTGGTTTTGAAGCCGCTGCTCCACTAATCATCATCAAAGCACATCATTTGCTAGAGAAACATACTTTGGGTAAATGGCAACAATATTGGAAAGAACAATTAGGCAACTGGTATGGCATGTTATTCCACGAAGGACAATTCCTAGATCCTGTGATGCGAAATATTGAAACTTTCTTGGAAGACACTCAAAAAACAGTGAATGGAACGGTAACGGTAACCTTAAAACCCTATCATTTTTCATTAGACGGAATTGAATCTAAAAACGATTTGATGAACACCGGATTTGGACAATATGGTGAAATGAATAATGCTTGGACTTCAGAGGATGCCAAAGGATTCATTAAAATATTAGGCAATGCACAAAATATATTTTCATCTGTAAATCAACTGAGTCATGATTAGAGTTGGAATAATTGGCGGTTCAGGCTATACGGCTGGCGAACTCATCCGGATTTTGATGTTTCACCCTAATGCGACTTTAGATTTTGTTTACAGTACAACTAATGCTGGCAAACCCTTATACATTGCGCATCACGATTTGATGGGTGATATTGAAATGAATTTTACTGATCAAGTCAAACCTAACGTTAATGTGGTTTTCTTGTGTTTGGGTCATGGAAAATCAAAAGCATATTTAGAACAGCACCAATTTTCAAAGGATACTAAAATCATCGATTTAGGAAACGATTTTAGACTGACTAAAGACGCTGAATTTGATGGAAAGCAGTTTGTTTATGGTTTGCCGGAATTAAACAAAACTGCCATTCAATCTGCAAATTATATCGCTAACCCAGGTTGTTTTGCTACAGCAATTCAATTGGCTTTATTGCCATTGGCCAAAAATGGATTACTCAACGATGATGTTCACATCAACGCAACCACTGGAAGCACAGGAGCTGGAGTTAGTCCTTCTGAAACGACACATTTCAGTTGGAGAAACAACAATATGTCGCATTACAAAGCTTTTGAACACCAACATTTAGGCGAAATCAATCAAAGCATTCAACAATTGCAGGAGGGTTATCCAAACGAGTTGCTATTTGTTCCCAACAGAGGGGATTTCGCTAGAGGCATTTTCGCGACTTTATACACTACTGTTTCTGATAGTTTGGAAGACATTGTTGCCAAATACGAGACGTATTATGCAGATCAACCTTTTGTAACGATTACCACTACTAACATCAACATGAAGCAAGTTGTACAAACTAATAAGTGTATTATCAGCTTAATGAAAAAAGGAAACCGGCTTTTAATCACTTCAGTAATTGACAATTTAACCAAAGGAGCCTCAGGACAAGCGATTCAAAATATGAACTTGTTATTTGGCTTAGACGAAACCACAGGATTGCATTTAAAGCCGTGTGGATTTTAAAAAAAATTAACAAATCGAAAAATGAATTTATTTGACGTTTATCCTTTATACAATATCACCCCAGTAAAAGCGGTGGATTGCACTATTACAGATGCTAATGGTGTTGATTACCTAGATTTATATAGTGGTCACGGCGTAATTTCAATTGGCCATACCCACCCCTATTATGTGAGTAAATTGAAAGAACAATTGGATGCTATTGGGTTTTATTCCAATGCCATTCAAAACCCATTACAAGTTGAACTAGCTGAAAAGCTAGGAAAATTATCAGGTTACGAAGACTACAGTTTGTTTTTATGTAGTTCTGGGGCCGAAGCCAATGAGAATGCGCTCAAATTAGCTTCTTTTCACAACAACAAATCACGTGTAATTGCTTTTGATAACTCCTTCCACGGAAGAACTTCGGCAGCTGTTGCTGTAACCGATAACAAAAAAATTATAGCGCCACTGAACGCGCAACAAATAGTTACCTTTTTGCCATTAAACCAAATTGAATTGGTTGAAACCGAATTGAAAAAAGGCGATGTATGCTGTGTGATTATTGAAGGAATTCAAGGCGTGGGTGGATTGGACGAAGGAACAACTCAATTCTTCCAAGACTTAGAGAAAATTTGCGCACAATATGAAGTAGTTTTAATCCTAGACGAAGTACAGTCGGGTTACGGAAGAACTGGAAAATTCTTTGCCCATCAGCACCACAATATCAAAGCCGATATTATTTGTTTGGCCAAAGGAATGGGGAACGGCTTCCCTATTGGAGGTATTTTAATCTCGCCTAAATTCAAAGCGAGTTATGGTTTATTAGGAACTACTTTTGGCGGAAGTCATTTAGCTTGTGCCGCGGGAATTGCCGTTTTGGATGTAATAAAAGACCAAAAATTAATGGACAATGTGAACGAAGTATATGCGTATTTCTTAAACGCCATCAAACAAGTTCCAGAAGTAAAAAAAGTAAAAGGAAAAGGATTGATGCTGGGAGTGGAATTTGATTTTGAAATCAATGAGCTTCGAAAAAAGATGATTATTGACAAGCATATTTTCACTGGAAACGCCAATAACAAAAATCTATTACGAATCCTTCCGCCACTGACAATCAACACAAAAGGAATAGATACTTTCATCATTGCTTTAAAAGAATCGTTACAAGAAATTCAATCTTAATTTCATGAGCACCCTACTTTCAATAGCAAAACGAAATGCGGTTTTAAGCCGAATGGCCACGCTTCTAGAAGAAGAAAGAGCCAGTCTTAAAAGCATAAATAAACAAGACTTGGATAATTATTCTGGAGCCGATTTAGCAATGGAAAAACGCCTTTTGGTGGACGATGCTAAAATTGACGGAATGATTTTATCGATGCAACAATTGGCAAGCCAAGAAGATCCTATTGGAGTAGAACGTTTTCATTTTGTTCATGAAAAAGGAATGAAAATCACCAACAAAACCGCTGCTTTTGGTACAGTAATGATTATTTACGAATCACGTCCTGATGTTACGGTGGAAGCAGGTGGAATTGCTTTTAAATCGGGAAATAAAATTTTATTGAAAGGCGGAAAAGAATCTTTGCTTTCTAATTTGAAAATAGTTGCCCTTTGGCACCAAGCCTTAAAAGAAAACGAAGTTGATGTCAACTGGGTGGAATATTTAAATTACAACCGAAACGAAACCCAAGCTTTCCTTGAAAAACCAACACAGCGTGTGGACTTAATAGTTCCTCGTGGCGGCGAACAATTAATAGCTTTTGTAAAGCAACACGCCACCTGCCCTGTAATTATAAGTGGTCGTGGGAATAATTTTGTATATGTCAATCAAGAAGCGGATTTGCAAAAAGCAATGGATATTATCATTAATGGAAAAACATCTAATATTTCGGTCTGCAATGCTTTGGATAAAGTGCTAATTGATACCAATTTGGATCATTGGGAGACATTTGCTCAACAAATAGTAAACCAATTACTAGAACACAACGTAACGGTTTTGGGTGACCAAAAAGTAGCTGACACAACTAGTATTCCTCAAATTGAATCGGATTTAATTTGGTACGAAGAGTTTTTGGATTACAAAATTGTAATTGGCACAGTCAATTCCGACCAAGAAGCAATTGCTAAAATCAATCAGTATTGCGGTGGGCATTCAGCGTCCATCATTACAGAAAACGAAGTTACTGCTCAAGAATTCATGGATAATGTAGACACGGCAGCCGTTTATCACAATACCTCTACCCGATTTACAGATGGAGGTCAATTTGGATTAGGAGGCGAATTAGCGATTAGCACAGATAAATTACACCAACGCGGCCCAATTGGCTTACAGCATTTGGTGACAAACAAATGGTACATATACGGAGATGGACAAATCAGGTAAAAAAAGAATATTACTAAAAATTGGAAGCAATACGCTCACCAAAGAAACCAATCATATTTCGAGAGGAAAGATTGAGGACATTGGGATGCAAATTGCCGCATTGAAAGACGATTACGAATTTGTCATTGTGAGTTCGGGGGCAATTGCTGCAGCGAAACAGTTTGTGAAATTAGAAGCGCCTGACAACGAAATTTTTGTCAAACAAGCTTTGGCTTCTATTGGACAACCACACTTAATGCGTATTTTTCATGAGAATTTCAGCGATCTTGGATTGCATACCTCACAATGTTTGCTTTCGTATTCTGATTTTGAAAAAACCGAAACCAAAATTAATATTGTCAACACGATTGATGTGTTGGTTAAAAACAGTTACATCCCCATTATCAATGAGAATGATACGGTTTCAACAGATGAGATCAAATTTGGAGATAACGATAAATTAGCGGCTTTGACTGCCGTATTATTGGATGTAGATCTATTGATTATAGCAACTAATACCAACGGAATTTATACTAAAGCATCGTTTAAAGATCCGAATCCGGAGACGATTCGTTTGGTAACCGATTTACAAACTTTGGAAAACGAAATTGGAGAGGCTAAATCCTCTCATGGAACAGGCGGAATGCAGTCTAAAATTGATTCGGCGGCTATAGCCAAAGCAGCCAACATTGAAACTTGGATTGTCAATGGATTAGAAGATAATTTTATTTTAAATGCTTTAGACAACAAAATACCATTTACGAAGATTAAATAAGAAGAAACAATCAGCCACCTTTATTGGTGATGCGAATAAACTAATACACTTAAAGTTATGAATTACATCAACATACAAGAAATAGATTCACTACAAGAATGGGTAAAAGAAGCGATTGCTATCAAAAAAAATCCATTGCAACATAAATCTTTAGGCGAAAATAAAACCTTAGGCATGTTGTTCTTTAACCCGAGTTTACGAACGCGTTTAAGTACACAAAAAGCAGCATTAAACTTAGGCATGAATGTAATGGTCATGAATTTTACCAACGAAGGTTGGACACTTGAATTTGAAGATGGAGCGGTGATGAATCAAGGTGCTTCGGAACACATCAAAGAAGCAGCGCAAGTCGTTTCACAATATTGTGATATCATTGCGATTAGAGCTTTCGCAGGATTGACCGACAAAGAAAAAGACAATGCCGAAACCGTATTGTCGGGATTTTTGAAATATGCAACAGTGCCTATTGTAAACATGGAAAGTGCTACGGGGCACCCATTACAATCGTTGGCAGATGCCATCACTATGGAAGAGCACAAAACAGCGCACCGTCCAAAGGTAGTTTTGTCTTGGGCGCCACATCCAAAAGCGTTACCTCAAGCCGTTGCGAATTCGTTTGTTCAAATGATGCAATTACAGGAGGCTGATTTTGTGATTGCCCATCCAGAAGGTTACGAATTGAATCCGGAAATCACGAAAGATTCGAAAATTGAATACGATCAAAACAAAGCCTTTGAAAATGCCGATTTTATTTACACTAAAAACTGGAGTAATTACAAGGAATATGGCAAAGTGACTAATCTAGATCCTAACTGGACCGTTACAGCAGCTAAAATGAAGCTGACTAATAATGCGAAATTCATGCACTGTTTGCCAGTAAGACGTAACGTTATTGTAGCAGACGAAGTAATTGATAGCGTTAATTCAGTTGTAATTGAACAAGCCAACAATCGTACGTATGCAGCGCAATTGGTTTTGCAAAAAATATTGAAAGATGGGAAATAAACAATCGGTAGCCATTATCAAAATTGGTGGGAATATTATTGATAATCCTGCAGAATTAACATCGTTTTTAGCTGATTTTTCTGCTTTGGAAGGCAATACCATTTTAGTACATGGTGGCGGAAAATCAGCTACTAAATTAGCCCAAAGCATGGGATTAGTTCCGCAAATGATTGATGGCCGTAGAATCACCGATGCCAAAATGCTTGAAGTGGTGGTTGGCGTTTATGCAGGTCAAATTAATAAAGAAGTCGTGGCGCAATTACAAGCCAACGGCTCCAATGCAATCGGATTTTCGGGAGCAGATGGAAATTTAATTCTTTCAGAAAAACGAAATCATCCTACGATTGACTACGGTTTTGTAGGCGATGTAAAAAAAGTGAATACGAGTTTGTTATCTAATTTATTGGAAACTGGAATTACACCAGTATTTTGCGCCATTACACACGACGGAAAAGGTCAGTTATTAAATACGAATGCCGATACTATTGCTAGTGAAATAGCGATAGCTTTATCTTCAGATTATGATGTAACACTCACCTATTGTTTTGAAAAACCAGGCGTTTTATTTGATGCTGAAGATGACACTTCGGTGATTGAAGCAATCAATCCTGATTTGTATGCCAAATTAAAAGCGAAGGAAGCTATTCATTCCGGAATGATTCCTAAATTAGACAACTGTTTCAATAGTTTATCCAAAGGAGTGAAACAAATTAAAATTGGACACCACCGTATGTTACAAAACAAAACGGCTACTTATACGACAATTACGTTATGAAAACCATAGAAATCCTTACACAAGAAGCTATTGCCTTATTAAAAGCGCTTATTGAAACCCCTTCCTTTTCCAGTGAAGAAGATCAAACGGCACTTTTAATTGAGTCTTGGTTTACCCAAAATGGGATTCCGTTTCAAAGAGAGAACAATAATGTTTGGGCATTCAATCACCATTTTGACAAAAGCAAACCAACGCTATTATTGAATTCGCATCATGATACCGTCAAACCCAATCAAGGTTATACGAATGACCCATTTAAAGCCATTGAAAAAGAGGGTAAATTATTTGGATTAGGAAGTAATGATGCCGGGGGCTGCTTGGTTTCACTATTAGCAACTTTTGTTCACTTTTACCACCAAGAAAACTTACCATACAATATGGTTATGGTGGCTTCTGCAGAAGAAGAAAGCAGTGGTAAAAAGGGTTTGAATAGTGTTTTACAACACTTACCCGAATTGGATTGTGCGATTGTTGGCGAACCAACTTTAATGCAATTGGCTATAGCCGAAAAAGGGTTATTAGTTTTAGATGTTGTTGTCAAAGGAACTGCTAGTCATGCAGCACATCAAAATGAAGATAATCCAATTTACAACGCAATGAATGTAATTGATTGGTTTAAAACCTATCAATTTGAAAAAATATCAGATGTTTTAGGTCCAGTAAAAATGACTGTAACTCAAGTGACTACTGGAAAGCAACACAATGTAGTCCCTGCCGAATGTCATTTGGTTGTCGATATTCGAGTGAATGATTGTTATAGCAATACCGAAATTTTAGCTACGGTAAAAAGTCATGTTACTGCAGAAGTGAATCCGAGGTCGATGCACTTGAATGCTTCATCTATTCCGTTACAACACGGTTTAGTACAAGCTGGAATTGCATTAGGAAGAACTACTTATGGTTCGCCAACCCTTTCGGATCAATCGGTATTGAGTTGTCAATCCTTAAAATTAGGACCAGGAGAAACGCTTCGCTCCCACTCGGCTGATGAATTTATATATATTAACGAAATAGAAGAAGGTATTCAGTTGTACATCAAAATTCTAACTGATTTCTTCAAAAAATAAAATACGAACTATGAAACTTTGGGAAAAAGGAATTGCCACCGACAAACAAATCGAACATTTCACAGTTGGGAATGACCGCGAATTGGATTTGGTTTTAGCCAAATACGATGCATTGGGTTCTATTGCTCACGCTAAAATGTTAGGTCAAATTGGTTTATTGACTGAAATTGAAACTACTTCATTGGTTAAAGCTTTGGAGGAAATCATTAAAGACGTAGAATCTGATAAGTTTGAAATTGAAGATAGTTTTGAAGACGTACATTCAAAAATTGAGTATCTATTAACCGTTAAATTGGGCGATGCTGGTAAAAAAATACATACCGCTCGTTCTCGTAACGACCAAGTATTAGTTGACGTTCATTTGTATCTTAAAGACGTTGTCAAAGAATTAAAAGAACAGGTAAAAGTGCTTTTTGATTTGTTAATGGAATCGGCTGATAAGCACCAAAATGTTTTACTGCCTGGGTATACGCATTTACAAATCGCCATGCCTTCTTCTTTTGGTATGTGGTTTTCGGCTTATGCTGAAAGTTTGATTGACGACATTACAATGCTAAATGCTGCTTTAAAAGTAGTGGATCAAAATCCATTAGGTTCAGCAGCCGGTTACGGAAGTTCTTTTCCAATTAACCGAACGTTTACCACTCAAGAATTGCAATTTGAAACTTTGAAATTCAATGCTGTTGCTGCTCAAATGAGTCGTGGAAAAGCGGAGAAAACAGTAGCCTTTGCTATGAGTAGCGTGGCCGCTACATTGGCTAAATTTTCAATGGACGTCTGTTTGTATATGAGTCAAAATTTTGATTTCATAAGTTTGCCATCGCATTTAACCACAGGTTCAAGCATCATGCCACATAAAAAAAATCCGGATGTATTTGAATTGATTCGTGGAAAATGCAACAAAATTCAAGCCCTACCTTATGAAATCACTTTGATAACAAACAACCTGCCAAGTGGTTATCATAGAGATTTACAATTACTAAAAGAAGGGTTGTTTCCAGCAATTCAAAATTTAAAAGCTTGTTTGGATATTGCCATTTTCGCCATAAAAGACATTACAGTAAAAGAACATATATTAGACGATAAAAAATACGACTATCTATTTACCGTTGATTCATTAAACGAAATGGTAGTTGCTGGAGTTCCGTTTAGAGATGCTTACAAAGCAGTGGCTGAGCAGTTGGAAAACGGCACCTTCCAATCTCCTAAAGCTACGAAACACACACACGAAGGAAGTATCAATAATTTATGTTTGGATGCTATTAAAGACAAAATGAAAGGTTCATTTTAATTTAAAATAATCTTATAAAAAAAAGCTCCAATTTCTTGGAGCTTTTTTTTATTTCAATCATGAATATTATTTTTTAACTACCAATCGGAAACCTTCTCCGTGAATGTTTAAAATCTCTACATTTTCATCTGATTTCAAGTACTTTCGCAATTTGGCTATGTAAACATCCATACTTCTAGATGTAAAATAATTATCATCTCTCCAGATTTTTGTTAGAGCTAATTCTCTTGGCATCAAATCATTCTCATGAAGAATCAACATTTTTAATAATTCGTTCTCTTTTGGAGACAATTTAATTGGTTCGTCATTTTGGAAAGTCAAGAAACGCAATTTAGAATTCAAATGGAATTTTCCAATTTTAAATTCAAACTGAACTTGTTCCGCTTTAACATCCGATGATTTTCTCTGAATAATTGCTTTGATTTTCATCAATAAAACTTCAGAGTCAAATGGCTTGTTCAAATAATCATCAGCACCAGCTTTATACCCTTTCAACACATCCTCTTTCATGGATTTTGCTGTTAGAAAAATGATAGGCACTTCTGCATTTTTTTCTCTAATTTCTTTAGCTAAGGTATAACCGTCTTTGTAAGGCATCATCACATCCAAAATACACAGATCATAATGATCTTTTTTGAACTTTTCAAAACCTTCCATTCCGTTCTTTGCCAATGTGACATCAAAATCGTTGAGAACTAAATAGTCTTTCAATACTGCACCAAAATTAAGATCGTCCTCTACCAAAAGAATTTTTCTGTTATTTTCCATAATCTAATTTATTAAGGGTAATTTTATAGTAAAGGTACTTCCTTTGCCTTTTTCACTTTCTACGTATACTTGACCATTATGGTCTTCAACAATTCGTTTTACATAAGCTAAACCTAAACCATGGCCTTTCACATTATGAATGTCTCCCGTGTGTTCTCTGTAAAACTTTTCAAAGATTCGTTTTTGAGCCACTTTACTCATCCCTAAACCTCTGTCTTGAACTTTTATCAAAACCATATCTTTAATATTCTCTGTGTAAATATCAATTTGTGGTGCATCAGGTGAGTATTTAATTGCATTTTCTAAGATATTCACTAGTACGTTCGTAAAGTGATTATCATTCACTAAAACTGTCGTTCTAGTCGCATTGAAATGTGTAACTACTGATCCTGATCTATCTTCCAAAATCAAACTAACATGTTCCATCGCATCATTGATTACATCTTCGATTGAAATGGATTCCTTTTCAATTTCTAACTCTTTTTTCTCTAATTTAGAAATTCGCAATACATTTTCAACTTGCGCGTGCATGCGTTTATTTTCATCACGAATCATGGCTAAATAACGCAATACTTTCTCTTTATCGTCAATAATTTTCGGATTACGAATAGCGTCCAAAGCTAAGTTGATCGTAGCAATAGGTGTTTTAAATTCATGCGTCATATTATTAATGAAATCCGTTTTGATTTCAGAAATCTGACGTTGACGAATCAACTGACTCAAAGCGCTCGAATAAGCAATAATGATAATGAGTGTAAAAATTATAGACAAAATAGTAATACTCACTAACTCCGATAATAGGAAACGTTTCTTTTGAGGAAAACTTACCATTAATTTATAGTGTTCGTGCTCCTCATTATCTGTCAAAATTGGAATGGAATAACTATTTTTAGGATTGTATTTAAAATTTTTAGAAGCCACAGTCGTTGAGGCACCATCGTTGTAAATTCCGAATTCAAAAGTGGTTTTTACACCATACTCCTCTAATTCTTTTTTTATTAAACTTTGAATATTTTCAGCAGTAACGCGCTCTTGCAAGGGCATCGCTGAGGCTATATCTTTGTAAAAAATTTCAAATTGTGCGTTATCTAAAACATCTAAACTTCCTGATTTTTCAATGCGCTCATCTGGAATCAAACTTTGAGAAAGCATTGTATTTTCAAGCGGTTTCGAATTGTAAATCTCAGTTACTCTTTTGGAACTAAAACTTTTAAACAATTTGGAGTTGTCTAATTTTTTATTAAATAAAGAGGACTTAATATCAAAATCTTCTTCAATAATACTATTAGAATACACAATAGTTTTATTTGTTCTTAAATTCTTTTGAACGTAGGTAAATTGAAGTAAATCGTCTTTTTTAGGAATTTTACCGGTACTGTCTTTTAATTTATTATAACGATCATAAAAACTGTAGGCTTCTTGTTTTTGCAATTTTTCAGCTACATTGCCTAATACTTGCTTAACATGAAATTTAAATTGCTCTTCGTTATTTTCTAATGAGGTGTTGAACCAATAGACTTGAACGAGTATAATCCCAATTAGGGACAAACTCATTAACAAAACCAACAATCTAAAGAATAGCTTACTCATCGAAACAAATTTAGTATTTTAACAATATAGTAAATAATACATTAACCAAATATTAACATCTAGCTACAATATTGCTAATTCTTTAAAATTTTAAGAATTTTATCAATTTCGTTTTTTGCAGATTTTGAATTCGTATTATCAATAACAAAATTACTTTTGGCTGCACGCTCTTCATCAGTCCATTGGGCATTGATACGCTGAAGTACTTGTTCTCGCGAACAGTTATCACGTTGCATCACACGTGTAATTCGATCTTCTAAAGGAGCTGTAACAGTAATTATATAGTCGCAATTTTGGTAGCTCCCACTTTCGAACAAAATAGCCGCTTCATATACAACAAAAGGAACTATCTTATGTTGGTCAAGCCAAATTGCAAATAGCCTTTTAACTTCCGGATGAATTATACTATTAAGTTTTTTTAATTTATCAGGATTCGAAAAAACAATTGAAGCCAATTGTTGTCGGTTCAAATGACCTTTTTCAAAAATTGCAGTTCCAAAGCTAGTTTTAACTTCTTCCAAAACATGCGGAGATTGCATCGCTTTTTTTGCCTCTTCATCAGCTATAAAAACAGGGATTCCAAGTGATTCCATATAGTTGACAAGTGTGGTCTTGCCACTTCCGATTCCACCTGTTAAACCTATAATATATGCCATTGATTATTTTTTGAAAAACAAATAAGAAAAAGCTTGTTCGGGTTGTCTTTTGAAAACAATTACTTTGATATAAGATTCCAAAAAACCCAACCCATAACCGTAAAACTGTTTCCAAACTGCAACAATTGACAAGTAGCCAATGCGCACACTTCTGTTTTGAATACTTGAAGTTACAAACAAAATAAAGAAGTACAACATGTACAGTTGTAAAAAATAATCGAATGTTAGCAGCAACAAGGCAATCGAAAGGAAAAACCCTAAAATAAAAGCTGTTGGAAAGAAAAAGGTCAATTTATTATGCTCTGGATACCAACTGTTCAAAATAGGACGAGCTTTGCCAAATTTACTCACTTGAACCGAAAATTTATCCCAATCAATACGGCGTTTATGGTATACGAATGCTTTTGAAAACAATCGAGTTTGAAAACCTAAATTCCACAAACGGATAGACAAATCTGGATCTTCACCTGGGTGGATATTTCCAAAACCTTTAGAGGCTTCAAAAGCTTTTCGAGACAATCCCATATTGAAACTTCTGGGTTGGAATTTTCCTATTTTTTCAGAACCACCGCGAATACCACCAGTAGTTAAAAAAGAAGTCATAGCAAAGTTGATGGCTTTTTGAATATCAGAAAAGCTATCCAAGGCTTTGTCAGGACCTCCAAAACAATCTACATAGTCTTGTTTCAAAGCTTTATCAACTTCTTCCAGATATTGAGAAGGGATAATACAATCTGAATCGAAAATGATAAAATAATCACCACTAGCCTTTGCCATTCCGTAATTACGCGAATCGCCAGGTCCAGAATTTTCTTTATAAAAATAAGCGATATTTAACTGTGACAAGTATTTTTGGATTACTTCGCCACAAGGTATTGTGGAGCCGTCTTCTACAATAACGATTTCAAAATCATTTTGATACGTTGTTTTAGTTAAACTTTCTAATAACTCATCTACTTCGTCAGGACGATTGTATACCGGTATAATAAGAGAAAAATGCATATTCAAAGTTAAAATTTTGATTCCGTTTTGGATTGTACTACAAATATAGTCTTTATAGCGTATTACTAAAATGATTCCTAAACAACTATAAAAAAAATGCACCCAATAATGAGTGCATTTGTATTATAATAAGATAAAGTATTACCCAATACTAGGTACTTGTACCATTTCATTGGCATCAGCCAAATAGTCTACTCCATCAAATCCAAAACCAAATAGGTTCAAAAAATCTTGTTTGTAACCCGCTAAATCTCCTATTTCTGGTAATGATTCCGTAGTTGATTCTTTCCACAAAGCGGCAACTTTAGCCTGTACATCTTCACGCATTTCCCAATCATCAATTCGAATTCTTCCTTTATCATCTGTTGGAACAGCTTGTCCAGTATACAAACGTTGTTGATACAAACGTTGAATTTGTTCGATACAACCTTCGTGGATTCCTTCTGCTTTCATGATTTTGTATAACAATGAAATGTACAATGGAATCACTGGAATGGCAGAACTTGCTTGCGTTACTAATGCTTTGTTTACAGACACATACGCCTTACCATTCAACGAAGCTAAGTCTTTTGAAATTTCAAAAGCAGTGGCTTCCAAATGATCTTTGGCTTGACCAATCGTACCTTTTCTATAGACAGCTTCAGTCACTTCTGGCCCAATGTAAGAATAGGCTACTGTTGTAGCGCCTTCTGCTAAAACATTAGCGTCTTTCAAAGCATTTATCCACATCGACCAATCTTCACCACCCATAACTACAACCGTATTATCAATATCCTCTTGGTTAGCTGGCTCAATTGAAACTTGAGTTACATTTCCAGTATGGAAATCTACCGTCTTATTCGTAAATGTACCTCCAATTGGTTTCAAAGTAGAACGGTGCAATACTCCGGTTCCAGGATGCATACGCACTGGAGAAGCCAAACTATAGATCACTAAATCAATCTGACCCATATCGGCTTTGATTAAGTCAATTGCTTGTTGTTTAACTTCGTTAGAGAAAGCATCTCCATTGATACTTTTAGCATACAAACCTGATTTAGTTGCTTCTTTTTCAAAAGCTGCAGAATTATACCATCCTGGCGAAGCCGTTTTTCCTTCAGCAGGTGCTTTCTCAAAGAAAACCCCTAGAGTTGCTGCATTAGAACCAAAGGCACTTGTAATTCTTGAAGCCAATCCAAATCCTGTAGATGCTCCAATAACCAAAACGCGTTTTGGTCCATCGATTGATCCTTTTGATTGTACATAAGCTATTTGATTTTTTACATTTTGCTCACATCCAGCTGGGTGTGCTGTCAAGCAAATAAATCCTCTCATTCTAGGTTCTATAATCATATCTTTAATTCTAATTAATATTCGTGTTTAGTAGTATGCAAATATAAACCAAATCTTTAGTTCAACAAGGATTTGGCGTGATTTAGAGCCGAATCTGAAACTACCGCGCCAGATAGCATTTGGGCAATTTCAATGACTCTTTCTTCTTCATTTAACAATTGTAATTCCGATTGAGTATCCTCTCCAACTGTAGATTTAAAAACTTTAAAATGAGCATTCCCTTTGGCGGCAATTTGCGGCAAATGGGTTATGGCAAAAATTTGCATAGTCTTACTCATTTCCTTCATAATCTCTCCCATTCGAATGGCAATTTCTCCCGAAACACCAGTATCAATTTCGTCAAAAATTAAAGTTGGTAATTTTGAGTATTGTGCCAAAATCGCTTTCACTGCAAGCATAATTCGAGACATCTCCCCTCCTGACGCTACTTTTTTCAACAAACCAAAATCAGTTCCTTTATTCGCCGAAAACAAAAACTGTATTTCGTCTTTACCATTTTGGTAGTAATTATCGGTGGATTTAATCTCAATATTGAAACGTACATTAGGCATTCCCAAAGTGGCTAAAATAGTAATCAATTTATCGGATAGTACAGGAACCGATTCACTTCTTTTTTGATGAATTGTTTGTGCTAAAGCATCTAAAGAATTCGCTTTATCCTGAATTGTTTGAGTTAGTTTTGCAATATCACTTTCTAAATTACCTAATTCAAACAAGTTGTTTTCTAAAGTCGTTTGGATAGATAATAACTCATCGACTGAAGTAACTTGGTGTTTCTTTTGCAAATTGAAGATCAACTGCAATTTTTCGCTAATCAAATCAAGCCTAATTGGATCATGAATTAATTTCTCGGAACAATTGATCAATTCATCTGAAATATCGTCTAATTCAATTGCTAAACTAGTTATGCGCTCTAATAAAGTAGCATATTCAGGTGCAAAAGGAGCTATTTTTTGCAAAGCCAATTTAATCTCTTTTAAAGTTGACAAAGCACCAATTTGCTCTTCATTGGCCAAAGCCAAAGACTTATCCACTGCTTCTTTAATCGTTTCTACATTATTGAGCTTTTCAAAATCAGCTTCCAATTGCTCTTGTTCGCCTGATTTTAATTGGGCAGCAACCAATTCGTTGAGTAAAAAAGTATTGTATTCTTGTTCCTTAATCGACTCTGCTTGTTTGACAATGAGTGATTGTAAACGAGCTTTATCTTCTTTGTAGGTTTTTAGCAATGATTGATAGTTTCCAATTTCGTTTTGATTATTGGCAATAGCATCAATAATAGCGAATTGTACCGTTTCGTCTGACAATTCTTGGGTTTGCTGTTGCGAATGAATATCGATCAAAAACAAACTCAACTCTTGCAATTCTTGCAAATTTACTGGACTGTCGTTGATAAACGCTCTTGATTTTCCAGTAGGTAAAATTTCTCTACGAATGATAGTCTCGTCTTCGTAGTCCAAATCATTCGCTTCAAAAAAGGGTTTTAAATTGTATTTTGAAATATCAAAATAGGCTTCAATAACACATTTTTCTTCTTTATTTTTAAGCGACGTTAAGTCGGCACGTTTTCCCAAAACCAATCCCATCGCGCCTAGAATAATCGATTTACCAGCGCCTGTTTCTCCAGTAATAATGGAAAAACCTTTTGAAAAATCGATAGCCAATTTTTCAATCAATGCATAGTTTTTTATCGAAAGCGATGTGATCATTGTTGCAAGGTTGCTTGGGGTTTATTTAATATTTAATAGTGCTCCATTTACTTGAATTCATTGGAGAAACTCTATTTAAATTATCAACTAAATCTGTAATAGAAATACTAGGTCCTCCGGAAAAAATAGAAACAATTTCATCCGATTTGGCATCAAAAAACACTCTTGTTAAAAAAGCATTAGGTCTAACTGAATGTACATTCTTCAACCCGTTTACAGCTGATTTTACTTTTTCTTTTGCCACTTTCAAATCTGTAGTCATTCCGTCTAAAGCCGAATGGTATTGATAGGAAGCTGAACGAATATCTTTAAATGTTGGCGATAATAGATCTGAAATTAAAAAGTACCTGTTTTGATTGCCCTCCGATTGTGACCAACCTTTGTAACCGCTTTGTTGTGCCATAGAAGCTATATTTTGAGCAGCATCCAAAAAAGGAGTACCTGAATATTCAACAAAAGAATCAGCATCCAATCCCAAAATTACATGACAGTAATACGCAATTACTGCTACTAAATTGGAATCAAACGCATTAGGATTGTAAATTAAATTTTCAAATTCAACATAACGAAAATTAAAATCTTTATCATTAAAATTAAATACAGGACTAGAATAAGAAGAATTAAAAATAGGTCGTGACGATTGAACTTGAACCGTTCCTGAAAATTGATCCGTTGAACCTGAAGTAAGTGTGATATAAATCGAACAGTTGATTTTTTCATTTTGCTTCATCACCTGTCCCGTCCAATCCGTCTTATTCACAAAGTCAGTTAACGAAGACTGTAAGGTTTTGAAAATTTGCTGATTCACATTGGTAATTTGTTGTGAATTGACTGTAATGGTGCAATTTAACTGTTGGGAATTTACAGTTATTCCAATTAAAAAAAAGAATACAACAACTAGATTACGCATTGAAATAGGCTATTACCTTGTTTATAATATCTGCTGCTACTGCTTCTTTTGATTTCAATTCCATAGGTTGAATATTGAAATTTTTATCAATGAAAGTGACTTTGTTGGTTTCTTTTTGAAAACCAGCCCCTTCATCTTGAAGCGAATTTAAAACAATCAAATCTAAGTTTTTTTTCTGAATCTTCAACTTGGCATTTTCAATTTCATTTTCAGTTTCCAGAGCAAAACCAATTACCATTTGATTTTTCTTCAACGCTCCTAAATAGGCCAAAATATCTTTTGTTTTTTCTAATTCGATAGAAAATTCTGCATCTGATTTTTTAATTTTTTGCGAAGCTACATTTTTGGGTTTATAATCAGCTACAGCTGCTGCTGCAATAGCTACATCAACTTGTGAAAAATAGGTTTGACAAACATCATACATTTCTTGCGCTGATACTACAGGTAGTATTTGAATTCCTGTATGATTGGCTTTACAATGAGATGGACCCGAAACTAATAGTACGGATGCGCCTAATTGTGCTGCACACAAAGCGATATCATAACCCATTTTGCCAGATGAATGATTTCCAATAAAACGAACAGGATCAATCGCTTCATAGGTTGGACCTGCAGTAACCAATATTTTTTTTCCTTTAAGAGGTAATTTATTAGAAATATCTAATTCAATAAAATTAAGGATATTTTCTGGTTCAGCCATTCTGCCTTCGCCAGATAAACCACTAGCTAATTCACCACTTTCAGCAGGAATAATAGTATTTCCAAATTCGTGTAATGCTTTAAAGTTAGCCAATGTACTCGGATGTTTGTACATGTCCAAATCCATTGCAGGTGCAAAATAAACTGGACATTTAGCAGACAAATAAGTAGCTAAAAGTAAGTTGTCACAAGTACCCGAAGCCATTTTTGACAAGGTATTGGCTGTAGCTGGAGCAATTAACATTAAATCTGCCCAAAGGGCTAATTCTACGTGATTATTCCAAACTCCTTCGCCGTTTATATGAGATTCCTCAGCTGACACATCCTCTGGAGTATCATAAAAAGTGGAATAAACAGGATTTTTTGATAAGGTAGCTAAAGTAAGTGGGGTAACAAAAACCTTAGAAGCAGGTGTCATGATCACTTGGACATGTGCACCTGCTTTTATAAAGAGTCGTACCAATGAAGCAGTTTTATAGGCTGCAATTCCGCCAGAAACACCTAGCAAAATTTTCTTACCGTTTAAAACTGACATGGTAACTGTATTATTTATTTGAGTCTCTGTGGTAGATTTTATCGTCTAACCATTCTTGAACTGCTAAAGCATGTGGCTTAGGCAATTTTTCGTAGAATTTTGACACTTCAATTTGTTCTTTGTTTTCAAAAACTTCTTCCAAACTGTCATTATAAGTAGCAAACTCCTCTAATTTCTCAGTCAATTCTTTTTTAATTTCAGAATTGATTTGGTTTGCTCTTTTAGCCATAATGGTAATTGCTTCATACACGTTACCAGTAGGTTCTTCAATAACTGTTTTGTTGTATGTTATTGTATTTACTGGAGCATTCGTCTTTTTTAAATCCATGACTTTATTTATTTAATAAATTTTTGTAAATCTTTTTCTACACGAGACAACATCTCGTCTGCTTGTTTTTTATATTTTGTATCGGCTTTGAATTTAATCAAATTGGCATAAGCCACTTTGGCAACATTCAAACGTTCTTCCATTTTTGAAGGCACGCTATTGATTCCTAATTGGTAAGCCGAATCGTATTTGTAAAATAATGCTTCTTCTTTAAAAGGAGTACCAGGATAATCTGAAATAAAATTATCTAAAGCCACTAATGCCGACTTATAATCTGAAATAGTATTGTATCCTTTTGCATTCTCAAAAACCTTACGTTCTAATTTCTCATTAAGATTTTTTACAATTGAATTGGCTTCACCTAAATACTCAGAGTTAGGATAGGTATCAATAAATGCTTGTAATTTCTCTATCGCTTTTGTAGTGTCTGTTTGATCCAAAGAATATACTGGAGACAACATAGAATAACTTTTAGCGCCTAAATATGAAGCTTCTTGTGCTTTCTCACTCTTTGGAAAACTTGATACAAAGCTTTCAAATTGGTACCCTGCTAAATAATACTGTTTTGTTTTATAATACGATTGAGAAAACATAAAGTATAAGTTCTCAGATTCTGGTTTGCCTCGGTAAACTGAAGCAATTTGTTCAAAAATACGAATCGCTTTGTTGTAATTTTTTGCTTCGTACATTTTAGTTGCCATTGCTAATTTAACGGCAGGATCTTCGGATTTCAGAGCTTTTTGGTATTCGTTACACGAAGCCAAAAGAACAATGATAATTAATAGTGATACAATTTTTTTCATTAATATACTTTAAAATACGTTTAGTTCAGATTGAAATCAACCTGATACAAGCATACCGAAGTTAAGCTCGCAAATTTAGGTATTAATTTAGCGACTACAAAATATTTTTAAGTTAAAAAAAAGTAAAAGAAATTAGCTTTATTTATAGCTTTTTTGAACAAATTGATCAATTCTATTGACCAATGATTCATCCACTTTTACTAAAGGCAAACGAACCGTATTATTTGCTATTCCTAACGACTGGAACACTTGTTTGATCCCGGCAGGATTACCTTGTTCAAAAATCATATCTATAATAGAAGTCATTTGAAACAAAGTTTGAAAGGCTTGATCCACTTTTCGATTCAATCCCAAACGAATCATTTCAGAAAAAGCAGTTGGAAAACCTTGCCCAATTACAGAAATAACACCTGAAGCACCGGCTAAAATTAAAGACAAGGCCGTCATATCATCACCTGAAATAACTAAGAAATCTGTCGGTTTGGTTTTTAACAATTGGATACCTTGAACTAAATCACCTGAAGCCTCTTTAATTGCAACAATATTCTTAAAATCAGTTGCTAAACGTACCACTGTTTCAGGCAACATATTACTTGAAGTTCTGCCAGGAACATTATACAAAATAATTGGTTTAGTAGTAGCTTCAGCTATAGCTTTAAAATGCTGATAGATTCCCTCTTGCGTAGGTTTAACATAATAAGGAGAAACAGAAAGAATAGCTTCAAAAGAAGACAAATCTCTAGTTTGGAGTTCTGCAACTACTTCCATAGTATTGTTTCCTCCAACACCTAAAACTAATGGTAATCTTCCTTTATTAGCTTCAATAACGGTAGCAATAACAATTTCTTTTTCCGATGCTGATAAAGTAGCATTTTCAGCAGTTGTACCTAATATTACTAAGTATTCAACACCACCATCTATAGAAAAATTAACAATACGAGTTAATGCTTCTGTATCAATTGAAAAATCCGCTTTAAAAGGCGTTACAAGAGCGACACCTGTTCCTATTAATGATTGCATACTAAGATTCTATTTTGTTTAATATTTTTAAATATTTAAATAATTCATGTACGAAAGTCGAATAATTTCCATTTTGAGTTGTAATCGTCAAATGATGTAATCGTTTATCAATAGAAGAAAAACCAACTTTAAATTTTGCTTTCGAATTATTTGTAATCAACACTAAAATTGCTTTTTCTATATCATAATAACTCACCAATAAATCAAAATCCGTTTGAATGAAATTAGTAACAACTGCATCGCTAATGTTTGCGTTCCAATCCAAAATGCTTGAATTAAAAGTATAATGCAAATAGGTTTCTTTTTTATCTATTGTATCCCTGTAAACAAGAATACTCATCGAATTTGCAGAAAAACCATTTGAAATCAATTCTTTTATTAAGTTTTCTTTTTCAAAAAAACTAGTTTCGTCTATCAATAATCCAACTGAACGTATTACAGAAGTATTAGCTAGGGTACTGACCTCTTGCCATTTATTTCTTAATGTATATTTTAAAAATAAATTCTTGAAATAATTTAAAAACATAGTACATTTACCTAGTTACAAAACTAATTAATAATTGACATTAGAAATGGTAAAACTAAAAAAGTATAATCAATTTTTCAAACTTTTTGTTATAATTATAACAGTATTAACAGTTGTTTCCTGCGCTAAACCGCAGTATCAATTGACAAAAATTGAAGGGAAGCGCATTCCTATTACAAAATCAGTACAAGAGACTCCTGAAATAGATACCTATATTAACCCGTATCGCAACCATATAAATGCTGATTTAAGTGAAATATTAGCATATAATCCTGAAACTTTGGACAAAAACAACGGGAAATGGCAATCTCCTTTAGGTAATCTTATGGCAGACGTTTCATTAAAAGCGGGTCAAAAAGTATTTCAATTGAGAGAGAAAAAATCCATTTCGATTTGTATTTTAAATAGTGGAGGAATTCGTTCTATTCTACCAAAAGGAAACGTAAGTGCGCGCACCGCATTTGAAATCATGCCTTTTGAAAATAGCTTGGTAGTTATTGCGTTAAAAGGTGAACAAATACAAGAATTAGTTGATTATTTTATTGCTACCAAAAAATCCCACCCTTTGGCAGGATTGACATTTACAATTGTAAAGGATGCCTCAGCAAAAAACATTCGAGTTCAAGGACAAGCACTAGACATTAATACCATTTATTATGTAGCTACCAATGACTATTTAGCTAATGGTGGGGATAATATGAACTTTTTCAAAAAAGGAATTCAAAAATATGATTTGGACTACAAACTACGTAATATACTGATTGACTATTTTAAAGAAGTCGATACCATTCCAGTAATCAATGACATTCGTATAACTGAAGAATAATTTCCAAATAACAGAAAGATGAAAAGAAGAGATTTTATAGAAAAAACAGCAGCCAGTTCTGCTTTTGTAGGTTTGGGATTGTCTTTAAGCAGTTTTAAATCGGATGCCATAAAGAAAATTACTATTTTACATACTAACGATGTACACAGTCATATTGACCCATTTCCAGCAGATGATCCTCGTAATGCTAATATGGGCGGAGTAAGTAAAAGAGCTGCTTTAATTGCATCTATCCGAAAGGAAACTCCAAATGTCTTATTATTAGATGCAGGTGATATTTTCCAAGGCACTCCTTATTTTAATTATTATGGTGGGGAATTGGAATTCAAATTAATGAGTATGATGCGATATGATGCATCTACAATTGGGAATCACGATTTTGATAATGGAATTGATGGTTTACGAGCTCAAATGCCTCATGCTACTTTTGAATTCATATCAGCCAATTATGATTTTAAGAATACTGTTATGGACGAATTTGTAAAACCATACAAAATATTCATCAAGGATGGAATTAAAATTGGTGTTTTTGGACTAGGCATAGAATTGGAAGGATTAGTGGATAAAAAAGGTTATAAAGAAACCGTTTACAATGACCCAGTTGAAATTAGTCAAGACATGGTGCGTATCTTGAAAAAAGAACAACAATGCGATTTGGTTATATGTTTGTCACACCTTGGTTACAAATACAGCAAAGAAGATGCTGATAAAATTAGTGATTTAAAATTGGCAGCACTTACCGAAGATATTGATTTAATCATTGGTGGTCACACCCATACTTTTTTAGACAAACCAACTGTAGTTAAAAACAAAGCAGGAAAAGATGTTTTAGTCAATCAAGTTGGATGCTATGGAATCAACTTAGGACGTATTGATTTTTACTTTGATAACAACAAACAAAACATTGCAAAAGGGAAATCAATTGTAGTTTAGTAATTATACTATCAATTTTTGGAATTCTTCTTCAGAGATAATTGGGATGTTAAGTTTATTTGCCTTGTCTAATTTGGCTGGTCCCATATTGTCTCCTGCTACTACATAATCGGTTTTGGCTGAAATGGAACTTCCCACTTTTCCACCGTTGTCTTCAATAGCTTGTTTCAATTCATCTCTTGAAAACAAGGTGAATACTCCCGAAACCACAAAGGTTTTTCCATCTAATTTATCAGTTGCGTTGGGATTAAACTTTTCTACAATTTCCAATTGTATACCATAATTTTTTAATCTTTCGACGATAATCTGATTCTCTTGGTTGTCGAAAAAGTCAATTACACTTTGTGCGATACGCTCCCCTATTTCGTCAACCAAAATTAAATCCATCAAACTGGATTGTTGAAGCGCATCAATATTTTTATAATGTTTGGCTAATTTTTTGGCGACAGTTTCCCCTACATAGCGAATTCCTAATGCAAACAACACACGCTCAAAAGGGATGTTTTTAGAAAGAGCAACACCATTAACTAAATTCTCTGCCGATTTCTGAGCCATTCGTTCCAAAGGCAAAATCTGTTCTACTTTCAATTCATATAAATCCGCATAATTACGAACCAGTCCATTATTGAATAACAAAGCAACTGTTTCGCCTCCAAGCCCTTCAATATCCATTGCTTTTCTTGAAATATAGTGTTGGATTCGGCCAATAATCTGTGGTGGACAGCCATAAAAATTAGGGCAATAATGATTGGCTTCTCCTTCGATACGAACTAATTCAGTTTGGCATTCCGGACAATGTGTAATATAGCTAGTTGGTTCAGCAAATAAATTACGTTGTGCCACATCTACTGCAATGATTTTAGGAATTATTTCTCCCCCTTTTTCAACAAAAACGGTATCTCCAACGCGGATGTCTAATTTTTCTATTTGGTCCGCATTGTGTAATGAAGCGCGTTTCACAATAGTTCCAGCCAATTGTACCGGTTCCAAATTGGCCACAGGTGTAATCGCACCCGTTCTACCCACTTGATAGGAAATAGAATTCAAACGTGTGGCTACTTGCTCCGACTTAAATTTATAAGCAATTGCCCAACGAGGGGATTTGGCCGTATATCCTAATTCTTCTTGGTATTGAAAGGAATTTACCTTCACTACTACTCCATCTGTTTCGTAAGGCAAATTATGACGGTGTGTATCCCAATAGTCTATAAATTGGAACACTTCTTCTAAGTTACTAGCCAGCTTTGCTTCTTTAGGTGCTTTAAACCCCCACGATCTTGCCGACTCTAAACTTTCAATTTGAGAATTGAAAGGTAATTGGTTTCCAATTAAAAAATACAACAAACAGTCTAACGGCCTTTTAGCCACTTCGGTACTGTCTTGCAATTTTAAACTTCCCGATGCGGTATTCCTTGGATTTGAATAGGGAGTTTCTCCAATTTCAATTAACTCTTGGTTCATTTTTTCAAAACCAGCGAAAGGCAAAATAATCTCTCCACGCACATCAAATTTAGGAGGGTAATTCCCTTTCAATTGCAACGGAACTGATTTAATGGTTTTGATATTATTAGTCACATCATCACCTTGAAATCCATCACCACGAGTTACTGCTCGTTTTAATTTTCCATTTTCATAGGTAATACTAATGGATGCGCCATCGTACTTTAGTTCACAAGTATATTCCAAAGAAACCTCTCCCAATACTTTTTGAATTCGTTTTTCCCATTCTAGTAAGTCTTCTTTTGAATAGGAATTATCTAAAGAATACATGCGATGTTCGTGGGGAACTGTTTCAAAATTCTTGGTAATTGCACCTCCAACTCGTTGCGTAGGCGAACTTTCATCAAAAAACTCGGGATGTTGATTTTCTAAATTCTGTAATTGTGCCAATTTCAAATCAAACTCATAATCCGAAATAGTAGGCTGATCTAACACATAATAATTATGATTGTGTTGATTGAGTTCCTCTCGTAAGTTTTGAATGGTATTTTGAATGTCCATAGAAAATAAAATTGGCTATTTTAGTATTTGAAATAGTGTACTAAAATAGCCAAATTAATAGAATTACCAATACAATTACGACTCAATAATCGAATTTATTTGTTGGTATAATTGTCCGTCGCTCAAAATGGCTCCTTGTTGAATTAAAGCAAAAATTGACGCATTTCGCTCTTCGGTAAATACTTTTTTACCAATTTTCATTTCAATAGTTTCGGTAAACATATTATCACTTAGCCATTGTAAACCTTCTTTAGTTAGGAAGTTCACTTCTGGAACCAATGATTTCAACACAATCGAATTCACATAAGTATCAAAACATTGAAAAAGGAAAATATGATTTTTAGAAAAATGTTCTAAATAGTCGGCTTTGGACAAAACCCCTTCCCAAATTAAATCTGAAAACACATCTAATTCTTGTTCGGCTACTTCGGGTTTATTTACTTTAATCAAATCCCATTCGGCTTTATCAATCGATTGGCTTGCCAAGAAATTGATAAACTCAGGATGTAATTCTTCAAATTGTTCTTTCGTTAATCTTGCGTATTTCATGTCTTTGAGGGATAGTATAAACTAGTTTCAAATTAGTATAAATAAAAAATGAGATTGCTTTGCTCTTCGCAATACCATTAAAACAAAAAAAATCCCGACTTACATCGGGATTCTAAAATATTGATTTAGAAATTATGCTTTTTCAGCAACAATTTCGTAATCTAATTCTACGATAACGTCTCTGTGTAAACGAACAGAAGCTGTATATTTTCCTGTACGTTTAACAATTCCGCTAGTAACAAATTTTCTATCAATTACTTGACCACCTTTAGCTAATGCTTCAACGATATCAATATTAGTAATAGATCCGAATAATTTTTCGCCACCTGCTTTTGCAGTAATTTTAATTTCGATAGCTTTTAAAGCTTCAGCCAATGCTTTTGCATCTGCAACCACTTTAGCTTCTTTGTGCGCTCTTTGTTTCAAGTTTTCAGCTAATACTTTCTTTGCAGAAGGTGTAGCTAATTGTGCGAAACCTTGTGGGATTAAATAATTACGACCGTAACCGTTTTTCACAGTAACTACGTCATCTTTAAAGCCTAAATTTTGAACGTCTTGTTTAAGAATCAATTCCATGTTGTTGTCCTTGTTATAGAAGTTAGGTTCTCTTGGAGGAGAAACCAACAACTGAGTTTAAATTATTTTAATAAATCGGCCACGTATGGCATTAAAGCTAAGTGACGTGCTCTTTTCACAGCAACTGATACTTTTCTTTGGTATTTCAATGAAGTTCCTGTTAAACGACGAGGAAGAATTTTTCCTTGCTCATTTACAAATTTCAATAAGAAATCAGCATCTTTATAATCAATATATTTGATACCTGATTTTTTGAAACGACAGTACTTTTTAGTTTTGTTAGTTTCTATATTCAAAGGCGTAAGATATCTGATATCCCCGTCTTTTTTTCCTGAAGCAGATTGTTGTAATGTTGCCATGATAATTACGCTTTTTGAGATTTAAGTTTTGTTCTTCTTCTTTCAGCCCAAGAAATTGCGTGTTTGTCTAAACTTACAGTTAAGAAACGCATTACTCTCTCGTCACGTCTAAATTCAGTTTCAAAAGCAATTAATACTTCACCAGCAACTTTGAATTCGAATAAATGGTAAAAACCACTTTTCTTGTTTTGAATTTCGTAAGCCATTTTTTTAAGACCCCAGTCTTCTTTCGATACCATTTCAGCTCCACGACTAGTAAGAAATTCTTCAAATTTGCTTACTGTTTCCTTTACCTGAACATCAGATAAAACGGGATTTAAAATGAAAACAGTTTCATAATGATTCATAAATAATGTATTTATTTGTTAAATTGGCTGCAAAAATAGTCATTATTTTTAAATATCCAAACACTATTTAATGATAAGAATAAGGAAAATTTCAGAATTAATCTAAAATTATTCTTAATCACAATATTTTTTTTGCTTTTACCCAATCAAAAGCAGCCCCAAATGCAGCTCCAATTGCTATTCCTAGCGCCATATTTAATGAGGTGTCTTTGCTAAATATTTTATATACCAATACTACAGCTAACCCTATAGCGGCACCAACTCCAATGGAATTTCCAGTACTATTACTTTTATTATTTTCTTTCATACTTTAATAATAATCAACATTAATAGCTACTTTAATTGCTCTGTATTGCGGAACCGCTTCAAAACTAGTCAACATTTTTTGAATTGTCTTTTTAGTAGATCCTATTGGAGTTGTTTGCGGGATTTTAATTAATATAGTACGAATGTATTCGTTTCGTATGCGACTAATTGGTGGTTCTTCGGGGCCCAAAACTGGTAATGCCAAATTTTGACTCATCACTTGATACAACCACATAGCTCCTTCTTTCAACTTGTCAAAATCACGGTGCTTCAGTGTTAGTTTAATCAATCTGAAATACGGTGGGTATTTATAGATTTGACGGTCATACAATTGTTCTTTGTACATCCCAATATAATCGTTATTGGTTACTTGCTGAATTGTATTGTGATTCGGATTATAGGTTTGTATGACTACTTTTCCACGTTTTTCTGAACGTCCTGAACGTCCAGCAACCTGAGTCATCATTTGGAAACTTCGTTCAAAAGCTCTAAAATCAGGATGATACAGCATGGTGTCGGCATTCATAATCCCCACTAAACTCACATTGTTGAAATCCAATCCTTTGGCAAGCATTTGTGTTCCCACCAAAATCTGAATTTCTTGATTTTTAAAACTATCAATGATTTTTTCAAAACCAAATTTGCCACGAGTAGTATCTTGATCCATTCGGCCAATTTTGGCATCCGGAAAAATTGTGATTAATTCTTGTTCAATTTGCTCTGTCCCAAAGCCTTTTGTTGCCAAATCAATACTTAAACAACTGTGACATTGTGTTGGCTTTGCCATAGCGTAACCACAATAATGACAACGCAATTGGTTTTTATGTTGGTGATAGGTTAAACTCACATCGCACTGCTGACAATGCGGAACGTTTCCACAAGTAAGACATTCCATTATGGGTGAATAGCCTCTTCTATTTTGAAATAAAATTACTTGTTCGCCCAATGACAAGGCAGTAGTAATGGCTTCAGTCAAAGCTTCGCTAAAATGTCCTGTCATTTTTTTACGAAAATAACTGTCCTTTAAATCGACTAATTCAATCTCCGGCAACTGGACATTTCCGTAGCGTTCTGTGATTTCGACCAAGCCATATTTATCCGATTGCGCATTGAAATACGATTCAATACTTGGCGTAGCCGAACCCAAAAGCACTTTCGCTTGATGAGCATTAGCCAAAACAATTGCAGCATCTCTAGCATGGTAACGTGGTGCAGGATCTACTTGCTTAAAGGTTTGTTCATGCTCTTCGTCCACCACAATCAAACTTAAATTGGAAAAAGGTAAAAACAAAGCCGACCTTGCTCCTATTACAATTTGCGCTTTAGGCGATTGTTCCAACACCTGTTTCCATAGTTCAACTCTTTCATTATTGCTGTATTTGGAATGATACACTCCAACTTTGTCTCCAAAATAAGTACGCAAACGACCTACTAACTGAGTAGTCAAAGCAATTTCGGGTAACAAATACAATACTTGCTTGCCAGAGGCTAATTGTTCTTCGATTAACTTAATATAAATTTCCGTCTTTCCGCTTGAGGTAAGACCGTGTAACAAACAGACTTCTTTGGTTTCAAAATGGGAGGAAATTTGATCACACGCTTGTTGTTGTGCCTTACTCAATTCTAAGGCTGCTTCTTGTGCATTCCCTTGAAAATTGATACGATCCTCTTGAATAAAATACTCTTCGAAAATTTCTTTCTCAATCAAAACCTTTAGAATGGAAGATGATGAATTTGCAACTTCGATCAATTGTTTAACTGATATAGGCTGGTTTTCTTTGGCGTTCAATTGAAAGTAGGTCAAGACAATTTCTCTTTGTTTGGCAGCGCCTTTTAGCACATCTAACAAATCACTTAAACCTGAATCCGAATGGTATTTAGAATGCAAACGCACATAACGTACTAATTTTGGTTTGTACAATTCCTGCACTTCTTCTTGTAAAACCAGAACATTTTTAGCAATCAATTTTTGGATGACTGGAAAAACATTTTTCTTATTTAAAATGGAAGTAATATCCTGGATTCGAAGTGAACTTTGTTGTTGTAGGGCTTGATAAACCAAATACTCTTCGTCAGAAAGTATATTTTCTTCAATAATTACAGATTGCTTTTGAGAAACTATCGTCTCACTTTCCAACAGCAAAGCACTGGGCATGGCACCACGATACACATCACCAATAGCACACATATAGTAACTTGCAATCCATTCCCAATGTGTGATCTGAATTTGGGTTACAATCGGGTTTTCATCAAGAATTTGATCGATCTCCTTTGCTTCGTATAAGGCAGGTTCATTTTGATGCTTACCAATAATTAAAGCCGTATACATTTTGCTTTTGCCAAAAGGAACCACTACCCTCATCCCATTTTTTACAAAATGAAATTCAGCTTCCGAAACCCTATACGTAAAGGTTTTAGCTAATGAAAGCGGTAAAATTACTTCGACAAAATACATGTTGGGATATTAAATTAATTAACTCGATGCCAATATTGTGTTCTTCCTAATAAAGAAAAACCAATATAACCGCGAACCTTAAGTTTGTCTTTGGATTCTAAAGCAAGCGCACATTTATACAACTTCCCATTTTTGGGATCTAGAATTTCACCAGAGTTGTATTCAGAACCGTCTTTGGACAATCCTTTAATAATGGTCAAGCCTAAAATTGGTTTATTTTTGTCTTCACCTGAACATTGTTTACAAAGGTTGTTTTTTGTAGCAGGATCCAAGATATCAACTACTTTGGCATAAATTTTTCCTGATTTAGAGAACACTTCTACAATTGACTTCGCTTCACCAGTCACGTCATCAATAGTTTTCCATTTTCCAATAACCGATTGAGATTGCATTGAAGTCATTGCAGTAATGCAAAAAAGTAAGGTAAATAACTTTTTCATTTTTAAATAATTTTGGAGTTTTGTTTTTTTAATTTTTCAATAGTAGCATTCAATTCAAAGCCTAATAATAATATCATACAATTGATCCAAATGTAAAACATCAATATTAATAAGGTTCCAATAGAACCATATAATTCATTGTATTTAGAAAATTTCACTACCCATATTCCGAAAAAATAAGAAGAAATTATAATTAGTATAGTAGTAAATACGGATCCTATACTAATAAATCTGGGTTTATGAAACTGCTTTGTTCCGTATTTTAATAAAATAGAACTAGTGATTAAAATCATGGCTATTACAAAAGCATAACGCCCCAATTCGATTAGCGGAATCCGGTCCGTTACCACATCTTGAATAATAGACTGCTGGATTAAAACCTCAAAAATTACAACTGCGGCAACTGTTACGAGAAGTAAAACAGATAATAACATTGAAATTCCCAGCGCTACAAGATATTGGTTTAAAAATCCACGTTTAATTATAACATGTTTTGAAGATTCAAAACCACCTAAAATTCCTAATATCCCATTGGCCATTAAAAAAATCGAAAGTAAAAATCCATAGGACAACAAACTAGATTGACTATTATTTAAAATATCACTGATAATTTTATAGATAGCATCATAAGTATTGGGTGGTACTCCGTCTTTTACAAATTCTAAAAAATCAGCTTGAAACCCATCAATTGGAATGTACGGAATCAAGTTAAGAATAAACAATGCAAAAGGGAATAAAGCCATAAAGAAACTGAACGCAACTGCACTAGCGTGGTAAGTTAATCCCCCTTCGACTATCCCACGGATATACAATTCTATTAAATCGTACAAGGACAAACCTTCCAGCCAAGGTAATTTAATACGCTGAAAAACGTGCACCAAAGTGCGAAGAACAGGAATTTTTAAAAGCTTTTTCTCTACTACTGATGCCATATTAAAATGCTTTTAAACTCAAATCCATATTAGCGACCGAATGCGTCAATGCTCCTGAAGAAATATAATTGACACCACATTCAGCATACTGACGAATAGTTGTTTCATCTATGTTTCCAGACGACTCCGTTTGACATTGATTTCCAATTAATGCTACCGCTTTTCGTGTGTCTTCATAATTAAAATTATCAATCAAAATCCGATGTACGCCATCACTTTGTAGAATCTCTTTGATTTCATCTAAATCACGAGCCTCCACAATAATTTTTAGATCTAAATTATTCTCCTTCAGAAAGGCTTTAGTTTTGGCTATAGCCAAAGTAATACCGCCCGCAAAGTCAATATGATTGTCTTTCAACATTATCATATCATATAGAGCAAAACGGTGATTTTCGCCACCTCCAATTTTCACTGCCCATTTTTCAGGAGCACGGAAACCAGGAGTAGTCTTACGGGTGTCTAAAATTTTGGTTTTCGTTCCTGCTATTAATTGAACGTACTCATTTGTTTTTGTAGCAATAGCAGACATGCGTTGCATGGAGTTGAGCACCACACGCTCGGCTTTCAAAATAGATTGTGAACTTCCTGAAACATGAAAAACAACGTCACCATATTTTACCCGTTGTCCATCTTCAATAAAGGTTTCCACCTCTAAACTAGCATCAACATAATGGAATATCATTTTGGCGAAAGCTACACCAGCAATAATTCCATCTTCTTTAACTAACAATTTCGCTTTTCCTTTAGCAGAAGCAGGAATACAAGCTAAAGAACTGTAATCGCCTGGCCCAACATCTTCACGTATGGCATTGGTAATCAAAAGTTCTAACTCGTTTTTAAATTGGGAATCACTAATCATTTTCTGCTTTTTTAAGAGTTGCTAAAGTAGGATATATTTTGGGGAAATAAAAGTAGAAATCGTTTTATACTAAAGCAATAAAACTAAAATAATTAAGCAATATAGAAAGACTGTTCAAAATAAAATTCTATTTTTGAATACTTTACAAAATATCAATTTGATGAAAAATAAAATCATACTATTTCTAATGATTTCTTTTGCTTTAATGTCATGTAAAAATGAAATTGAACCAAAAGAAAATACAACTAGAATAATTCCTTTTACTGAAGTTGGAATGAAAATGCGAGAAGAAGCTGCTGCTAAAGCCGCTAAAAAAGCTTCTCAAACAGCTACTAACACTACAGCTATAGCAGTTGGAATGAATCCGGCACATGGACAAAAAGGCCATCGATGCGATATCCCTGTAGGAGCTCCTTTAAATTCTCCAGCAGTTGCTGCAAAAACAACTTCTACAAGTACTTCTGCACCTCAAATGACAGTTACACCTAACACGTCTTCGACTGCAACTCCTATTACTACTGCCGAAGGAATGAATCCTCCTCATGGTCAAGAAGGTCATCGATGCGACATAGCGGTTGGTGCCGCTTTGCCCAAAGAATAATGTATTTTTGAATTGCTTAAATGAATATTAAACTCATCGCCATTGGCAAAACTGACAACAAAGCGCTACAATCGTTAATCGACGACTATACTAAGCGATTGTCTTTTTATATCAAATTTGACTTGGATATCATTCCCGATATTAAAAATGTGAAAAACTTATCAGAAAGCCAACAAAAAGAAAAAGAAGGCGAATTGATTTTAGCCAAAATAACCCCTACCGATCAATTGATTTTGTTGGATGAAAACGGAAAAAATTTCTCAAGTGTAGGTTTTTCTGATGAATTACAAAAGAAAATGAATTCTGGAATTAAAACCTTAGTTTTTGTAATTGGTGGTCCTTATGGTTTTTCAGACACGGTTTACGCTAAATCACAAGGGAAAATAGCGCTTTCGCAAATGACATTCTCACATCAAATGGTGCGATTGTTCTTTATTGAGCAACTCTACCGCGGTTTTACCATCCTAAGAAACGAACCTTATCATCATCAGTAATTTACTATTTACGAATTGGGATATTCGATTTGAAGCATTTCATTAATAGATAAATTCTTCTTTTGAAATGTTAGATAAATGCAAATTATGAATCGCGATTTTAAATTGAAGATAGGTTCCGAAACTAAGATTTTGATCGAATCCTAAAGTGGTTGTGCCTAAATCCTTTTTCAATTGCGTAAGCTGAAAATCGTTATTTGAAATCAATACAACCTCCTTATGTGGCTTACCCTGATGCAATTTTACTTTCGTAAAAGAAATAAAAGCCAAGTTGTGATGCAGACTATCGGAGTAGGAAAAATAATTTTCTGAAGTTTCACTTTTATGGGCACTTCCCTCCTTTTTCGCTTGCAACTTTATAATTTCTGGAACCACTAATCGTAAGGGTAAACGTTTGTCAATATGGAATATCCAATTCGTTGAACTAATGGAGTTTTTTCTATTAACCTCTACCAAAGTGTCTTTTCCCTTTGTTTTAAAAAACAAGTAAATAGGCGAATAATCTTGTACCTCTTTGATAATCGTACTATCCGATTTTGGCAACAAAATCGTTTCCTTTTCACCACAAGAAAACAACACAAAAAGCAGAATTAAACTAGTATATTTCATGAGTTCATTACATTAAATAAAGCAACACATTCCATCGCTTCTTTGACGTCGTGCACACGAAGTATGGAAGCTCCTTTGTACAGCGCAATAGCATTTAAAGCTGTAGTTCCGTTAAGAGATTCATTGGCACTTTTATTCAACACTTTATATATCATTGATTTTCTGGAAATACCAGCTAAAAAAGGTAAATTCAACTGCTGAAAAAATTCTAATTTTTGAAGGAGTTCATAATTCTGTTCTAGCGTTTTGGCAAAGCCAAATCCTGGATCAACAATTATATCATTGATTCCCAGATTTCGAGCTGTAGCTACTCGTTCAGAAAAGTATAAAAGAACCTCTTTCATCACATCGTCATAGGCTGTAAGCGTTGACATCGTTTGAGGTGTTCCTCGCATGTGCATCATAACATAAGGCACTTTGTATTTTGCAATTACTGCCAACATATTTTCGTCTAATTTTCCAGCTGAAATATCATTAATTAAAGCCGCTCCCTTTTGAATACAAGCTTCTGCAACTTCCGAACGAAAAGTGTCTATTGAAATCAAGATAGCTGGAAATTGTTGGACTAATAATTCCACAACTGGAACAATGCGAGACAATTCTTCTGCTACCGATACAAACTCAGCATTGGGTTTACTTGAATAAGCACCAATATCAATAAAGGTTGCTCCTTCTGAAAGCATTTTTTGAACTTGCGTTACAATTGCACCTTCATCTAAATACTTTCCACCATCAAAAAAAGAATTGGGAGTAAGATTTAAAATCCCCATCACTTTTGGCTTTGATAAATCTATAAGCTGTCCTTTGCAATTAATCGTCATTTCATTCTGGTTTTAAAGACCTGGTTTTTCTTCATTCAGAAAAATTATTCTTATTTTTGAAAAATTTTGAATACAAATATACATCAATAATGAAGAATACTTCACAAGAATATGATGCCGTTATCACGGTATGCCGCACTTTATTCAACAATAAAATGAAAGATTACGGATGTGCATGGCGCATTTTGCGTTTGCCATCACTTACGGACCAAATATTCATCAAAGCACAACGCATTAGAAGTTTACAAGAAAACGATGTTCGTAAAGTCAATGAAGATGAGTCAGGCGAATTTATAGGTATTATTAATTATTCGATTATGGCATTAATTCAATTGGAATTAGGAATTGCCGATCAACCTGATTTGGATGTTGCGAGAGCAACCGAACTATACGATGCAAAAATCAAGGAAACCAAAGAATTGATGGAAAACAAAAACCATGATTATGGTGAAGCTTGGCGTGATATGCGAGTAAGTTCATTGACCGATTTAATTTTACAAAAGTTACTTCGCGTGAAGCAAATTGAAGACAATAAAGGAAAAACAATAGTGTCAGAAGGTATTGATGCCAATTACCAAGACATGATTAATTATGCTGTTTTTGCTTTAATTTTAATGAAATAAAACAATCTTTCTCCAATTTTCAATATGATAAATCTTAAAAATATTCTTACCCAATTTTCTCGAATTTTCGTTGGAATTCTATTTATTATTTCTGGATTAATCAAATTGAATGATCCTGTGGGTTTCTCCTATAAATTAGCAGAATACTTTGGCGAGCCTGTTTTCAACTTACCTTTTTTAGTTCCGTTTTCATTGGCATTAGCACTATTTATTGTAATTCTTGAAGTGGTTTTAGGAATTATGTTATTGTTAGGTTTCAAATCAAAACTGACAGTATGGCTTTTGCTATTATTAATTGTAAAGTTTACATTCTTAACATTTTACTCCGCTTACTTTAATGTGGTGAAGGATTGTGGTTGTTTTGGAGATGCTTTACATTTAACTCCATGGGAATCGTTTACTAAAGACGTAGTATTGTTGTTTTTCATATTACTGTTGTTTTTTAATGTTCAACTGATTCAACCGCTATTTAAATCTAAAATTCAAACTATTTTAGTAGCACTAAGTGTTGGGCTTTGCAGTTTTATGGGATATTGGGTATTACATCATTTACCAATAATTGACTTTAGACCTTTTAAAGTGGGTAACTCAATTCAAAAGGGAATGGAAATTCCTGAAGGTGCACCGCAGTCAGTGATAGAAATGACGTTTATTTACAAAGTAAACGGAGTGGATACTGAATTTACAGAAAAGGATTTAATGAATATTCCTGCAGGGGCAACTTTTGTGGATCGAAAAGACAAAGTGATTGAAGAAGGTTATATTCCTCCTATTCATGATTTTGCAATAGAAAAAGAGGGTACAGATTATAAAAACAAGATGCTACGGTATCCAAAATTGCTAGTGTTTGTAACTTATGATTTAGCTATAGCAAGTCAAGACGGGCTTAGCCAATTGGAAAAATTAAAACAAAAAGCAGTTACAAAAGGGTACACTGTTATTGCCATAACCGGATCTACACCAGAACAAATAGAAAAAACAAAACAAGAATATAAGTTTTCGTTTGATTTTTATTTCTGTGATGCTACTGCTTTAAAAACGATTGAACGTGCCAATCCAAGTATTGTTATTTTGCAAAAAGGTACTGTTAAACAGAAAGTACATTATAATGATATCGAAGATTTAAAATTATAACTAGATTACAGTTAATAAGTACTTTAGTTATTAACTATAACGATGGTAAATTAGAACTGCATTCTAGTGCAATAGTATTTCTAATCACTTTACTTTAAATTTGAAAAATATTTACACCTTATGAAAAAATTATTTGCTTTAGTAATTGCATTCGCTACATTTTCATGTACAAGCAATGCTCAAAAAACATCATTTTCAGAAACTGCTTTATCCGAAACTTTATTAGCAACAGATGGAAGTCAGGTCGCTTTTAAAGATATAATCAAAAAGCAAAAAGGAAAAACAACTGTAATTGAAGTTTGGGCTTCTTGGTGTGGAGACTGTGTCAAAGCGATGCCAAAAGTAAAAGAATTACAAGCCAATCATCCTGAAGTAGCTTATACTTTTATTTCGATGGATAAAACATCCGACAAATGGTTAGCCGGAATAGAAAAACATGAATTAAAAGGAGATCATTTCATGGCTAATGACCAAATGAAAGGCGTTTTTGGACAAGCCATAGATTTGAATTGGATTCCAAGATATATCATCCTTGATAAAACGGGTAAAATTGTGCTGTATCGCGCTATTGAAACTGATTTTGAGCTTATCGATGCCACTTTAAACAAATTGAAATAAACTAAAACTATTATATAAAATACAACCGAAATGAGAAAAAAGATTGTTGCAGGAAACTGGAAAATGCATAAAAACGCTGAGCAAACAGAAGATTTATTGAATGAATTAATTGCAAAAGTACCTACAGATACAACTGCTCAAGTTATTGTAGCACCTACTTTTGTCAACTTGGCTTCTGCTGTTGATCATTTAGAATTCACGAATATTGATGTGGCTGCTCAAAACGTTCACCAAGCTGAAAGTGGTGCATTCACTGGAGAAATCTCTGTTGATATGTTGAAAAGTGTTGGTGTAAATACAGTAATCTTGGGACACTCTGAGCGTAGAGCTATTTTTCATGAATCGGATGCATTAATTGCTAGCAAAGTAGATGCAGCTTTGGCTCATGAAATGACCGTAATTTTCTGTTTTGGTGAAGAATTAAAAGACCGTCAATCCAACATTCATTTTAATGTGGTAGAAAACCAATTGAAAGAGGGTTTATTTCATATTAAAGCGGCAAGTTGGGAAAATGTAGTTTTGGCTTACGAACCTGTTTGGGCAATTGGAACAGGTGAAACTGCTTCTCCAGAACAAGCACAAGAAATGCACGAATTCATTAGAGAAACAGTACGTAAATCGTTTGGAAGTGATGTAGCTGAAGACGTTGCTATTTTGTACGGAGGAAGTGTTAAACCTGAAAATGCAAAAGAAATTTTCTCTAAGCCAGATGTAGACGGTGGTCTAATTGGTGGAGCTGCTTTAAAAGCAGATGATTTCGTTGCAATTATCAACGCGATTTAAATTTTTACTTCACACATACAAAAAGAGGTTTGTTCATTCAAACCTCTTTTTTTGTTTTGAATGGTCACAATAAATAAAGAGAAACAGTACATTTGCAAAAAAAATAAAGATGTCAAATAGTTATATCGGATACCATTTTACAATAGAACCCAAAGAATTGGGTTCAGAAATTCTAATCGCTGAATTAGGCGAAAAAGCCTTTGAAAGTTTCACAGAAACAGAAACTGGAATTGATGCTTTTGTACAAAAAGAATTATGGGATGAAACTATTCTTGATGGTATTTTTATTTTGCAATCGGAGGAATTTAACATCAACTACACTTTTAAGGAAATTGAACAAATCAATTGGAATGAAGAGTGGGAAAAAAACTTCGAACCGATTGAAGTGGATGGGAAATGTCATGTTCGCGCTCCATTCCACCCAAAAACTGAAGCAGAATTTGATATCGTAATCGAACCTAAAATGAGTTTTGGAACTGGACATCACGAAACAACTCATATGATGATTCAGCATTTATTAGAAATGGACGTAACTGGTTTAAAGACTTTGGACATGGGATGTGGAACCGCAATATTGGCTATCTTGGCTGAAATGAAAGGCGCTCAACCTATCGATGCTATTGATATTGACAACTGGTGTTATTTGAATTCTATTGAAAATGCTGAGCGTAACAATTGTAAACACATTAATGTTTATGAAGGCGATGCCGCTTTATTACAAGGCAAAAAATACGACTTGATTATTGCCAATATTAACCGTAATATTCTTTTGAACGATATGCAATCGTATGTAGATTGTTTGAATCCAGGTGGAACTATTTTATTTAGTGGTTTCTATGAAGAGGATATTCCGTTTATAGATAATTCTTGTACCGAAAAAGGATTAACCTACATCAAAAAATTCCAAAGAAATAATTGGGTTTCGTTAAAATATGTAAATTAGACTACATAATAGTAAAGTACAAATTCGTCCCTCACATGAGTATCAAAGAAAAAGTTAGAGAAAGAGTTAGTTTTAAAGAAGCAACGACAACTAACAATGAAATTGTGGTGTTTAATGATGATGTGAATACTTTTGATCACGTAATTGATACTTTGGTTCGTGTATGCGACCATACTCCGGAACAAGCTGAACAATGTTCGCTAATTATTCATTACAATGGGAAATGCACGGTAAAAACGGATGTGTATGAAAAACTTAAACCACAATGTATTCAATTGCTAGCTGCAGGATTAAGCGCTGAGATAGTTTAACACTTCACAAATTATTTCATTTTTTTAGACTATTTATAGTTTTATTCTATATTTGATTAAAATAATAGGTAGTTATGAAAGAATATGCAGCAGTTTTAGTCATTGCAATGCCATTGTTTTTGGCCTTGATTCTAATTGAAAAACTATACGGGTATTATAAAGGAGAAGATACAGCGCCTATCATGGATTCCGTTTCTAGTATCAGTTCCGGAATAATCAATTCTCTAAAAGATGTGTTAGGACTAAGTGTTACTTTACTTTCATACGAATGGATGTCCCAACATTTAGCTTTATTCCAACAAGAAATTACCATAACTTCAATAATAATTGCATTTTTCGCAATTGATTTTTATGGCTATTGGTCGCATCGTTTAGCACACCAAATTAATTTTTTATGGAACAAACATGCCATTCATCACAGTAGTGAAGAATTTAATTTGTCATGCGCTTTACGCCAAAGTATTTCTAGTTTTGTCAATCTATTTACTTTTCTATTAATTCCGGCAGCCATATTGGGTGTTCCTGCAAAAGTGATTGCTATCACCTTGCCTATCCACTTGTTTTTACAATTTTGGTACCATACCAAACACATTAAAAAGTTGGGATTTTTAGAGCAAATAATTGTAACTCCTTCCCACCATCGTGTACATCATGCAATCAATCCAGAGTATATGGATAAAAATCATGGGCAAATTTTTATTTTTTGGGACAAACTTTTTGGCACCTATCAAGAAGAACTTGATTCAGTTCCGGCTGTTTTTGGTATTACACGACCAGCACAAACATGGAATCCATTCCGTATTAATTTTCAACATCTTTGGTTATTAATTAGTGATGCTTGGCGCGCCGAAAATTGGAAAGACAGATTTACTATCTGGTTCAAACCAACCGGCTGGCGACCAGAAAATTTTGAAGAAAAATATCCTGTCACTAAAATATCAAACGTCTTTAGTTTCAATAAATACGGTACACAACATTCTAACATATTGATGTACTGGTCAGCAATCCAAATGTTTGTGACCCTAGGATTGGTAAGCTATTTGTATCTATCAATTGCGCAAATGGAACTTCAAAATATATTTATCTACGGTACTTTTATTTTCATAAGTGTTTACAGTTATACTGAACTAATGGACACCAATAACTATTCTTTGTTTTGGGAAAGCGTACGTTTTGTTTTTGGAATTGGAATTATTAGCTACTTTGGAAATTGGTTTAACATTGATGCCAATATTCCATTTGGAACCCAAATCGTAATAAGCTATTTAGCGATTTCCTTAGGAGTCAACATCTATTTTGTAAGCTCTGGATTTAAATCCGAAAAATTGGCTATGGCCTAAATTGATATCGAAATGAAAAACAAACTCTATTTATCTGTTTATATTGGTTTTAGTATTTTTTACTTACTCATTACCGCTTTTGACCAAGAAGACATTGCTCGAATTCTAAAACCTTTTTTACTTCCAATTTTAGTTTTTGCTGTGGCATCCTCAGCTCATTTTGGAACCAAAAAAATATTAATCACAGCCCTAACTTTCTCTTGGATAGGTGATGTAATTTTACTTTTTGCCGATAAGGGCGAAATCTATTTCATTTTTGGGTTAGTTGCTTTTTTAGTTTCGCATGTATTTTACATTGTACTATTTAGCAAACAAACCATTAGCAAAACGATTAGCAATAAATTAAGTTTTGGTGCTGGCATAGGACTTATCCTGTTATATTTCTTTGGGATGATAACTACTTTAGGACCTAAATTAGGTTCGCTTACTATTCCAGTAGTAATCTATGCTGTAGTAATAAGCACAATGTTATTTTATGCTCTAAAAGGAAGTTTTCAATGGAATACAATTCCATATCAATCCGTTTTTATTGGTGCTGTATTCTTTATTTGCTCTGATAGTATTTTAGCTTTCAATAAATTTGATCAACCCATTCCTTATGCTTCATTTTTAATTATGATTACCTACTTAGCGGCTCAATTCTGCATAGTATGGGGAATTTTGAAATTGAATCAAAAAAAATAGCATTCTCTTAAGTTAGAAAATGCTATTCAATTAAATTATAGTAATTTTTAATGCGGTAATTTATCCTTTAAGATACCGTATAAAATAGTTCCAATTAAAGCTCCAATTAGAACCAAAACTACAGGAAAGACTCCTGCACCCAATAGAATAAATATAGGACCTGGACAAGAACCAACTAGTCCCCAACCCAAACCAAAAAAGATACCGCCAATAATATAACGAGCAGAGCCCTTTTCTTTATCCTTGATCATGATGGTTGATCCATCAATAGCTTTGATGTTATTTTTTTTAATTAATTGAATCCCAATAATTCCTGTGGCGATAGCAACTGAAATAATTCCGTACATATGAAACGATTGAAATTGAAACATTTCATAGATACGGTACCAAGACACCGCTTCTGATTTTGTTAAAACAATACCGAAAATAAAACCTACTAGTAAATATTTAATGAATTTCATGATTAAAAAATAAGAGGTAAAATTAAATGAGCCATTAGTAATCCGCCAATAAAAAAGCCAATAACCGCTTTCAAAGAAGGTAATTGTAAATTGCTTAAGCCTGAAATAGCATGTCCCGAAGTACAACCGCCTGCATAGCGTGTTCCAAAACCAATCAATACACCACCAATAATTAAAATCAATATACTTTTTGGTGATTCAAAAATTGAATTTCCAAAAAGTACATCTGGAGCCAATTTGCCATTAGGCGCATCGATTCCTAATATCGCTAATTGTTCTATAGTCTTCGGATTAATCGAAACATTAGTTGGATCACTCATTAAATTTGCCGCTACAAAACCACCAAGTATAGCACCCAAAACTACGATTAGATTCCATTGATTGGCCTTCCAGTCAAAATCAAAATAAGAGATCTTCTTACCAAGACCAGACATAGAACAAAGTGATTCCAAATTAGATGACATTCCGAAATGTTTTCCGAAATAAATTAAAGTTAACATAATCAATCCAATAAGAAAACCCGAAACATACCAGGGCCATGTTTGAAAAAATATATCCATATTATCTGTTTTTTTGTAAAAATAACAAATCTTGGCTGCAATCAAAAACTATTTATTTTAGGCATTGTTTTTGCAAAGGGATTCAAGCTCTAAAGTTCTCACTATATTTGTCTACATATTTTGTTTACTAATTTTGTTTTTTAATATTACTAATTATGAAAAAAATCATCTTGCTTTTTAGTTTATCAGCATTGATAATCTCTTGCGTAAGCACACGATCCACTTTAAAAAATGTCGATGATTCAGCACCCGATCTGATACTTACACCAAACAATACTTTTGATATAAAATTATTTAGTACGGATAAAAAATACGGATACGACAAAGATTATCCTATCAATATATTTTTTCAGACTAGCAAATCTGAAATTAATCATGAACGCTTTTTAAATGCTTTAGCAGGGCCAAAAGGAGAGAAAATAACCTATACGAAATTAGAAAGTTGCTGCCCCTTCCCTACTAAAAGAAGTGAAATGGGCGCTGGATTCTTGGATGTTTATGAACTCAAATGGGAAGGACAAAAAAAGCCAGTGATTTTGTATTTAAATATTTACGAAAAAGGAATACTAATGGTTCCCTTTGGCTTACGACTTAGAGATAATTAGAAACAAAAAAAAGCACCTTACAGGTGCTTTTTTTATTGATCAACATTTCATTAAATTAATACTGCACTTGAAATAAAGCATTGCTAAACAATAAAATTCCATTTTCCCAAAACCCTCTAAATAAAGGATTGTCAATCATATAAATTACTGTTCCTTTCTCTTTTTTCTCTACTGCAAACGTAACCGTTTCTTCTAATTTTTTCTTCAAATTATGCCCCACAAAACCATAACTTGAATAGTTTTTAGGAACGTAAATCACATTAGAAGCTTTTGTTAATAAAGAATATTTTCTAGAATCTGTTTTCAAACTAAAATAACTATTACCTAAACCAAATGACAACGGATGAGAGGAATCTAAAGTATTTTCAATAATTGCACCCGGAATGGAAGACGAGATTAATCTTCTTTCATTATTGTGGAAATCAAACAATCTACTTTTAAGCTCTTTTTCTTTTGCCTCAGTTTCTGCTTTAGTTTTATCCTCCTCAGTTGCAAAAACACGCAAGGCATAATTGTCATTGTTTTCAAACAGACCTAATGCCTCATTCATAGCAATTACTTTTCCTCCTTTTTTGATCCAGTCTGTTACTTGTGATTTCAAATCATCCGAAAAATTATAATTACCGTCCGCAAGAATCAATGTATTGAATTCTGACCAATCTATTCTTCCAATATTAGAAACATCCACTATACTAGTTGGATACTGGATCACTTCATCCAAATAATGCCAAACTGCTCCAAACTCAGTTGGATTTACACCTTTACCTGATAAAAGTAGAATTTTTGGTTTCTTTATTAATGAGAAGTTTTCTCCCCCTAAATCACGTGCATTAACTGAAAATCCAGAAGTCAAATAATTATAATCCGTCTTGGTTTTAATGATATCACTCACCGTTTTCTCAAAATTAATAAAGGTAGGATTATCGCCTTTACTAACTATTAATCCTCCAGCTTCAACGGTAACATCACCAAATACTGCTTTTTGTGCAGCCGTTCTCACGTTGATACCATTTTGAAGAAGTAGAGAAACCACTTTTGCAGAAGTTCTATTATTCCAAGGAATATGGAAAGCATATACTTTCTCTGGAACCATCAATTCTTTTCGATCAATTGAAGGTTTTGTGTTTATTGCCAAACTATTCTTCAAAGCATATCCGTCAATTCCATACGCTAAAGGTAAATCCCAAGCTGTAATATCATAAGACAAACTATCATTCAGCTTTTGATTCGGTTCAAATAAAACCTGAGTCATTACTCCTCGGGGTTGATCTGCTTTAATAATTAAATCATTCGGTTCAATTGAAAATGCATTGTCCTTTTTTGTTTTATAATTGAATCCAATCGATTTTTGACTTGCATTGGCATACGCATATTCAATTCCATTCTTTTTAAGTAACTCAACCAATTGTTCTGACTTTGCATTGTTTTTCATAACATAAGTAGCATACACTCCTTTGGCTTTTTTTCTAGAATTGGTCATAAATCCTCTAAAACCTTTTAGCAATTGATCTGACTGATTGGATGCTGTTTCAATAATCGTCAGTACTGCTTTTGCATGATGAGTCAATCTATCTTTAGTGGTTAAATGAGACCCATTGGCTAATTTAATTTCGCGTCCAGCACCTATTCCACCTTGTTCCAATGTCATCCCAACAGCACCGTTGTATGTGGGATAGGTATCACCATAACTTGGATAAAACAAATCAAATCGTTCACGAGTGTTGTACAACCAATTTTCCTTATCAAATTTGGCTGCAATATTTTTTCCTAATGAGAAATGAAAATCTTTCTGATATTGGTCGATAAATTCATGTAAAGGCTCTGCAGATGGTGGAAAAAAATAAGGTGATTCATATCCCATTTCATGAATGTCTGCATGAACCTGTGGCATCCATTGATTGTATAAAGCAATACGTTTTTGAGATTCAATTTGTGTTTGCCATGCCCAATCACGATTCAAATCAAAAATATAATGATTGTATCTTCCGCCTGGCCAAACTTCCATATGTTCTCTATCAGACAATCCTGGATGCGTTTTCTTTCCTGATATTTCACGAAGCCAATTGGCATAACGAGAAAGTCCATCTGGATTTTCACACGGGTCCAAAATTACAATCGTATTTTTCAACCACTCTTTGGTTTCTTTGTTAGCAGGATTCAATAATTCATAAGCTACAGTCATAGCACTTTCCATACCAGCATATTCGTTACCATGCACGCTAAAGCTAATCCAAACAATAAGCTTGTCTCCAATTTTTTGATTTTTTTGATTGGATAAACCAATAGCACTCAAATTATTATTTCTAATTTGATCTAAATTGGCCAAATTCTCAGGAGTTGAAACAAAATAAACATTTAAATTTCGTTCCTCATTAGTTTGTCCATATACTTGATGTTTAATAAAAGAAGATTCCTTCACTAAATGCCCAAAATAGGCTTCCGTTTGATGGTAAAAGGTAATTTGTTTACCATAATTAGGCAAAAATTCTGAAGGAGATTTAATTTGAGCTACTGTTTGTAATGAATACAAAAACAGAATTAAAATAATTGACTTTCTCATAAGATTTGTAAAAGAATTTATAGGATATCAAATGTAAATATATTTAAATTAAATAGATGATAAAACAGGGAAATGAAATCGAATATTTGCGAAATATTAAAAATACGGTATAAAATTCAAGTAAATTACCAATATATCTAACGCAAAATATATATTTTTGAGAAAAGTTAAATCATGGAAGAATGTATTTCTGTTTTCGATATGTTGAAAATCGGTGTTGGACCATCAAGTTCACACACTTTAGGTCCTTGGAGAGCAGCAGAACGTTTCTTGTCAGAACTTAGAAATGAAAACAAGCTGAATGCTACTATTTCAATTCGAGTAGATTTATACGGATCACTGTCGCTTACTGGTAAAGGACACGCAACAGATTTAGCTGTAATGTTAGGGTTAAGTAATCAGAATCCAGAAACAATTCCAGTACAAAATGTAAAAGGGATTACTGATCAAATTATAAATAACAAAACAATAAATTTAGGTGGCGAAAACACCATTCTATTTGATCCTAAAGTAGCGATTGTTTTCAACAAAAATTTTCTTCCTTTTCATTCTAACGGTATCAAATTCACCGCTTTTTTCAACAAAAATGACCAATATGAAGCTACCTATTATTCAATTGGTGGAGGTTTTGTAGTAGTAGAAGAACGAGTTAACGCCAAAAAGAAACATGTTTTAAAATGTGCTTTTCCATATATAATCAATAATGCAGCCGACTTACTGCAATTTGCCATATCTGAAGAAAAATCAATTTCAGAAATCGTTTTGGAAAATGAAAAATCAATGCGCTCTGAAAATGAAATTCATGAAGAACTACTTCGAATATGGAATACTATGTTGGAATGCATGTATTTGGGTTGTCATTCTGAAGGCATTTTACCTGGCGGACTAAATGTTCGTAGAAGAGCTTTTGATATGCACCAAGATTTGATTGGACTTTCCAACTATAATTCACCACAAACTTGGTTAGAACAAATACGAAAAACTGAGGTTAAATTCCGCCAAATATTAAAATGGGTAAGCTGTTTTGCATTGGCTGTAAACGAAGTAAATGCATCATTAGGCCGAGTGGTAACTGCACCAACCAATGGAAGTGCAGGTGTTATTCCAGCTGTTCTTATGTATTATATGGTGATAGAAAACCATCAAGCTGGAGATAAAGAAATCAAGCAATTTTTATTAGTTGCTGGAGAAATCGGTAGCATCTTTAAGCAAGGAGCTACTATATCTGCCGCAATGGGTGGTTGTCAAGCAGAAATTGGAGTATCATCAGCTATGGCAGCGGCGGCTTTGTGTGAACTCATGGGCGGAACTCCGAGTCAAGTTTTAATTGCAGCCGAAATTGCGATGGAACATCATTTAGGTTTGACCTGTGATCCAATAGAAGGTTTGGTACAAATTCCTTGTATTGAGAGAAATACGATGGGTGCAATAAAAGCCATTAATGCTGCTGAATTAGCATTGGCTACTGATCCAAAGAATGTAAAAGTTCCTTTGGATAAAGTAGTAGATACCATGTGGCAAACTGCCAAAGACATGAACTCTAAATACAAAGAGACTTCTCAAGGAGGATTAGCAGTAGCTGTAAATCTGTCGGATTGTTAATTTACTTTCGCCTGGTATCAATTAAATACACTATTTTCCATAGTCCATTATCCTTAAATAAGGTAAATGCATTTACCCCTTTGTGGCTAAACTTATTGTTCACATAAAATTCGTAAGGCGTCCAAACATGTGCCATGGTGCCATCTACCTGAATCGAATAGTTTAATATTCTTTCTTCAAAAAGAATCGTTGCTGGAATCGTTGCAATAGATAAATAAAAGGAGTGTGGATTTTCATTTTTTAATTGGTTCCCTTTAAGTGATTCCGAAATGGATTGCAAAATCATTTTTTCAGCACACACTGATTTCATCGTGATGCTGTCTTTAGCATGAAAGCCTTTGAAAAAAGTAACGACCACTTGTTTGACATCCTCATTTTGAGAATAAAGAGCGCTTGTAAAAACAAGCATAAGACTTAATAAAATTGTTTTCATAGTATTAAAATAATAATCAATCCTCAAAATAAACAATAATTCTACAATGTTGAGCTAAGAAAAATTGATTTTATTACCTTTACCGCAATTAAATACAATACTATGTCGGTCGCAAAAAAAGATTACAAAAGAATTACTACGAAGTCATTAATTGAAATGAAAGCCAATGGTGAAAAAATTTCAATGCTTACTGCCTATGATTATACAATGGCTAAAATTGTAGATTCTTCAGGCGTAGATGTAATTTTAGTTGGGGATTCTGCTTCGAATGTAATGGCAGGACACGAAACTACCTTACCGATTACTTTGGATCAAATGATATACCATGCTTCGTCTGTAGTTCGTGCTATTGAACGCGCTTTAGTAGTAGTCGATTTGCCTTTTGGTAGCTACCAATCCGATTCCAAAGAAGCCTTGCGTTCTGCGATCCGAATTATGAAAGAAAGCGGTGGTCATGCGGTAAAATTAGAAGGTGGAAGCGAAATTAAAGATTCCATCAAAAAAATATTAAATGCTGGAATTCCTGTAATGGGGCATTTGGGATTAACCCCACAATCCATTTACAAATTTGGAACCTACACCGTTCGTGCTAAAGAAGATGCTGAGGCGGAACAATTAATTGAAGATGCCAAACTACTAGAAAGCTTAGGCTGTTTTGCCATTGTGCTAGAAAAAATTCCAGCTCATTTAGCAGAACAAGTTGCCAAAAGTATTTCGATTCCTGTTATCGGAATTGGTGCCGGTGGTGGTGTAGATGGACAAGTATTGGTAATTCATGATATGTTGGGAATGAATAACGAATTTAGTCCTCGTTTCTTACGACGTTATATGAATCTTTATGAAGGAATGACTTCAGCAATTAGTCAATATGTTGAGGATGTGAAATCATCTGATTTTCCAAATGCTAATGAGCAATATTAGTGACAAGTAATTAGTGATTAATGGTCCATTAATAATGTTCGAATTTTATATTTAATTTGGAAAAAATAGTTTCTAACAAGAATAACCTTCAAGTCATTCACGAAGACAATCACCTTATCGTGGTGAACAAACGTGTAGGCGATATTGTCCAGGGTGATAAAACTGGTGATAAGCCGCTGAGCGACGTTGTCAAAGAATACATTAAAGATAAATACAACAAGCCTGGAGAGGTGTTTTTGGGAGTAGTTCATCGATTAGACAGACCCACTACTGGAATCGTGGTTTTTGCTCGTACTAGTAAAGCATTATCTAGAATGAATGAATTATTTAGCAATAGAGCAACTCAAAAAACATATTGGGCAGTCGTAAAAAACAAACCTGTAAAGTCTCAAGATAAATTGGTGCATTACATTAAAAGGAATGAGAAAAACAATACTTCAAAAGCACATCTAAACGAAGTTCCTGACAGTAAATTGGCTAGTTTGGAATATAAAATCATTAAAGAGCTGACCAATTATACCGCACTAGAAATTGAACTTCATACTGGAAGACACCACCAAATTAGAGCACAATTAGCAGCCATTGGCTCGCCAATTAAAGGCGATTTAAAATACGGATTCGACCGAAGTAATCCAGATGGAGGCATTCATTTACATGCTCGAAAATTAAGTTTTACCCATCCCGTTTCCAAAGAAGCAATAACTATTATTGCCCCTACTCCTGACGATGTTATTTGGAAAGCCGTCTAAATTATAATTTTTAATTTTGTGTGTAATTCAATTTTAAAAATTAAATTGCATACCAAATTTAACTCGTCTAGGTTATGAATTACAAATCGGATATTGGTTATCGAAAGGAAATATTAAAACGTTTATTGAATGCAATAATCATACATGAGGATGAAATTATTAGCGCTTTAAAAGCCGATTTTCATAAACCTGAATTTGAAACTGTAGTTACTGAAACCAGTTATGTTATTTCCGATTTAAAACACACCATTAAAAATCTAAGTCGTTGGGCAAAGCCAAAAAGAGTATTCCCTTTTGTAGTTAATATTCCTTCATCCGATTACATTTATAAGGAACCCTACGGGAAAGTATTAGTAATTTCTCCTTGGAATTATCCTTTTCAATTGGCACTTTGTCCTGTTATTGCTGCTGTTGCGGCCGGAAATCAAGTCGTTTTAAAACCTTCCGAATTAACTCCTAATACAGCGGAGATTATTCAAAAAATAATTGCTAAAGTATTTTCAATCAATCAGGTTGAAGTAATTCAAGGTGATGCGTCAGTGGCTACTCAATTACTAAGTCAACGTTGGGATTATATATTCTTTACTGGAAGTGTGGCAGTAGGCAAAATTGTAGCCAAAGCAGCTGCACAACATTTAACACCAGTCACATTGGAATTAGGTGGAAAAAATCCGTGTATTGTTGATGAAACAGCTAATTTACAAATTGCTGCCAAACGAATTGTTTGGGGGAAATTTATAAATGCTGGTCAAACTTGCATTGCTCCAGATTACATATTGGTGCACCAAAAAAGTAAAGCACAATTTATTCAATATTTAAAAGAAGAGATTACCCATGCTTATGGACATAATCCAGAAATTTCTCCAGATTTTGCTCGAATAATCAATGCTAAAAATTGGACTCGATTAGTAGAAATGATCGAATCGGACAAAGTGATTTTTGGAGGAAAATTCAATAGTGAAACCAATTACCTCGCACCAACACTAATCGAAGAAAACAACTTGGATAGCTTGATTATGCAGGATGAGATTTTTGGTCCTTTATTACCAATTGTCACTTACGATAACGAATCGGAAATTGATACCATCATTGCAAAATATGAAAAGCCACTGGCTTTGTATGTTTTCAGCGAAAGAAATAAATTCTGTGATGAAATCATCTCAAAACATTCATTTGGAGGTGGTTGTATCAACGATACTATGGTGCATTTTTCGAATAATAAATTACCTTTTGGGGGAGTTGGACACAGCGGAATTGGAGCGTATCACGGCCAACTAAGTTTTGATGTTTTTTCACATCATAAAGCAGTAGTCAAAAAAGCAACCTGGATCGATTTGCCATTGCGTTATGCACCTTACAAAGGAAAACTAACTATCGTGAAGAAGATTTTAAATTGGCTATAACCGAATAAATAATTGTAACTACAAAATTATTACACTTTATATGGAATCAATCAATACAAAAATAGCACACTTACTTGCAAATGGATACGAACTACAATTTGAAAACGTATTCAATAAAGCCTTTGAAAACTATAAAAAAATAGCTTTGTATGCAGGACTTGCCATACTTGTTTTTGGATTTATATCCATGATATTTGCTGCTGTTGGACTAATTAGTTTTGTTGGGGTGGAACATTTAAATGAAAATACAATCAAACAATTAGAATCAAAAATGCTAAAGCAAGAATATCTTGGTTATCAATTTATTTTTGTATTGACTATTAATAGTTTGTTTAGCCCAATTAGTGCGGGTTTTTTAACGATGGCAAATGCTGCTCAAAAAGATGTTGAATTTAAAATGCGTCATTTCTTTTCCTTTTACCAATGGTCCTATTTTAAAGAATTATTCGTCGCTACTTTTATAATTACATTGATAAGCTCAGGAATTGATAGCGCTTTAACCTATTTTAAAGTTCCTGTAGTCGGTGGAATTATCTCATTTGGCATTGGAATATTGACCGTTTTGAGTTCTCCGCTAATTATATTTGGCAAACAAAAAGCTCTTGGTGCAATACAGGCAAGTATACGATTAACTAGTTCAAAATTTCTAACACTATTTCTACTTTTATTTGTAGCGTTTTTAGGTTCATTAGTAGGGCTGATTGGTTTCTGTATTGGTGTTCTCTTTACCATTCCTTTCAATATGTCGATGCAATACGCCATTTACGATTCAATTATAGGGTTTGAAAATAATGGTGCGATCGTAGTCGATTCCGAAAAAAACTAACCCAACCAACCTTCTCTATCCAAACTTCGGTATTGTATGGCTTCGGCAATATGGTGCGCTGCTACACTTTCAGCTGAATCTAAGTCAGCAATAGTTCTAGCTACTTTCAATATGCGATCATAGGCTCGAGCCGAAAGATTCAAACGCTCCATTGCATTTTTAAGTAATTCCTTAGAAGTCTCGTTCAAAACACAATACTCCCGAATATGTTTAGTGTTCATTTGTGCATTATAATGAAGATTTGGTATCGCTTCAAAACGGGTGGATTGGATTTCACGAGCAAGAGTTACACGTTTCCGAATTGCGACACTTGTTTCTGCTTTTCTATCATCGGATAATTTTTCAAAGGGTACTGGAGTAACTTCAATATGAATGTCGATACGATCCAACAAAGGTCCCGATATTTTATTCATATAGCGCTGCATTTCATGAGGAGAAGTTGTTTGAGGTGCATCTGGGTCATTAAAAAATCCGCTTGGACTTGGATTCATACTCGCCACCAACATGAATGAAGACGGATACGTTACCGTGAATTTGGCTCTAGAAATGGTTACTTCCCTATCTTCTAATGGCTGTCGCATTACCTCTAAAACATCCCGTTTAAATTCTGGTAATTCGTCCAAAAAAAGAACACCATTATGCGCCATAGAAATTTCACCCGGTTGTGGATAACTTCCCCCGCCTACTAATGCAACATTAGAAATAGTGTGATGAGGACTACGAAATGGTCTTTGGTTCATCAAACCAACTTCTTTCAGTTTGCCAGCAACACTATGAATTTTAGTAGTTTCCAAAGCCTCCCGCAAGGTCATGGGTGGCAAAATACTCGGCAATCGTTTGGCTAGCATCGTTTTTCCTGCACCTGGTGGACCAATCAAAATAATATTATGACCACCGGCAGCAGCAATTTCCATGCAGCGTTTAATGCCTTCTTGCCCTTTGACATCTGAAAAATCAAATTCGGGAAAATCTAAGGTTTGATAAAATTCGGCTCTAGTGTCAATAGTAGTAGGTTCAAGAGATCCAGTTCCTTCAAAAAAATCAATAACTTCTTGAATATTTGCCACACCGTAGACGTCCAAGTCAGAAACAATTGCAGCTTCCTTCACGTTTTGTTGGGGCAAAAAGAAACCTTTATATCCCTCTTCTTTGGCTTTAATAGCTATGGGCAAGGCACCACGAATGGGCTGTAAACTTCCGTCAAGAGACAATTCTCCCATTATGATATAACGCTCGATTTCGTCTCCTTTAATCTGAGAAGAGGCAATTAATATACCTATTGCCAAGGTCAGATCGTAAGCAGAACCTTCTTTTCGCAAATCGGCTGGCGCCATATTAATAGTAATTTTCTTTCCGGGAAGCGAATAACCATTATTCTTTAAGGCTGCTGCAATTCTATAGCTACTTTCTTTAATGGCATTATCAGGTAATCCAACTAAATGATAACCAATTCCTTTATCTATATTTACTTCTACCGTAATTGTTGTTGCTTCAACACCAAAAACAGCACTTCCAAAAACTTTTGTCAACATATGGGGGCATCTTTTTTTTAAAAATAAATAAAATTTAAATACACTAACTATAAAAATTAACTTATGTATTAAAATTTACTGATAATTTAAAATAAAAAGTATTGTCTTGGAATTCAAACAAATGTTAAATTCAGAATTAATAAACGGTTAACTAAAAATTTATTTATATTTAACAATTATTAAAATCTGAATTATGAAAAAAAATCTATTACTACTCTTTTTGTTAGTTTTAATTCCAAAAGTACACGCACAAGATTATTTCCCAAATAACGAAACGGTACAAAACAGGAATCAAAATTTTACCGCATTCACTAATGCTACCATTTATGTAACTCCTAATCAAATTATTAAAAAAGGAACTTTGCTTATTCAAAATGGCAAAGTGGTTAGTGTGGGTACAACAATCGCAATTCCAAAAAATACAATTGTTGTCAATTTGGAAGGAAAAACAATTTATCCCTCTTTTATAGATCTTTACACCAGTTTTGGTGTTGAAAAACCAAAAATCAGCGGACCTATGGCAAGAGGTCAATTGTACGACACCAAACGTTCAGGATATTATTGGAATGAAAATATTCGTTCGGAAATTAATGCCTATGAAAACTTTAAATACGACACTGCTAAAGCTGAAGAATTTTTAAAAGCAGGTTTTGGAGTAGTAGGAACTCATGTTCAAGACGGAATTGCTAGAGGTACTGGAACTTTAGTAGCTTTAAATAATTATGATGCTAGCAAACGTTTAGTCTCTAACAAAGTTACCAATCACTTTGCTTTTACAAGAAGTGCAATAACTGCACAATCGTATCCAAGTTCATTAATGGGAATGATGGCGCTAGTTCGCCAAATGTATTATGATATGGATTGGTACAAAAAAGGAAATTCTGAAACTAAAGATCAATCTTTAGAAGCTTTAATTGCCAATCAAAATTTAGTACAACTATTTACTACAGAAGATAAATTAAATAGTTTAAGAGCTTCGAAAATAGCTAAAGAATTTGGTCTGAACTACCTTATGAAAGGAAGCGGAAATGAATTTGAACGAATTGATGAAATTAAAAACACTAATTCTAAATTCATCATCCCGATCAATTTCCCAGAAGCCTATGATGTTTCTGATCCAAATCAGGCCAACCAAATGGAGTTAAAAGATTTCCGTTTTTGGAATCAAGCGCCATCAAATTTAAAAGTATTAGCAGACAACGGAGTTGTATTTGCTTTGACTACTGACAATTTGAAAAAAATGGATAGTTTCAAAACTAATTTATTGAAAGCAATTCAGTACGGTTTTGATAGTACAAAAGCATTAGAAGCTTTAACTACAATTCCAGCATCTATATTAGGAAAAAGTAAAGAAATTGGATCATTAACAGCTGGAAGTCAAGCCAATTTCATTATTACCTCAGGTGATTATTTTGACAAAAAAACAGTTTTACATGAAAACTGGGTACAAGGAAGTCGTTATGTTGTAAATGATATGACTACAAAAGACATTCGTGGGAATTATGATTTAGTCATTAATAATGAAACCTATAAATGGAAAATTAGTGGTGATGTTGCAAATCCAAAATCGGATATCACTTCAGTTGATAATAAAAAATTGAATTCTAAAATTACTATTGCCAACCAATGGTTGACTACAGTGATCAAACCGTCTGATTCGTTGAAAACGAATTTTACTAGATTGAGTACTTACCTAGGTAATACTTCTAATTTAGCTGGAAAAGCTATTATTAAAGACGGAAAAGAAGTCAACTGGTCTGCCACTAAAACTTCAGATTTAAAAGCAGACGCAGATGCAAAAAAAGAAGAAAAAATCAATCCTCTTCAACCTGTTACTTATCCTAATGTAGCTTTTGGTAACCAAGAAAAACTAACTGCTCAAACGTTATTATTCAAAAATGCTACAATTTGGACGAATGAAAAAGAAGGAATTTTAGAAAATACAGACGTATTAATTAAAGATGGAAAAATTGCTGCAGTTGGAAAAAATCTTTCCGATGTTTCAGCAACAGTTATTGATGCCAAAGGAAAACACCTTACTAGTGGAATAATTGATGAACATTCACATATCGCTATATCTAAAGGAGTAAACGAAGGTGGTCATAATTCAAGTGCCGAAGTAACTATTCAGGATGTAGTTAATTCTGAAGATCCAAATATTTATAGAGATTTAGCGGGTGGTGTTACTATTTCGCAGTTATTACACGGTTCAGCGAATCCTATCGGAGGACGTTCTGCCATTGTAAAATGGAAATGGGGACGTTCACCAGAAGAAATGTTATACAAAAATCAACCTAAGTTTATCAAATTTGCTTTAGGTGAAAATGTGAAACAATCCAACTGGGGCAATGTTAACCCTACACGTTTTCCACAAACAAGAATGGGTGTTGAACAAGTATTTATCGATTATTTCCAAAGAGCGAAAGAATATGACTTAGCCTGGAAAAACTACAACAGTTCTAAAAAAGGAAAAGCACCAAGAGTAGATTTAGAGTTACAAACTTTAGCTGAAATCATTAATAAAGAACGTTTCATATCATGCCACTCTTATGTACAATCTGAGATTTTAATGTTGATGAATGTAGCTGAAAAATTCAATTTCAGAGTAAATACGTTTACACATATCTTGGAAGGATATAAAGTAGCTGATAAAATGAAAGAACACGGTGTGGGAGCTTCTACATTCTCAGACTGGTGGGCTTACAAATTTGAAGTAAACGATGCAATTCCATTCAATGGACCAATTATGCACAATAAAGGAATTGTAGTAGCCTATAATTCTGATGATGCCGAAATGTCTAGACGTTTGAACCAAGAAGCTGCAAAAGCAGTGAAATACGGAAATATTTCAGAAGAGGAAGCTTGGAAATTTGTAACATTGAATCCTGCTAAATTGTTACATCTTGATGATAAAGTGGGAAGTATCAAAGTAGGAAAAGATGCTGATGTTGTTCTTTGGAACACTAATCCATTATCTATTTATGCTAAAGCAGAAAAAACGATAATTGAAGGAGTTGTTTACTTTGACATCCAAAGAGATGAAGAACAAAGAAAAGCAATTGCTAAAGAACGAAATGTTTTAATCGGACAATTACTGGAAGAGAAAAATAGAGGTATGATTACGCAAGAACCTAAAAAAGCGGAGCGAACTGAATACCACTGTGATTCTCTTGAGTACTAAGGTTTACTTTTCAAAAAATAAATTAGAATAATTATGATACATAAAAAAATAGTTCTTTTAACATTGGTATTCGGAATATCATTAGTTAGTAAAGCACAACAGACTCCAGCACCAAAACAACAAAAATCAATTTTGATTCTGAATGCCAAAGCGCATTTAGGAAATGGAACTGTTTTGGAGAATAGTGCCATTGGATTCAAAAATGGTAAAATTGATGTAGTAACTTCAGTTAGCAATGTGGTAAAAGCCAACTACGAAACCATTATTGATGCCGCTGGAAAAGAAGTTTACCCTGGTTTTATTGCGCCTAATTCTACATTAGGATTAGTTGAAATCGATGCGGTAAAATCTTCAGATGACGAATCAGAAATTGGAACCTTCAACCCACATGTTCGAAGTTTGATTGCTTACACTGCCGATTCAAAAGTGGTGGAAACAGTGAGACCTAATGGTGTCTTGATGGCTCAAATTACACCAAGAGGCGGATTAATTTCTGGTACCTCTTCTATTGTACAATTAGACGCATGGCATTGGAGTGATGCTGTAGTTAAAGAAAATGATGGTATACACATGGAATTCCCTTCTAGTTTCAAAAGAAGCGGTTCTTGGTTTGAACCAGGTACAATCGAAGCAAACAAAGAGTACACCAAAGAAATTGCTGAAATAAATGCATTTTTCCAAAATGCAAAAGCATACAATACAAGTGTAGCAAAAGAACGTAATTTAATATTTGAAGCTACAAAAGGCCTTCTTTCAGGAGAACAAACTTTGTTTATTCATGCTAATGAAGAGAAGCAAATGATTGATGCTATTGAACTGGCTTTAAGCAACGGAATTACTAAAATTGCAATTGTTGGTGGATATGAAGCCTACAAAATCGGAAGCTATTTAAAAGAGAAGCATATTGGAGTACTATTAAAACGTGTGCATGGTATGCCAGAAAATGATGATGACGATATTGATTTGCCTTTTAAACTTGCCAAACTCTTAACTGATCAAGGCGTTTTAGTAGGGTTAGAAAATAGTGGCGCACATGAAAGAATGGAGACAAGAAACCTACCTTTTTTAGCAGGAACTTGTGTTGCTTATGGTTTGGACAAAGAAAAAGCACTACAATTAATCACATCAAATACTGCTACCATATTAGGTATCGATACTTTTTGTGGAACTCTTGAAGTAGGAAAAGATGCTACTTTATTTATTTCTGAAGGAGATGCTTTAGACATGAGAACTAATAAATTAAGTAAAGCTTTCATTCAAGGAAGAACGATTAGTTTAGAAACTCATCAAACCAAATTAAACGAACGTTATAAAGGAAAATTTAACCAAAACTAAATTTCCTAACATAATATTCATTAAAAAGGTCAATTGCATTTGCAAATTGGCCTTTTTTTTATGTCATTATTCCCCAATCTGTAATTTAATTCACATAAAAAGCCAATTTATGATTATCAAATTCGAAATTTCAGTATTAAATTACATTAAACCCTAAAAAATTATAGGGGTAATTTAATTATTTAATAAAAATGAATAATTACCCCCTACTTTTTTACGGGTCAATATGATATTTTTATACTTTTATCAAAAATTTAAAAATAATAGTTATGCGTAAAATTGTTTTAAGTGTGATTCTAATCACTGTTTTGGGACTTACTTTTTTCTCAAATTATTTTGTTGTTGAATCAGCAAAACTAGGAGCTCATATTGTTGAATTAAAATTAGACACTGGAGATACAGCATGGATGATTGTTGCTTCTGCTTTAGTATTAATTATGACTCCAGGTTTAGGTTTTTTCTACGGAGGTATGGTAGGAAAGAAGAATGTAATTAGTACGATGTTGCAAAGTTTTATGGCTATGGTAATCGTGACTGTATTATGGGTATTGGTTGGGTTTGGATTGTGTTTTGGTCCTTCTATAGGAGGAATCATCGGAGATCCCTCTTCTAACTTACTTTTTAACGGCGTAAGTGCTAACACTGCATGGGAATTAGCACCAACAATTCCGCTACTTTTATTTGCATTTTTTCAAGCTAAATTTGCTATTATTACTCCTGCATTAATTACAGGTGCTTTTGCAGAGCGTGTTCGTTTCTGGGCTTATTTATTATTCATGGTATTATTTATATTAATTATATACGCACCACTTTGTCATATGACTTGGCATCCTGATGGATTGTTCTTCAAAATGGGAGTTCTTGATTTTGCTGGTGGAACTGTAGTACACATGAGTGCTGGTTGGGCTGCTTTAGCGGGTGCTATTTTCTTAGGAAAAAGAAAAGTACAAAAAGTCAATCCTGCTCGTATTACTTATGTGTTATTAGGAACTGGATTATTATGGTTCGGCTGGTTCGGTTTCAACGCAGGTTCTGCAGTTGGGGCTAGCGGACTTGCTGCACAAGCATTAGGAACAACTACTGTAGCTGCTGCTGCTGCTGCAATGGCTTGGGTGTTCTTAGATAAAATTATGGGACATAAATTATCTGCAATGGGAGCTTGTATTGGAGCTGTTGTTGGATTAGTTGCTATTACTCCTGCTGCTGGATTTGTAAGCATTCCACATGCAATCACAATCGGTATTATTGCGAGTATCATTAGTAACTTAATGGTAATGAAATTCCCTAAAGGAAAAATTGATGATGCTTTAGATGTATTTGCTTGTCACGGTGTTGGAGGTATGACAGGGATGTTATTAACTGGTGTTTTTGCATCGAACGCAGTTAATCCAATTGTAGGTGACAACCAAGGTTTAATCTTTGGAGATACCACTTTGTTTTTAATCCAATTAAAAGCCTTAGTATTGGTATCTATATTTGCTTTCTCTGCATCATACGCATTATTCTTTATTGTTAACAAAATTACTCCTCTACGAGTTAGTGAAGACAAAGAAGAATTAGGATTAGATATTACACAACACGGAGAGTTCTTGTAATACTCCTACTTGATATTTATTAAAAACACCCTAAATTATTAGGGTGTTTTTTTTTACAAAAAAACCGCAAATTATACAACTTGCGGTTTTTTCTATTTTAGCAAAACTTTGATTAATTCTTAAAGTTTGTAAGACCTTCTTTTAACCACGATTCATATTCTTCTATACCAACAAAACTAATTGTAGGTTGTTTTGAATTCAAATTAGCACCAGTTAAATCGGTCAACACATACAAAGGCTGAGTATTTGTTTTGTAAGTAGAAATCATAAAATCTGTCCATTTATCCCCAATAGTTTCAATACTAGCTCCAGTAGATGTAGAAATAAATTGTTCGCTTTTGGGCAACTCTCTTTTATCATCAACATACAAAGAGATTAGAACTACTTGATTTTTTAAAATAGTCAATATGCGTTCGTCTGACCAAACGTTATTTTCCATTTTGCGGCAATTCACACAAGCATGTCCAGTAAAATCCAACATGATGGGTTTATTTACTGTTTTGGCATAAGCCAATCCTTTGTCATAATCATCAAAAACTACGATCTGATGCGGACCTAGCTTAGCGCCTTCTGGCAAAGCTGAAACTGGAGTAACATTAGAAATTGAATTGGCCCCAAAACCTAAAGGACTTTCGCTATATTCCATCGGTGGAGGAAAAGCATTGATCAATCGTAAAGGTGCTCCCCACAATCCTGGAATCATATAGACTGTAAATGAAAGAACTACCAATCCCATTGATAATCTACCTACTGATATATGCGTCAAAGGACTATCATGAGGCAAAGTAATTTTACCAAACAAATACAATGTTAGTGTGCCAAAAATTGCAATCCATATTGCCAAAAATACTTCTCTTTCCAATAGATGCAATTGTAAAACTAAATCGGCATTCGACAAGAATTTAAATGCCAAAGCCAATTCTAAGAATCCCAATACCACTTTCACCGTATTCAACCATCCTCCTGATTTAGGTAACGAATTTAACCAACCTGGAAACATCGCAAATAACATAAAAGGTAAGGCTAAAGCTAATGAAAATCCAAACATACCTACTATTGGAGCTATTCCGCCTTTTGAAGCCGCTTGTACCAACAAGGTTCCAACAATAGGTCCTGTACATGAAAAGGATACAATTGCCAATGCCAAAGCCATGAATAAGATTCCAATCACTCCTCCTCTATCGGCTTGACTATCTACTTTATTGGCCCAAGAATTAGGCAGCATGATTTCGAAAGCCCCTAAAAAAGAAGCCGCAAAAACTACTAACAAAATAAAGAAACCTAAATTGAACCATACGTTAGTAGACAAGGCATTTAAAGCATCAGCTCCAAACAACCAAGTGACAAAAACTCCCAAAAGAACATAGATCACAATTATGGAAACTCCATAAAAAATGGCATTACGAACTCCTGCACTTTTGGATTTACTCTGTTTGGTAAAGAAACTCACGGTCATCGGAATCATTGGAAATACACAAGGGGTTAATAAGGCTGCAAAACCAGAAAAGAATGCAATAATAAAAATAGACCAAAGTCCCATTTCTTTTTCAGAATTTTCTGAAATTGAATTGGATTGCGTTGGTTTTTCTATAACTTTTTGAGTTGCAACTTCAGTTGTATCAACTGTAATCTTTGTTGTATCTATAGGTACTTCAGCAACATTAGCTGACGTTTTAGACGGAATTAAAAATGTAAAATTCTTTTCTAAATTGATACAAGCCTCTTTACAAACTTGAAAATCAAAACTCACCTCTACTTTTGAAAGTTTTGAGTTTGTCAATTTAATTTCTTGTGTCAACTGCGCATTCTTTTCAAAAAAAGTTTCGTTGACTTCAAAAATATCATTGTAAGCGGTTTTGGTTTTGCTTTCCTTGGTTTTACCAATCAACTCAAAATTGCCTTTTTGATTTTTAAAAAAGATTTCTAAGGGTAAAGATCCGCCCTCAGCCGTGTATTGCGAATACAAATGCCAACCCGATTCTATCACTCCATTAAAAGTAAGAATATAATTTCCATTAGACTTTTTCTCAATTTGAGTAGTCCATTTTACAGGATTTAGCAGCTGTGCATTTCCTTTGGCAAAAGCCAATACTATCACTAATAATACAACTATTTTCTTCATGATCCGATTGCTATTTTTAGTATTTTTTTTGTCTCTGAATTAATTTTATATCGGTCGTCTTGACGCATACCAACCACCCAAATTATCTGATTATTAGTACACAAAAGCCATGTCGACTCTTTTTCAACTACCGACAGTTTTTCGTCTTTGAATAATTTGCTCACTTTTTTTGACTTTCCTTCCATGCCAAAAGGCTGAAAAACATCACCTTCTCTCCAATGGCGCAAAACCAGTGGGAATTCTAATTTTTCAAAGTCAACAAATATAGTCGAATTGGAAGTGGATTCCATTGTATCAACAACTGAAAAGTCAATATTTAAGGGAAAATTAACTTTCGATTGAATGGATTCAATTGGATATTCTTGGTCATCCGAATGCAACTTCAACGGACTTAATATCAAATATTCCCTGTCTTTAATTAATCGGAATTCAGGCGCCAACACTTGTTTTCCTGACTGACTATTCACTAACTCATAAATATCCTCCCAAGCAGTAAAGCCAAACTCTGAAAGCCATTGGTACAAATAGGAATTGTAATTTGGTAATTTCAACAATTGATTCAAGTCAAAATAAATTTCATTTCCTTCTTCTTTTGCTACTTGTTGGTACACCATAACTGCAGCATCATCGACTAATTCCTGGGCGGCTTGCAAATACGATTGTGTTTTTTCAAAAGAACTCATGAAATTGGGATTCAACTCTTTTAAAATTGGAATCAAATGATGACGAATTTTATTTCGTAAGTATTTATCAGAAGCATTGCTGCTATCTTCACGCCAAGTCAAATGATGTTGATGAGCATATTCTTCAATCTGTTGTCTAGTAAAAGGCAATAAAGGTCTAATTATCTTTTCGTTTTGTGCAGGAATACCCGACAAACCATCCAAACCTGTACCTCTAGAAAGATTAATCAAAAAGGTTTCTAGATTATCGTCGGCGTGATGTGCTGTCAAAATATAATCGGCTTTTAGAATTTCGATTTGTTCGTAAAACCAACTGTATCGCAACTCGCGAGCGGCAACTTGAGTAGATAATTTGTAATCTTTGGCGAAAGCCTCAGTGTCAAATTGCGTAAATGAGAACGGAATTCCATTTTGGCTCGTGTATTCTTGAATAAATGCTTGATCGTCGAAACTTTCCAAACCTCGCAACTGAAAATTACAATGCAAGACCGTAATTTCATTTTCAATTTGCTGAAAAAGGTGCAACAAAACCATACTGTCCAATCCTCCGCTAACAGCCAGAAGCAGTTTTTTTCCCGTTAAAAAAGGGAAATGAGTAAATAAATGATTTCGGAACTGTTCTAACATGCTCAAAAGTAATTAATTCATAGCAATTTAGCACAATACTTCGTGCATCGCTCTGGCTTTAAGCATACATTCTTCGTATTCATCTTCAGGATTCGATAAGGAGGTGATGGCACTTCCTACCGAAAAAGAAACGTATTTTTTTTCTTGGTTGTACAAAATACTTCGAATGACTACATTGAAATCAAAATCGCCATTCGGACTAAAATAACCAATAGCACCACTGTACAATCCTCTTTTGGTGACTTCCAATTCTTCAATGATTTTCATTGTCGAAATCTTAGGCGCTCCTGTCATGCTTCCCATAGGAAACGTTAATTTTAATACATCAATTAAAGAATATTTATCGTCTAATTTTGAAGTGATTGTGGAAATCATTTGATGTACTTGTTGAAATGAATATATTCCACATAATTCCTGAACTTGAACCGTTCCTTTTTGAGCTGTACGAGATAAATCATTCCGAACTAAATCGGTAATCATAATATTTTCTGCACGTTCTTTTGGGTCGGAAGCCAATTTTTCTTTTGATTCTTGATCTTCATTTAGGTCTGAAAATCGTTTTGCTGTTCCTTTAATAGGTTGCGAAATTAAATGCTCTCCTTCTTTTCTCAAATACCGTTCTGGAGTAGCGGAAAGCAAAAACTGCTTGTTGTTTTTAAAATAAACCGCAAAAGGAGTTTGTGAAATAGCATTTAATTTCTCAAATTTTTGCAGCGGGTTGATTGTCGCATTTTCTGCATAAAATTCCATACATAAATTAGCTTCGTATAAATCGCCACGATATAAATGTGCTAAAAGCGCCGTTACTTTTTCAATATAACTTTCTTTTGAAATTCGTGGCTGAACCGTCACCACCGAAGATTCAATAGTTGTATATGCTGTCGACGAAAGAATTGTATTCCAATCCTCCTCGACTTCGTCATCACATAAATTCAAATAGTGGATAACCACCTGATTCCCTTTAAGTAAAAACAATTTCTTTGGTTGAAAGAAAAATAAATCCGGAAAATCCAAACCGTCAAAATTATTGGATTGTAAATCTTCACTATCGTTTTTCAAATCATAAGATAAATACCCAAACAACCAATCTTTAGTGTTTTGTTGGTATTGTTGTAAATCCTCAAATGCATTGTGATAATCAGTCTGAATCAAAGTAAATGCGTCCACTGCAAGAATGGCATCAAAGCTTGAAAACTCTTGTGGATAATCATTACTGTCCATAAAAACAACCTCGCGAAATTGTTGTGACCAATCCAATACTTGCTTTTTGAATACAATAGGATTTTCAATCGTCTTATGAATTTCAGTTCTCAATTTACTTGGTTTTAGGATGCCAAAAATACAACAAAATTCATTGGTTGGAACAGAAAAATAAGTCTTGAAATCGCATATTTAAATAAATTATTTAGGGTTGGATTTTATATTTATAAAATAAGTATTTTTGAAATTCTAACCTTTAAACCAAAATAATTATGAAAATTACAACATTAATTATCCGAATTTTATTAGGCGCATTTATGATATTTGCTTCTGTAGCCTATTTCTTTGAATTATTTGAAGCGGAAGCGCCAACAGGGAATCTGTTAACTTTTATGAACGGAATCATGGCTTCAAAATACCTATTGCCATTAGCCAAAGCTGTTGAATTAATTGTTGGGATAAGTTTGTTGAGTGGTAAATTTATGAAGGTAGCTTTATTAGCCTTATTACCAATTTCAATTAATATCTTTTTAATTCACACTGTAACCCAAGTATCAGAAGTACCTGTTGCTATTTTTGTATTGGGTGCCAATTTATTTTTAATTTATGCACATTGGGATTCGTACAAACCTCTATTTAGAGACTAATAATTAAGTATAAAAAAAGCCCGTTCAATTGAACGGGCTTTTTTTATATCAACGTTAAAAATAAATTAAACGTGTAATGCTCTATTATCTGTCGCCGCTAAAGCAGCTTCTTTGATTGCTTCTGCAAATGTTGGATGTGCGTGTGACATTCTTGAAACATCTTCAGCAGAAGCTCTAAATTCCATAGCAGTAACTGCTTCGGCAATTAAATCAGCTGTTCTGGCTCCAATCATGTGAACTCCAAGAACCTCATCCGTTTTAGCATCTGCTAAGATTTTTACAAATCCATCTAAATCACCACTAGCTCTAGCACGACCTAAGGCTTTGAATGGGAAACTACCCGATTTGAATTCTACTCCAGACGCTTTCAATTGTTCTTCTGTTTGACCTACAGCAGCCACTTCTGGCCAAGTATATACCACTCCTGGAATCAAATTATAATCGATATGTGGTTTTTGACCTGCAATGATTTCAGCTACCATAGTTCCTTCTTCTTCCGCTTTGTGAGCTAACATCGCTCCACGAACTACATCACCAATTGCATAAATATTAGACGCTGAAGTTTGTAAATGATCGTTTACATCTACTTGTCCTCTATCTGAAATTTTCACTCCTGCTTTATCCGCATTCAATCCGTCTGTGTAAGGACGACGTCCAACAGAAACTAATGAATAATCTCCTTCTAAAGTGATGATTTCACCTTTGGCATTTTCAGCTTTTACCGTAACTACATCTCCGGTTCTTTCAACTGATTGCACTTTATGAGACGTATAGAATTTCATTCCTTGTTTCTTCAAGACTTTTGTCAATTCTTTAGACAATGAACTGTCCATTCCTGGAATAATGCGGTCCATGAATTCTACTACAGAAACTTGCGCTCCCAAACGAAGGTATACTTGTCCAAGTTCAATTCCGATTACACCACCACCAATAATCACCAAGTGTTTTGGTACTTCTTTCAAAGCCAAGGCTTCGGTAGAGGTGATGATTCTTTCTTTGTCAATTTTAATAAATGGTAAAGAAGATGGTTTTGAACCTGTTGCAATAATGATGTTTTTCCCTTCAATAGTTTCCGAAGTCCCATCTGCTTTAGCAATAGCTACATGAGTGGCATCTACAAATGATCCTAAACCATTAAAAACAGTTACTTTATTTTTGTCCATTAAGTAATTGATTCCGCCTGAAGTTTGATCTACCACTGCTTGTTTACGCGCAATCATTTTTTCTAAATTCACTTTAACCTCACCAGAAAGTTCTATTCCGTGTTCAGCGAAATGAGCAATCTCTGCATAATGATGTGAAGATGATAATAATGCTTTAGATGGAATACAACCTACATTCAAACAAGTCCCTCCTAAAGTGGAATATTTTTCAATGATGGCTGTTTTAAAACCTAATTGTGCGCAACGAATAGCTGATACATATCCGCCAGGACCAGAACCTATAATGACTACGTCAAATGAACTCATAATACTAGTATTTGTTTTTTTAGTGATGCAAATTTAAGAAATTAAGTTTTGTATACTATTCAAAATTTACGATTTTTTATTGCGAATTATAGCTCTTTTGTGTTTTTAAGCCCAATTATTCCTAAAAACAAAAACGTTCTGATTAGTATTCAGAACGTTTTTAATTTGTACCAACTATAGAAAACTATTTCTATATATTCAATTTGCTATTTTTTCGGCTAAAGCCAAAGTAAATCACCAAACCTAAAAGCAACCAGATGGAGAAATAAATCCAATTCCAAACACTCAATTCGGCCATCATGTACAAGCAAGAAACCAATCCCAATAGTGGAATTAAGGATAAATCATCTTTGAATGCCCAAAAGGCTAAACCAATTAAAGAAATTAGAAATATCCACATCGGAATTTTGTGCTTGAACAAATCGAATCCGCTTTCGTATTTGATAGTATCAGCAATTGGTAATTGCGCCACAATTGCAGCATACTTCAAATCATCTTCTTGGTATTGACTTAACAACGCCTCCACATCATTAGTGGTAGGTTTTGATTCTAAAGCAACTAAATAAGCATAAACTTTATCCGTTTCTGACTTATCTAAAGCGGTAATGATAGTTTCCGGATTGTTTACTTGCGTTTCATTATTCAGAAAACCCATAGTAGCTTCGTTATTATAAACAAAAGCATACACTAAACCAATAATCAAAGCTGCTGGGAAAATGTATTTCGAATTCACATAAGGTGTCTTGAATTTTCCTCTCGGAATGTCTGGTTTGTTTTGCAATACCAAAACTCCAGCACATACTAATACAAAAGCAAATAAAGTTCCGATACTGCATAAATCGGTTACCATTGTTAAATTCATAAACAAAGCTGGAATACCTACCACAAAACCAGTTACAATAGTGGCGTAAGACGGTGTTTTGAACTTAGGGTGTACTCGAGAGAATTTCTTTGGCAACAAACCATCTCTACTCATACTCATCCAAATACGTGGTTGACCCATTTGGAACACTAACAAAACACTAGCCATTGCTATTACTGCACTTACTGCAATAATACCTGACATCCATTTTAAATCCAACTTCTCAAATACAAAAGCCAAAGGATCGCCTACATTCAATTCGTTATACGATACCATTCCTGTTAAGACCAAAGCAATAACTACATATAAAATAGTACAAATGATGATGGCCCACATCATCCCACGTGGTAAATCGCGTTGTGGATCTTTACATTCTTCGGCAGTGGTAGAAATAGCATCAAAACCAATATAAGCAAAAAACACAGCTGAAACTCCCTTTAATACACCGCTTACTCCGTTTGGTGCAAAGGGACTCCAATTGGTGGTGTCAACATAAAAAGCACCCACGGCGATAACTAACAAGATGATAAATAATTTAACCAATACCATTAAATTACCCGCATTTCGAGATTCTTTCATCCCTCTGTACACCAAAGCCGTAATCACAATAATAATCAACATGGCAGGAATATCGGCTACAAAATGAAAGCTACCAATAACCGGACTAGTGGTCCAAGCCGTATACGCATCTTGCAAATTAGCACTCAAATTATCAAATGATTTTCCTCCTTGCATTAAGGCTGTAGCGTCTTTAAATCCATTAGAAGCCGATAAATAATCCATTTGAATCCACTGAGGAAGATCTAAACCGGTAGACCGAAGTAATCCGGTAAAATAATCACTCCATGAAATAGCAACTGTAATATTACCTACAGCATATTCCATAATCAAAGCCCAACCAATTATCCATGCTATAATTTCGCCAAAAGCCACATAGGAATAGGTATAAGCGGATCCTGAAACTGGAACCATTGAAGCAAATTCAGCATAAGCAAAAGCAGCAAAGCTACAAGCCAAAGCCGTAAACAAAAAAAGAAAAATTACCGCAGGACCGCCATCGGCACTTGCTTTTCCAATGGTACTAAAAATACCCGCTCCAACGATGGCTGCAATACCAAACGCGGTTAAATCTCTTGCGGTTAAATGTTTACCCAAAGCAGCATGTCCGTCACTTTCATTTTGCTCCACCTGTTTCATGATATCCTGAACAGTCTTCTTTCTAAACAAACCTTTTAATGCCATAGTATAAATCGTATTCAATAAAGTGAATAAAGTATTTTGTATTGTATTGCAAACTTAGAATTTCATTTCAAATAAAATCAATTATTTCAAACAAGATTTTAATATCGTAACCGGGTGCTGCGCTGTTCTACTCGTACCGTCAAATATTTGATGACGACAACTGGTTCCTGCTGCAGCAATTGCTACTTTTTGATCCGTCGCTCTAATTTTTGGAAACAAGGTATCCTCACCCATTTGCATACTTATTTCGTAATGTTCTTCTTCGTATCCAAAAGAGCCTGCCATACCACAACAACCGGAGTTATAGATGGTAACTGTATTATTTACAGGTAAATTCAACATGGCAAAAGTAGCTTCGACTGTGCTCAACGCCTTTTGATGACAGTGCCCGTGAATTTTAATCTCTTTCACCTCATCGGAAAATTGTTCTTGACGAATAGCTCCTTTGGCGATTTCGTTTTTGAAAAACTCTTCAATAGTAAACACCTGTTTGGCTAATTGTTGGGCTCCTTGTTTATCTTCTGCTAAACGAAGGTATTCATCTCTAAAAGTCAAAATAGCAGAAGGTTCAATTCCTACTAATGGAATTGCATCAGTCACCAATTCTTTAAAAATATCAACATTAATCGTTGCGATTGCTTTAGCTTGTTCCAAAAATCCTTTGGAAATAAAGGCACGGCCGCTTTCCTGATGGTCTACTACAACCACTTGATAGCCAAGTTTCGTCAACAATTCATAAGTATCAACACCTACTCCAACATCATAAAAATTAGTAAACTCATCACAGAACAAGATGACTTGTCCATTTGGATACGTTCCTTCTTCAAGCTCTTTATGATGGGTATCCAACCATTTTCTAAAAGTCTTTGGGGCCAAATGAGGCACTACGCGCTGCGGCGCAATTCCCATTTTCTTTTTTACAAAAGATAAATTGGCAAACCAATTGGTCAATCTAGGAGTTAAACTTCCTAAATTGTTTAATTTGGCATTGTAAGCAAAGGTTTTGTTGCGATTCGAAAATCCATTTGCTTTTTGATATTGGTACAAAAACTCCGCTTTCATAGAAGCAATATCCACATTGCTTGGACATTCACTAGCACACGCTTTACAACTCACACATAAATCAAAAACTTGATACAATTCTTCTTGATCAAATTTATTTTCTTTGTCCGAATTAGTTAAATACTGTCGCAATGCATTGGCGCGGGCTCGAGTCGTGTCTTTTTCGTTTCGAGTAGCTCGATAACTTGGACATAAAGTTCCACCGGCAGAAGGTAATTTTCTACAATCACCTGATCCATTGCATTTTTCAGCGGCACGCAAAATCCCCATACTATCTGAAAAATCTTGAATCGTTGCAATCTCTGGTTCAACTCTTCCGGATTCTACTCTCAAATTTTCATCCATCTTAGGCGTATCGGTAATACGTCCTTTGTTGAAAATAGCATTAGGATCAAATGCTTTCTTAATACGTTTTAGCAATTCATAATTAGAATCGCCAATCATGTAAGGCAAAAATTCGCCACGGACAATTCCGTCTCCGTGTTCTCCACTAAGTGAACCTCTGTATTTTTTTACCAAAATCGCTACTTCCGTAGCAATCGTTCTGAATAACTGTAAATCTTCTTTTTTCTTTAAATTCAATACGGGTCGCAAATGCAATTCACCTGCACCAGCATGGGCGTAATAAATAGCGTCTTGCCCGTGTTTTTTCATCATCGCTGCAAATTCGGCAATATAATTCGGCAAGTCACTCAATTCTACTGCAGTATCTTCAATCGAATCAGCAGCTTTATCATCACCCACAATACTACCTAAAAGACCTAATCCAGCTTTTCGCAATTCATTAATTTTATCAATCTCTGCTCCGTATAATTTTGGCAAAGCATATCCGAAATTGTGTTGCTCTAAATCCGCAATTAAGGCATCTGCTTGTATTTCTGCTTCCTTAATAGATTCAGCTGCAACTTCCAGCATAATAACCGCTTTAGGATCGCCTTGAATAAAGAATCGATTTTTGGCTTGTTCCCTATTGGTTTTGGTACAATTCAAAATGGTATCGTCCATCATTTCGCATGTATACAAATGATGTTTCATAGCAATCATCACCGCTTCTAAACTTTCTTGAATGGTATGAAAATGAGCTGCCACCATTATATTATGAGTAGGAGGCAAATCGTCCACTTTTAAAGTTACTTCAGTAGTAAACGCTAATGTTCCTTCACTTCCGCAAAGTAAGGTGCCCAAATTGATCGTTGGTTCAGTACCAGAAAATAAATCTGATTTTAATAATAAATCAACTGCATATCCTGTATTTCTTCTGTGGATTTCAGGTTTTGGAAACTCTTTAACAATTTCTTTTTGTGTTTCAGCATTCGAAAGCTCCTCATAAAGTGTATTGTATATTTTACTTTCTAAAGATTCTCCTTTCGTTTTTTCGATAAACTCTGCCGAGCTAAGTGATTTGAAAACTGCAGCTGAACCATCACTCAAAATGGCTTTTAGTTCAACTATCTTATCTCGTGTTACTCCGTACCTAATTGAAGTTGTTCCCGAAGAGTTGTTTCCAACCATTCCGCCAATCATACAACGATTGGAGGTAGAAGTATTCGGTCCAAAAAACAAACCGTGGGGTTTTAAAAACAGATTCAACTCATCACGAATTACACCTGGTTGCACGGTTACTGTTTTATTTTCTTTGTCAAAAGAGACAATTTGAGTAAAATATTTGGACACATCCACAATAATTCCGCTACCTACTGTCTGACCCGCTAACGAAGTTCCAGCAGTTCTAGGCGTCAATGGAATTTGATGTTCATTGGCAAAACGAACTATGGCTTGAATATCGGCAACCGATTTAGGTCTGGCTACAGCAATAGGTTTAATTTGGTAGGTGGAGGCATCTGTCGAATATATGATTTTGTGCAATTCGTCATAGAAAAGATCACCTTCTAATAGGTCTGCTAATTGGTGTAGTGGTACTATTTGTGACATGGTTATCCAAATTTAATTACTGACTATTCAGCAATTGGATGACAAATATAATTGAAATAGAAGAGAATTGAAAGAATGAAAGAAAGCAAATAAAAGTAATCGCATCCTATTAAGAATACAGAAATAATTTAGCATATTTGTCTATCATTACAATTCCATATCCGAATCCAGAAACTATGAGTCCGAGTATCATTTTACTAATTATCCTTATTTACTTTAGTCTACTATTTTACATCTCGTACAGAGTAAGTAAAAAAGACAGTGGCAATGAAGTTTTTTTTACTGCCAATAAAAACTCCAAATGGTATTTAGTTGCTTTTGGAATGATTGGTACGGCACTTTCAGGAGTAACTTTTATCTCGGTACCTGGCGAAGTGGGTTCACCGAATGGGGAACAATTCAAATACTTCCAGTTTATCATTGGAAATGCGATCGGATTTATTGTAGTAGCCAAATTGCTTCTGCCGCTTTATTATCGAATGAACCTTACTTCGATATACGGATATATCGAACAGCGAATGGGTTTCTATAGTTACCGAACTGCTGCATCTATATTTTTAGTAAGCCGAACCATTTCCTCTGCCTTCCGTTTGTATTTAGTGGTTATTGTTTTACAACGTTATGTTTTTGATTTTTACAACATCCCGTTTGCAGCCACAGTTTTAATTTCGCTACTCTTGATTTTTTCCTACACGTATAAAGGAGGTTTGAAAACCATCATCATTACGGATACCTTGCAAACTTTTTTCTTAGTTGCTTCGGTGTTTTTAACCATTTATTTCATTTGTAGTAGCCTGGATTTAGGTATGATCAGTGCTTTCGAAGAAGTTAAAAACAGCAACTACTCCAAAATATTTTTCTTTGATGATTTTATCGGAAGTAAATTCCATTTTGTAAAACAAATTTTAGGCGGAATGTTCGTTACCATTGCCATGGTGGGATTAGACCAAGATTTAATGCAAAAAAATTTAAGTTGCAAAAACATTGGCGAAGCCCAAAAAAACATGTTCAGTTTCACCACTATCTTTGTAATCATCAATCTGTTTTTCTTGAGCGTTGGTGCATTGCTTTATATTTTTGCAGCCAAAAACAATATCCAAGTTCCATTGGATTTAGTAACCAATAAACCGCGAACCGATTTACTTTTTCCTGAAATCGCTTTACATCATTTGGCTACTATTCCTGCTATTGTTTTTCTATTAGGACTTATTGCAGCTACTTTTGCCACCACTGATTCGGCTTTAACTGCATTAACCACTTCTTTTTGCGTCGATTTCTTAGGAATGGATAAGGTGGAAAACAATCAGAAAACAAATTTAGTGCGTACTAGACATCTTGTTCATTTGGGATTTTCAGTGGGTATGTTTGTAGTCATATTAGTATTCAATGCCATTAATGACAGTTCTGTTGTTGGGATGATATTTAGAGTGGCTTCCTATACTTATGGCCCGCTTTTAGGATTATATGCTTTTGGATTGTTCCTAAAATCTAAAAAAGTAAACGACCGATTGGTACCCATAATTTGTATACTATCGCCTGCCCTCACTTTTATAATCAATGAAAATTCGGCAAACCTTTTAGGCGGTTATGTTTTCGATAACGAATTGATTATTGTGAACACACTAATCACTTTTATAGGTTTATTACTGACTAGTAAAACAGTAGCCAATAAATACCAATTTTAAATCTATTCTTCATGAATTCCAATATTGAATCACTATACCAAATCGCACAAAAAAAGACACGAACCATTATTGGGTTGATGTCAGGTACTTCTTTGGACGGTTTAGATGTGGTATTGTGTGAAATATCAGATTCAGGAAAGAATACACAGCTTAGATTAAAAGAGTTTCAAACCGTTCCCTATTCCGAAACTATAAAAGCAGAGATTCGAAAAGTATTTGCAAAAAAAACAATCGATTTCCAACATCTTGCTTTGTTAAACGAATGGATTGGTAACCTGCATGCTGATATCGTTCTAGATTGTTTACAAAAATGGAACGTAGCTCCTGCCGAGGTCGATCTAATTGCCTCACACGGGCAAACGGTAATGCATGCTCCAAAAATAATTCATCAACAAACCCAATTTCCAAATGCTACTTTGCAAATTGGAGACGGTGATCATATTGCCGTTAGTACTGGAATTATTACCATTTCTGACTTCAGACAAAAACATGTCGCTGCTGGTGGCGAAGGTGCTCCTTTGGCAGTATACGGAGACTATTATCTGTTTAGCAGCGAAACCGAAAATCGCATCATGCTTAATTTAGGAGGTATTGGTAACTTTACTTATTTACCCAAAAATCAAAATCCAGAACAGGTTTTTGTAACTGATACTGGAACCGGAAATACATTGATTGATGCCTTCGTACAATTGCATTTTCCCGAAATGAGTTATGACAAAGACGCTCAAATTGCTCGAAAAGGAACTATAAATTCTGACTTACTAAAAGCGCTAAAAAACAATTCCTTTTTTAAAACATCCTTTCCAAAAACAACTGGACCTGAACTTTTCAATCTAGACTATGTTCAAAAAGCAATGATTCAAAGCCAAACCCAACAGCTAGTTGTTGAAGATGTTTTGGCAACACTTACACGTTTTAGTGCCGAAACCGCAGCTGAAGCTATTCTATTCGCAATCAATCAAAGTAACATTACTGCAAAAGAATGTACCGTTTATGTTTCAGGTGGTGGTGTACATAATCCTTTATTGATGGAGCATTTAAATGAACTTGTCGCTAGTCAATTCAAAAATACAAATGACCTTGGGATTTCAGCCGATGCAAAGGAAGCGATACTTTTTGCCGTATTGGCCAACGAAACAATAACCGGAAGCCCTACTGATTTTGGAACCAAACAAGGAATTCCATCGGTACGAATGGGTAAAATTTCTTTCCCTGATTAAATTAATTTGTGTGATTGAAATACCTACAACTGCTCGAAATAGACTAATTTTGTATTTGAAAAGAATAACCCCATAAATGACACATTTTAAGACCTTTACTTTTGCTTTTTTATGTTTGCTACTTTCTATTAGCAACAACTTTGCTCAAAGTAAATTGACCTACCCAAAAAACGAATTTAGAGCCGTTTGGATTGCCACTGTAGCCAATATTGATTGGCCGAAAAACAATACTGACAGCGTTGAAAAAGAAAAAGCCGATTTTATTGAAATTTTAGAATCGTATAAAAAACTTCATTACAATGCGGTGATAGTTCAAATTCGTAGTAATGGAGATGCTTTTTATCCTACTGAATTGGCGCCTTGGTCCCGCAACCTGACCGGAAAAGAAGGCAAAGCACCTTCACCCTATTTTGATACCTTGGAATGGATGATTACTGAAGCACACAAACGCGGATTTGAATTTCATGCCTGGTTGAATCCTTTCCGTGCTACTTCAGGAACAAATACTGAAATCATAAGCCGTAAACACGATCTAATTAAGCATCCGGATTGGATGATTAAATATGCTGGAAAATACTATTACAATCCCGCGCTTCCCGAAGTGCAAAATCACTTGACAAAAGTAGTGGAAGAAGTAGTACAAAAATACGATGTGGACGCCATTCATTTCGACGATTACTTTTATCCGTATACAGTTGAAGGGGAAAAATTTAACGACACAGATTCATTCAATACATATGGAAATGGTCTTGAATTAGCCGACTGGAGACGTAATAACGTGAACACTTTTATTCAACAAATTTCGACTAGTATCAAAAAAATAAAACCTTGGGTACAATTTGGTATCAGTCCTTTTGGAGTTTGGCGCAATAAATCTGTCGATCCAAGAGGTTCTGACACGCAAGCGGGACAAACAAATTATGATGATTTATTTGCTGACCCTTTGGTTTGGATGGAAAACAATTGGATTGATTATATTTTGCCTCAACTCTATTGGAGCTTAGATCATCCCAAAGCTTCCTATACTAAGTTGTTAAAATGGTGGTCTGAAAATGCTAAAAACAGCGCTGTTTACATTGGCAACAGCACCTATAAAATCAAATCGGATGCCGATAAAAAATGGGATGCTCCAACTGAAATTCCGAATCAAATTGATTACACCCGTTCTTTCAATAATGTTCAGGGGAATGCTTTTTTTAGTGCCAAATGGTTTCTTAATAAAAACCAAGATGTTACCCAATTATTAGCTGAAAATCAATATAAATTTCATGCCATTCCTGCTGCTGTTCCTAATTTCAAGAAATTAGTTTTTGATGTTCCAAGAGTAACAAGCATTATAAAAAATAAAACAGAAATAGTAGTTTCATTACAATCGACACGCCACCCTGTTCGCTATGTGATACTGTATGGCACGGAAAATAATCTACTAATTGACAGCGAAGACCCGAGTCATATTATCGATAAATTTTATGTTCAAAAAAATAATAATCGTTTGTCTATTCGTATTCCATTAATTGCTATCGAAAACAAAACTAATTTTGCTTTGTCGTATATCGATTATTATGGAAACGAAAGTAAAGAAATCATCACACAACTTCCAAAATCAGTACTAAAAACTAATTAATAAAAACACAATGAAAGCTGATAAAAACCCTTGGTATTGGATTCCATTATTAAACTTCGCATCTGGTTTTCCGTATGCTATCATTATTTCGGTTTCGGTCATTATGTACAAAAACCTTGGCATCAGCAATGAAGATATTGGGATTTATACCAGTTTACTGTATTTGCCGTGGGTAATCAAACCATTATGGAGTCCGTTTATTGATTTACATAGTACCAAGAGAAAATGGTTTTTAAGCATGCAATTACTAATATCCATTGCTTTTTTAATTGTGGGTTTCACCATTCCAATGAACCACTTTTTCTTTCTAAGTTTGGCTATATTTTGGGTGGCCGCTTTTGCCTCAGCATCTAATGACGTCGCAACTGATGGGTTTTATTTATTATCGCTTTCTAAAGACCAACAATCATTCTTTTTAGGCATTCGAAGCACTTTTTACCGCCTTTCTATGCTAACCGGAAACGGATTAATTGTAATTATTGGTGGCTATCTTGAAACTGAATTTGGCGATAAAACAAAAGCTTGGTCGTATACCATGATTATTGTTGGATTGCTAATGACCCTAATTACGTTGTATAATTATTTCACTACTCCCAATTCAGAAAACCAAACTACTGATACAACGGCTGAACAACAAAAGGATTTTACTACCGTTTTTTCGAGCTTTTTCAAAAAGAAACAAATTGGTTTAGTCCTTGCTTTCATTCTTTTATTTCGTTTAGGCGAATCGCAATTAATGAAAATGCTTACTCCATTTTTAATTGACACCAAAGAATTAGGTGGAATGGGTTTAACTACTGAAGATGTTGGAATTATATACGGAACTTTTGGGGTAATTTCTTTGCTAATTGGAGGCACTCTAGGTGGCATTGCAATTTCAAAACAAGGTTTAGGAAAATGGATGTTACCCATGATTTTAATCATGCATTTACCGATTATTGGATTCATACTACTTTCCCATTTTCATCCTGACAACGTTTTGTTTATTTATTTGGCTGTAATTATAGAGCAATTTGGTTATGGTTTTGGCTTTGCTGCATTCTTAATGTTTTTAATATATGTTGCCGAAGGTGAATCAAAAACATCGCATTATGCTTTAGCTACAGGATTTATGGCTTTAGGCATGATGTTGCCCGGAATGATTAGCGGATATATTCAAGAATTTCTTGGGTATGATAACTTTTTTATCTGGGTTTTTTGCGCCACCATACCAGGTGTAATCTTATCTCGATTTTTAATTTTTCCAGCTGATTTTGGAAAGAAAACTGCTAACAACGAATAATTTAGACGATGACTTTAGAGCAAAAAATTGGGCAATTTTTCTTTCCTGCTGTATTCATTAATGATACCGAAGAAAACATTCAAGCTACTGAAGCTTTAATTCGCAACCATACTATTGGTGGACTTACCTTTTTTCATAGCCGTGCAAGTGCGGCAACCAATTACGAAAGCAAACAAAAAGTAGTTTCCTATGAGGATAGTTATTCCAAGCTAAAGGAACTTGTTGAACGCTATCAAAAATGCGCTCCTACTCCCCTTTTAATGAGTATTGATGCCGAATGGGGTTTGGCCATGCGCATTGAAAATACACCGCAATATCCGTATGCTATCACTTTAGGTGCTTTGCCTGAATCTGAAGTTGATTTGGTTTACGAAGTAGGAAAACAAATAGGAACCGACTTAAAGGCCGCTGGAATAGTGTACAACTTGGCTCCTTTGGCAGATATCAATAACAATCCGAATAATCCAGTGATTGGATACCGCTCTTTTGGCGAAAGCAAAGAAAAGGTAGCGCTATTTGCGAATGCATATTTAAAAGGAATGTCAGAAGCTGGAATTTTAGGTTGTTTGAAACATTTTCCAGGTCACGGTAACACCAATGTCGATTCGCATTTGGGACTACCCATTTTGAATGAAAGTTTAGATCAATTGATGGCTAACGAATTGTATCCATTCATCAAAGGAATAGAAAATAAGGTCGATTCCATTATGATTGGTCATTTGGCCGTGCCCGCTTTGAATGATGAAAAGAACACCTCGGCGACTTTGTCAAAGAACATCATTCAAAATTTACTTCGCAACCAATTGGGTTTTGAGGGACTGATCATATCGGATGCCTTGAATATGAAAAGTGTTTCCGATTTATATACAACCAAAGGACAATTGGAATGGGAAGCTTTTAATGCTGGGAATGATATTTTATGCTTTGCTGAAAATGTAGCTGAAGGAATTCAATACATTTTGAAAAATGCAACAGCCGAAAGGATTGAAGCAAGCTATTCCCGAATTATGCAATGCAAAGAAAAAGTGGGACTATTCAATAGTACGAATCCAGTTACACCAATAAGACACAACACAATAGACTTTTCGAATAGCACCAATTTGAATCGTAAAATTGCCGAGAGTTGCTTGACGAAAGTCAAGTCGGACAGCATTCCATTTAGAATTCAAGAAGCCAAACAAAATAAAACATTGGCACAATTGAGCATTTACAATGATGGCTTTGCAGTCAAAACGATGCGATCAATTGATGCGCCTTTATTTTCTATAGTCGCAGAGAGTTCGATCAATTGCAAAGAAAGTATTTCTCAATACGATACCCTTTTGATTTCTTTGTTTGTGCCCAAAGCCAAACCGCTGAATCAATTCGAAATACAAACTGAGGTGCTTGAATATTTAGGCGAATTATTCCAAACTAAAAATTGTGTGCTCTATGTTTTTGGAAATCCATATGCATTGCAAGTCCTACCTAACTTGGCTTTAGCCAAAGAAATAGTACTAGCCTATCAAGATTTTGAAGTATTTCAAGAGGTTGCTGCGCAACAATTTATTCAAAATTTGGCTTGCAACGGACAGCTTCCTGTTGCTATTAATAACTTATAATTCAAATGTTTATCCTTATTAATTCTTTTTAAAATAATAAATAACTATCACTAAATAAATATTAATAATTAAAATTTATTTATATACCTTTAATTATGATCTAAGTTTGCACCTATAAATTTTTAACTTAAAAACAAAAAATATGTCATTAGTAGGAAAAAAATTCCCAAACATCTCTGTAGACGCTATCTCTGAAATGGGAGATAATTTAAGAATCAACATCTTTGAAGAAGCTACAAAAAACAACAAAAAAGTACTATTGTTTTGGTACCCAAAAGATTTTACTTTCGTTTGTCCAACTGAATTGCATGCTTTCCAGGCAGCATTGCCAGAATTTGCAAAAAGAAACACCATTGTAATTGGTGCTTCATGTGATACTAATGAAGTTCACTTTGCATGGTTAAACACTCCAAAAAACAACGGTGGTATCGAAGGTGTAACATACCCACTTTTAGCAGATACAACTAGAAACTTATCTAACATCTTAGGAATTCTTGATGTAGAAAGTGCAGAATACAACGAAGAATTAGACACTGTATTGGTTGAAGGTTCTAACGTAACTTACAGAGCTACTTATTTAATTGATGAGACTGGTAAAATTTTCCACGAAAGTGTAAATGATATGCCATTAGGTCGTAACGTAAACGAATATTTACGTTTAGTAGATGCGTATACTCACGTTCAAGAAAAAGGTGAAGTTTGTCCTGCTAACTGGGAAGCTGGTAAAGATGCGATGACTGCTGACAGAAACAGTACTGCTGCTTATTTAGGATCTCACTAATAACAAAAAATCAACAGCAATAATAATGGCAGTGTGCTATTGTTATTGCTGTTGCAATTAAAAAATAAAGCTATGTTAATCGAATTAAACGAAGACACTTTACAGGATTTAGTATCCAAAAACGAAAAAGTAGTGGTTCAATTTTCTGCCTCTTGGTGTGGAAATTGTAGAATTATGAAACCAAAATTCAAAAAATTGGCTTCAGAAAATGAAGCATTAACTTTTGTTTTAGTGGATGCAGAAAATTCTCCAGAATCAAGAAAATTAGCCAATGTAAGTAACCTACCTACTTTTGCCACTTTCGTGAATGGAAAATTAGTGAACGAAACACAAACTAATAAACAAGAAGTATTAACGGATTTAGTAAACGAAATCGCGTAACACTTTATTTAAAGAATACTAACACCTGAATACTATGAAATTACCTGTTATCAAACATTTGACTCAATTCATCGAAGAAAACGATCAAGATTACATCATTGAAACAATTGAAGTTTTGGAAGCTATGACCGAAATTCCTTCTTTGAAAGACGAAGAATTAGATGTAATTGGCGAACTAATTTCTAACATGTATGGGGCGCTAGAAGTACAAAAACTAGTAAAAGAGGGAGCCGATAAAAAAGAAGCTTTAAATACTTTTATGAAACGCGTATTGGGATCTATAGACAAATAACTAAAATTCCTTTAAACAAGTTGAAAAAGAACGTACTCCTATTGAGTGCGTTTTTTTTATTTACAATAGCAAGAGTATCATCACCGAATCAATACAAAAAGTGCCACTTCAATCTAAAATTTGAATAAATTTTCATACTTTTGGAACTCAATTAAAAACACATATTATGTCATCTATAACATTAGGCGGAAATCCAATAAACACTTCAGGTGAATTACCAAAAACAGGTTCACAATTAGCTGATTTTAAATTAGTAAAAACTGATCTATCTATAGCAACTTTAGCTGATTATGCTGGTAAAAAAGTAGTCTTCAATATTTTTCCAAGTATCGATACTGGAACTTGTGCTGCTTCTGTTAGAAAATTCAATGCTACAGCTGCCAATCTAAACAATACCGTAGTGCTTTGTATCTCAAGAGATTTACCTTTTGCTCAAAAACGTTTTTGTGGTGCTGAAGGAATAGAAAACGTTGAAAATCTATCGGATTTTAAAGACGGAAGTTTTGGAAAAACAAACGGTTTAGAAATTATTGATGGTGTATTAGCTGGTTTACACTCTAGAGTAGTCATTGTTATCGACGAGAAAGGAACAATTCTACATACAGAACAAGTGCAAGAAATTGCAGACGAACCTAATTACGAAGCTGCATTAGCGGTACTTTAATATTTAATTAATGGAGTTTCAAAAAGACAACCGATTTGTTTCAGGAAGATTAAAAAGTGTCACCTTTGCTTATAAAGGTGCTTTCAAATTAATAACCACCGAACACAGTGTAATGACTCAATTTTCTATCGGGATTTTGATGACTATTGCTGGTTTTTATTTTAACATTACTACCACTGAATGGCTTTTCCAAGTCTTCGCCATCGGATTAGTTATGAGTGTTGAAGGATTGAATACCGCTGTTGAAAAAGTAGCTGATTTTATTCATCCAGAGTTTCACGAGCGAATTGGCTTTATTAAAGACATTGCAGCAGGTGCCGTATTTTTTGCTGCCTTAACTGCAATAGTGATTGGTGCAATCATTTATGTACCAAAATTCTAAATTTACTAGTTTTCAAAAAGAAGAATGGCAAAGAAAATAAAAAGCGAATCCGATCTTAGCGAGAAAAGATCTTGGAAATTATCAAAAGAATATAAAATTGTAATTGGAAGCCTTTTGGTTTTATTTTCAATTGCTTTGTTAGTTGCATTTATTTCGTTTTACCTACACGGTCAAGCCGATCAAAGTGCAGTTGATCAATTAGCTAATAGAAATACTGAGGTGTCCAATTGGTTAGGAAAAATTGGCGCCTATGTGGCTGATCTGATCGTATACCAAGGTTTTGGTGTAGCTTCCTTCTTATTTGTACGTTTGTTTTTCTTAACTGGTTTGTATTTATTTTTAGGATTACCGCTAAGTAAATTGCGATCTACTTGGTTTTGGGATTTATTTGCCATGATTGTAGTTTCAATCATCTTTGGATTCTTTGCTACTTCAGCACCTGAATTAGGTGGGGTCATTGGTTATGAAATGAATTTGCTTTCGCAAGATTATATTGGAAAAACAGGAACGTTACTAGTGTTAATCTTCGGATTGGTAATTTATTTGATTTTTAAAATTAAAGTTTCGCCTGAATCTATTCACAATTTTATTGAAAATTCAAAAAAAGAAATCGAATCTAAAATAACAGCGACTGCTGAAAAATTTGAGGAAACTCAGGAGAATATTACTCCATTACCTCTTACACCATTGGAAGAAGAAAATGACGATGAATTAGAAAATATTCATTTGAAATCAACTACTTCCCAATTTGAAATTAACAAAGAAGCTCTAAAACCAACCATTAGTTCGTCTTCTGAGATCAATTTGGATACCTTACCCAAACCGATTGTAGAGCCTATTGTAACACAATCGTTTACTACTCCCCCTGCCGTTTCAAAAGAACCTATCATCATCACAACAAGCGATGAAGCTTTTGTAATTGAAAAGGCAGAAGAAGAAGATATCGTTGAAGAAAATTTAGCATCGCGCTTAGTAGCTGATTTTGGCTTGTTTGACCCTACCTTGGAATTATCCAACTATAAATTCCCAACCATTGATTTATTAAAAGAGTATTCAAGTGGCGGAATTACAATCAATCAAGAAGAATTAGAAGAAAATAAAAACAAAATTGTAGATACACTTCGTAACTACAAAATTGAAATTGCACAGATCAAAGCTACCGTTGGTCCATCGGTAACGCTATATGAAATCGTTCCTGAAGCTGGAATTCGTATTTCTAAAATCAAAAGCTTAGAAGACGATATTGCTTTATCTCTTTCTGCTCTTGGTATTCGTATTATCGCTCCTATCCCAGGAAAAGGAACCATCGGTATTGAGGTACCTAACAAGAATCCAACTATGGTTTCTATGAAAAGTGCCATTGGTTCTGCCAAATTCCAAGAAGCCGAAATGGAATTACCTATCGCTTTGGGTAAAACCATTTCTAATGAAACCTTTGTGGTGGATTTGGCCAAAATGCCTCACCTTTTAATGGCGGGTGCTACTGGTCAAGGAAAATCGGTTGGATTGAATGCCGTTTTGACTTCGCTTTTGTACAAAAAACATCCTGCTGAAGTAAAATTCGTTTTGGTAGACCCAAAGAAAGTAGAATTAACGCTTTTCAATAAAATTGAAAGACATTATTTAGCTAAGTTACCGGATTGTGATGATGCTATTATCACTGATAATGCTAAAGTAGTCAACACATTGAATTCGCTTTGCGTAGAGATGGACAACCGCTATTCTTTGTTGAAAGATGCAATGGTGCGTAACATCAAAGAATACAACGACAAATTCAAAGCAAGAAAATTAAATCCTGAAAACGGTCACCGATTTTTACCCTACATCGTTTTGGTAGTCGATGAGTTTGCCGATTTGATTATGACTGCAGGTAAAGAAGTCGAAGTGCCTATTGCACGTTTAGCACAATTAGCGCGCGCGATTGGAATTCACTTAATCATTGCTACGCAACGTCCATCGGTAAACGTAATTACAGGTTTAATCAAAGCCAACTTCCCTGCTCGTATTGCATTTAGAGTAACTTCAAAAATTGATTCTAGGACCATTTTGGATACTCAAGGTGCTGATCAATTGATCGGTCGCGGTGATTTATTGTATTCTAATGGTAATGATGTCGTACGTGTTCAATGTGCATTTATTGATACTCCTGAGGTAGAAAGAATTACAGAATTCATTGGTTCGCAAAAAGCGTATGCTACTGCTTATCTTCTTCCTGAATTTGTGGGAGAAGAATCAGGCATCAATTTGGATTTTGACATCTCTGAGCGCGATTCTTTATTTAGAGAAGCTGCTGAAATAATTGTCAATGCACAACAAGGATCTGCTTCGTTATTGCAACGCAAACTAAAATTAGGTTACAACAGAGCTGGTCGTTTAATTGATCAATTAGAAGCTGCTGGAATTGTTGGGCCTTTTGAAGGAAGTAAAGCGCGTAATGTCAACATTTCTGATATGGTGGCGCTGGATGAATTTTTCAACAACGAACAAAATTAATACTCCAATGCAAAACAAAACTATTATTAGAACTTTGTTGTTAAGTGCTGCATTTATTTTCAGTATTTCAATCCAAGCGCAAGACAAAAAAGCCAAAGCGCTTTTAGATCAAGTTTCGGCTAAAGTAAAAGGCTACAGTTCCATTACTATTGATTTTAAGTATTCGCTTTCAAACGCAAAAGAGAACATCAATCAAGACAGCAAAGGAAATGTGATATTAAAGGGAGACCAATATGTGTTGAACTTTATGGGAGTTACTAAACTATTCGACGGAAAAAAAACCTACACTATCGTTCCTGAAGATGAAGAAATCACCATTTCTAAAGTTGACGAAAACGACAATACCGCAGTAACACCTTCTAAAATGTTGACCTTTTTCAATTCAGGTTACAAATATACCTTAGACCAGGCCACTACTATAAAAGGTAAAAAAATTCAGTACGTAAAATTAGTGCCAATGAGCTCAAAGGACCAACGAAAAGAAATATTATTGGGAATTGACAGCCAAACTAAACAGATTTACAATTTAATCGAAATTGGTAAAAAAGGAACCAAAACCACCTTGACTGTTAATTCTTTTAAAACCAATCTACCTTTGTCGAAAAATCAATTTACCTTTGTCAAGAGTAAATATCCCAATTACTACATCAATTCATTAGATTAATTCCTAGGTGAAAATAATTGACAAATACATTTTAAAAACTTTCCTGATTACATTTACTGTGGTATTTGTAATCCTTTTTTTTATATTCATTTTGCAAACCGTTTGGCTGCTTATTGCTGAATTGGCTGGTAAAGATTTGGATATTTCTATGGTGTTCAAATTTTTACTTTTTTCTATGCCGCGATTGGTTCCGCTGGTTTTGCCACTTTCTATACTCTTAGCTTCCATCATGTCTTTTGGTGATTTGTCTGAGAACTACGAATTGGCCGCTATGAAATCGGCGGGTATCTCCTTACGCCGTGCATTACAACCCTTATTTTTGTTTGTTGTTTTTTTAAGTATTGCTGCTTTTTTGTTTGCCAATAGTGTTATCCCCTATGCCGAATATAAATTCATCAATTTCAGAAAAAACATTGCGCAAGCCAAACCCGCTTTGGCTATTGCCGAAGGACAATTTAGTGATGTTGGTGTTTATAACATTAAGGTCAATAAAAAATCGGGGGAAAATGGAGAGAACCTAACTGGAATTACCATTCATAAAAAATCAGAGTTAGGCGATGGTAGTCGAATTGTAATTAAAGCCAAAAAAGGAAAATTGGTAAGTAGCAAAGATTCGAATACCCTTCAACTTATTTTAAATGACGGGAATTATTATGAAGACATTCTTCCTAAAAACTATGAAGACCGTCCCAAAATGCCTTTCGTTAAAACATCTTTTAAAAAGAATATCATAAACATCGACATTTCGGAGTTCAATAAGATTGATGTAGATAATGAAAACATTACCAATACCAATACCATGTTAACTACTAATGAATTACGCTATACTATTGATTCATTACAAAAAAATTACAAGACGGATATCACTTCCTACACCGATAATATTACTCAAAGAGTTGGATTTCAAAAATCGACTCAACCCGAAGTAAAAATTAAAAAACCTAAGAAAAAATTCAATCCAAACCTGCTAGCGTATTTTAATTCCAACCAACAATTGGATATTTTAAATTTAGCCACTAGCAATCTCGAAAGTGTTAAATACTCCCTTGAAACCTCAAATACAGAATTTAAATCCAAGCAAATTAACATCAACGGGCATTTGATCGCCTTGTATGATAAATTCGTCATTGCGTTTGCTTGTTTCTTGATGTTTTTTATAGGAGCCCCTTTAGGAGCCATTATTAGAAAAGGAGGTCTAGGATTACCCGTGGTTTTCGCCATGTTAATTTTCATCTCCTTCCATTTTGCCAATACCTTTGGAAAAAAACTAGCCGAAGAAGGTGGCTTAACTCCATTTTTAGGCTCTTGGATGTCCTCATTAGTACTGACGCCATTAGCCGTTTTATTGACCTATCGCGCGACTAACGATATAGGTTTAATTAATTTGGACATAATTTTAGCGCCTATTCAACAATTTATTAAAAAAATAGTTCCCCAAAAATAACTACCATGACTACGACAAAAATACAACTCAATACCATCGAAGAAGCCATCGAAGACATTCGCCAAGGCAAAGTAATTATCGTAGTAGATGATGAAAACCGTGAAAACGAAGGCGATTTCTTGGCTGCAGCCGAAAAAGTAACCCCTGAGATGATCAATTTCATGGCGACTCACGGACGTGGATTGATCTGTGCACCTTTAACGGAAAGCCGATGTAAAGAATTAGGCCTGCACGTTATGGTAAATAACAATACTGATCCAATGGAAACTGCCTTTACCGTTTCGGTAGATTTAAGAGGCAACGGTGTAACCACTGGTATTTCAGCAGCGGATAGAGCCAAAACTATTTTGTCATTAGTTAATCCTGATACTAAACCACACGATTTGGCACGTCCAGGACATATTTTTCCGTTAATTGCCAAACAAGGTGGTGTGTTGCGAAGAACGGGGCATACAGAGGCCGCAATTGACTTTGCAAGATTGGCAGGGTTCAAGTCGGCGGGAGTGATTGTAGAAATCATGAACGAAGACGGCTCTATGGCGCGCCTACCCCAACTGGTTAAAGTCGCTAAAAAATTCAATTTAAAATTAGTTTCGATAGAAGATTTAGTGGCCTACCGCGTGCAACACGACAGTTTAATTGTGAAAAAAGAAGACTTTGATATCGAAACGCGTTTTGGCACTTTCAGACTGCGTGCTTACGAACAAACAACGAACAAACAAGTTCATATTGCTTTGACTAAGGGCACTTGGAATTTGGGCGAACCTGTTTTAACACGAATCAACTCATCGCAAGTGAATAATGACTTATTGGGTACTTTAACGCACAATGCAGAACTGCATTTGGATAAAATGTTCCAAACCATTAATGAGCATGGCAAAGGCGCTGTGATCTTCATCAACCAAGACATGCAGTCAGTGAATTTATTAAGTCGTATATCCGAATTGAAACAACTACAAACCGAAGGCGAAATGAAAGCGCCACGTATAATTATTGACACCAAAGATTTTGGTATTGGCGCACAAATTTTGCACGATTTGGACATTTCAAAAATCAGATTGGTGACTAATACAAGCCAAAGCAAACGTGTGGGTATGATTGGTTACGGTCTAGAAATTATTGAACACGTCAATTATTAAAAGCAATGCCGAAAATAATTATTTTCTAAATCAAAGAAAATGAAACAATTAAAAAAACGACTTCAAAATTGATGCGTTTTTTATTCAAATAGATTTGCATAACCAAAAAAAGCAGTTATATTTGCACTCGCAACCAGAAAATGGGAGCAACTTATTGGAGAAATGGCAGAGCGGTCGAATGCGGCAGTCTTGAAAACTGTTGACTGTAACAGGTCCGGGGGTTCGAATCCCTCTTTCTCCGCAACAGGAAACCCGAAACGAAAGTTTCGGGTTTTTATATTTAAAATAATACCCACAATATCCCCACAATTAAAATTTTTTCAACTTTTTAAAATTTTAAAACGTTCAAAATCCGATTCGCTTATTTTTTGCCACTCCATAAAAAAGCAATAAATTAGCGCCATCAAAAAATTACTTCAATCACCATGAAAAATACTGCTTTAACGCACATTCACGAAAGTTTGGGAGCCAAAATGCTTCCGTTTGCCGGATACAATATGCCCATTCTTTACGAAGGGGTAAATGCTGAACACGAAATTGTTCGCACTGGCGTAGGCGTATTTGATGTATCGCATATGGGAGAGTTTTTGCTTTCTGGACCTAATGCCTTGGCATTGATCCAAAAAGTAACTTCTAACGATGCCGCTACCCTAACTATCGGAAGAGCGCAATATTCATGTTTACCCAATGCCGAAGGTGGAATTGTAGATGATTTATTGGTGTACAAAATGAAAGAAGACGAGTATCTTTTAGTAGTAAATGCATCTAATATTGAAAAAGATTGGAACTGGATTAGCAGTCATAATGATTTGGGAGTGGAGATGAAAAACCTCTCTGATGACTACTCCTTATTAGCAATTCAAGGACCAAAAGCGGTAGAAGCCATGCAAAGTTTGTCGTCATTGGATTTGGCACAAATAGAATACTACCATTTTCAAATTGGTGATTTTGCAGGAATCAATGAGGTGATCATCTCAGCAACGGGTTATACTGGAGCGGGAGGATTTGAAATTTATTGTAAAAATGCCGATGTAGAACACATTTGGAATGCCGTTTTTGAAGCTGGAAAAGCATTCAACATTCAACCGATTGGTTTGGCTGCTCGCGATACCTTACGTTTAGAAATGGGATTCTGTTTGTACGGAAACGACATCAACGATACTACTTCGCCTTTAGAAGCGGGATTGGGTTGGATTACCAAATTCAATAAAGAATTTACCAATTCTGCTAATTTAAAAGCGCAAAAAGAAGCGGGAGTTACTAAAAAATTAGTGGGATTTGAAATGCAAGAGCGTGCGGTGCCAAGACACGATTACGAAATTGTAGATGCTGCTGGAAATGTTATAGGAATTGTTACTTCTGGAACCATGTCGCCCTCTATGAACAAAGGAATTGGTTTGGGTTATGTAAGCGCAGCATTCAGTGGTGTAGATAGGGATATCTATATTCGAATTCGTAAAAATGATGTGCCTGCCAAAGTGGTTAAACTACCATTTTATAAAAAATAACAAGGATTGTAAAAACGCAAAATAATACTATTTTTGCACCGTTAAAAAATATTAGTAATGGGAAGAGCTTTCGAATTTAGAAAAGGAAGAAAAATGAAACGTTGGTCAGCAATGGCCAAGGCCTTTACCAGAATTGGTAAAGACATCGTAATGGCAGTAAAAGAAGGAGGACCAAATCCAGATGCCAACTCACGATTAAGAGCGGTAATACAAAATGCGAAGGCAGCCAATATGCCTAAAGACAATGTAGAACGCGCGATAAAAAAAGCAACTGATAAAGATACAGCAAACTACAAAGAGGTTTTGTTTGAAGGCTATGCACCTCACGGAATTGCGCTTCTAATTGAAACCGCTACTGATAATAATAATAGAACTGTTGCCAATGTGCGTTCGTATTTCAACAAATGCAATGGAACCATGGGAACACAAGGTTCAGTTGAATTTATGTTTGACCATACCTGTAACTTCCGCGTACCAAAAGAAGGATTGGATCCAGAAGAATTGGAATTAGAATTTATTGATTTTGGTGCCGAAGAAGTATTTGAAGACGAAGACGGAATTTTAATCTATGCGCCTTTTGGAAGTTTTGGAACGATTCAAAAAGAATTAGAAAACAGAGGTTTAGATATTTTATCTTCAGGATTTGAAAGAATTCCACAAATAACTAAAAAGCTAACTGAAGATCAAGTCGCTGATGTGGAAAAATTGATCGAAAAATTAGAAGAAGATGATGATGTAATGAACGTATATCATACGATGGAAGAATAAATTGTATATCCTATAAAAATAAAAAACTCTCGATTTCTCGAGAGTTTTTTTTATGTTGTAAACTTAGAATTATTACTTAATAAATTCTATTTTTTGCGCTTCTTCTTCATTAACACTATCAAAGAATCCTTGTTCATTCATCCAGTCATCACTAAATACTTTACTCATATAACGAGATCCATGATCTGGGAATATAGCAATTACGTTACTCTCTGATGTAAACTCACCTTCGTCAGCATATTGCTTAATCGCTTGAAGTACAGCGCCCGAGGTATACCCCACAAACAAACCTTCTGTTCTAGCTAACTCACGAGTAGCATGTGCACTTTCTTCGTCAGTTACTTTCATGAATTTATCGATTACATCAAAATCAGTAACCGATGGTATTAAGTTTTTACCCAAACCTTCAATACGGTACGGATAGATTTCGTCTTTATCAAATTCTCTTGTTTCGTGGTATTTTTTCAATACGGAACCAAAAGCATCTACTCCTAAAATTTTAATATTGGGATTTTGTTCTTTCAAATATTTAGCTGTCCCCGAAATAGTTCCTCCTGTTCCACTACAAGCTACAAGATGGGTGATTTTTCCGTTGGTTTGATTCCAAATTTCAGGTCCTGTACTCAAATAATGAGCATCAAAATTCAATTGATTAAAATATTGGTTGATGTATACCGAACCTTTAGTTTCTTCGTGCAAACGTTTAGCAACACTATAATAGGAACGCTCATCATCTGCTGAAACGTGTGCAGGACAAACATATACCTTGGCTCCCATCGCACGAAGCATATCGATTTTATCTTTGGATGATTTTGAACTCACCGCAAGAATACAATTGTACCCTTTAATGATACTCACCATGGCCAAACTGAAACCCGTATTTCCGGAAGTAGTTTCTACAATAGTATCGCCTGGAGTAAGAATTCCTTGCTTCTCAGCTTGTTCAATAATATAAAGTGCAATTCTGTCTTTGGAGGAGTGACCTGGGTTAAATGCCTCAACCTTAGCATAAAAGTTACCTTCTATTCCTTCAGTTACTTTTTTTAGCTTGATAAGAGGTGTATTACCTATCAAATCTAAAACCGAATTAAGAGCATTTATTTCTTCTTTCATAAAAAAAAATAGTTGAATAAGGTTCTTTATAATTCACCTTATTGTGAAGCAAATTTAACAATAAAATTCTAATTATTTTTTAATTTCTTCCAAATCCAATAAAAATGTAAATTCTTTTGCCAATTCTTTGATTGCCTCAAAACGCCCAGAAGCACCACCATGACCCGCATCCATATTGGTATGAAGATACAAAACCGTATTTCCTTTTTTATGTGTGCGCAATTTGGCTACCCATTTAGCTGGTTCCCAATATTGTACCTGAGAATCATGTAAACCTGTGGACACAAACATATTGGGATAAGTCTGTGCTTTTACATTATCATAAGGGGAATAGGACAACATATAATCGTAGTATTCTTTTTTATTTGGATTGCCCCATTCATCATACTCTCCTGTTGTTAAGGGAATACTATCGTCTAACATGGTTGTAACAACATCAACAAAAGGGACTTGAGCAATGACACCATGATACAATTCAGGTGCCATATTGACTACCGCTCCCATTAACAAGCCTCCTGCTGATCCACCTTCGGCATACAAATGGGCTGGTGATGTATATTTTTCCTGAATTAAAAATTGAGAACAATCTATAAAATCAGTGAATGTATTTTTTTTCTTTAATAATTTTCCATCTTCATACCATTGTCTTCCTAAATCTTCTCCTCCACGAATGTGAGCAATAGCATAAATAAAACCGCGATCTAACAATGACAAACGTGTGGTAGAAAAATAAGGTTCCATTGTCACACCATAAGAACCGTATGCATATTGCAACAACGGATTCGTTCCGTCTTTTTTCAAATCTTTACGATAGACTAATGAAATGGGTACTTTAATTCCGTCTTTGGCAGTTGCCCAAACTCGTTCTTCTACATAATTGTTTTTATCAAATTGACCACCCAACACAGCTTGCTCTTTCTTAATTTCTTTTTCTTTAGTCTTCATATTGAAATCAATCACCGAAGAAGGTGTCGCCATCGATTGATAGCTATAACGCAAAATATCCGTATTAAAATCTACATTGGTAGTCGTATAAGCGTTGTAGGTTTCACTTCCAAAAGGCAAATAATACTCTCCTTCTCCACTCCAAGGCATAATACGAATATGATTCAAACCATTAGAACGTTCTTCGATAACCAAATAGTTACTAAAGATTTCAATGTCTTCTATTAAAACATCTTCTCTGTGGGCAATCACTTCTTTCCAATGCTTCTTTTCGGTAGCATTTTCAGGAGTTTTCATTAATTTAAAATTGGTCGATTTATCCTTATTGGTCAAAATATAAAACGAATCTCCAAAATGCGAAATACTATATTCTAAACCGCGAACTCTTGGCTGAAAAACCTTGAATTCGGCATCTGGTGTTTCCGAATTCAAAATTCGGTATTCTGTTGTCATGGTACTTTCTGAACCAATCACAATATATTTTCTTGATTTTTCTTTGCCAACAGACACATTAAACGTTTCATCTTTTTCTTCAAAAACCAAAACATCTTGATGGGCTGAAGTTTGTAGTTTGTGTTTAAAAATCTGATTGGCACGCAAGGTTACTTTGTCTTGGCGGGTATAAAAAAGGGTGTGGTTATCATTGGCCCAAACCGAACCTCCTGTTGCGTTTTCAATCACATCTGGTAGGATTTCGTTGGTTTCTAAATTCTTGATTTTAATGGTGTAAATACGTCTTCCAACAATATCTACTCCAAAGGAAGCAAATCGATTATCAGGACTCACACTCAAGCCACCCAATTGAAAAAAAGTATGCCCTTTCGCTAATTCATTGCAATTAAATAAAATTTCTTCTGGAGAGTCCAAACTTCCCTTTTTTCTAGAGTAAATGGGATAATCTTGTCCTTTCTCATAACGAGTGATGTAATAATAACCATTGTATAAATATGGAACCGATTGATCGTCCTCTTTGATTCGACCTTTCATTTCTTCAAACAATTGCTCCTGAAAATCCTTAGTATGCGCAGTCATAGCATCGTAATACGAATTTTCTTGATTCAAATAATCAATGACTTCAGGGTTTTCTCTGTCATTCAACCAATAATAATCGTCAATTCGAATCTCATTGTGTTTCTTTAATTGTTTTGGAAGTTTTTTAGCTACAGGAGCTGAAAGAGTATGTGACATAGACTGTGCATTAATTGTTGTAAATGAAGCGGCAAAAATAACACAAACAAAGTGTATCAGTAGTGTGTTTTTCATGATTATTTAATTTAAAATAAAGAACTAATGTACTAATTTTACATCGAAAATTAATTAAATAAAAAACAACCAATGGATTTAATGGGAATGATGGGTAAGTTAAGAGAAACCCAACAAAAAATAGAAGACACCAAACAACGTTTAAATACCGTACTTATTGACGAACAAAGTTCTGACGGAACACTCAAAGTGACTTTGACTGCCAATAGAACCATCAAATCAATTTCCATTGATGACAGCTTGTTAGAAGACAAAGAACAACTGGAAGATTATTTGATTTTGGTACTAAATAAAGCCATCGAAAAAGCCACCAAAGTGAACGAAGCCGAATTGGATGCGGTAGCCAAAATGGACATGCCGATGATTCCAGGAATGGATAATTTATTTAAATAGTTTACACTATTCGAGTTGCAGGATATCCTGAGATAAAATCGACTACATTTTGTTTCAGGAAATCTTGTAAATGAACCGAATTCAAATGCACTTGAAAATCGGATTCTGAATAAAAACCTTCCCAAACAATTATTTGATTATTATTTTCTATATCCAAATGAAGTTCAAATAAAAAATTACCTTTCTCCAACTTAGTTGCTGCTTGTAATTTTTTCAACGCCTTAATCGCTGTGTCAAAATGAACCTCAGCTTTAATAGCTAAAATAGCCGTCGAGTAAAAACTAGTATCTTCAGTCGAAATTGGCTCAATCAAATCCCATAAATTGCCGTACAAATCCTGAAAAACCAATACTCTTCCGTAAGTTTCATTACTAGGCTCGCGAACAATCTTGATCTGATTATCAACTAAATTCTGATACTCACCATCAAAATTATCTGTATTCATAAATAGAAAAACACGACCTCCGGTTTGATTTCCAACAGATTTTAATTGTTCGTCATTTGCCGCTTTTGCTAATAATAATCGGCATTGCGAATTTTTTGGAGCTACAACAACCCATCTTTTGGTGTTAGTAAGTACCGTATCTTCAATTAATTCAAAATGTAATTTTTGAGTATAAAAAGCGATGGCTTCATCATAGTCATTAACGACTAAAGTAAGTTGATTGATATGATTTGCCATATCTAAATTGCTAACTTCTCTAATGTTTCTATAACGTAGGTATGCATCACTTCACGGTAGTCCAAATGCGTGACCATACGCAATTTACCTTGCCCCATTGAACTAATTAAAATGTTCTTTTGTTTTAATTTTTCAATCAATTGCGATTCGTTTACCTGTGGAGTCAACGTAAAAATTAAAATATTAGTTTCTACAGGTTCCACTGATACTACCCAATCCTTTGATTGTAAAACAGCAGCCAGTTCTTTGGCACGACGATGATCTTCAGCCAAACGCTCTATGTTATGATCCAAAGCATAAATTCCGGCTGCAGCCAAATAACCCACCTGACGCATTCCGCCGCCAAAAATTTTGCGGATGCGCAACGCTCTATGAATCGTCTTTTTATCCGCCAATAAAACAGAGCCAATTGGCGCACCTAAACCTTTGGACAAACAAACAGAAATGGTATCGAATAGTTTTCCGAATTCTTTTGGATCCTGGTTCTTTGCTACCAAAGCATTCCAAATACGGGCGCCATCCAAATGAAATTTTAAATTGTGTTCTTCACAAACTTGTTTGATTTGGCGTAAATCATCCAACTCATAACAAGCTCCGCCGCCTTTATTGGTGGTGTTTTCAACACAGACTAAACTCGTCAACGGACTATGATAAAACTCCGGATTGTTAATTGCTGCTTTCACTTGTGAAGCGGTAATCATTCCGCGATTTCCATTTAACAAACAACAGGAAACACCACTGTTAAAGGAAACTCCTCCACCTTCGTAGTTATAAACGTGGGCATATTTATCTGCAATCAATTGCTCGCCTGGTTGCGTATGCAATTTAATTGCGGTTTGATTGGCCATAGTTCCCGAAGGAAAAAACAATCCAGCTTCCATTCCAAATAGTGCAGCCACCTTAGCCTCTAACTCAATTACCGTAGGATCTTGTTTGTATACATCATCTCCCACAACTGCATTAAACATGTACTGTAACATTTCCGGCGTAGGCTTGGTAATGGTATCGCTAACTAAATTTATTTCCATTTTAATGTTTTTATAGTGACTGACCAACAATTCGCGAATTGTCTTTACTTAAAAATCCTTATTTTTGCCTCACAAAATTACATAATTTATGACAACTACCGAACAAATAAAAGGTATTGTAGAACGCCTTGGTGCGTTGAGGAGGTATCTTTGACGTTGATGCCAAATTAATTGAAATTGCAAACGAAGAAGAAAAGACGTTTGCTCCCGACTTTTGGAACAATGCCAAAGAAGCTGAAATCGTAGTTAAAAACCTTCGCAACAAGAAAAAGTGGATCGAAGATTATGAAAAAGCAATCGGATTAAGTGACGAATTACAATTGGCATACGAATTCTACAAAGAAGGGGAACTTACAGCAGAAGAGTTAGACGAGCAATACCAAGCTACCGAGTTACATATCGAAGGAATTGAATTCAAGAACATGCTTTCTGAAGAAGGAGACACATTAAGTGCTGTCCTTCAAATAACTGCCGGTGCTGGTGGAACAGAAAGTTGTGATTGGGCTTCCATGCTGATGAGAATGTATTTGATGTGGGCTGAAAAACAAGGCTATAAAGTCAAAGAATTGAACTTTCAGGAAGGTGATGTAGCAGGAATTAAAACCGTGACTTTGGAAATTGAAGGCGATTATGCTTTTGGTTATCTTAAAGGTGAAAATGGAGTACATCGATTGGTGCGTATTTCGCCTTTTGATAGTAATGCAAAACGCCATACTTCCTTTGTTTCGGTTTATGTGTATCCATTGGTAGATGACACTATTGAAATTGACATCAATCCCGCTGATATTGAAATTACAACGGCTCGATCTAGTGGTGCAGGGGGACAAAATGTGAACAAAGTGGAAACTAAAGTACAATTAGTTCACAAACCCACTGGAATTCAAATTCAATGTTCAGAGACACGATCGCAACACGATAATAGAAACCGTGCCATGCAAATGCTTCGATCACAGTTGTATGAAATTGAATTGAAAAAACAGTTGGCGCAACGTGCCGATATTGAAGCCGGAAAAATGAAAATTGAATGGGGTTCGCAAATTAGAAACTACGTCATGCATCCTTACAAATTAGTCAAAGACGTACGTAGCGGTTTTGAATCCACAGATGTTGATGGTGTGATGAATGGAGAAATCGACAATTTTTTGAAAGCCTACCTGATGATGATGGGCCAAAAAGAAGAAGAATAAATTATAGAAATACTAAAAATAAAACTCCTCAACATTCTAAACAAGAATCGTTTGAGGAGTTTTTATTTTAAATAGTTGCAAATTCAAAACGAATTGATTTTATTTGAAAAATATACTGCCAAAAAAACCAAACCAATTATTATGAAAGCCTACTCCATTCAAGAAATAAACGAAGTACTTCAAGGAACAATTGTTGGATCTACTACTACTATAATTACAGCGCCAGAACAACTAGATGCCGCATCAGCTACTGAAATCTCCTTTATTGGTCACCGAAAATATGAAAAAAATTGGGCTACTTCTAATGCGTGTGCTGCCATAGTTAACGAAGATATTCGAATTGAACCTGGAGAGAACAAGGCATTCATAAAAGTAAAAAATGCCGATTTAGCTATGTCGCAAGTGTTGGAACTTTTTGCTCCACCAAGTCCAGTATTTCATGTCGAAATTCATCCTACAGCAGTTATTGATGCTACAGCCACAATTGGAAAAGGGAGTAAAATTGGTGCCAATGTCTATGTTGGACCGAAAACTACCATTGGAGAAAACACGATCCTCTACCCTAACGTAACGGTGCTAGACGAATGTTCCATCGGTGACAATACCGTAATTTGGTCAGGAACCGTGGTTAGAGAGCGTTGTCATATTGGTCATCATTGTATTATTCATCCTAATGCGACCATTGGAGCTGACGGTTTTGGTTTCAGACCTGACCCTCAAAAAGGATTGGTAAAAATTCCGCAAATTGGCAATGTGGTTATTGGCAACGGAGTTGAAATAGGTGCTAATGCTTGTGTTGATCGCGGAAAATTCAGTTCGACTGTATTGGGAGACGGATGTAAAATTGACAATTTAGTACAAATTGGCCACAATAGTAAACTAGGACGTTTTTGTATTATGGCTGGAAACTCTGGATTAGCAGGTTCGGTAACCTTGGGTAATGGCGTGATCATTGGCGGAAGCGCCTCGATAAAAGACCATACCACACTTGGCGATGGTGCTATTGTAGGTGCTGGTTCCGGAGTAGTTAGCGATGTTGAGGCAGGTAAAACCGTTTTGGGTTATCCAGCCGTTGACGCTCGAGATGCACTAAAACAATGGGCAATTTTAAAACGCCTAGTAGAAGAATCCAAAAAATAAAAAACAATCAAAAAGAAATTAAAAATCATCATTTGGAACTCCTTTTCAAATGATGATTTTGTATTTTAGCTTTTTAAACAGCAATACCCACAATTTATATGGATTTGAATTTCAATAAAAACGAAGATCACAACAAACTGTTACTTTCTGAATTACGCAAAAAGTTAGGCGAAGTAAAACTAGGCGGCGGTGAAAAACGCATCCAAAAATTGCATGCCGAAGGAAAAATGACAGCACGTGAGCGCATCGATTATTTATTGGATGCCAATGAAAAAAGTATTGAAATTGGCGCCTTTGTGGGCGAAGGAATGTACAAAGAACACGGCGGTTGTCCTTCGGGCGGGGTTGTGGTCAAAATCGGATATATCAAAGGAAAACAATGCATCGTTGTTGCCAATGATGCCACCGTTAAAGCGGGAGCTTGGTTTCCAATAACTGCTAAGAAAAACCTTCGTGCGCAAGAAATTGCCATGGAAAATCGAATTCCAATTATTTATTTAGTGGATAGTGCTGGGGTGTATTTGCCTTTGCAAGATGAAATTTTTCCAGACAAAGAACACTTTGGTCGCATATTCAGAAACAATGCTTTAATGAGCAGCATGGGAATTACTCAGATTTCGGCGGTGATGGGAAGTTGTGTTGCAGGTGGTGCTTATTTACCCATCATGAGTGACGAAGCTTTGATTGTAGACAAAACCGGAAGTATCTTTTTAGCCGGTAGTTATTTAGTGAAAGCCGCCATTGGCGAAAGCATTGATAACGAAACTTTAGGTGGTGCTACAACACATTGCGAAATCTCAGGAGTGACCGATTATAAAGCCAAAGACGACAAAGACGCTTTGGACAAAATAAAAAATATTGTGGGTAAAATTGGCGATTATAATAAAGCCGGTTTTAACCGAATCAAATCAGAAAAACCTGCTCAAGACGAAAATGAATTGTACGGCGTGCTTCCAAAAGCGCGTACCGATCAATACGATATGATGGAAATCATCAAGCGAATGGTAGATAATTCCGAATTTGAAGCCTACAAAGAAGGCTACGGTCAAACTATTATTACGGGCTATGCTCGTATAGACGGTTGGGCTGTGGGAATTGTAGCCAATCAACGAAAAGTAGTCAAAACTAAAAATGGCGAAATGCAATTTGGAGGCGTTATTTACTCAGATTCGGCAGATAAAGCCACCCGATTTATAGCCAATTGCAACCAGAAAAAAATTCCGTTAGTGTTTTTACAAGATGTGACTGGTTTTATGGTAGGCAGTAAATCGGAACATGGCGGTATTATAAAAGACGGCGCCAAAATGGTGAATGCGGTTTCCAATTCGGTAGTGCCAAAGTTCACTGTCATTGTTGGGAATTCCTATGGTGCTGGAAATTATGCTATGTGTGGCAAAGCGTATGACCCGCGTTTGATTGTGGCTTGGCCAAGTGCTGAATTAGCTGTAATGGGTGGTACACAAGCTGCCAAAGTATTGGCACAAATTGAAGCCAATTCGCTAAAAGCAAAAGGAGAAGAAGTTGATGAAGCTAAAGAAGCCGAATTGTTTGCCAAAATAAAAGCGCGTTATGACGAACAAGTATCGCCTTACTATGCCGCTTCCCGTTTATGGACCGACGCGATTATTGATCCCATAGATACGCGAACTTGGATATCGATGGGAATTGAAGCGGCCAACCACGCTCCCATAGAGAAACCATTTAATTTAGGGGTGATTCAAGTATAAAAAAAGAGAGGTATTTACCTCTCTTTTTTTTTATCTATTAGCAATACTTTGATCTCGTATTACTTTACCGGTTGCAGTTCTCTTAAATTCAGGGATATAGAATATTTCTTTCGGTTTTTCGTATTTGTCTAACACATCAAAAACAGATTCTTCTATTGTCATAGGCTCGCCCTCTACATACAAGACTAATTTTTCTCCCAAAAGATCATCAGCATGACCGTATACAAAAAAACAATTCGTAAATGATGCAGCTAATTTTTCTTCAATTTGTTCTGGAATTAATTTAATCCCTCCGCTATTGATTACGTTATCAAAACGACCTTTCCAAACGAATTGGCTATCTGAAACTAAATCGACCAAATCATTGGTTACAATTTTTTCACCACTAATTTTATGAGCGTCAATAACTAAACAATGTCGGTCGTCTGTTGTAATTTTCACATTGGGCAATACCTTAAAAGCCGACTCTCCTACTCGTTTAGCCGCAATATGGGTAATCGTTTCAGTCATGCCGTAAGTCTCATAAATTTTGGACGGTATTGTAGCCAGCTCTCGTTCTAATGGCTTATTGATTTTGGCACCGCCAATGATTAACTTTTTAATTCGACCTAAGTCGTTCAACGAGTTTTTGGCTTGCAAAGGAACCATTCCACAAAAATCGAAATCACCTTTTACGCGTTCCATTGGATGCGAACTTGGTGCTACAAATTCCATGTCTAAACCTAAGATAAATGCTCTGACAAACATCATTTTACCCGCTACATAATCGGTTGGCAAACAATGTAGCACTTTTTGCCCCGGTTGTAAATCAAAAAAATCACCCGTAGCCAGAGCCGAATTGACCATCGCTTGTTTGTCAATTCGAATGATTTTTGGAGCACCTGTGGAACCTGAAGTATTCATTTCTAAATAGGGTTTTGGATCAAACCAATCCAAAATAAAAATCCCTAAAGGTTTTTCATAATTCTCGCCTTCTTTAATAAACGAATACGCAACACGAAGTAAGTCGTCTTTTGTAAAACTGAATCCGTTTAATTTAAATTTGTTGTGTACGTTCTGATAGGTAATTGTACTCATTTTACTATTATTTTTAAAATGTTGAATTAAATGTTTCCCATAAGTTTTTGACGCCAATTACCCCAATGGTATTTTCTAGCAAATAGCCATATCAGTAGCGGGAAAAATAGACTGACAGGCAAAATAATATCGAATAAAACACTTGGATCCGAGACGCTCTTTAAGATAGAATGTGTTTGAATTGCTGTCCAATCTGAGGTAACTAACAGCGCTCCAATAAAATTGTTCGCAAAGTGAAAACCTAAAGCCAATTCAATTCCGTCATCCATCAAAGTGATCACACCCAAAAACAGTCCTGTTCCAATGTAATAAATCAATATACTATAACCCATTTTGTCAACCTCTGGATTGGCAATATGAAGCAGTCCGAAAATAAGTGAGGTCATCAACAAAGGAAACCATCTGTTTTTAGCCATATTACCAAAACCTTGCATCAGATAGCCTCTAAAAATTAACTCTTCGCAACCGATTTGAAAAGGAAAAAGTAGTAAGCCTACGCCAAACAAACCCAGAAAAGGAATCAATTGAAACTGAACAATAAAATCCTGAGGATGGATACTGTAAAATACAATTGTAGTACTAATAGTTATTAGTGCCCAAATGGAAAAAGAAAACAGTACTCGGTTCCAATCGATTTTTTTTCTAGATGTAATAATGGTTAAGAAGGTTTGTTTATGAAAAAATCGGACTAACGCAACCAATTGAAAGAAAATAAAAACAAACGACAGCAACATTAAAAATAACGTTAGATTGGGTTCGAATAATCCAATTGTCGATTGATAGGTAGTTGGATAAGGAAGGTTGTCCTGAGACGTTTTTAAAAAAACCCCAATAATAAAAGGCAATTGTCCAATTAAGGAAGCACAAAAAAGAAGCAATGAACCCACTAGGTATTTCCAGAATTCACTTTGCTTAGCGTTAATTTGATTTAAAAACATACTGATTGGACTATAAATAATAATGATTCTAAAATACGGTTTTAAATCCAATATTTTTATTACTTCGCAAAAAAAATAATTTATGATACAAATATACCATAACCCACGCTGTGGAAAGTCAAGAAATTGTTTGGCTCAGGTTACCGAAAAAGAATCGGAAGTTAGCATTATAAAATATCTTGAAACCCCTCCTACAGAACAAGAAATCAAAACTATTTTACAAAAATTGAATTTCCAACCTATTCAATTGGTTCGTGTAAAAGAACGCATTTGGATTGACAACTATAAAAACAAATCGCTTTCCGATGCAGCTATCATCCAAACCATGGTGACACATCCAATACTAATTGAAAGACCTATTCTAGTTAAAGGAGACAAAGCCATCATTGGAAGAATTCCTGAAGAAGTAGCTCAATTTCTTTTGCAACAGATGTATTAATTTTTAATTTACAAACTTGATGTAACCTTTTAGGTATTTGTCAGTCTAATCCCCCGTAACTAAAATCATTATTGATGAAAAAATTAAATGCGATCGCATTAATTGTACTGTTTTTAAGCAGTATACTAAGTTTTGGCCAACAACCACCAATGGTAAAAGCCAAATTAAAAATAACTGGAAAAGTTATTGAAAAAACAAGTAAGCAAGCTTTAGAATATGCTACTATTACTCTTCGGTTACCCAATAATCCAAAAGCAATCACAGGAGGCATTACCAATAACAAAGGGGAATTCTCTGTCGAAGCTGCTGCTGGTACTTATGACATTACGATAGAATTTATCTCCTTTAAATCTACCGAAATCAAAGGAAAGACTATTAACTCCAATACTAATTTAGGAACAATCGGTTTAGCAGAAGATGCCGCTCAATTGAACGAAGTGGTAATTCGTGCTGAAAAAACTACAGTTGAAATCAAATTGGATAAAAAAGTATTCAATGTGGGAAGCGATTTAATGGTTAAGGGAGGAACAGTGAGTGATGTTTTGGGCAACATTCCTTCGGTATCTGTAGATGTAGAAGGAAATGTGAGTTTAAGAGGAAACGAAAATGTAAAAATATTAATTGATGGTAGACCGTCTAACGCGATTAATATAATAGAAGCGCTTCGTATTATTCCAGCAGATGCCATTGACAAAGTAGAAGTAATTACGAATCCATCGGCGCGTTATGATGCTGAAGGTGGCGGAGGAATTTTGAACATCGTTTTGAAAAAAGGAAAAAATTTAGGTTTCAACGGAACCTTTATTGCAACTGGCGGAATTCCTGATAATAATGGATTAAGTGGAAATGTCAATTACAAAACCAAAAAGGTAAGTTTATTTACAACTCAAGGGTACAGTTTTAGAAGTAATCCTGGAAACATGATCAATGAAACTACCTATTTCAATTCTAATAATTCAATTCGTAATTTTATTGTAGAACCTAGAGAAAATGACCGTTATGGTAAAGGTTATAATGGGAATTTTGGTGTTGATATAGCGCTGGACGAAAAAACGTTTTGGACAAATACATTCAACTATCGTAACAATAATAGTGACAATACAGATAGGGTTTTTCAAAATTATTTCACTTCAACAAAGCAATTTGATTATACTAGAAATCGTATCAACAAAGAGGACAGTGATAGTGAAAATATAGAATACACAACCAATTTTGTTAAGAACTTCAAAAAAGAAGGGCATAAATTCACTATTGATGGGTCGATTTCGTCAAATGATGATGCTAATACCGCGATTGTTACCGAAACTGGAACAAACACCAGTACTACAAAATTAGATAACACGATTAATAATCAGAAACAAGACCGAGTTTTGATTCAAAGTGATTATGTTTTGCCATTAGGTAAAGGCAGTCAGTTTGAAGCGGGGTACCGTGGTGATTTTTCAAAATTAGTCACTGATTATCAAGTAAAAAACGACGGTATTATTAATCTTAACTTTACTAATGTATTAGAATATAAAGAAAAAATAAATGCTGTTTATACTCAGTACGGATTCAAAAAAAATAAAGCATCTGTGCTTTTAGGATTGCGTTATGAAGATTCAAATATTGAAATTAATCAATTGGCTACTTCCGATTTTAATACCAAAAAATACGGTAATTTATTTCCTAGTGCATTTTTTACTTATGAGTTATCGGATAAAGCAAGTACCTCTATAAGTTATAGCCGAAGAATCCAAAGACCTAGAGGTAGAATGTTAAATCCATTCAGCAACTTGTCCAGTAATATCAATATTTTTGTTGGTAACCCTGATTTAGATCCATCAATGACTGACGCAATTGACTTTGGATACATCAAACGTTGGTCAAAATTAACATTAAGCACTTCATTATATTACAACAAAACAACCGATGTGTTTCAGATGGCTCGAAGAGAATCTGGGAACTTTGTAAATGGTACTCCTATTATCATCACTTCGCCAATTAATATTGCGACAGAATTTAGAACTGGTTTCGAATTTACCTTAAACTACTCACCATACAAATGGTGGAAATTGAACTCTAACTTCAACTTCTTCCAAAGTGATACTAAAGGAGATTTTGTATACACTAATTTTAACAATGTAGTGGTAACACAAAGATTCAACAACAACGCTACTTCTTGGTTCAGCCGACTAACATCTAAAATTACATTGCCCTCTAAAATTGATTGGCAAACCAATTTAATGTACATGGGAGGACAAACTAATGCACAAGGAAAAGTATTAGGAAACTTTAGTGCCAATTTAGCCTTCAGTAAAGATGTATTCAAAGACAAAGGAACTTTTGCGCTAAATGTAAACGATGTTTTTAATGGTAGAAAAAGAATTATGGAAACCTACTTACCTGGTGTATTAAGCTCAAGAGCTGAAATGCAATGGAGAGTAAGACAAGTTACTTTATCTTTCACCTATCGTTTTAACAAATCAAAAAACGAAAGAGAAAAACAACCTAAGAAAATGAACGAAGGTGGTGGTGAAATGGAATATCAAGGTTAAATAAATAGGAGACTGTCTGAAAAGGCAGTCTTTTTTTTGCATAAAAAAAGCTCCGAATTTCGGAGCTTTTTTACTATCAAACAATCAGATTAAGCTGATTGTTCTTCTTTCTTTTTTGCTTTCTTTTCTTTGTAAGCTTCCCAAGAAGCTCCACCAACCCAGTACGACACGAATCCAACTAAGAAAAACATTAGCCAAAATCCCATTGTCAAAATGGTTAAGAAAAGTAAAAAGCCTAAGTACTGTGAAAAAGTAAACATATTTTCCGGAATTTGTTTGTATACAAGCACAAATGTAAGTTTAATATTTTGGCCTGACAACAAAAAAATTAAAAACTAATTCAACTTTTTTTAACTTGTATAAAAACACCTAAAATACAGACTTACACTCTTCCAATTTATTGAAAGTTCTATTGGTTGAAATAACGAGGAATCAAATGTTGAGTCAATTGATTTCCAATAAACTCGCTCGTTTCTTTCGGATATTCAATAGTAGTGTCTGGCACAGCAACGACCACTATTGCTCCAGGATGATGTAAATCAACTTCCTTATTTTCATTAGGCAAATATCCATAAAACGGATCTTCAGGATTAGATTGTCGAAGTGTGCAAGCAATGGAATTCGTACTTGTAGGATTCAAATCGGCTACAACTCGCAACTTGCCGTCTTTGGTATTCAACAATTCTTGAGACACAAGCACTGATTTCCCATTAATAGACGAATTAGCAATACAGATATCTGAAACTGTTGTAAAGGATTCTAAATTAACTACATCTGGAGTATCAATGAATGTATATACTGCTTGTGCAAAATTCTTAGAGAGAAAATCAGCCGAACTTACTTTCTTTATTTTTAATGCTTTCATAATGACCTCTGCACCTTCTAAATTAGTTTCTGAACCAATAAATGTAATTTTTAATGGAGGTAAAACAGGACGCTTTAAATAGGTTGTCAATGACGCTTGATCTGAAAAAGTAGCAATAGCAGGCAATTTAAATAATTCAAATTTAAGTCCGAAAGCACGAAAAGCATTATAGGTACCTACAAGACCAGTCAATGCATCCAAAGTAAATAATGGATTAACTGTCTTAATTAAATCAGCAACAAATACATACTCTTTCCCTGGAATTAAATCCGATGGAGCAATAGGGTTGATTCCAATCAAAACATCGCAATCGGCAACATCATTTGTTAGCTGTATCCCTTTTGAACTATATTCCTCGTCAGTGAAGATTCGACTAACGGAAGATTCCACTCGAAACTCCGCCTTTGGATAAAGTGACTGCAATTCTACAATTTGTTTTGGAGAAAAGGCAACTCGACGATCTATTTCCTGATTCAATTCTTTAACAATCCCGAATTTCAAATTCATTATTTATTATAATTATATGTATTCAATTTTCTAATAAATTAGAAAATCATATTATTTAAACCCAATTTTTGATTCCAATTAAAATAAGACTCACTGAAACCCAATTAAATACCATTTTAATAACATTCCATTGTGGATAAAAAGTTCCTCATAATCGAAAAAAGCCTTCCTAAAAGCGATGGAATCAATATATTTGTGATTCAAGTACCACTACACAAAATGAATTATTTTAAGAAAGCAAATATACTACAAATACTGGTTTTATCTCTTGTTTTGAACTCATGCGGCAAAAGCGAAACTGATTCAGATATCAAAGATTCGGAACTTCCTGAGAACGTCTTACCTAAAATGAGACCCTTGACAAATGAAGAACCAAAATTGAGCAAATCCTATGTGACTACAACCCGACAAAAAATAGCGCATTTTTACAATAAAAACTGGCCTGGAAAGAGCGCAAATGGCGCGTTTTTAGTAGCAAAAAATGGCCAAATTGTTTTTGAAAAATACGATGGTTTGGCTAATCTTAGCAAAAAAGATAGTATTACACCTACGACTCCATTGCATATTGCTTCCGTGAGTAAAGTCCTCACTGCTGCAGCTGTACTCAAACTAGTGAATGCCAATCGACTGAAATTAGATCAAAAAGTAAATACTATTTTAAAAGAATTTCCATTTCCAGAAGTGACGGTTCGAATGTTATTGAATCATCGAAGTGGATTGCGTAATTATGCCTATTTCACTGACCGTGATGATGGAGTTTGGGATCGCCATAACCGTTTGACTAATCAAGATATCTTGACCCTCTTGGCTACAAAAGACATTGGATTAGAATCAAGAACCAATACTCGTTTTGCTTATTGCAATACTAACTATGCGATGTTGGCACTTATCATAGAGAAAATTACTAAAAAGAGCTACAAAGCTGCAATGACTGAAATGATCTTCAAACCTCTAGGAATGAAAGATACTTTTGTTTTTGATTACGAAAAAGACAAAAACCGAATTGTCCCATCGTACAAAGCCAACCGCGTAGAAATTGGCAAAGACTATTTAGACGAAGTGTATGGGGATAAGAATATTTATTCCACCGTTAGGGATCTTTTAAAGTTTGACCGCGCGAGAAGCAGAAAAGATTTCTTGGAGCCGGCATTGGCAAAACAAGTTCATGTAGGTTATAGCAATGAAAGAGAAGGTGAGAAAAATTACGGTTTAGGAATTCGAATGATCAATTGGAAAACAGGTCAGAATTTTTATTTCCATAACGGCTGGTGGCATGGTAATACCTCATCCTATATCACACTTCCTAAAGAACAGGTTACCATAATTGCTTTATCAAACAAAATGAATAAAAGCACTTATAATGTAAAAAAAGTAGCGCCCCTTTTTGGAGACTACCCTTTTGAAACGGATACTGACGAATAATCTCATTTACAAATTACGATTTCAAATAGCCAAATCAATTCGTTTTATCCCTTAAAATGAATTACCTTTGCCACTCGGTTTTTGGGTTAGTTATTGACTTTCCTATAATCGAAATGGGGTCGACTGGTTTTGACAGCGAGTCGAATTGAAAAGTAAGCAGGTCGAGAACTGAAGTAATTCTCGTTAATAAAAGGCTTCACACTTTTTACACGGCGAAGGAAACTACGCTCTTGCTGCATAATCTGAATCATAGTAAGATTAGCCTCGTCCTACCAGGTAGGAAAGCAGGATTCTCCTCAAAGGCTTTGGTTTATAGCATTTGATCTAGGAGAATCGTAAATATAAACCTAGGGCATCGTTTGTTTCGGGCGGTACTTGAAAATTAAGAGACTAAGTGTTTTGTGGCTGTTTCTGGCCTAGCAAAACATCGAAAAATCAATCAGAAAATAAGCCTGTAGAAAGCTCTTTAGTTGCTTGTTTGGACCCGGGTTCGATTCCCGGCGACTCCACATTAGAACAGTTTGATTAGGCGCCCTTCGCATTTGCTCAGGGCGCTTTTTCTTTGCGCGAACTCTCCCAAAAGGCGCCACAATCCATGTCAGGTAATGGTTTCATTAGTTATGGCTAATTTTCAAAGCAATAATTTAGATGGCAATTAGCATGGATTAAATGAGTGAGTGCTTTAGTGGTTTTAGTAAAAAAGGGAGTAAATAGGTGCGATATCCGTGATGTATTGATACACTTAGTGAATTTCCACTCCCTTATTTCGCACAGGTAGATTTTAAATTACTGCAATTCAGAGGTTTAACTAAAAAATAAACCAATGAGTGTAAAACTATCAATCTGGATTCGTCCCAGCGAAAAGAATGTCGAAAAAAGAACTCCAATCTATCTAAGAATTCAGCTGAAGTCAATTAGAACCGAGTATTCTATAGGTGAATCTATCACCATAAAAGAATGGGATAAGCAAAAACAAAAGGTAAAAGGATTTTCTGCTCAGGCGGAGGCGGTAAATGGTAAAATAGGTGCAATAAAAGCGAGGACATTAAAGATTTACAATGAGTTGTTGTTGTCAGGAGAACCATTCAATGCTCACACTATTAAAGATAGACTTGTCAATGGTCTTTCTAAAGCCATCACATTTGATGAACTAATGGATGAATATCTTGAAAAGATGAAATCGTTAAAAGGGCAAAGTTACTCCCAACCAACAATCATAAAATATAGGAATACTCAACTTAGAGTGTCTCAGTATATTAAGAAGAAGTATAGGAGGAATTATATTTACCTCTATGAATTAGATTTTGATTTCATAGACGGATTTGAAACATTCTTAAAGACTGAATTTAATAATAGCAACACTACCTGTAAGAAACATTATGATCGGGTTAGTAAAATAGTTAGAATAGCTTTGAACAAAGGATATATCAATAGGTTTCCATTTACTGGGTATAAAATAAAACTAGATAAAACACCACTAGTTTATCTGACTTATGAAGAGGTTAAACAAATTGAAGCAAAATTTTTTGATATTGATAGATTAGAGCATTGTAGACTTTTAGCATTACTTGGATGTTATTCTGGCTTATCTTTTTCTGAAATGGCAAACCTAGAACCCAAACACATTGTTTCTTCAGATGGTGAAGTATATTGGATCAGCATGGTTCGTCAAAAAACCAAAAGGCCATATAGGGTGGTGTTGTTACCGCAGGCGTATAATTATATTCAAGAGTTACAGAGATTCAAAAAGGGTAGTAGAGATCAATCCAAACTTATCCCGATGTTTAGCAATCAAAAATATAACTCATACTTAAAAGAGATTGCAGACCTTTGTGGTATTCCAAAAAAGCTAACCACTCATGCACTTAGAAAAACTTTTACTATTGGGATAGCTCTAAGACAGAATGTTTCAATAGAGCTAATTTCCGCTCTTCTTGGACATTCTTCAATAAGAGTTACAACTGATTATTATGCAAAAATAACGGATGAAATTATGATTGAAGGAGTGAAGAGTTTAGCTGACCAATTAGATAAATTTAATAATAAACCATCTTAAGTAACTCTATTAACAAATCCTATATAGTGCCATAGTTAATATGCATTTTTCATAGCCATAACTAATGAAACCATTACCTGACATGGATTGTGGCGCCTTTTGGGAGAGTTCGCGCAAAGAAAAAGCGCCCTGAGCAAATGCGAAGGGCGCCTAATCAAACTGTTCTAATGTGGAGTCTGTGCCGTACCGAACTTTTCGGCTATAACCACTTATCTATTAGTTGTTTAATAATTTTAGTTTTATCCAGTACTCCCTTTTTTCGCACTTATTCTACTACTGCAAGTTCAAAGATCGT